>Ga0206830_1002_pt1 | contig 166707 bp, 128 predicted proteins | sample Alteio_BWOrgCont_76_FD_152884 | JGI IMG/M metagenome (GOLD analysis project Ga0206830, IMG submission 152884) | Enriched cells from forest soil in Barre Woods Harvard Forest LTER site, Petersham, Massachusetts, United States -... | ecosystem: Environmental > Terrestrial > Soil > Temperate forest... | reverse complement strand
ATGGGCGAAACAGGAATAGCAACTGCAGTAGTGGCTAAAACAATAGGTGTTTACCTGATGGCTGATTATGCTGTTAACGTAAAAAAAATAAAATCGCCGTTAAAGGTTTTTACCGATGAAACCAAGGCTTTAAAGTGGTTAGCTGCACAAAAGAAAAAAGCTTTTGTTATAGAATAATCATTCTGCTTAAGAGTCTCAAGCTTCTATATTCTACTATTTATTACTTTTGAAGGCATTATAAATAGTATATGAACTCTTCAGAAATACGTAAGAAATTCCTCGATTTTTTTGAATCAAAACAGCATCTGATAGTACCTTCGGCACCCATTGTAGTTAAGGATGACCCGACATTGATGTTTACGAATGCGGGTATGAACCAGTTTAAAGATGCTTTCCTGGGGCATGGTACGCCAAAAGCAAAGCGCATTGCAGATACACAAAAGTGTTTGCGTGTTTCCGGTAAGCATAACGACCTTGAAGAAGTAGGTGTAGATACCTACCACCATACTATGTTTGAAATGTTGGGCAATTGGTCGTTTGGCGATTATTTTAAAAAAGATGCCATCGCATGGGCCTGGGAACTACTAACGGAAGTATATAAGATTGAAAAGGACAGGCTATATGTAACAGTTTTTGAAGGCGATAAAAAAGAGAGCCTGGCATTTGATGAAGATGCAAAGAAGTTTTGGCTGAACTATGTACCGGAAGAGAAAATAATAAACGGGAACAAGAAAGATAACTTCTGGGAAATGGGCGATACAGGCCCATGCGGACCATGTTCTGAGATTCATGTTGATTTACGAAGCGATGAGGATAGAAAAAAAGTAAGCGGTAAATCATTGGTAAATGCCAGCCATCCGCAGGTAATAGAAATATGGAACCTTGTGTTTATGGAGTTTAACCGTAAAGCAGATGGTTCATTGGAGAAACTTCCTGCGCAACATGTTGATACAGGAATGGGATTTGAACGTTTGAGCATGGTATTGCAAGGCAAAAAATCGAGCTACGATACTGATGTGTTCCAACCATTAATAAAAGAAATTGAGAAAGTATCGGGCAAAAAATATAAGGCAACTGATTTTTCTGCTGAAGAAGAAAAGATAAACATCGCAATGCGTGTAATAGCCGATCATATAAGGGCTATTTCATTTACTATTGCCGATGGGCAATTACCTTCAAATACCGGGGCCGGGTATGTTATACGCCGTATTTTGCGTAGGGCTGTGCGTTATGGTTATCAATCGTTGGGTTTAAAGGAGCCGTTTTTATATAACCTTGTTGATGTGCTTGTAAAGCAAATGGGCAGCTTCTTTCCGGAGATTGTAAAGCAGGAGAAACTTGTTAAGAAAGTTATATTAGAAGAAGAACAGGCTTTCGTACGTACCTTGGAGCAAGGCTTGAAGAAAATTGAAATTATTTGCGCTGAACTTTTAAGTAATAAAAAGAAAGTAATTCCGGGTGAGCAGGTGTTTGAGTTATATGACACTTTTGGGTTTCCTGTTGATTTGACTGCCCTTATTGCCAGAAGCTCTGATATTGCAATTGATGAAAAAGGTTTTGAAGAAGCACTTGAAAAACAAAAAACACGCTCACGTGCTGCCACAACAGTTGATAAAGAAGATTGGATAAACGTAATAGATACTCAGCAATCTGTTTTTGTAGGGTATGAGAAAATAGAGGAACATTCAAAGATTGTTCGTTACCGTAAAATAAAAGCAAAGGGTAAAGATCAATACCAAATAGTATTAGATAAAACCCCTTTTTATGCTGAAAGCGGTGGGCAGGTAGGTGATACCGGTTTCCTTGAATTTGGCACAAAAAGAATTTCAGTATTGGATACGCAGAAAGAAAATAATTTGAATGTGCATTTTACTGAAACATTGCCTGATGATGTAAAAGCGTCTTTTAAAGCAATTGTTGATCCTGAACGCAGAATACTTACGGTAGATAATCACTCTGCGACTCACTTATTACATGCATCATTACGTAAGATATTAGGTAAGCATGTGGAGCAACGTGGTTCGTTGGTTCACCCTGACCATTTACGTTTTGACTTTTCGCATTTCTCTAAAATTACTGATGAAGAGCTGAGAGATATTGAGTTTTTGGTAAATCAGAAGATACGTGAGAACATAGTTTGCGAAACACAGGTAATGGCTATTGACGATGCTAAAAAACTTGGTGCCATGGCCCTGTTTGGTGAAAAGTATGGAGATAGTGTGCGTGTTGTAACTATAGACAAGAATTTCTCTATTGAGCTTTGCGGTGGTACGCACGTAAAAGCAACAGGACAAATAGGTTATTTTAAAATACTTACTGAAAGTGCTGTGTCTGCTGGTATACGGCGTATAGAAGCGGTAACTGCTTTGCGCGCTCAAGATTACATAACCGGGCAAATAGAAGTTATACGGCAGGCATCTGATGCATTAAAGAACCCAAAGAATTTAGTTAAAGGTATACTTGACCTACAACAACATGCCGCTGAATTAACCAAGCAAGTTGAGAAATTATCGAGGGAGCAGGGCAAGCAATTGAAAGGCGAACTGATGACCAAGAAACAACAGATAGGTAATACTGTTTTTGTTGCTGAAAAGGTAGATATACTTTCTGCTGATGTGGCTAAGGATCTTTGTTTTCAAATGAAAGGCGAAGTACCTAATCTGTTTCTTATTTTAGGTGCTGAGATAAATGGCAAGGCAAATCTTTTCCTTGCAATGTCTGATGAATTGACAAAAACAAAGAACTGGAATGCATCATCATTGATTCGTGAATTCAGTAAAGAAATACAGGGTGGTGGCGGTGGCCAGGCGTTTTATGCAACTGCCGGTGGAAGTAATATTCAAGGTATTGGTAATGCTTTAACTAAGGCAAAGAGCTGGGTAGAGCAAAATCAATAATCAACAGAGGGAATACTAATTTATGGCAAGAAAACTTTTTTACCCCAATGGCTACGATAAGAATGTGTATTACCGTAACCCTAAAATCGAAGTAAGAAACTCTAAAATTCACGGTGTTGGCATGTTTGCCACCAAGACAATTAAAAAAAATGAAGTACTTGAAGAGGACCCCTTTATAATACTTAAGGGTAATTGGCACAAAATACCCAGGCTTTTGCAGGAGTACATTTTTGGCTGGACCAAAGACATGGACGATGCAAAATCGAAGGCTGCATTGGTGTTTGGTACAGGCGCTATATATAATTCCTCGCCTAAGCCTAATGCTGATTGGTTAACTGACGCAAGAAAGAAGCGCTTTGTATACTATGCGTATGAGAATATAAAAGCAGGGGAGGAGATAATGATAGATTACGGTCCTGAGTACTGGGAAAGCAGAAAGAAAAAATATAAGAAGGACTAAACCTTTATATCCACATCATTTGCCAGTTGAAATATGGTAAACATATGATGTGCTTCATGTAATAGAAAGAATTCAAGCCATTTTTCAATTGTAAGGTGCCCGAATTTTTTGTGAATTCCAACTCTGTTAAGCTGGGTTTTATCCAAGGGACTTACAATTTCTACAATAGACTGTCTATGGTGTTGTAGTTTCTCAAAAAGCTTATCGGTATTCCAGCTGCGCCAGGTTTCAAATTCAACATCATCTTCTGCTCTGTATCGTCCAAACTCAGGTGAGTTTTCCTGTAACATCTTATTAAGCCTTTCTATAAATACGGGTTGGTATTTTGCCAGGTGTACAATATTGTCGTGGATATTCCACTTTTCAGGGGCAAGCCTGTAAGTCATTCGCTCTTTGCTTATTCCCGATATTATGGGTTGAATGGCTTCATGTTGATGAAGTAATCTTTGATGAATTGAATGGGATAGACTCATTGGGTATATATTTAAGGTAAAAGTAAGGTATTTAAGCCTCCAATTCGTCTCAAATAAATAACAGATTGTTAAGGATTTTTAACATTCCACCCAGTTCAAAATAACGTATATTTGCATAAGTAATTTCAATACTAAATAATACAATATGGATACACAGAATTTTAATTTCCAAGACCCTATAAATGTTCAATCAGTAAGCAGCGATGTAGCTTCCAAAACCTTCGTTTCAAAGGTGTTTTCCTGGATGTTCCTTGGTTTAGTAATTACAGGCCTGGCATCGTACCTGTTTGCAACCGATGCATCATTAGCATCAATAATATATTCTATAGCCCCTAACGGAAGAGTTGGTTTTGCACCAATGGGTTGGGTGGCAGCATTTGCGCCATTCGCACTTGTACTTTTAATGGGAGCAGGGTTTAATAAACTTTCGTATAGTGCTATGGCAATAACATTCATAGCGTTCTCGCTTTTAATGGGAATGAGTTTAAGCTCCATTTTCCTGGTTTATGCAACTTCTTCTATTTATAGCGTGTTTTTCATTACAGCAGCTATGTTTGGCTTAATGGCGGTGTTGGGATATACAACCAAAACGGACCTTACCAAATTCGGTTCATTGTTAATGATGCTTTTACTAGGTGTTATTATTGCCAGCGTTGTAAATATGTTTATGCATAGCAGCGGAATGCAATATATTATCAGTTTTGCTTGTGTTGCAATCTTTACCGGACTAACTGCTTACGATGTTCAGAAAATGAAGAACATTGGTGCACAAGTAGGTTCAAATGGAGATGCTACAGTTGGTAAAATGGCTGTATATGGCGCATTAAGCCTTTACTTAGATTTTATTAACCTATTCCTTGCGCTGTTGCGTATTTTTGGTAACAGAAAGTAAAGGGTAATTGAAATATTTTTGAAAATCCCTGCCTTAAAACAGGGGTTTTTCTTTTAGTGCTCCGCCGCAGATTTATTCCTAATTTCGCATTGCGAATTTTAACGTATGGCAACTGTAACCGATTTAGAAAAAATAGACTCAAAAAAGAACATTGTTATTAAGGGCGCACGTGTGCATAATCTTAAAAATATTGATGTTGTTATACCACGCAATAAGTTTGTTGTTGTAACGGGAGTATCGGGTTCGGGTAAGTCATCACTGGCATTTGATACACTGTATGCCGAAGGGCAAAGGCGCTACGTTGAATCTCTCTCTGCATACGCGCGTCAGTTTTTGGGTAAAATAAATAAGCCCGATGTTGATTATATAAAAGGTGTCGCACCTGCTATTGCCATTGAGCAAAAGGTTGTTACACGTACTTCACGTTCCACTGTTGGTACATCTACTGAAATATATGATTACCTGAAGCTGTTATATGCCCGTATCGGTAAAACATATTCACCTATTTCAAATAAGATAGTTAAGCGCGATACAATAAGTGATGTAGTTGATTATATTCTTTCACTGAAAGAAGGTACTACGGTAATGATATTATCTCCTTTGCATTTAAAAGATGGGCGTACCCTTCGTCAGCAATTAGATCTTTTATTGCAGCAAGGCTTTTCACGCATTGAGCATAAAGGCAAGATATACCGACTTGATGAGATAATGGAAGGGAAAGAGCATGCCCTCAAACCTGAGGAAATGAAATTAGTGATCGACAGGTTAGAGATAATAAAGGAAGAACTGAACGACTTGAAAAGCCGTGCCGGTGATTCGGTGCAGACTGCTTTTTATGAAGGCAACGGAATATGTGAAGTTGATTCGACCGAAGGAAAGAAAACCCATAAGCATACTTTCTCTGACCGTTTTGAAGCTGATGGAATGAAATTTGATGAGCCAACAGCTCACTTTTTTAGCTTTAATAATCCTGTTGGCGCTTGTAAGCGTTGCGAGGGGTTTGGCAGTGTAATAGATATTGATGAGGACCTGGTTATACCTGATAAAAGCCTTTCATTATACGAAGAGGCTATTGCATGCTGGAGAGGGGAGAAGATGAGTTGGTGGAAGGACCAGGCTATTTTGCACGCTCGTAAAAACGGATTTCCTGTTCATAGGCCATATATGGATCTGACCGAAAAGGAAAAGGCAATACTTTGGAACGGAACAAAAGAATTTGAAGGCATATATCAGTTCTTTAAACATTTAGAACAGGAGAGCTATAAGATACAATACCGTGTTATGTTATCTCGCTACAGGGGTAAAACCCTTTGCCCTGATTGCCGTGGAACACGTTTACGAAAGGATGCTAATTATGTGAAGATAAATGGCAAATCTATTTCTGATATGGTTTTAATGCCTGTTGATGAGGCTTATACATTCTTTAAGAACCTGCCTGAAAAGCTTGATAAGACCGAAAAAGAAATTGCAAAGCGTTTGAATGTTGAAATAACCAATCGCCTGCAGTTTATGTGCGATGTTGGGCTGGGCTATTTAATGCTTAACAGGCCTTCCAATACATTATCGGGTGGTGAATCGCAACGTTTGAATCTTGCCACTTCATTAGGTAGTAGTCTAGTTGGGTCGTTATATGTGCTTGATGAACCAAGCATAGGTTTACACCACAGAGATACCAAAAGGTTAATAGAAGTACTTATAAAGCTGCGTAACCTTGGAAATACATTAGTAGTTGTAGAGCACGATGAAGATATTATGCGTGCTGCGGATGAGATCATTGATATTGGGCCATTGGCAGGTACAAATGGTGGCACAGTTGTGTTTCAGGGTACGCCTGATGAATTGAAATCAGAAAAGGTAAGCCTGACCGCCCAATACCTGAACGGGAAAGAATCTATTCCGGTACCTAAGAAAAGAAGGACTGCAAAAAACTTTATTGAGATATGTAAAGCCCGTGAGAATAATCTTAAGAATGTTACTATTAAGTTTCCAACGGGTGCCTTAACAGTAGTTACGGGTGTATCTGGTTCCGGTAAATCTTCACTGATAAAAGGTACTCTGTATCCCGGGCTGAAACGAATGCTTGGTCAATATACCGGTGAAAAAGCCGGAAAGTTTGAAAAGATAGAAGGTGCAACAGATAAAGTAAAAGAAGTTGAAATGGTTGACCAGAGCCCTATTGGCAGGTCATCGCGTTCTAACCCTGTTACCTATGTAAAGGCATTTGATGAGATACGCACTTTGTTTGCTGATCAGAAACTGGCACAAATGCGTGGATACAAAGCTTCTCACTTTTCATTTAACGTTGCCGGTGGTCGTTGTGATATTTGCGAGGGTGAAGGTGAGGTTACCATTGAAATGCAATTCATGGCCGATGTGCATTTAGTTTGCGACGTATGTAATGGCAAGCGCTTTAAAGATGATGTACTGGAAGTGCTCTATCATGGAAAGAGCATATCAGATGTATTGAACATGACCATTGATGAGTCTATCGATTTCTTCAGTCAGGACATGAATAGCGCACTATTGAGAAGATTAGTTGAGAAGCTTACACCATTGAGAGATGTGGGTATGGGGTATGTTCAATTGGGGCAATCATCAAGCACATTGAGCGGAGGCGAAGCACAGCGTATTAAGCTGGCTACATTCCTATCAAAAGGAAATGAGGAAGGAAGTACACTTTTTATTTTTGATGAACCTACAACAGGTCTGCATTTCCATGATATCAAGAAGTTATTGAAGGCATTTAATATGCTTGTAGATAAGGGCCACACGTTAGTAGTTATAGAGCATCATCCTGATGTCATGAAATGCGCAGATTGGTTGATCGACCTTGGCCCTGAGGGTGGCGAAAAGGGTGGCAACCTGGTTTTTCAGGGTGTGCCGGAAGACTTATTGAAGAGCAAGACTTCTTACACGGCAGAAATACTGCGAGAAAAGCTCAAATAGCTTACTGTAGATCAAACGCATTCAGCATTCCATTTGCAGCAGAATCTCTTTTGCTTAATGGAGGCATATCATACATGGTTTCTAATAGTTTTATTACAGATACGCTTTCATATTGTGTGGTATCAACATAATTCTTTTTAGCATAAGGAGATATTACTATGGTAGGAACGCGTGAACCTGGCCCCCAGCGGTCGATCTTTGGCGGTGCAACATGATCATAGCGGCCACCATGTTCATCATATGTAATTATAATAACAGTATTCTCCCAATACTTGCTTTTCATAACCTGTTGAATAATTGAATCAACGTGTTTTTGACCACGAAGCAAATTGGCGTAACCCGGATGTTCGTTGTTTATGCCCAATGGCTTAATGAAAGATACTGCCGGAAGGCTATCGGTATGAAGTGCGGCGAAAAAATCCACTTCATCTTTTAAATGTTTCTTTTTGTTTTCTGAGCCATCCTTATAGTTCTCATAATATACAAACGGTTGGTGATGGTACTGGAAATAACCGTGTTGATCATCTCCTTTTAAAGCCGCATTCCACCCACCGGAATACCAAGCCCATGTTTGGCCGGCATCGTTTAACCTGTCACCTATATTTGGTGCGGTTATGTTAGGTAACAGTAGTGAATCTGCCACTTCTTTCGGATGCGGCTGATTAACCGAATAAACTGTGTTTATAGCATATCCGTCAGGGGTGTATTGATTGTCATACTTTTTCAGTTTGTCAGACTGTATGTCGCTCCGTTTGCTGATAGGTGCATTTTTCCAATAGGGGGTAGCCGCTGAAATAAACCATTGATGATTCAGGAATGAACCACCAAATGCTGAATGGAAGAAATTGTCGCACAATGTATATTTGGCTGCAAGGCATTCTTCGGGCAATGTGGTATCGTTATAATAACTCATTACAAGTCCGCCGTTATCGCTCCACGCTACAAACTTGTCCATTTTGCCGCTATCAACCTGAAGCATTTCAGTATAGTAACGGTGAACTATATCTCCTGTAACTGTATCAGCCGTTGCTGAAACAAATTCATTAAGGTCATATGAAACTGCACCGGGATGCTTTTTGTTTAAATCCGCAAAGCGCTTATCAGGGCCTTGTTCGCCATCATCTTCGCCAATTGTGGGAATAGGAACAGTATCTAACGGTAGTCCTTTACGGCTAACCTGCGCCAGAATTTTGCCCCTTGGGTGTAGAAGATTATTTACACGTTTGTCAGGATAAAAACCAAACAAGCCATCAAAGCTCCAGTTCTCCTGGTAAATTACAATTACGTGTTTAATCTTTTCTCTGAGCTTTACTATCTTGGCTCCATCAGGGCCATTGGCATAATTAACTGATTTGTGAGTGCACGAAACTGCCATGATACAAACGAGCAGTATAAGGAAAAATAAGTTCTTTTTCATAATGGGGTTTTTCAACGCACGAGTATAGGAAAAATATGTGAGCTGAATGTTAATTTACTCTTCCGCCGGATTTGCTTTTCAAGGCCTATTTCATAGCTTTGTTAAAAATATGTCCCATTGAAAAAAGTATTTGCTTGCATAGGATTTATAGCCATTTTACTGTTGCATGCATCAGGGCAAACAGGTATTGTTTTTAAGATAAAGAGTGTTTCATTGCCAATGTTTGTGCAGCGTAATAAACCTCTTGTGCTTTCAGGGGCTATATATAATTACAGTTCTGAACCTATTACCTCTTTACGGCTTAACTACTCCATCAATAATGGAAGTCCGGTATCAGATGTGGTTAATAATTTGAATATAGCTCCTCACGCTGAATTTCATTTTACACATCATCAACCATGGATCCCTGCACGGAATGGAAGATATTTCATTAAAGTTTGGATTGATAAAGTCAATGGCAATCTGGCTGCCGGTGACATAGAGGATACTGTAGTTCTTTCTCCTCAGGCAGTAGATTCAGTTGCAGTTAAAGAGCCATTGTTCGAAGATTTTTCACAAGCATCATGCCATAATTGCTACCTGACCGGCCCGAACATTGACTCAGTTTTTACAAAGAATAATGGTGTATGTAACCTGATTGATTACCATACAAATTTTCCGGGCCTTGATTTTATGAATGACGTTACTAATAAGCCATTTGAAAACACACGTATGGTGTATTACAACGTTAATAATATTCCTGATGGTCAGTTAGACGGAACGAAAACAACGAATAATGTTTCGCCAGATACCATTTCTTCTGCATTTATTCAGAAGGAAGTAGCAATGGGCTCTCCCTTTGTAATAAGTGCCAATGCTACTTACAACCTTGCAACTAATACCTATTCTTTAAATGCGACTGTAAAGTCATATATGAATACATTTTCAACTATGAAACTAAGATTGCGCAGTGTGCTTACGTTAGATACTTTGAAATACAACCAAGACCAAAGTACTGAAGATCCTGTTTCTGCATTTCAGCCACCATTGGGTACAACACCTATGTCTAAGGGTGGTAATGCGGATAGTACATTTAAATACGTTTTAGTGTATCATTCAATTGCTGAGGATATGTTACCCGATTCATTGGGACAAAAACTGCCACCATTCACTGCAGGCACTTCTCAATCGTTCAGTTTTAGCTGGAAGAAGAACCATACCTGGGGTTTTTGCCCACAAGGTAATTGCATTGATAATGGAACTGGTCTGGGTTCCACTACAGGAACAAAATCTATGTATGATTCGGTAAATAATGCAGTACATATTGTTTTGTTTGTGCAGAGCGATAGTTCATTGTATGTTTATCAGAGTGCATCAATAGTGCCTAGTGTTGTTTCAGGTATTGATGAAGTAAGCGAGGAGCAAAACATAAATATTTACCCTAATCCCTCAAATGGAAAAGTGAATGTGGCATTCAGCTTGAAAGAACTGCAAAATGTAACGATAGAAGTGTTTAATGTTATTGGGCAAAAAGTGTATGGGAATCACTTTGATAAGCTATCTGCTGGACAGCATATTATAGCTATAGATACCAAGGGTTTTGTATCTGGTATATACATGATTCGGCTTATTAGTGAAAGCGGTACTGTTACTAAAAAGTTAATAGTTGAATAGTGGGGTTATTTCCACTTCTTTTTACTCTTCTCAGGTAAAAATTTCATAAAGGTATCGCCACGTAAGCCAAGGCGAAGGGTTTCAAGAGGTATAATATCTTCCGGTGGAATATTGCCTAAGTTAACATTAGAGCCCAGCATACTTATAAACCAAGCCTGCTGTTGTTTTTTAGGAGCTTCCCACATTATCTTTTCTCCCGGTACTTTTTGCAATATTTTATTAATAAGGGTAACGTGCGCGTTGCCGTTTGGCCTGTAAATACCTACCGTGCCACTTTCGCGTGCTTCTGCAATTACTTTCCATGCGCCACATTCAAGTTCCTTATTCATCATCGATATCCATTTACCGGGGTGAATAATAACTCCGGCTTCTTTAGAACCAACTTCCGACAAAACGATGTAGTCTTTTGCAAACCTTTCAATCAGTTTACATTTTTCATCGTGTTCCATTTTAATTGAACCGTCTGACACTTCTACATATTCCATCTTATACTTATCGAGGTAACGGCGATAATCGTCCATCATATCGCGCACCAGAAAAGCTTCGAACAAGGTTCCACCAAAATAGGTCTTAATATCGGCGTCCTTGTATATCTGTAGTTTCTTGTTCAGGTCTTTTGTTAGCAACGAAGTACCGAAGCCCAGTTTCACAATATCGGTATACTCACCGCATACGCTCACAAGGTCAAGGGCTTGCCTGAGGCTAAGGCCCTTATCCATAACCATTGTTATGCCGTTTTTACGTGGCTTAGCGGTTCTTTCAGGGAGGTCAGTAAGGTTAAAGTTCATCGTACCATTCTTTGTTTCGGTCGCAAATATAAAATCTTCTACCCATTGGTAGGGTGATTAATATTTGCAAACACCTTAAATTATTAACAAAATAAGCGATATACCTCGCAATAAAAGATATACACGCTTGTTAATAAATAGGATATATATTCTTGAATAAAACAATTAATTTTGCGACCCCCATTACAGGAAGAAAGATATGACACTTATTAAATCGATTTCAGGCATAAGAGGTACCATTGGTGGCAGCGGAGAAGGGCTAACACCTACAGAGATAGTAAAATATACATCTGCATTCGGAAGCTGGATTAAAAGAAACCAAAAGGCCAAAGACAAAAAAGCAAGGATAGTTATTGGCCGCGATGCACGTATTTCGGGCCCAATGGTTCGCGATATTGTTGTAGGCACGTTACAGGCCTTAGGTATTGATATTACGGATATAGGCCTTGCTACAACCCCAACAGTTGAAATAGCTGTGGCCGCTGAAAAGGCTGATGGCGGAATAATTATTACTGCAAGCCATAACCCTAAGAATTGGAACGCATTAAAACTCCTTAACTCACGTGGAGAATTTATATCAGAAGCAGATGGCAAAGATGTGTTGACAATTGCTGAGAAAGGGGAGTTTCAGTTTGCGCAGGTAGGTGGTCTGGGAGAGGTGAAGAAAGATGAAACATATGCCCAGAAGCATATTGATATGATATTGAAACTACCATTGGTAGATGTAAAGGCAATAAAAGCAAAGAAGTTTAAAGTGGTGGTAGATGCAGTTAATTCCGTTGGTGGAATTATTGTGCCACAGCTATTGCAACAATTGGGAGTAGAAACAGTATTTCCGTTGTTTTGTGAACCGACCGGTAATTTTTCACATGAAGCAGAGCCTTTGCCTGAAAACCTAATTGAGCTTTCAAAAACTGTAGTAAAGAAAAATGCTAATCTTGGTTTTGCTGTAGATCCTGATGTGGATAGGCTTGCCATTGTTTGCGAAGACGGTGAAATGTTTGGCGAAGAATATACACTGGTAGCCGTTTCGGATTATATATTGAAGAATAAAAAAGGTGCTACTGTATCTAATCTTTCATCTACCCAAGCTTTAAAGGTTGTTACCCAAAAAGCAGGTTGCGAATATTTTGCATCAGCAGTAGGAGAGGTGAATGTAGTGGAGGCGATGAAAAAGAACAACGCTGTTATCGGCGGTGAAGGTAATGGTGGAATTATTTACCCCGAATTGCATTATGGCCGTGATGCCTTGGTGGGTATTGCTTTATTCCTTACTCATCTTGCTACATTCGGCAAAAGCTGCTCGCTGTTGAGGTCTACATACCCGAGTTATTTCACTTCTAAGAATAAAATAGAATTGCGTCCTGATCTGGATATCGATAAGGTATTGAAAGATATTAAGGAAAAATACAAGAAATACCCATCAAATACTGTTGATGGTCTTAAAATAGAGTTTGATGGCGACTGGGTTCACCTGCGCCGTTCAAATACCGAGCCTATCATCCGTATTTATGCTGAAAGTGCTCACCAGACCACTGCCGATAACCTTGCAGAGAAATTGATGCGCGACATTAGCGAGGTTATGAAACAGCAGAAGATGGCTGTGAATAATTAATAGCGGGCTTATTTGCCATTTACGGCAGAAAACTTAAAATACCCTTCTTTAGGTAGCCCCCCTTTCTGTGAGGTTGTTAAATTTGCCAATTGTATATGGCTAAAGAAATTGTAACACTTGATAAACTTAAACCCGGAGAAGTGGGTATAGTAATGTCATTCAATGACGAAGAGAACGCCTTGAAATTCATGGAGATGGGTTGCACACCGGGCCAAAAGATTAAGATGGATAGTATTGCGCCACTTGGTGACCCCATTGCGGTTATAGTTTCAGGGTATAAGTTAAGTATGCGTAAAACAGAAGCGGCATTAATTAATGTAGATCGTATTAAGTAAAATGTTCAGGAAGATAAAGTTGAAAATCGGCAGAGAGCAGGCACAAAAGTCGCTCAAAGTGGCTGTGTTGGGTAATCCCAATAGCGGCAAGTCGACTTTATTTAATGCACTTACAGGCCTTAACCAGCAAACGGGTAATTACCCTGGCGTAACGGTTGAAAAACATAGTGGTGATGCGCTGATAGAGAACGAGAAAACGAATGAAAAGATATATATAACGTATCTCGATCTGCCCGGTACATACAGTATTTACCCTAAAACACTTGACGAAGAAGTATGTTTTAAGGTAATGTGCGATGAAACCAATGAAGATCACCCGGATGTGGCTATTATAGTGGCAGATGCATCAAACATTCGCCGGAGCCTTTTCCTGGCAACACAGATAATTGACTTACGTATACCTTGCATTTTTGTAATGAACATGATGGACATTGCTCGTGTGCGTGGTGTTCAAATTGATACAGAGGAATTATCAAAGTTCCTTGGTGTACCGGTGGTAGCAGCCAATGCCCGTAAAAGGCATGGTATTGATAATATTAAAAAATTATTGGCTGAAGGTGTGGAGGCTCCGAAAAAGGATTTTATTGACATAAAACATTTTGCACCTGCTGTATTTATTGATAATGTGCAGAAAATGTTTCCTAAGCAAAGTCCCTACGCTGTATTTCAGATCATAAACAATGAAGCAGGGATAGAGCATTTTGAAATTCTTCCTACGCAGAAGATCGATATTAAAAAGCAGATAAAAGCAACTGGTTTCGAAAAACATCCTATACAATCACAAGAGACCATAGCGCGTTACAAGGCTATTAACGAAATAGTAAAAGAAACCGTCAAGATAGATGAGGAAGAAAAGCGTAAGTCGCTTTCATCGCGTATAGATAGTGTATTAACACATAAGTTTTGGGGTTATTTAATATTTCTGGGTGTACTGTTTGTAATATTCCAGAGCATATTTCTTATTGCCAAGTACCCGATGGATGGCATTGAGTTCTTCTTTGTTAAATTATCTGAATTGGGTAAAGATGTTCTACCTAAGGGCGAGTTTGCTGATCTTTTAATTAATGGTGTTTTAGCAGGTTTAAGTGGGGTAGTAGTATTTGTTCCGCAAATAGCATTGTTGTTTGCGTTTATAGCCATATTAGAAGATACAGGCTATATGGCACGGGTAAGTTTTATTATGGATAGGCTTATGCGTCCGTTGGGGCTTAATGGTCGTTCCGTTATTCCGCTTATGAGTGGTATGGCTTGTGCAGTGCCTGCTATTATGGGTGCACGTACCATATCGAATTGGAAAGAGCGCATCACTACTATTATGGTAACGCCTTTAATGAGTTGTTCTGCGCGTTTGCCTGTATATACCTTGCTAATATCTCTGGTTATTCCATCAACGCATAACTATGGCTTTTTTAACATGCAGGGCTTGGTGTTGATGGCTATGTACCTGATAGGATTCCTTGCTGCATTAACGGCTGCCTTTGTAATGAAGGCGCTTATAAAGACCCGTGAAAAAACCCATTTTATTATGGAAATGCCCTTGTATCATATACCTAAGGCATCAACCATTTTGCTTACTATTTACCAAAAAGCAAGAATATTCCTTTTCGATGCAGGAAAAGTAATCATAGCTATTTCAGTTATTCTTTGGGTAATGGCTTCACATGCCCCTGCGGGTAAATATCCTGTAATAGAGAAAGCATATAGCAGTGCCGATTCAGTAAAAAAGTATACCCCAAAACAAATTGAGACCAGAATGGCTTCGGAAAAACTGAAAGAATCATATGCTGGTATTGCTGGTAAATGGATCGAACCTGTAATTAAGCCACTTGGTTTTGATTGGAAAATAGGTATTGCACTCATTACTTCATTTGCAGCCCGTGAGGCCTTTGTAGGTACTATGGCTACACTGTATAGCGCCGATAATGAAGATAATTCACAGTCTATCCGGGAAAAGATGGCTGTTGCTGTAAACCCAAGTACGGGCAAGTTGGAATATACTGCCGCCGTGGGGTTTTCTTTGATGCTATTCTATGCTTTTGCCATGCAGTGTATGAGTACGCTTGCTGTAGTGTATCGTGAGACCAAGAGCATCAAATGGCCTATTATCCAGTTCCTATATATGGGGGCAATGGCATATCTGGCTAGTTTGATAGTGTATACACTGGCTAAATAAGACTATTTAGCTGGTTTTTAGCAGGTATTTATTACTGAGTTTCATTGCGGAGTCGCGTAATTTGAAAATTTCCTTACCTTTGCAAGCCAAATTAAACTAGAACTACATGAAATCTAATGTAAACCAGATTTTAATTCCAATGGATTTTTCTGATCAGGCTTTAATAGCTCTTGATCAATCCTATAATCTTGCTCAGTTCTATAATGCTGAGATTACATTACTATACGTTATTGAAGAAAGTGGAGCGCTAAGCCGCATCTTTGCTAAGTCTTTTGACGAGGCTGCCATGAAGAAAGAAATTGAAGATAAGCTTCATGAATTGGCAAAAGAAACCGAAAAGAAAAAGAAAATTAAGGTGAACACAGTTGTAGCCCGTGGTTCGGTTTATGAAAAGATATTAGAGGTGTCAGATATGATCAGCGCTAAAATGATAATAATGGGTTCTAACGGTACTGTTGGCGTTCGTAAGCGTTTTATCGGTTCGAATGCACTCAGAGTAGTTAGAGAAGCTGGCTGTCCGGTTATTACTATTAAAGGTAAGCACCACAGAGAAGGTTGTAAGAATATTGTAATGCCTATTGACCTTTCAAAGGAAACCCGCGAAAAGGTTAATAAGGCTATTGAACTTGGCAAGTTGTATGGTTCAACTATCCGTGTAGTATCGGTATTATTTACACTTGACGAATTTGTGGTAAACAAAATTACCCGCCAAATGGACCAGGTTAAGAGCTTTATTCAAAAGGGTGGTGTAAAGTGTACTGCTGAAATGATCAAGGCTATTAAGGGTGACGAAAGCCTTGCACAGGCAATTGTTGACTATTCGAGCAAGGTTGATGCTGATCTTATCATGATAATGACCCAACAAGAAAGCGATACAACTCCTTTGTTTGTAGGTTCTACTGCACAAGGTATTATCAATGGTTCAGATATTCCAGTAATGAGCATTGTTCCATCTACCAAACGTGATGGATTCGCGTCTCCTTATTGAGAGTAAGCCTATTTTATTTCTGTACCTCCGGTTGATGCATTATTCCATGCATTTTCCTACATTTGCACGCTTAAAAATCTACCGTGGATAAACTATATTCATCAAAAGCACCTGAACCTGTAGGTTCATATCCTCATGCCCGCCAGGTCGGTAATTTATTGTTTTTATCAGGCATGGGGCCAAGGCAAAAAGGTAGTAAACAAATACCCGGCGTAACCCTTGATGATAAAGGTAATATTACTTCGTACGATATTGAAGTACAATGTCGTTCAGTTTTTGAAAATATAAAAGCCGTATTGGAAGAAGCAGGTTCAGACTGGAATAAGATAGTTGATGTTACAGTGTTTTTGACCAACATGAAAGCTGATTTCGCCATTTATAACCGTGTGTATGCTGAGTATTTTAAAGAAAACCAGCCTTGCCGTACAACTGTTGAAATAAAGTCCTTACCTACACCAATAGGAGTAGAGTTAAAGGTTATTGCAACGATATAATCACTGTTCGTTATTATGAAATATACTGAATATAAAAACCTAGACCTGAGTTCTATAAGCAAGGATATACTTGACAAATGGAATAAGGAAAAAACATTTGAGAAGAGTGTAAGCTTGCGCGAGGGTTCACCTTCATTTACTTTTTATGAAGGGCCTCCTTCAGCAAACGGAATGCCCGGTATTCACCACGTAATGGCCCGTACCATAAAAGATATTTTTTGCCGTTACCAAACCTTAAAAGGTAAGCAGGTAAAACGTAAAGGTGGCTGGGATACACATGGACTACCTATAGAATTAAGCGTAGAAAAGTCCTTAGGAATAACCAAAGAAGATATAGGGAAAAAGATAAGTGTAGAGGAATATAACGCTGCTTGCCGCCGTGAGGTGATGAAGTATAAAGACAAATGGGAAGATGTTACCCTTAAAATGGGCTATTGGGTTGATATGGATAATCCGTATGTGACGTTTGACAATAACTACATAGAAAGTGTTTGGAGTCTGTTAAAGAAGCTGTATGAAAAGGAAATGCTGTACAAAGGCTATACCATACAACCCTATTCATGGGCTGCAGGTACTGGTCTTAGTTCACATGAACTCAACCAACCCGGCTGTTATAAGAATATAAAAGACACTACTGTTACAGCTCAGTTTAAAATAATAAACGATAAAAAATCAGAGAAGCTATTTACGGGTGATAAGCTTGACGTGTTCTTTCTGGCATGGACCACTACACCATGGACACTTCCATCTAATTGCGCCTTGGCGGTAGGTAAAAAAATTGAGTACGACCTTGTAACAACATTTCAGCCATACACAGGCCAGCCCATAAAGATTGTGATGGCTAAGGAACTGGTGGGTAAATATTTTTCAGAGAAAGCATATGGAATTCCGCTTGAAGATTATAAAGTAGGGGATAAGGTTATCCCTTTTAAGGTTGAGAAAACATTCACAGGTAAAGACCTGGAAGGAATAAACTATGAACAGCTTTTGCCATATGCTAAGCCTGAGGGTGGAGATGGTTTCAGAGTGATACTTGGCGATTTTGTTACCACAGCCGATGGTACAGGTATAGTGCATATAGCTCCGAGTTTTGGTGCTGATGACTTCAGGGTTGCCAAACAAAACGGAATAGGTACCCTTACCCTGGTTAACAAACAAGGTAAGTTTGTTGATGCTGTTACCGATTTTGCAGGAAGGTTAGTTAAAACCAAGGAAGACCAGTTGGACCTTGATAAATCTACCGACCTTGCTATAGCATTGAAGTTAAAGAAAGAAGGCAGGGCGTTTAAAGTTGAAAAATACGAACACAATTACCCACATTGCTGGAGAACTGACCAGCCTGTAATATACTATCCGCTTGACTCATGGTTTGTAAAAACTACTGCAGCCAAGGATAAGATGATAGAGCTTAATAAGACCATAAACTGGAAACCGGAAGCTACCGGTACTGGCAGATTTGGTAATTGGCTTGAAAACATGGTGGACTGGAACCTTTCCCGTTCACGTTTTTGGGGTATTCCTTTGCCAATATGGAGAACTGAGGATTCCTCGGAAGAACTCTGCATTGGTTCGGTAGAAGAACTGGATAAAGAAATTAAGAAGTCAGTAGCCAAAGGCTATATGACAGAAGCCGATATTAAAAAGAGCAGGTGGGAAGATGTTGAACACAGGGACCTTCATAAGCCTTATGCCGACAATATTGTACTGGTATCGGCCAATGGCAAAAAAATGTTCCGTGAGCCTGATTTGATAGATGTTTGGTTCGATTCGGGTGCTATGCCTTATGCACAATGGCATTACCCGTTTGAAAATATAGAAGTGTTCAAGCAGAACTTCCCGGCAGACTTTATAGCTGAAGGTGTAGATCAGACTCGTGGTTGGTTCTTTACCCTGCATGCTATAGCAGTAATGCTTTTTGATTCAGTTGCCTTTAAAAACGTGGTGTCAAATGGACTTGTATTAGACAAGCATGGCAATAAAATGTCTAAGAGGCTAGGAAATGCTGTTGATCCATTTGAAACTTTAAGTAAATATGGCCCGGATGCTACACGTTGGTATATGATTAGCAACGCTCAGCCATGGGATAACCTTAAGTTCGATGAGGAAGGTATTGCAGAGGTTCAGCGTAAGTTCTTCCGTGCATTGCATAACACCTATGCATTCTTTGCTCTATATGCCAATATTGATGGTTTTACTTTTTCGGAAAAGGAAATAGCTGTCAGCGATAGACCAGAACTTGATCAGTGGGTGTTATCAGTACTAAGCTCCTTGGTAAAAAGGGTAGAGGAGAGTTATGATGCCTATGAGCCGATGCGTGCCGCAAGAGATATAGAAGAGTTTGTTTGTGACCAGTTAAGTAACTGGTACGTGCGTTTATCTCGTCGCCGTTTCTGGAAAGGGGACTATAGCGAAGATAAGATTGCAGCATTCCAGACTCTTTACACTTGCCTTGAAACAGTTGCCAAGTTAATATCACCTATAGCTCCATTTTATTCCGAACGGTTATTTGCCGACTTGAATAGTGTTTCGGGGAAGGAAAAAGTAGAGTCGATTCATCACAGTAATTTCCCCGTTGCAAATAAGAAAGACATTAACCTTTCTCTTGAAGAAAAAATGGACCTGGCTCAACGTATATGCTCTTTAACTTTATCTTTAAGAAAGAAAGTTAATATACGTGTACGTCAGCCACTTAACAAAGTTGTTGTGCCTATATTAGATGAAAATGTAAAGCATCAGATAGAGGCAGTAAAAAAGCTTATTTTGGCTGAGGTGAACATTAAAAATCTTGAATATATAACCGATACCTCAGGTATACTGGTTAAGAAGATAAAACCAAATTTTAAGGAACTCGGAAAGAAACTTGGCCCTTTAATGAAAGAAGGTGCAAATGCTATTAATGCATTTGATCAGGCACAGATTAGGGAAATTGAGTCAAAAGGAAGCTATACGCTTAATATAGGCGGAAAAGAGGTGGAGTTGCTGCTGAGTGATGTGGAAGTAATATCGGAGGATATACCGGGCTGGCACTTGGCATCTGACAATAAACTCACCGTAGCGCTTGATATTACTATAACCCCTGAACTAATGGAGGAAGGGATTGCACGTGAATTGATAAACCGCATTCAAAACCTTCGTAAGGACAATAGTTTTGAGGTGACTGACAAGATAGATCTAAAGATAAAAAAGAATATAGCCGTGGATAGTGCTGTTAAGAATAATTTTAACTACATTTGCGCCGAAACGCTTGCCGCATCCCTCGAAATGGTGGAAGCCATCGACGAAGGCGGGGCAATCGATGTAGAAGTGGCTGATAACGTGAGCACTTCTATTTTTATAAATAAACACAATTAAAGACCATAACATGGCAAAGAAAGTAGTAAAAAAGGCCAATAAAGCAGCTAAAAAAGTTGTAGCCAAAAAAGCAGTAAAAAAAGTTGCTGCTAAGAAAGTAGTAGCAAAAAAAGTGGTAAAGAAAGCAAAGCCTGTAGTAAAGGCTAAGGCCAAGCCTGCGGCAAAACCTAAAACAGTAAAGAAAGTGGAAGCGAAAAAGAAACCAGCACCGAAAGTGGTGAAACAAGCTGCAAAACCAATTGCAAAGAAAGTGACTGCTCCGGCCCCTGCTAAAACAGCACCGGTTAAAGCAACTAAAGAAGATACCAAGAACCGTTATTCTGAAAAAGAATTAGTGGAGTTCCGTAAAATAATATTAGATAAGCTCGATCAGGCTAAGAAGGATTACGACCTTTTGAAAAATACTCTTTGCCATACCGATGATCATGGAACAGACGATACTTCCCCTACATTTAAAATGCTCGAGGATGGATCAGATGTATTAACCAGAGAAGAAACAGCTCAATTGGCTCTTCGCCAGGAAAAATTCATTCAGAACCTGCAAAATGCTCTTATCCGTATTGAAAACAAAACATATGGAATTTGCAGAGCCACCGGTAAGCTTATACCTAAAGAACGCCTGAGAAGAGTACCTCATGCTACTTTAAGTATTGATGCTAAGCTTGAGCAGCAGTTTAACGGCTAAAAGAGAAAGAAACAATTACAATAGTCTTTCTATTAACAGCTTGTGAAAAGGCCTCTTATTATCATTTTTCTTGTATTAGTATTTGACCAGATAGTCAAGATCTATATTAAAACCCATTTTTACATGGGTGAAGAGTATAAGATATTCCCTTGGTTTATTATACACTTTACAGAAAACAATGGGATGGCTTATGGAATGGAATTTTCGGGCCAATACGGAAAAATATTTTTAAGTGTTTTCAGAATAGCAGCAGTAATTGGAATTGGGTGGTACCTCGTACGCCTCGTAAAAGAAAAGGCCCATTGGGGACTTGTTACAAGCATAGCCTTGATATTTGCTGGGGCAATTGGCAATATAATTGATAGTGCATTTTATGGCCTTATATTTAATGAGGGGTGTATGGGTACTGTTGCAACCCTCTTCCCCAAAGGTGGTGGCTATGCCGGTTTCTTGCACGGCAAGGTAGTCGATATGATATATTGCCCCTTATTTCATGGAAATTTCCCTTCATGGTTCCCGATATGGCATGATCAGGAGTTTACATTCTTTAGCTATATTTTCAATTGTTCCGATTCAGCTATTACCATTGGTGTAATACTCATCCTTATTTTCCAACGTAAGTTCTATCCACGCCAACAGGATAAGAATGAGTTTCAAACTGTGTAGTTTCTAAATAGAGAGAAACAGTATATTTGCCCCTCTTTAATAGCACCTGTGAAACGACCTCTGATCATTATTTTTCTTGTCCTTTTAATTGATCAGGTTATTAAAATTTACATTAAGACCCATTTTGTATTAGGAGAAGAATACAAAATTACCTCTTGGTTTATCATTCATTTTACTGAGAACAATGGAATGGCTTATGGTATGCAGTTCTCGGGTCAATATGGTAAAGTATTTTTAAGTGTTTTTCGTATTGTTGCCGTTGCCGGCATAGGCTGGTACTTAATACGGCTTGTGAAAGGAAAGGCCCATTGGGGGCTGGTTACCAGTATTTCTTTGATATTTGCCGGTGCCCTTGGTAACATTCTAGATAGTGCATTTTACGGTCTTATATTCAGTGATAGCAATTACGATATTGCTAAAGTCTTTCCTCATGAGGGTGGCTATGCGGGTTTTTTGCACGGTAAGGTAGTCGATATGCTTTATTTTCCAATACTCGAGGGGCATTTCCCAACATGGTTCCCTGTATGGGGTAGTGAAGAGTTTATATTCTTTCGCCCGGTGTTTAACTGCTCCGATTCGGCAATTACTATTGGAGTTATACTTATTCTTTTATTTCAACGTAAATTCTATCCCAGAAAGGAAGATAAAGTTGAGATCAGCTAATTGGTACTGTTAAGCAGGCTTAGAACATATAGCCATACTTCTTCTTCTGAAAAGTATCAAAAGTATCGCCACGGTGTGCGCTTCCTTTGCCTAAATGGTCAGAGCTCCATATCAGCGTTATTTCGTGCGAGCCTGTAGTGTAATGGCCTAAGGCAGATGTTATAAAATCATACGAATAACATAATTCAAAATCGTTCTTGATAGTTATTCCCAGATCAAGAGATACAGCATCTTTAAGGCGAAGAGATAGTCCTGCATAAAAAAGCTCCTTAATGTGAATACGCAACGAATAAGCCAGATATAGAGGAGTACCACCAGACTGTTCGGCAAATAGTGAGCTTTGCCATACGTAATTTGAATTACCTGAAAAATTATAGCCCAGGTATCCATAAAAATGAGGTAATAGCGTTACAATGCCTGTGGTGCTGGTATCAGCAGGTGCACTGGCGTATTTTTTGTAAAGCTTAGCATCTTCCTGAATAAGGTTATCAACGCTTAAGCCAAATTGCCAGCGGTCGTTATACAGATAAGCACCTGCACCCGCGTTTGGGGTCAATGCACTGGCAGTTACTGTTTGGTCAATTGCCGGGTCACCTGATTGATGAATAGTTATTTTAGGCCCGTTTACAATATAATCTAACATGCTTGCCTGAACTCCCAGGGAAACAATAAGATCAGGCAATTTTAAATGATACGCATAACAGCCTGTGTATTCGTTACGTTGAGTTGGGCCGGTTACATCCTGGAACATATCAAATGCAACTCCCATTTTTCCACCCATTAGTTTATAGTTCAGGCTTAACCCCTCTGTAATTGGCGCATCCGGCATACCTACCCATTGGTCTCTATAATCTATACGAACATCATATTGTCTCTTGGTGCCTGCAATAGCAGGGTTAAAAAAAAGCAGATCAGATGGGAACTGGGTAAATATAGGTAATTGCTGCGCATAACCACTGGCAGAATCAAATGCCCAAACCAATACCAAAAGCAATATTTTATAGAATAACTTCATACTTACTTAGGCTTTCTTATTATGGTAACAGCCCCTTTATATTGAGTTCCTGTACCCGTATCGAGGAGGTAGTAATAAGTCGCATCAGGCAGTTTTGAACCTGATACTGTCCCGTCCCATTCATTGTAATATGGCGCTGCAAAAAAAACTTGTTGACCATAACGGTTAAATATGGTAAGGGTATTATTAGGGTAAAGATCAAGGTTGCCAATGAACCAATAATCGTTAATCCCATCTCCATTAGGAGTAAAGGTATTATAAAATGTAAGGTCTTTATCCGGGGTTACTTTAACTACCACAAAATTAAAGCCCGGACAACCATCAGCACCAATTCCTGTAACAGTATATGTTGTTGTAACATTTGGAAATACTTCCGGATTAGGTGTATTGGGATTGAAAATAGTTACAGAATCAGGCATCCAGAAATATTTTACTGCTCCACTTGCATTAATGGTTACCTCTGATCCTTCTTTTACCGTAACAGGAGATGTTACTGTTATAGTTGGAGAGGCAAGTACAGTAACAATAACCTGGGTTGTATTACTACAAGTACCGTTCGAAGCTGTGAGTGTGTAAGTAGTTGTTATAGTAGGTGTAGCCTGCGGGTGCGCGCAGTTATAGCAGCTTAGGTTGCTGTTTATGGGTGTCCATACATAATTAAATGAAGCCATATTACCACTGCTGCCTAATCTGGCTCCTGAGGTTTGTGGACATATTGCAGTATCATTTCCTGCAGTAGCTGCTTGTACATTACTAACTGTTATTAAAACAGAATCGTGACTGCGGTTACCTGCATTGTCGTTTACTATTACATAAAACATTGTAGTAGCGTTTACCTGAACGGTAGGATTAGGGTCATTAGGGTGAGGCATTCCTGCAGTTGGAGTCCATGTGTATGTATAGGCAGGTGTTCCACCCTGTGCAGTGGGGCTTCCACCCAGTGTTACAGAATCGCCGGCACATGTAGTTTGCGGTGCGCCCGGATTAACGATCAATTGGGCATTAGTATATTGGAATGAAAATAAAAGTACGCACAGACTTAAAACCACAAAAGACTTAGGAGCATGCACGATACTTCTTGTTTTCATAAGGTGTGCAAAGATAACATTATATCGTAAAAAAAGGAAACTAACAACGTATAAGTTAATAAAATGGGTGATATGTTAATAAACTCTATTTATATATTTGCGGCCAATAGCCCTGTTCAAGTAGTACATTTATTATATGCCGATAATTTTCCCTATAGTTCTTCCAAATATTCCTTCGGGCGATGTTTATTATTTTACAACAAATTCAGGCACTAAATACGAAGTGCGTTTTGGCAGAAGAAGAGACAATATTTTCCATGCCACTATAGTGTTTGGAGTAGTTAACGATGAGTATAAAGGGGAGGAATATGTAACCACAAACAAGGGCGAGATATATGATGTTATGTCTACAATATCTGAGATAATAAGGATATTCATGTCATACCATACCCGTATGATGTTCTATGAGTTTACCGCTATAGGTAAGGATGATGAAGATGAGAATATAGTATCAATACGCAGGCACCTGTACGAAAGGTACCTGGGCGATATCTTTGGCCCGAACTGGAAACATGAATTTAAAGGGAATACAGTACTGGTGCGACGCACCAAGTAAAAGCTTTATCAGCTAATACTATTTTTTATGCTGCTTTTCGTCAGAAACGGTAAGTTTCTTTCTGCCTCTTTTTCTTCTGGCAGCAAGTACTCTTCTGCCGTTAGCTGTAGACATTCTTTCGCGAAAACCGTGTTTATTGCGTCTTTTACGTTGAGAGGGTTGAAATGTTCTTTTCATGACTTCTAAAATGAGGCGCAAAGATACAATCTTTTTACAAACCACCAACAAAATCTTTTTTAAAGTAACTTTGGCACTCTTTCGTAATACAATATATGGCACGACCTGGATTTTCTGGTAATGGTGAAAAGCCAAAACCCATCTCAAAAGCATCATTTAAAAGGGCTCTAAGGGTAACTCAGTTTTTCAAACCTTATAAATGGACTTATTTTATAGGGTTAGGTTTTCTGGTGCTTACCAGCCTAACTATGCTGGCTATTCCCAAAATGTTTCAGCGTATTATCGATAATGCTGATTTTAAAGATGTTTTGCTGGCTTTTGGGGTATTAGTATTACAGGCTTTGTTTTCGTATTGCAGAGTTGTCCTTTTTGTAAATGTAACTGAAAAAAGTCTGGCTGGCTTAAGACGTGCGACATATGCCCGACTTGTAAGGCTGCACATGGATTTCTTTTCGCAACGTCGTATTGGAGAGCTTACCAGTAGAATATCTTCAGATGTTGCTATGTTGCAAGATACTTTTACAACTACGTTGGCCGAATTTATAAGGCAGTTTATAATGATCATTGGTAGTGTTTCAATGCTGGCAATTATATCTATAAAGCTAATGCTTATTATGCTTGCAATAGTGCCAGTGGTAGCTGTTCTAGCTGTTTTTTTTGGCCGTTTTATCCGTAAGTTTTCACGTAAAACGCAGGATATGATTGCTACTTCGAATACTATTGTAGAAGAAACTATGCAAGGTATTGCTACCGTGAAAGCTTTTGCAAACGAAAAGTTCGAGACAGATAGACATAGCAAGAGTACCGGAGACATTGTAAAGCAGGCAATAACAGGAGGTAAATATCGTGGAGCATTCATTTCATTTGTGATTCTATGCCTTTTCGGGGCTATTGTTATAGTTTTATGGCAAGGTGCTTTATTAATGAAAGTTGGCGTAGTCACGAAGGGTGATATGTTCCAGTTCTTATTGTATTCTGTTTTTGTAGGTGCATCATTTGCTGGTATTGCGGAGTTGTATGCATCTATACAAAGAGCCATTGGTGCAACAGAAAGGCTAATGGATATTTTAGAGGAACCAATAGAGGATATAAGTATTGAAAATGCTGATAAATTTCCCGAGGGGTTCAAAATAAGTGGAGACATAAGTTTTAAAAATGTTTCTTTCTTTTACCCTTCCCGTAAAGAATTAACCGTAATTAATGACCTTTCTTTTGAGGTAAAGAGAGGCGAAACGGTTGCCATTGTTGGGCCAAGCGGTGCAGGTAAGTCTACAATGGTTCAATTATTACTGCGTTTCTATGATCCAATAGGTGGCTCTATTCTTGTTGATGGAAAAGATAGTCGTGAATATTCATTGACTTCATTAAGAAGTCACATGGCCCTGGTACCGCAAGAAGTGTTGCTTTTTGGTGGAACTATTAAAGAGAATATTTTGTATGGTAAACACGATGCAACAGAACAGGAGGTTATGGAAGCGGCAAGAAAAGCCAACGCACATGATTTTATAATGTCATTCCCTGATAAATATGATACTATAGTAGGGGAGAGAGGTGTATCATTATCAGGAGGCCAGCGGCAGCGTATTGCAATTGCAAGGGCTGTCCTGCGCAATCCGGCTATATTAATACTCGACGAAGCAACCAGTTCGTTGGATTCAGAATCGGAGAGACTGGTGCAGGAAGCACTCGATAAGCTTATGCAAGGACGTACTTCATTTGTTATTGCGCATAGGTTATCGACCATACGCAATGCTGATAAGATATTGGTGTTAGAAAAAGGTAAGCTTAAAGAAATAGGTAATCACGAACAACTGATGCAAATGCCAGATGGGTTGTACAGAAGCCTTAGTAAGCTGCAGTTTGAATTAAATTAAGTTATCTGTCTTTTAGCCTGTAAACAAGTTTTAATCCTTTATACTTTCACTTTTTCCTGTTTTTCAAATTGTATTTCGTACAGGTTTTTGTAATAACCTCCTTTACGAAGTAACTCCTGATGTGTCCCTTCTTCAACTACCTGGCCGTGGTCTAATACAAGTATTTTATCTGCCCGTTGAATGGTAGCAAGCCGGTGTGCAATAATTATAGATGTACGATGTTCTGTGAGTTTCTCAATTGCATGCTGTATCAATCTCTCTGTTTCAGTATCTATCGATGAAGTGGCTTCATCCAGGATAAGTATGCCAGGATTTTGAACATAAGCCCTTATAAAAGATACAAGTTGTCTTTGCCCTGCTGATAATACAGCGCCTCGTTCCATTACATTGAAATTATACCCTTCAGGTAAGCTATTAATAAACTCTTCAGCTCCAATAGCCCCAGCGGCATACTGCATTTGCGCCGGGGTTATATTTTTGTTATAAAGTGTAATGTTGTTTGCTATAGTATCTGAAAACAAGAATACATCCTGCAATACAATGGCAATGTTCTTTCTTAATGTGTCTATCTTATAATCCCGTAAGTCCTTACCATCAATAGAGATGCTCCCTTTCTGGTAATCATAAAAACGGCCCAATATGTTTATCATTGATGATTTACCGGCACCGGTAGCACCAACAATAGCCAGTGTTTGTCCGTTCTTAACATTAAATGAAACATCTTTTAATACCCAATTTTCATCGTTATAGGCAAACCAAACATTATTAAACTCTATATTCCCTTCCATTTTTGCAGACTCTATTTTACCGGTGTCATCAATAAAGGTCTGCGTATCAAAAACCTTAAATATACGTTCGGCGCTTACTACACCCATTTGCAGGGTGTTTATCTTGTCCGACATTTGCCTGATGGGGACAAACAATAGGTTTAAAAATTGCATGAAAGCAATAATTTCACCAGGACTTGAAATACCATATAAAATTCCTTTACCGGCATACCATATTACAAGTGCTATAGATATTTGAGAAAGAATATCTACAACCGGAAAAAAAATGGAATAGTACCATATGGAGCGTATGTTCGCAATTTTATGGTCATTATTTATCTGTTTGAATTTATCGAATTCTATTTGCTCACGATTGAATATCTGCACAATGTTCATACCTGTTATATGCTCTTGTACGAAGGAATTAAGTTTAGCAACCTGTATCCTTACTTCCTGAAATGATTCACGAGTTGCTTTTTGAAATAAATATGTGGCAAATAGCAAAACCGGAATTACACTCAGGCTCAGCAAGGCAAGTTTCCAATTAAGATATATCATTACAGCTATAACCAATACCAGCATAAGCAATTGGCTAAGAATGGTGATAATTCCTTCTGAAAATACATCTTCAATCACCTCCATGTCAGAAGTTACACGAGTGATTAGCATGCCGATTGGCGTTTGATCAAAGAATTGCAAACGAAGGTTAAGAACATGCCTATAAAGGTTAATACGCATATCCTTAATTATTTTTTGGCCTAAGAGATTCGTTGAATAATTGGTTAGGAATTGAAATACTCCTCTTAAAACAAGCAGCAAAAACCAAAGCATAGCCGTAATTAAAAGGGCATGCATATCATGGTTTTTGCCAATATCAATATTAATGGCCTTTTTCGTTAATAAAGGGCCATAAGCTGTAGCAACCGCAAGAAGTATTATACACCCAAACGAAAACCATGCTATTATTGAATAGGGACGAGCATATTCTAATATACGCCTGAATAGCTTTACATCAAAAATTTTGCCACTTACCTTATTCATAGAGTTTGCAAAGTTAGGGAAAACATAAGCGTGAAATGAAATATGTCATTATGTCATGCAAAAAGGGCTGGCATAGGCTTTGATGCAGATAAGGCGTTAAACTAAATAATAACAATTAAAAACAAGTTATATGACAGTAATTAAATGGTCAAAACCAAACGGCTTAGGTAATAGAAATGAGATCTATTCATGGCCTTATTCAATGTTCGATGAGTTTTTTGCCGGGAATGGAGGAGGTAACGCAGCATTTGTACCTGCTGTAAACATTTCAGAAAAAACAGATGGTTTTAATGTTGAAGTTTCGGCACCTGGTTTAAAAAAAGAAGATTTTAAACTGGAAGCACACGATGGAACACTCCGGATTTCTTGTGAACACAAAAATGAGAACAAGGAAGAAGGCAGAACGTTCACCAGAAGGGAGTTCCGTTATGGTTCGTTTTCAAGAAGCTTTACTTTACCTGAAAATGTTCAGGTGGAAAACATTAAAGCAAGCTATGAAAATGGTATCCTTAACATTGAACTTCCTAAAAAACAGGATGAGGCAAAACAATCCGTTAAAGAAATTAAGGTTTCTTAAACGGTTTAGTTTTCTTGTAAAGGGCGTGAAATAAGGATTTCATGCCCTTTGTTTTTTTATCTTCCTATGATAACAAGCTGGAAATAAAGCGAAAATTATTTAACTCATTATTAATGTATTAGTGATAAACAGTTTCATTTTATACCATAAATGTTTGCTTTTTAAATTATTGATTCATATCTTTGATTTAATAATAACTCCCATACCCCCCTGGGTCTAAAAAAGCGATATATGAAGAAATTTACCTCTCTTTCAAAGATCAAAAAGGCCAGTGCGCTATTATTGTTAGTGGCTGGCGCTACAGTTGCTGTTGCAATTACTTCACTTCAATCCGCCCATTCTCAAGCAAAGCTTGATGTAGGAGATCACGATGATGATGAACCTCTTTCTTCAAGTTGTGGTGGAACAGAAAGATGGAGCGAAAAAGTATTTACTGATGCTGACGCAGGTAGTATAGATTTTGCTAACCCTCATCAAACAGGTGTAACTCACCTGGTAGGTTTACCAACTGTAACACCAACATCTGGTAATGCAAGAATTCAACCCCAGGAAGATTCAGTATATACTGTTATAGTAACTATTAAAGAATATAGACCTGAATCAGATAGTGATTGTCATTTGGTAATAACTGATGGCAGCAGTAATACTATGGTAGCGGAAATACCTGATCCAGGTTGTTCATCAGTTGCTGCATCTTCACACAAAGCTGCTTTTATTTTGTGCCGCGAATGGGCCATAAAGAATCTGGGCACTGTGATCAATACAAGTGTTAATATTCCCAAGGTAAGTATAACAGGGGTTTCGTTTTACGATCCTCCACATGGTCAATCTGGTGCATCACCTAATAATATGGAGCTTCACTCAGTAATTGATATTCACTTTTACAGCCCAACTGGCGTAGATCAAATAGTTGATAATTATAGTGCCAGTGTATTCCCAAATCCAAGTAACGGAGTGTTTAATGTGAAACTGGGTGCCAATAAGGGCAGGTTAGAAGTATACAATATGCTTGGTCAGCAAGTATACACAGGTGAATTGAATAATGGAAATAACACTATAAATATGGAAGGCCGATCAGCAGGCATGTATTTATATAAAGTACTTTCAGAAGAAGGTGGTTTTATTTCAGAAGGAAAGATGCTTATAAAATAAGCGCTATTTCTCTAAAAGTTTTAGCATTTCTTCAAGCTCGGCTACCTTATCAGGGTGGCCGAGTTTGTTATAGGCCGACACCAGGTTTCGCAATAACCTTTCTATAATGTTAATATTCGAGCATGGTGTATAATACATTTTTTCCGGTGAAAGATTTAACTGCTTTAAAAACATATCTATCTCTCGCCTGCTAAAAACCGCCCCTTTGCTAAACGGATTAATGTAGAAAAGTATCTTGTCTTCCCATTCATTGTCGGTAAGGTCATTTTCATCAACATAAGCCATTACAAAATGCTGTGGCAGGTTAACGCCAAAAATGGGCATTTGTAATTGCTTTGCAATTATCAGGTATATTATGGCAAGTGTAAGTGGGTTTCCTTTTTTATTCTCTATAACCTTATTGATGTAGGAATTTTCAGGAGCGTTATAGTTTTCAGTATTGCCACTATAACGGTGTACATCAAATAAAATATGGTTGATTACCCGTACTTTTTCAAGTGCAGTAAGGTTTTCATTTAATTCGAGCCATACATCCTGCTTAATGAGCTGTATCTGCTTTTCAAGTTTATCCTCTTTTAAGTCAGGGTATTGATAACGGGCTATAAGCAAGGCACCTAGCCACAAATTATCTGAATTGTCTCTTTTCCATTCCTTCAGGGATTCCAATACCCGTTCAAACTGAATACGGTGAATTATATTCTCAATCCGGGTTTGTAAAAGCGGGCTGAATGATGATTCCCATGCATCTTCAAGCACTGGAATTACTTTTTCGCCTATGTCAAGCAATTTATCTTTTATCGAGCCAAATATCTTTTCGTCCGGATCGTCCAGAAGGCTTATCAGTGCCGTTATTTCTTTTTTATCCATCTCAGCCATTGGCGTATGCTCTGATTTTATGGAGGATTTAAAGGATGAAGTTTAACGGTTTTGTTTCGGAGCTTGATATCAATGAATCTATCATTGTCTGGGTCAGTTTTTTTGTGAAAGTTTCAGTATGCCTGGCCGTATAAATTCCTATTCCATTTTTTACGTCAGAAAATGATGGAGGGTCCTGATCAATACCTAACGAAGGCTGACTAAGTTGAATGTATGTATTGAAATCATCTGACCCAGTAGTGAATATCATGCGCAAAGAATCGGCAGTTCTGTTTACGCCTGCTTCAATCGGGATCATCGATTTAACAATATCGAGGAATTGATACCCTGATACACTGTATTGCATCGAAAAGCCTCCGGCAATAGTAGGAGCTGTTTGGGTAGCAAACACCCAATCAATATATTTTGAAGTATTACCAGAACCAGTCTTTTCAGTATAGAAAAATCTAAATGTCATTTGATATATTCTTCCGTTTAAAGAGCTCGTCCAGCTATATTCTGTCGGACTTGTATTATTAAAATTAAAGCTAAAGTCTGGTGGGCCGATTACTGTATTTCCAAATAAAACGTCTTGCAGAAGAGTAGTAGAACCCGATAATACCTGATGTGTTTTATTATTAGTAACAATCAGGTTATAGGTATCATTAATATTTAAAGCCTTTTTTGTTTTATAAAGCATTTGCTTTGGCGATGAAAATGTACCCGGAGGAACAGGAATTGAAGAGTCTGGTGTAAGGGTAATAGTTTGAACAAGATTTCCATTCTGATTAATGTCCTGTAATTGAACGGTTAATTGATTAGCAGGATAATATATAGAATCGTATACCTGTGCCATTGTATATGCATTGCCCACACCTTCATACACTTTATTTACCCTGATGTAATGAGCTGTATCACTCTGATCCATCAACCCATATACAACAGTAATGCTTTTGTAAGGGGCCTGTACGTTAAGGTTATTGGAACAAGCCGTTAGCCCTAAAGCAAGCAGTGTAATTGATAAGTAATATAAGCCTTTACGCATAAATTATAACAATAGCTGCAAAGGTAGCATTTTTAACTATACTATAAGTAATCCAATTCCACCTGCTTTTGTAGTTTTGCATATCATTTATAAAAATGGCTGGAGGTATAAAACACAAGATTAAGACTGTATTGCTGGTACTAGCCATTCTATTCGGTATTGGGGCATTTACGTTTTACCGTTTCTTCTATTACCATAGTGTTAGTATCGATGCGAAATCGAAGCTTATTTATGTGCATACCGGTTGGGGTTTTGAGCAGGTGTTACAAATGCTTGAAGATAAGCACATAATAACAAATAGTAAGGCGTTTAAAATGGTTGCAGGCATTAAGAATTATAAAGAAAATGTAGTTGCTGGAAGGTATAGGGTCGTTAATGGTATGAGCAATGTTCAGTTGGTTAACTTACTTGCTTCGGGTAAGCAGGAGCCGGAAACAATAAGCCTTTTTAATATCCGTACCAAGTATGATCTTGCTGGCATACTCGCAAATAAAATAGAAGAAGATTCAACAGATGTGGTGAAGCATTTCAATGACCCCAAATACATAAAGAAATTTGGCTTTAACACCGAAAACTTTCTTGCTATGTTCCTTCCGGGCACTTATTCTTTAATGTGGACAGATCCATCGGATAAGTTCATTACCGAAATGCATAATAAATATGAAGCCTTTTGGACCGCAGATAGGAGAAAGGCAGCAGCAGCAGCCGACCTGACTCCTTTGCAGGTTAGCATACTGGCGTCAATAGTTCAGGCAGAACAATCAATGTACAATGATGAAAAGACAATAATCGCCGGTTTATATATAAACAGGCTGAGAAAAGGCATTCCCTTGCAAAGCGACCCTACATTAATATATGCTCGGGGAGATTTTTCAATTATGCGCGTGAGAGATGGAGATAAAAAAGTGGAATCACCGTATAATACATACATGCACACTGGTTTGCCACCTGGTCCTATAAATATGCCAGATGAATCATCTATTGACGCTGTGTTGCATTATGAGAAAAGTGAGTACTTGTATATGTGTGCTGAAGCTGATTTTTCCGGCAGGCATCATTTTTGCCAGACACTAAAAGAGCAGAATGAATATGCTGCTAAATATCACGAAGCCCTTAAAGCACGCCAGATAATTCGTTGATCAATTCTTTATTAACTTTTTAATTATAGTCCCATTTGGACCAATAATTCTGGCAAAGTAAACACCTGGATTTTGCTCACTTAAATCAATTCTAGTGCTTGCTGTTCCAGGTAGTATACTATATGATTTAATAAGCCTTCCTGGTATATCTATAATATCTATTTGGAGCTTATTGTTATCGAATTGATTTAAAGCAATATTGAAAACTCCTGAAGATGGGTTTGGGTAAATAGTAATTTGCTCTGAGGTATTGTTAATGTCAGTAATACTAGTGGATAAATTATTGGTTAATATAAAATGATACACGCTTAATTTCGGAATAGTGTAAGTAAAGCTATTACCAGTTATTGATGCAACCGTACCTATATGCTTAATGTTAGTGTCTCCTTTTGTAAAACCATATACTTCAGCTTTTGTGAAACTTGAATTAGCTGATATTTTAAATGTTGAAACAAGCGTAGAGTCATAGTCCTTGTTCATTGCAATAATGTTCATTGTATTTGTATCAGAGCCTTGCAGGGCTGCATATACAGATGCTGTTCTGTCACTATTTGGCCTAGCATAGATATGGGTGCCTCCAAACACGCTTTTCTTACCATCATAGTTCCTGAATATTTTATAGGCTGAACCTATATACTGATTAACAGGCCCCCAAATGTTGCACCAGTAAATGCCAAATCGGCCGCATATCCCCAACATATCGGCACAGGCAATACCACCTGAAATGTGATTTTCGCCGCCATAGCTAAATTCAGTTATACCAAGTTTAGTGCCGGGGTAATAGGCGTTAACTCCGTACTGAAGTGTAGGAAACACAGCAACAGGGCTATAATATTGACCTATCCAACTGTTTTCAACATAAGTTGAGTCCCATAACGTTCTTGGCGCTTCCATTCTGGCAATTGCCACGCCAGTGTCATTGTCTCCACCATCAACCGTTTCGAGCTTACCTGCGCTATCTAAACCCTGCGCAGAAGAATAGTAGTGAATATCATACACATCTAATAAGCGCCTGCCAAGTGAATCGGAGGCATGCTTCATATAATGCATAAATGCATAAGAAAACTTTCCATAACTTGAGTAACTGTTCCAATCTGTAGCTTGCTGGAAATTCAGGTACGATTCAAATCCATAATCTGAAGGTGCAAATACCATTGCATTCGTATCCATTTCTACTTTAATGGTTGAAGCCAGTCCAATCGCTTTTTTTATTGCTTCAGAAATTGTTGGCTGGGCTGGGTGCATTAACGGATCAGAGCTATTCCACAATGACCATTCATTATCCATTTCGTAACATTTAATCCCTTTGGCTGAGGTAGATTTTCCAAATTGATTTATGAGATTGTTCATACACTCGTCCACATAAATAAAATTATCAGTAGTATCAGGCTTAAGTGCAAAGGTTGATCCTTTTCGGTTCACAACTTGCCTCCAACGCGCAGATGGTGCAGCCTGACCTGAACTAACAACTCCACCACCATCTCGTGCAACATAGCCTGCCATTGGCAAGGTTATAAGTGAACTGCAATTCATAGCAAGTGAGGTGTCGTGAAAAGCACTTAAAACACTATTGGGTGTAAGGTAAGCCGAATTGGGTAAGCCGGCGTTCCAGGGTAAATAGTTATCATTGTCATTAATATAATCAGCGCCACCGTTTGAGAAATTGTCTTCCCAATTATAGCTAGTTAACCTGTCTCCTCCAAGTCTTCTGCATGTTATGTTCTCAGGCCTATCATTACTTTGCCCATTGGTTCCGTATATATAAGGGCTAATGGCCTGTCTTTCCTTATTCGAGTTAATTGTAAAAGTTGTTGTTAGTTGAGCAAGCAAGTCGATCGGAATGAATAGTATAAATAAAATGGGGGTAAAGTGTTTCATATAAGACGAAATTTAAAAGGGTAATTTCTTAAAATAAAAGCAGAAATACAAATAACCAGGCCTACTTTGAAAATATTTCCTCGGCATTATAGTACAGTATCATTTCCCTTTCTTTTTCGGGAAGTGATAATTTGTCGAAAATATTTGTTAAAACATTGTACTGCAATTTCGGCGATGCCCAATGATAATCGCTGCCAAACATTATCTTTTTTTTATCAGTGAACTTTATCAGTTTTATCATATCGACAAAAAGCGAGCTATCTGATAAATATTGCAGCGAAAAAGAAAGGTCATAATATATATTGGGCAATGTACGCAAATGGAAAAGGTATTTTATTATTTCGTAGCCTCCGCAGTGAGCCACAATCAATTTCCGTTCAGGGAAAATCTTTGCCCACTTTATTATGTAAGGCAAAGAGGGTAAGTGTTCAATATCGTCACCATAATAAAATGCATCTACAATAACGGGCATAGTATCAGGTACTTGTTTCAGATGTTCGGTAAGCGAAGGGTAATCTGCTTCAGATAATTTTTGAATGCGGCTGTGGATCTTCAGCGCATTTATTTTTTTTTCATTCACTTCCTTCATAACCCGGCTTAGGTTGTTGGCATAATCAAATATCAACGAAACAGTATCTGAAGTACTTACTTCTGGCCTATTAGCTGTGTATGAATCAAGTGAGTTGAATATAATATTGTGCCTGCCAACATTATCAAGGTCGTAGGAGCTTAATCCATTTTCAATATGAGTATGACAGTCAAATATTTTCATGTTTCTATATGTATTCAATATGTACAGCAGCTTCTACTGCTTTCTCTTTTTCAATTGCTCTTTGTTTATCCGTGTCACAAACAACAAAATAGCCGGGCCTGTCTCTACTATCAAGCACCGGCTTAATAGTATCGCCCTCCTTCAATTCAAAATTGAAAAAAGGCAGGCCTTTTACTACATCCTGGTCAATAGTAAGTTTTTTGATTACACCTGGTTTTAGGTTAAAGAATTTTAGTATGGCAAATCTTTTCTTGTAATCCTCTATAGTAAACGGCTTTTCATCACCGGTTATTTTGTTTAATAAGGCTTGTATAGGTTCAAACCCGGTAAGGAAAGGTACAATTTTGCTACTTATGCTTCCGCCTCCACCTCTGGCAGCTATTTCAATTAGGTACGGAACTCCATTTACCATTTTATACTCTGCATGTGTTATTCCGAATGGTAAACCAAGGGCATCTACTATTTTCCGATTCAGGTCAAATAACGCCTTTTCAATTTCGGGTGAAACATTGCCGAGCCACTCATTTTTTTCATCTATACAGTCATTGCTGAGGTAGTGATGCTTTTTTGTTAACGCCAGGCAATATGTTTGCTTTTCATCTTTAAAACCCTCAACTGAATATTCATGACCTTCCAAAAACTGTTCAACCAATATTCCATGCGATTTGCTTTCTCCAAAAGCCACGACTATCATATCCTTATATCCCTCAGGTGTAAGCCTGAATACTCCTTTACTGCCTTGAGAATTAACAGGCTTAACCAATAAGCCTTCAATAGTTGAGTATTGCGAACAGAAGTCTACGGCTTTTTGTATCTCGGTAAAAAAATGAAATTCAGGAATATTGCCGGGCAATTTATCTTTCAATGCATCACGCATCCGGTGTTTATCAGTGAACTTTAATGACGTTTCATATCCAATGCCCTTCAATCCCAGCTTTTCAGCTATATATGCTACTGTTGGAACAGCCACATCAGTTTGGTCGGTTATTATATAGTCAATTTTATGCTTTACAGCGGCTTTTAAGGTGTTTTCTTTATCGGTAGTATCAATCTGCTCATAAAAGTCAGAATAAGGCCTGCATGGGGCCGTTTCATACATGTCGGTTAATAAAACCTGCAAGCCCATTGCTTTGGCCTTTTTTATAAGCGGCACTTGGTTGGGGCCTCCACCGACAATATGTAAAAGCTTACCTGACATTTTTTTTGTAGCTGTTAAATATGGCGTCAGTTGTTGAAAATGAATCGTCCTTATTCATGAAAATACTAAATTCAAAAGGCATATAGTCGTTACGTAAGGCAAAGCTTTTTGTATGCTTCAAGGCTATTTCTACAATTTTTTCAGGGCTCGAATTGAAAACAATGTCATCTTTTCTATCCACTCTGTCGGTTATAAAATTAGCCGCAAGGCCAATATTACAGCTTGCAAAAGCCTTGGTTATAACATCGTTTATAAAAGAATAATTATCACCATTTGCTAATTTAAAGTTGAACAGGCCTGAAATGACAACTATATCAAACTTTTTATCAAGTGGCAATTCCATAAAATTACCAAGTGTTAATTTGAAGTTTTTGTTATTGCCATACATCTGGTTACCTTTTTCAACCAAAACAGGTACAATATCAAATCCCTGATATTCTGAAATATAATCTTTTCCTATAAAGTTATAAAAGTCTCCAAAGCCTGCACCAATATCCAACACACTGACTCCTTTAAAGTTCCATAATGAGGAAAGTATACTGAAGCGCAGTTCTTGCCTGCCTTTTTCGCCCCAGCCGACTGATTTTTGTGAGTAGCCGAACTGTGAATACTTCTCAGTATAGCGGTCTATTACATTGGCTTTATCCTTGTCTGAAAAGTTCATTCGTTTCTTGTCTGAATAGCTTAATTGTAGCGTAGCGCGCTACTTTATCCTATTTCATACAAAATTAGCAGAAACTTTTTATATAGAACTAATATTGCATTTTTTGTAGCTTTGTAAGCGTTTAAATGAACGAAATTATTCTTTAAGGCATGGTTAAAATATTGGATAATACACTAAGGGACGGGAGTTATGTTGTAGATTTTAAATTTACTGCAAACCAAACTGCAACTATAGCCGCAAAGCTCGATGAAGCTAATGTGCCATATATTGAAGTAGGTCATGGCCTCGGGTTGAATGCTGGAACAAGGGCCGATATGAAATCTGCTGATCCGGATGAGATGCATATGGAAGCAGCTAAAAGTGTTGTAAAAAAGGGTAAATGGGGTATGTTCTTCATTCCCGGCTTTGGCAGACTTGAAGATATTGATAATGCAGCCAGATATGGAATTGACTTTATAAGAATAGGAACTAATGTTACTGAAGTAGCGGCATCTGAGCCATATATAAGAAGGGCAAAAGAATTAGGCATGTATGTTTTTGCTAATTATATGAAGACATACGTAATGGGTGCGGATAAAGTAGGTGAAATGGCTGCATTGTCGGCTTCGTATGGTAGTGATGTGGTATGTGTGGTTGATTCAGCCGGAGGAATGCTTACTGAAGAAGTCAGTGATTATTTTAAGGCTATACGTAAACGCACAGATGTTAAGCTTGGATTTCATGGACATAATAACCTTGGGCTTGCTATTGCTAATACTTTAAAGGCTATTGAATTAGGTGCCGATGTAGTAGATACTTCAGTAAGAGGGCTGGGAAGAAGTGCTGGAAATACAAATACTGAAATGCTTATCATGGTATTGTTAAGAATGGGTATTGATTTGAATATAGATGCAATGAAATTATTTGACTTGGCAGAACAATATATTGATCCGATATTGAAAGACAACCCGCAGGTTGATTCTATTGGCATTATTTCCGGCTATTCTTCATTTCACTCGTCGTTTCAGAATAAAGTGATGAAGTACGCGGCAAAATATAACGTAGACCCTCGTTTACTTATAATTAAACTTACACAGCACGATAAGATAAATGCCCCTGATGAATTACTTGAACGTCTTGCTAAATCAATGGTAGGAGTGGACAATCTTAAGTTAACCTATTAAACTTATTGCCTGTTTAACCAATTTATGTACTGGTTGTAACTATATTCATCAACAGCATAACTAATTCTATAGTATTCAGAAAAATCTTTACCATAGCCAATTCCAGGCACTACTGATATTTTCTCTTTCTCAAGCAACTCTTTGGCAAACTGAATGGAGTCCATATGACATTTTATGAAAAAATAAAATGCTCCTTCAGGGTAAATGAAATCAATCTTTTTCTCTTGTAATAAAACTATTAGCTGGGTATATCTCTCTTTATAAATTTTCAGCATGTCTGTGTAGACTTCTGAATGTTTTGCTTTATCATTCAGTGCAACAACGGCTGCATACTGTGAAAACGTACTAATGTTTGTGATTGAATTTTGTGAGACTTTTAACGCCGCAGATAAAAGGGTAGGAGGGAGAACAGCATACCCAATCCTCCAGCCCGTCATAGCAAAGGTTTTAGAAAAGCTATTTACATATATAATATTTCTTTTATAGCCCTCATATTCTTTACACTGCAAAACACTTTTAAATGTATTCGTAAAAGTAAGTTCACCATACACTTCATCGAATAATAACCAAATACCATGTTTTTTTGCAATTGTTATAAAACTATTTATTTCTGTTTCAGAATAAACCACACCCGATGGGTTGCATGGGCTGTTAATTACAACCAGTTTAGATACTGCAGTTATAGACTTCTCAAATAAAGCAGGGGTTAGCCTTCCTTTTGTATTAATTGTAGATACATGGTTCACTTTAGCGCCTTGCATGGTGGCAATATTTGCATATTGAGGCCATGCAGGGTCAATAATTATAATCTCATCTCCTTCATTAATAAAGGCTGTAAAAATTGCATGTATTGAGCCTATTGCACCGCAACTTAATAGAATTTGATCTGGATTAATGTCAACTGAGTAGAGCGACTTATAATACGTGGCAATGCTTTTACGAAGTTCCGGGATGCCCTGAGAAAAACTGTAATGCGTTTGATCGTGCTTCATTGCATCAGCCAACGCATCTTTTATATATTGTGGTGTAGGAAAGAAGGGCTCACCGGTTTGCAATGCGGCAATCTTTTCTCCATTAGCGGTCATCTTTCTAACCATGTCGGCTATTTGAATGGTAGCTGGTGCCGAAATGGCATTTAAATGATTGTTCATTATGTTAATTGTTAAGCTTCAAGAATAGCAATACCAAGGCCTGTTTTGCCAAAGTCATTTCCATTATAGATCATATATCTTCTTCCGTTATGGTCAAAAACATAACCATACTCAATCATTTTATCATCCCAGCCAGAAGGGGATACATCAATACCAACTTCTTCATCTTTTCTTATATAAGTCATTCCATCCTTAGATTCAGCATAGCCAATTCTATAGCTTTCTCCACGGCACGAAACCCAAAGCCTATAAAGGTCTTTATCTTTTACAAGAACAGGTTTACCAATAACATACTCGTCTTCATTTTTAAAATCAACTATTACTTTCCCTTCTCTTTTCCAATTAATACCATCAGTCGAGTGGGCATATTTGATGTTATACGAAGGGCGGTTCTTGCCCGGTATGTTTTGCCATGGGCCAAACGCAGTATAGTACATTTTCCATATACCATTTTCAATAAATACACAACATGACCCACTGCCAAATGGCTCCGAATCTGTTCTGTCTAGTATAGGTACGTTCTTCGGCCTTAAATATGTTTTTCCTCCGTCTTTGCTAACTGCAACACCTGCATAGTTTTGAAAGCGACTCAAGCCACCTGCTACCCATCCTGCATAGTACATAAAAACATCTGACCCTTTTCTTACCAGCCATGGGTAAGAAACCCCACTTTCGTCAAATGTGCCAATTTCACCTACATCAAACAATACTTTCTGAGAAATTTCAAGTACACTATGTTTTTCGCCTTCAAGCGAAACATAAACAATACCAATGCGCGATACATTATTCATGTCGCGCCCGGTTACATATATAGCAAGTTTTTTGTCGTCAATAACCTCAGCAAAGCTAGGGCCAACATGGCTGGCCATCCAATATGTATTTTTATCGGGATGAATAAGAACGCCTAGTTTTTTCCACTTCATAAAAAGAGCTGTATTTTAATCGTTTACACGATCCTCGTTTTCATAATCAATAATATCATCAACAATATAAAGTGGTCTGCCTTTTACTTCAAGGAATATTTTCTCAATATATATTCCTATAATTCCAAGCACTGAAAGTATTAATCCGGTAGAAAAACAGATTAACGTAGTTGTACTAGCCCAGCCTGGTAACGTATAGTGATGACTTATTTTATTAAACAATACAAACGAACCATATAATATTGAAATAACTGAAAAGAAAAAGCCAACATAAAACGATAGACGGAGCAATGTAGATGAGTATGAAATTATACCAACAACAGCCAGTTTTATTTTTTTTAGTAGTGAGTATGAGCTTTTCCCAATTTCTCTTTCTTTATGCTTTACATTAATACCTATAATTTTAAAGCCAATATACCTCATTAATGCAGATGTGTGGCGCGAATGCTCCCTTAAAGAGATAAGAGCATTCTTGGCCTTTCTTGACATAATGTAAAAGCTAAGGTTCGTGTTTTTAACCTTACTTTTAGTAAGAATATCATATATATTATAATACACCTTACTGAATACCTGGTTTATAAAATTCTTCTTGCTTCTGAACTCTGAAATGCCGTACACTATTTCATATCCTTCAAGTGCCTTGTTATATAAATTGACTATTTCTTCCGGCTGATCTTGCAAGTCGCAATCCATAACAACTATCCACTTACCTTTTGCAAAATCCATGCCGGCTGTTATGGCATGATGCTGGCCGAAATTTTTTGAAAGGTTAATACCTTTTACTCTTTTATCCTTTTTACACAGGTCGGTTATAACTGACCACGACCTATCCGGACTTGAATCATTAATAAGAACAATTTCAAAATCTTCGGTAATTGTTTTTATTGTTGCTTCTAGTCTTTGGTGTAGAAGAATGAGACACTCAGCGCATCCGTAAACCGGTATTACAACTGATATTAAAGGGTTTTTTGTCAAGTTCTTAAAATAAATTATTTCTTCAGGTCAACAGCATTTGCAATTTTCGCATTGCTGCTTACTTTATTTGTAGCAAACAACATTGTCCATCTTCCCTCAAATGAAAGCCAATCTTCAGCAACTCCATCATCAATCATATCAACACCATGAGGTATTTGAGGATTGAAATAAACAACATCTCCCAAATCTGATATTTCATCGAGCCAAACTTTATCGCCATTGCTTTTTTCTGCAAAGCTTCCTCCTGATTTAAAATCAACCCCTTTTTTAGACATTGTTAAGGTAGGTACGGTTGCCTGATGATGATCGAACGGGTCCTGATGTTTATTCATAGCCCCGGTGCCTTTAGGATAGAACTGAAAAGCGAGCCGTGCTGTACATCCATCTTCAGGCGTTGGTTTAAGGAATTTATCTGCAGGGTTATTGCTCAATAGGTTTTTTACAGCGTATGTTTCATTTGCCAACTTAAATAAGCTAAAAATATCCTGATTCCAAGGGTAAAATGAGAATTGATGAAAACAAGTTTTAACATAAGAGCGTTCATCCCACACACTCACCCGATGAGAGTTTGGCACACCGGCTTCAATTGGCATATAATTCGGGAGAGAGTACCTGCCAATATTTGACAAATATTCCCTGATCTTTAGAACCATGTCCTTGGAATACACATTTTTAGCAACAAATACGTCACCATCCAAAATGTTTTGACGCATTTCCTTAATAGCTCCGGTATCTGTTATCAAAGTCTTTTGATCTTTGATGTATTTAATATCTCTGGCGAACATTTGGTAAGGTATAAAACTCCGTTAATACTAATGCTAATATTGCTTCGACAAATATAGTGGATTTTGCTTTGTTTATTTGAATTTCAATCTCTTTAAGATAGCCTTAAACAGTGCTTCGATTTAAGATTTTACTGCTTAAATACCTATAAAGCGTTATAGTCAAGTAAGCAAGGCAAATAATTAAAAATGGCCACATAGGAATAATATATCTGTTTTCGTCAAGATTCAGTAAAATAGAGGGTAATAGGGTGTTAAGTATAGGTGCTGCTATCAATAATGCAATAAATGAGCTTTTTATACCATATAAAATAGTTAGGAAAAGGCCAATTAGGCCGCCATATAATATAATAGGATATAGAAGGCTTCCTAGTTTACTGAGTATTTTTATATATAGCCAGGTAATACCTGAGTATAGTAAGGTTGAAATGTTATTGTTTTGTACTGCAGGACTAACCATAGCATCATCATCATGATCAGGCATGAAAAGCAGTTCAAGATATTCCATCCTCGATTTTACATAATATAAATATGGCTTTTCCTCTTTTACAGAAGAAGTATACACTTTAAACCTCTCTATTATCAGTTGTCGTAAGTTGTTGTTTTTTTGTTGGGTATTATGTGCAGAATCTCTTAACTGTATAACCATGTTTTTTAACTGTAAAAGGCTATCATAGTTGAACTTAGAAGTGTAAAGATAATTATGCCCGAGTTTTCTCTCTAATGCTTGTGGTATGTCTCCATCTGGTACTGTGTAATTAGGATTATTCTTTATATAGAAACCGAACCAACACACTGCAGATTCCCTACGCCAAGGATGATAAGTGCCACCCCAGGACTTAACAAAATCCATTGCAGGCAATACTTCTGTATAGGCAGGATAAGCCAACGATGTTAAGGGTTGAAAAGTTTTGTGCACAGAATAGTTCCTTACTATCCATAATGAATCAATTATAACAAACGGTAGAATAAATAATAGCAATGGTTTAATGTTAATTGTCTTTTTCTGTTTCCATTCTGCTATAAATAAAATGAAGAGTACCATGGGCAGGATTAATATAAAAATTGGTCGGAGAAAAATTGCCCATGTAAAAAGCAAGCCGGAAGAAACCAGGTTGAAAATATTTCCTGTTTCGAAATATTTTACAAATGTGTAAGAAGCAAATACCAAAAAAGAAGTACAGAAACTTTCCGTCATTATTGAGTCGTCTAAATAATTAGTTACGTGACTGAAAAGAAAAAGATAAAATGCAATATAGAAAATAGCAGTGTTTTTAAAAAGAGCCCGTGCAAGTAAACCAAGGTAATAGACGCTTACCGCCGCTGTTAAAAACTGCAGCATAATTAATATATTATAACTGGTTTCTTTTGAGAAAAATAGACGTGGAATAAGATAGATCACTCCATATCCTGGCATACGCAAATCAGGGGTGTAATTTCCACTGCTTAAGAAATGGTCAACGGGATCAACATAACTACCGGAATCACCATCAAGCCATCCCCAAAAACCGCCGTGGTGATATGGCTGAAGTATATTAGAGTATAATAAAACTAAAAAAATAAGGCCTTTAACAATCAGGGAAAGAATTATCCAATAGCGCTTGTTTTCTATTTTTTTAAATAGAACGCTTGACAACCAATCCTTTATGTTTGTTCTCAATTACTCAATAGTTATATTGGGTATAAAAGTAAGCATGTTTAATTTATGAAAAGTCATAAAGGAACAATGCTATCTCCTTCAAAATAAAGAGTGCTAAGAAAATTTCAGCAGATAAAGACAGTGATTACCCAGCGTGATTCTCTAATACTTTAGAAGTAGGAGCTTTCTTCTTATCATCAAGAATTTCCTTATCAACTAAAATACGGCCGCAATGCTCACATACCACAAGTTTCTTGTGAGACGTAATTTCTGTTTGGCGTTGTGGTGGTATCTTTACAAAACAGCCACTGCATGATTCTCTTTCAACTGTAACTACTGCAAGTCCGTTTTTAAAGTTTGGACGAATGCGTTTATATGCTTCCAGTAATGAATGTTCAATATTTGCCTGAGCATCCGCAGATTTCTTAAGAAGCGATTTTTCTTCTTTCTCTGTTTCTCCAACAATTTCTTCTAATTCATCTTTTTTTGCTTTCAGGTCCTTGTTCTTACCTTTAAGAACAGCCTCTGATTGCACTGCTAATTCTTGTTTTGCAATTATTGCAGCCTTAAATTCTTTTACTCTCTTTTCAGACAGTTGAATTTCAAGTTTTTGAAATTCTATTTCTTTAGCCAACGATTCGTACTCGCGGTTATTACGTACTTTGCTTTGTTGTGATTCGTACTTTTTTATAAGCGCGGTAGCATCCTTAGCAGTATTCTTCTTTTCAGTGATCATCTTCTCAAGATTGATGATCTCTTCGTTTTGCTTATCAATGCGGCCTTTCAGGTTTTCAATTGTATTTTCCAGATCCTGTACTTCAAGTGGCAGTTCACCACGTAGGGTGCGTATTTCGTCAATAAGCGAATCAATACGTTGTAATTGATAAAGGTTTCTCAATTCTTCTTCAAGGTGTTCCTGGTTCATACCATTCAAACCTTGTAAGTATGATTTTTTTGCTGCTTCGCTCTTTGTGCTTTTTCCTGCTGCCATCTTATATATAGTTTATTGGATTGGTATTAATTTTTGAAAATAGGAGTGCAAAGGTAGTAAATCTTTCCTTTAATAAGCTATAAATTATTTCCGGTGTGAATTGCTCGCTTTCATAATGGCCAATATCAGCTATAACTATCTTATTATCAGCATCGAAGAATTGATGGTACTTGAAGTCAGCGGTCACTAGTATATCAGCCCCTTTTTGTATGGCATTTGGCAAAAGAAACGAACCTGATCCGCCACAAACAGCCACGTTTTGTATTTTTTTACCCAATAATGGAGTATATCTTATGCAATCGGTATTCATTGTTTTCTTTAAGTGAAGAAGAAAGTCTTTCTCTTTCATAGGTTTTGCAAGTTTCCCTATCATTCCCGAACCAATTTTAGGGTGAATATTTTCTATGTTATACAAATCATAAGCAACTTCTTCATATGGGTGTGATTTCAATAAAGCATTAACAATCAAAGATTCTCTTTCAGCAAGGTATATTGTTTCAATCCGTTCTTCCTTCTCGTAATGTCTTTTACCTATGGCCCCTACATAGGGATTAGAGCCTTCTCCGGCAGTAAATGTTCCTATACCAGAAGAATTAAAACTGCATTCCGAATAATTACCTATTACACCTGCTCCGGCTGTAAAAATGGCGTCGCGCACCTTATCTGCCTTATCTCTGGGACAAAAGGTGACTAATTTTTTTAATAACCCTTTTTTAGGGAGAAGTATTGACAGATTATTAAGCCCAATTTTATCAGCAATTTTATGGTTAACCCCATTATAGATATTGTCTAAATTAGTATGTATGGCATAAATGCATATGTTGTGCTTAATGGCAGATATAATTGTTCTTTCTGCATATGTTTTGCCTGTAATTTGTTTAATTGGTGAAAAAATAATAGGGTGGTGGGCTATTATAAGATTGCACTTACGTTGAATAGCCTCCTTTACAACTTCTTCGGTGCTATCCAAACAAATCAAAACTCCTTTTATATCCAGTTCTTTATCACCAGTTATAAGACCACAATTATCATAGCTTTCCTGGTATGCAATAGGGCAAATAGTTTCGATATAATTAAGTACTTCTTTAATTTTCACTATGTTGTATATTAGTTCTTTATTGATTTGGCAAATTTAGCATATCTGCAAACATCCTTAAATACCAATACTACTATTAATAAACAACCTTGAATATTACTATTAATTGGCTTTTGAGCTTTTTTTTAATTGTAAAGCCAGATTTTGCAATTCAATAGTGGAAAATCAAAAAAATATTGTACTTTCGAACCTGCAAAACCATTAAAAGCAAATTAATTCCCTAAATATTAAACCCTGAATTATGAAAAAACAATACTTTTTTACCACTATTTGCAAAAGTATTATTAAAAGGAAAGCAACCCTTTTTGTTATCGCTGCTGCATTGTTATGTAGCAATACCAATGCTCAACTTTCAATTTTGGGAGTAACTAGCTTGGGTGGCGGAGGTAATGCGGGTATAATGTTTCAAATTGACACGACAGCTTCAGCTAATTATACTGCACTTCATAATTTCTTAGCTGCTACAGGTGATAACCCTAAGGGTAGTCTTGTAGAAGGAACAGATGGCAATATTTATGGTATAACATCAACAGGTGGTACGGCTGGAGATTCAGGTACAATATTTAGTTTTAATTTACAAAGCTTGAGCTATACTGTTCTCTATAACCTATCAAAAGCAGGTGGTTTCAGTCCTTCGGGTTCGCTTGTACAGGCTGGTGGTAATTTTTATGGGATGACTCACTTAGGTGGTGCCAATGATAAAGGAGCCATTTTCAAATTTAACCCTGTTACAAAAGTGTATACAGACATTCATGATTTTGTATTATCTACAGGTATCAGCCCCTACGGATCACTGACTTTTTATAATGGGGTTTTATATGGTATGACCTACCTGGGAGGGGCAAAAGATTCAGGCGTGATTTTCTCTATAGATACGGCAACAAAAACATATAGTGATGTAGTTGACCTTGGCCGCAAAACGGGTGGCTTACCTTATGGAAATATAATTATTACTCCCGCCAATAAGTTCCTTGCTCTTACAAGCGCAGGTGGCGCACACGATTCGGGCTCGGTATTATTGTTTGATCCGGTAGCTAAAACAGTTACTGATGAACATGATTTTACAAGATCTACAGGCTGTTTTCCATTTGGCCAACTTGTTTGGGGTGGTAGTAAGCTATATGGTTTAACTGAAATTGGTGGCATTCATGATTCAGGAACAATATTTTCGTTGGATCCGGTTTCATACACTTATACAAAATTGTATGATTTCACTAATGCACAAGGTTACCACCCACTTGGAAGCCTTATGTTAGCTGAGAATGGAGATTTGTATGGAATGACATCAGTTGGTGGCTTACATAAGGATGGTGTAATATTCAGAATGGATACTACAACTCATACGTATAAAAAAATATTAGACCTATCGGGTGGTGGTGCTAGTGGAACAGGTAAGAGTCCATTCTTCACTCAGCTTTTTCAACTATGTGTTCCTCCTCACATTATTCAGAATGCTACTAATGCAACTGTTTGTGCTGGATCTGACACATCGTTTACAACTATTGCCGCCGCTGGTACAGGTGCGGTAATAACATACCAATGGGAAGTAAATAAAGGTGCGGGATTTAGTAATATAACTAACGCAGGTGTGTATAGTGGAGCAACAAGTCAGACCCTAAAAGTTACAGGTGCTGCTCTGGCTATGAACGGTTATACCTATCGTTGTGTAACAACAACAGGGTGTACTGACAGCACACTAACCACAGTAGATACCCTTAAAGTGAATGGTTTTACTGTATCCATTAGTGATAATGTAATAGGCGGTTCTTCAATATGTGCTGGAATAGCAGATACATTGACAGCAACTGCTACAGGCGGTTTGGTGCCATATACATATAAATGGACTACAGGTGGCGTAAGTGATACTGCTCTTATAAGGGTGAGCGGAACATATAAGGTTATAATTAAAGATAAAAATGGTTGTGCTGATAGTGCCGGCCAGGCGATTACAGTAAACAGTAACCCTGTAATTACTATTACCTCAAGCCCGGTTAATGATACAGTATGTAAAGGAAGTTCGGTAACACTTACCGGCAACGGAGCTTCGTCGTACAACTGGAATAATGGAATAACTAATGCTACTCCATTTGTACCTGCGGTTTCAGGTAAATATGTGGTTACAGGAACGGATGTGAACGGATGTAAGTCTAAAGATAGTGTAAAGATTACCGTTGATACCGTTATGGTTAACCTGCATGGAAATGTGGTGGGTGGCTTTAATATTTGTGGAAGTGGTAATGATACTATTACTGCAGGTGCTACAAGTGGTATTGGTAAACTTGTTTATTCATGGAGTACAGCTGGAACGAATGATTCAATTATTGTGCATGCGGCAGCTACATATAGTGTAACAGTTACAGATGCTAAGGGTTGTATGGGTGTTGCAAGTGCAACGGTAACTATTACGGCTAACCCGGTAGTAGGAATTACATCAAACCCAGTTAACGATACAGTTTGTGCAGGAAGCCCCATGACATTAAGTGGAAGCGGTGCTTCTACATACAGTTGGAATAATGGAATAACTAATGCAGTAGCGTTTACCCCTGCAGTTAGTGGTACTAAGTATATTGTTATAGGTACCGATGTAAATGGATGTAAGGGTAAAGACAGTGTTGTGGTTGGAATAAGAGCCTTGCCTACCGTAAGTATAACATCAACCCCGGTTAATGATACTGTTTGTAAAGGCAGTTCTGTAACACTTAACGCAACTGGTACTGCTACAACATATGCCTGGAATAATGGCATTACTAATAACACACCTTTTGTGCCTGCGGTTTCAGCTAAATATGTAGTTACTGCAACAGACAAGTTCGGGTGTATGAAAAAAGATAGTGTTAACGTAAAGGTAGATACTGTAATTGTTTCATTAAAAGGTAATGTAGTTGGTGGCTTTAATATTTGTGGTGGTGGTAACGATACCATTACGGCAACTACAACCAGTAGCATTGGTAAGCTAAGCTACGCCTGGAGCACATCGGGTACTAAGGACACAATTATCCCTCATACTGCAGGAACCTATAGCGTAACCATTACAGATGCAAAAGGATGTATGGGTATTGGTTCAGCCACTGTTGCTATATCATCTAATCCAACAATTACTATAACATCAAACCCTGCTAATGATACAGTTTGTGCCGGCAGCACAATTACATTAAGTGGTAATGGTGGTGTAAGTTACGTATGGAATAATGGAGTTACTAATGGCGTTGCCTTTGCTCCGGCTGTAACTGGCACAAAGTACATTGTAACAGGTAAAAATGCAAGCGGCTGTGTGGCTAAAGACAGTGTAGTAGTGGGTATCAGAACCCTGCCAACTGCAAGTATTAGTTCAACACCGCCTAATGATACTGTTTGTAAAGGTAGTTCGGTAACACTGAATGCTACAGGTACTGCACTAAGTTATACCTGGAATAACGGTATTACTAATAATGCAGCTTTTGTTCCTACTGCCTCGGCTAAATATATAGTAAGCGGACCCGATAAATTTGGCTGTGTTATAAAAGACAGCGTTAATGTAACCGTTGACACTGTAATGGTTGTGTTAAAAGGAAATGTAAATGGTGGGTTTAATATGTGTGGTGGAGGTAACGATACATTAATGGCTACCACGGCAAGTAGCATTGGTAAACTAACATACCAATGGAGCAATACAGGTACTAAGGATTCTATAATTGTTCATGGTGCAGGAACATACAGCATAACTGTTACTGATGCAAAGGGTTGTAAAGGTAAAGCAAGTGCAACAGTGGCTGTTACTACAGCTGCTAATATTACTATCACATCAGCACCTGCTAGCGATACTGTTTGTATGGGAAGCTCAATAACCTTAAACGGGGCTGGTGGCGTAAGTTACACATGGAACAACGGAATAAGTAATGGTGTTGCATTTACCCCGGTTGCAAGTGGTGTTAAATATATTGTAAATGGCACTGATGCAAAGGGATGTAAAGGTAAAGACAGTGTTGTAGTTGGAGTTCGAGCCTTGCCTGCCATTTCTATAACTTCAGCACCTGCTAATGATACAATATGTAAAGGAAGCTCTATTACACTCAGTGGTACCGGAGGGGTGTCATATCTTTGGTCAAATGGAGTAACTAATGCTACTCCATTTAAACCAGCAGTATTTGGTAAATATGTTGTAATAGGTACTGATAAGTATGGTTGTAAAAACAAAGACAGTGTTAATGTTGATGTTGATACAGTAATGGTAGTACTTACAGGAAATACCGTTGGAGGTTACAACATTTGTAACCATGGCAACGATACCATCAAAGCTTCTACAACAAGTGGTATAGGTAAATTCACGTATGTATGGAGCACTACCGGAACACAGGATTCTATTATTGCGCATACGGGTGGCTCTTACAGTGTAACTGTTACCGATGCAAAAGGATGTAAGGGTATTGCAAAAGCAACCGTTGTTATTAAGCCTGCTCCTGCATTATCAATTTTAGCCGTTCCACTTAGCGACAGTATTTGTCCGGGTGGTCTTGTAACACTTACAGCAAGTGGTGCTACAAGTTATAGCTGGAATAATGGAGTTAGCAATGGTGTGTCTTTTTCACCTGCAAACTCTGCTACCTATATTGTAACAGGTACCGGTGCGAATGGCTGTACAGGTAAAGACTCTGTTAGCATTGGTATTAAAACAGTACCGGTAGTTACTATTACAGGTAAATCAACGGTTAATCCCGGTACTAATGATACCTTAACAGCTAGTGGTGCTTTATCATATTCATGGGCACCAACCGGTGGTACAAACGATACCATAATTGTAGCACCAACTAAAACTACAACCTATACTGTTACCGGAACTGCATCTGATGGATGTTCTGCATCTGCTACATTTACAGTTAATGCGGTTGTGGGTGTTCAGAACATTACTTCGGGCAATTCCATATCATTATATCCTAACCCGGTAATGAATGTAATGAACCTGAGCTTTACTGCAAGCACAGGAAGTGCCAATGCTGTAGTAAGGGTAGTTGATATGCTGGGTAATGTAATGAGTACAAGCAATACAACAATTACAAATGGCAAGAATATTCGAATGGATGTAACAAGTCTGCCACAAGGTGTTTACTTTGTACAGGTTGTAACCAATAATGTTACCCAGGTAGTTCGATTCATTAAGCAATAAGTAAAGAAGTTTATGTATGAAAGCCCTGCAGAAATGTGGGGCTTTTTTATTGCCAGTATACTGAAAATGTTCGCAATACTTTTGTAACTAATTGAACGTTTATGCATTATAGGAGTATTAACGTATACTTTTGGCTATTATATACCTTATGCAACGTAACTCACTCTTGTTGTTTATTTGTTTGTACTCATTTGTAGGTCATGCACAAATAACGGGCCGTATTACAGATAGTGTAACGCATAGCGTTCCGTTTTGCAATGTGTTATTAATTAAAGCTGCCGATAGTGTTATAGTTAATGGTACCACATCCGATTCAACCGGAGCCTTTGCTCTGAAAACAACTGAAACAGGAGATTTTAAACTATTATCATATTCTATAGGCTTTCAGAAAAAGTACGCAACCTCATTCAATCTTGCAACTGCAGGGCAGGTATACAATGCAGGCACAATAGTTCTGAAAAGCGATGCACATCAATTGGGAGCAGTAAAAGTAAGTGCTGATAAGCCTTTTATGGAACAGCAGATAGATCGTACCATATATAATGTAGGCAGCAGTGTTGTCTTTGCAGGAAATAATGCCTTTGATATACTCAGAAAGTTACCCAGTGTTTCGGTTGATAATAACGATAATATTAAAATAATTGGCAAGCCCGGAATACTGGTAATGATAGATGGAAAGAAGACCTATATGTCAGCATCTGAACTGGCGCAATATTTAAAAGGCCTCGATGCAAGCCAATTAGAGAAAATTGAAGTTATTACTAACCCTTCTTCAAAATACGACGCTGCAGGAAGCGCTATTATAAATATAGTGCTGAAAAAGGATAAGAATTTAGGATTCAATGGTCATGTTTTTATAGGCACTAACCAGGGCATATATAATTCTTCAGCTATAGGTATTGGTGGTAACTACAGGACTAAAAAATGGAACTTTTTTGCAGGAACCTGGGGCGGTTTTGATAAAATGAGCGTTTACGAAAATCTCACCAAAACATTCGAACCTAATTTAACTATACCACAGGAAGTATTTGCTGCAAACACAACTACAATAAACCAAGGCCATAATTACGGTGGCAGGGCAGGCATTGACTTTACACCTAATGATAAGCAAACGCTGAGTTTTGTTGCAATGGGGAATGTAGGTTCGTATATCGGCACATATAACGATAACACCAACATATATCACTCAGGTACTATCCTCGATTCGAGCCTTAACACGGCAGGACCCAGGAACGGTAGTTTTCAATATTTCAGCTACGACCTTAATTACGATTTTAAAATCGATACGAATGGAAAAGAACTCTCTGCAAGTATTGATTATTCACCGTATTCGAATACCAATAACGAGAATAATCTGAGTAATTACTATACAGCTGAAGGTGCATACTTACGACCTTCAACCTTATTGACAGATGCAATACCTTCAAGCGCTGGAATATGGGCAGGACAGGTGGATTACAGCAACCCATTGGGTAAAAACAACAGGATAGATGTAGGTTTAAAAAGCAGTTTTGTAACAACTGACAACAATGCTGAATATTGGAATGTAATGAATGGTATACCCATTGTTGATACAACTAAAACCAACCATTTTATTTATAACGAAAACATATACGCAGGCTATATTAACTATTTCAAGAAGCTTGGTAAGAAGCTTGACTTGCAGCTTGGTTTAAGGGGAGAAGAATCGCAGATAAAAGGCACACAAACAATACATGACACTACATTTAAACGGACCTATTTCAATTTGTTTCCGAGTGCATTCTTTACTTATCATGTAAATGATGATAACGTGTTAAACCTTTCGTATACCCGCAGGATAGATAGGCCTGACTACGGCTCTCTGAATCCGTTCATCCATTTCATTGATCCGTATACCTATGGTATTGGTAATGTAAACCTGTTGCCGCAATACACCAATAATTTTGAGTTGAAGTATTTGTACCAACAATGGTTCAGTACAGGCCTGCGATATTCGTATTACACAGGCGTTATGGTTCCTGCCTTCAGGCAGAACGATTCAACACACATTACATACGAAACCATGTCGAACCTAGGGTACTTTGATGAGGTTGATCTTTCTTTGGCAGCAACCATTCCAATAGGTACTTGGTTTACTTCAGTTACATCTATTGATGGGTATTATAATAAGTACGGTGGCGCTACCTACGGTACATCATATGTGAATACCGGTTACATATTAATAGTCAGCTCTAATAATAGTTTCGATTTCAATAAAGGGTGGGGTGGGCAGTTCTCCGTTATATATAATTCACGTAATATTAATGGTCTTACGGTTACGTATCCTTTTTACCAGATTGACGCAGGCATTCGAAAAACAATAGCCGATGGAAGAGGTACTATTTCACTTAATTGTTCTGATATTTTCTGGAGTAATAAAACTAAGACCTCGTATATTAATAATGGTATAAACCTGCAAGACCTGGATTACTATGATAACCGCCGTATACACCTGAGTGTTTTCTGGAAGATTGGACAATCGCAATACCAGCGGGAAAGTAAAAAGAAAGCAGCTGCTGAAGAAGAAAACCGGATGCAGAAAGCAGGGAAGTAAAGCAGCCCAAATTGTAATATCATCCCGGCCTGATATAACTCCGTGTAGTTTCCTCAATGGTGCAGGTAGCAACATCCTTCAACTTTTCAAATATCTCATCAATCTCCTGGTCGGTAAGCCTATCAAGTGAAATATCGCTTTCGGCTTTTACCTTACCAAGCCCATAGGGGAGAAGCCCGACATAGAATTTTATTTTATCCTTAGTGGGCAGAGTATTTATTTCTTCAACTACCTCCTCAAAATTATTGACCAGGAAATTCTCGATCATTTCTCTCAATTGCTTTTTTCTTGCGTTCTGCGAACCTACAGGCCTACCTTCAGGGTTGCCTGATTCTCCTTTTGTAAATGGCATAGTATTTTATTTCTTGTCATAAAGCGAATCAATGCGATTCTGCTTTATTAGGTGGTTTTATAATACAAAGTTAGTAGCAGAGCTACTTTTTTGTTTCGGAAAAGGGGCGGGGTTTTCAACAACCCAAAAATTCATGAAGCTTCGCTTCTATTGATAATAACAATAAAATACAATAAACACAATTGCTAAAATTTCTAACTGATATCTTCATGATGTGCTGATTGTCAAATAATTAATATAGTTATTGTCTGCTAAAATCTATTGGTGACAAAAAGACTGGCAGTAGCCCACCCTTGTCCTGTTGAATTGTATTATGATGATTGTTCTGTAGTTCAACTATTTCAATTGGCACGTTTACTGCTCATTGTCCTTTTTCTTGTTAATTACTCATTCAACTGTGTTAAGTACACAATAAAACGAGATAACTACTCTTTTATATCTTTATATATGTATACGATTATATAATTTTATATATAATACTTAAACAGGAGTTACAGGTTATTTTAAATAAAACATTGATATGAAAAAAACTTGTACGATTTTCTTCCTCTTTGTTGCATTAGTGATGAATGCACAAAATATTTATACCATTGCGGGTAATGGCACAATGGGTTATTCAGGAGACGGAGGATTTGCAACTTCAGCAAAATTGCAGAATACTTTTAGTGGTGTTGCAGCGGATGCTTCCGGCAATGTATATATAGCTGACGAATATAATAACCGCGTTCGAATGGTAAATACTGCTGGCATTATAAGCACTGTTGCAGGTGATGGTTTTGGAGCTTACTCAGGAGATGGCGGCCCTGCTACTTCAGCGGAATTGAATTCTCCTTATGGTATAGCCCTTGATGGTAGTGGCAATTTATATATATGTGATGGTAATAATACTGTCCGTAAAGTAAATACAGCAGGGATTATAAGCACCGTAGCGGGTAAATATGGCACAGTTGGGTATAGCGGAGATGGAGGACCAGCTACTTCGGCTTCGTTAAATGAACCTAGTGGACTGGCGATTGATGTTTCAGGTAATATATATATAGCAGATGCAGGTAATAATCGTATCCGTAAAGTGAATAAGCTAGGAGTTATAACCACTATGGCAGGCAATGGTACAGGTGGTTTTAGCGGAGATTATGGCCCTGCTACAACTGCGGAGCTATATAATCCTTACGGAGTTGCCGTAGATAAATCAGGCAATATATATATAGCAGATGAAATTAATAACCGCATACGTAAAGTAGATACTTCAGGAATGATAAGTACTGTGGCCGGTACCGGCACTGCTGGTTATAACGGAGACGGATTATCAGCCACTTCTGCTGAATTGTATAGGCCCATGGGGGTAGCTGTAAATGCATTCGGTAATATATTTATAGATGATTTCCAGAATGACCGAATCCGTGAAATAGATACTTTGGGTAATATAAGTACCGTAGCGGGTAATGGGACTGGCGCACCTGGTGGTGGTGCTTATGGCGGAGATGGTGGTCCTGCCACTTCTGCGGAATTACATCGTCCGAGTGGTATATCCCTCGATGCTTTTGGTAATATCTTCATTTCAGATGGGGCTAATTACCGCATACGTGAAGTGATACCTATTTCACAGCAACCAGATTCAACCAATACATGCCAGGGTAGTAATGTTTTTTTTACCATAGCAAGCACAGATACAGGCCTGACGTATCAATGGAAAGTAGACACCGGAACTGGTCTGGTAAGTCTTATTAATGGAGGAAAATACAAAGGAGCTACAACCGATACATTATATATTACAGGAGCATCATTAACCATGAATGGATATAGGTATGTATGTTCTTTAAATAAGACATCATGTGGCTGCTCGCTTAATTCTGCTGTTGCATTGCTTTCGGTATATAGCTGTAACAGTGGCTGCGGCTATATTACAAGTGTTGCAGGCAATGGTAATTTTGGTTATAGTGGAGACGGTGCTGCTGCCACTTCGGCGGAATTAGGTTCTCCCAGCGGAGTAACTTTAGACACTAAAGGTAATATCTATATTCCAGATCAAAATAATAACTGCATTCGTAAAGTAAATACTTCCGGGATTATAAGCACCGTGGCGGGTAATGGAACAGGGGGCTTTAGTGGTGATGGAGCCGCTGCCACCTTGGCAGAGTTAAATGGCCCAGGAAGTATAGTAATAGATGTTTCGGGCAATCTCTATATCGCAGATGAATATAATAACCGTATCCGCAAAGTGAATACAGCAGGCATTATAACTACCATAGCGGGTAATGGTACTGGAGGCTATAGTGGAGATGGAGCTACTGCTACAGCAGCAGAATTAAATGGCGCAGCAGGTATTGCCATAGACACTTTGGGTAATGTTTATATAGCCGATGCATACAATAACCGTATTCGTAAGGTGAGTAAATCAGGTGTTATAAGCACCATAGCTGGTAATGGCACAGGTGGCTTTAGCGGAGACGGCGCTGCTGCAACTGTGGCAGAAATAAGCAATCCTGCGGGAGTCGCCTTAGATGCCTCAGGTAATGTCTATATAGCTGATGAATATAATAATCGAATACGCAAAGTGAATACGGCAGGCATTATAACTACCATAGCGGGAAATGGTACCTCTGGGTATAATGGAGATGGAGGTTCATCTACATCATCGGAATTAAGCTTTCCCTCTGGAGTAGCTGTAGATACATCGGGTAGTATTTATATAGCAGATCAAAATAGTAACCGTATCCGTATGGTGAATACTTCAGGCATTATCAGCACGCTGGCAGGTAATGGTGTGTCTGGTTATAATGGCAACGGAGAAGCCCCGGCATTGGCCGAGTTGAATGGACCATCAGACGTAGCATTAGATAAATCAGGAAACGTATATATTGCAGACACCTATAATAATCTTATCCGCAAAGTTTATTTGGCTAGTTGTAACCTATTGCCCGTATCGTATTTCAAAGTTAATAATAATGTTATTTGTCAAGGCAGCACAGTACAATTTACAGATACCTCGCATAATAATCCCACAAAATGGATGTGGTTTTTTCAAAACGGAAAGCCATCTTCATCTACCTTGCAAAGCCCGAGTGTAGTATATGATAGTACAGGTAGCGACAGTGTAAAATTAGTAATTGTCAATACAGCAGGAAAAGACAGTTTAACAAAAAAAGCATATATAACCGTAAATCCTTTGCCTATAGTAAAAGTAACAGGCACAAGTAATATTACAATCGGCAGTAGTGATGTTTTAACAGCAACCGGCGGAGTTAGTTATATATGGACAAGCGGAAGCACAAATGATACTGCCATTGTAAAACCACTTGCTAACACAACCTATACTGTAACTGGAAAAGGCGCGGATGGGTGTACCGATACAGCCAGCTTTAAGGTAACTGTTGCCCCAACAGGAATGGGCAATATTTCAGCCTTAAATGTCACATCACTATATCCCAATCCAAATAATGGGGTGTTTACTATTACCATAAAGAATAACGATGAAAAAGCCAGGAATATTGAAATATATAATACACTTGGTGAGAAAGTTTTTTTATACCAAGAGCTCGGGACTAGGTCTCAATTGCTTATTAATATTAGCAATCAAGCTAATGGGATTTACCTATATCGCGTTATCTCTGAGAAAGGGGAACTGATAGGAAGCGGGAAATTGTTGATAGAGAGGTAAAACGTAAAAACATGAAATAAAAAAGCCCCACATTTCTGTAGGGCTTTTTTTTATTGAGTTCGAAGTTTACTTAGTTTCTTCTTCGTTCTTATTCTTCTTAGGCGCTTTAGCTTTAGTAACCTTGATCTTAATATCATCCTTAGCCTTATCATAATCAACGTTTACGGTATCGCCTTCGGTAACACCGGCTTTAATTATCTCTTCAGCCAGTGGATCTTCAAGGTATTTCTGTATAGCCCTCTTCAACGGACGAGCACCATATTGTGCATCAAAGCCCTTTGTTACAATAAACTCCTTAGCTTCCTTGCTTATCTTAACTATATAGCCAAGTTTCTCAATTCTGCCGTATATGCCTTCCAGTTCTATATCAATAATAGAGGTCATATTAGCTTTATCAAGCGAGTTGAATATTACAACATCGTCAACACGGTTAAGGAATTCAGGAGCAAAGGTTTTCTTTAATGAATTTTCAATTACACCTTTATCATGCAGTTCGCCTTGTTGAGCTTTAGCATCGGTATTGAAACCAACACCGCGTCCGAAATCTTTCAGTTGGCGTGAACCGATGTTCGATGTCATAATGATGATGGTATTCTTAAAGTCGATCTTTCTGCCAAGGCTATCTGTTAAATGACCATCGTCAAGCACCTGAAGCAGTAAGTTAAATACATCCGGGTGAGCTTTTTCAATTTCATCTAAAAGCACAACAGAGTAGGGGTGATTGCGAACTTTTTCAGTAAGTTGTCCACCTTCTTCGTAACCTACGTAGCCCGGAGGCGCACCTACTAAACGCGATACAGCGAATTTTTCCATGTATTCACTCATATCAATGCGTATCAGTGCATCATCCTTATCGAACAGGTAACGTGATATTACTTTTGCTAATTGTGTTTTACCCACACCAGTAGGGCCAAGGAATATGAACGAACCAATTGGCTTGTTCGGATCCTTTAAACCTGCACGGTTACGTTGTATAGCACGAACCACTTTCTTAACAGCATCGTCCTGACCAATAACCTTGCCTCTCAGTTCTTCTTCCATCTTTGATAAACGGGCGCTTTCCTGCTCAGCAATACGCTGTGTAGGTACGCCGGTCATCATGGCAACTACTTCGGCAACATTATTTTCCGAAACCGTTTCTCTGTGGCTCTTGGTTTCTTCTTCCCATTCTTTCTTGGCTGCATCCAGTTGTTCGTTCAGCTGGCGCTCGGTATCACGCAGGCGGGCAGCTTCTTCATACTTCTGGCTATGTACAGCTTTGTTCTTTTCTTCTTTCAGTTCTTCAAGCTTCTTTTCAAGGTCGAGTATATGCTGAGGAACATTAATGTTTATGATATGCACACGTGCACCTGCTTCATCTAACGCATCAATAGCCTTATCGGGCAAGTGACGGTCGTTGATGTAACGGGTGGTGAGGTATACACAGGCCTTGATAGCATCATCAGTATATGTTACGTTGTGGTGTTCTTCGTACTTACCTTTAATGTTATTCAATATCTGAATTGTTTCTTCAGGCGTGGTAGGTTCTACAAGTACCTTCTGGAACCTTCTTTCGAGGGCGCCGTCCTTTTCAATGTACTGGCGGTACTCATCAAGAGTAGTTGCGCCAATACATTGAATTTCGCCACGCGCAAGCGCAGGCTTGAACATGTTCGATGCATCCAACGATCCGGAAGCGCCACCTGCACCAATGAGGGTATGAATCTCATCGATGAAGAGGATGATATCCGGAGTTTTTTCAAGTTCGTTAAGCACAGCTTTGATACGTTCTTCAAACTGGCCACGATACTTTGTCCCCGCTACCAGCGCAGCTAAGTCGAGTGTTACCACTCTTTTATTGAATAGCACGCGCGAAACTTTCTTTTGTACTATGCGAATGGCAAGGCCTTCAGCAATAGCTGATTTACCTACACCAGGCTCACCAATTAAAATCGGATTGTTCTTTTTTCTACGGCTAAGAATTTGCGATACACGTTCAATTTCTTTCTCACGACCCACGATAGGGTCAAGCTTGCCGTCCTCAGCCATTTTGGTAAGGTCGCGGCCAAAGTTATCGAGTACCGGAGTTTTAGATTTAGCATCACCGGAGCGTTTTCCGCTACCAACTGATCCTCCTCCTGTTTCTTCTTCTTCCTCGTCGTCGTCAGCAGGTGTGTTTGGCATTTCGGCTGTAGGGTTTATTTTATATACTTCCAGCTCGTGGCGGATAGTATCGTAGTTAACGTTAAAACTATTCAGTGCTTTTGAAGCAACGCTGTCCTCGTCTTTAAGTATAGCAAGCAGTAAATGCTCGGTGCCAATTACGGCACTCTTAAAGAACTTAGCTTCAAGATAGGTTATCTTCAATGCTTTCTCAGCTTGTTTTACAAGCGGTATATTGGCAAGATGATTGATTTTCTTAGAAGTAGGTGGCGCATAATTTTCCACTGACTTGCGTAATTCGCCTGTATCAACGTTAAGCGATTTAAGCAGTTGTACGGCTACACCTTCTCCTTCGCGAATAATGCCAAGGAGTAAATGTTCTGTACCTATGTAGTCGTGGCCAAGCCTGAGTGCTTCTTCCCGGCTGTATGAAATCACGTCTTTTACTCGTGGCGAAAACTTGGCTTCCATGTTGTGTATTTTAAATTGTTTAAATGTCGTGTCAAATGTAAGTATTTAGTTATACGTAAAAATAGCTAATTGGGTTGAAATTTTTAACTAAAAAATGTTAATAATTTATAATAAGTTTAAAGTAAAATAATATTCCCTCTATTGTGTTTTATATACTTTCGGCACTCTTTTGATAGGACGAACGACATTTTAATTAACTTTACTAAACAGTAAAAACTTAAATATAGTATGGCAACCGGAGAAACAATTATTCATGTAAATATTGAGGAACAGATGAAGAGTGCCTACATCGATTATTCGATGTCGGTTATCGTGTCTCGTGCGCTACCAGACGTGCGCGACGGCTTAAAGCCTGTTCACCGCCGTGTGTTATTTGGCATGTACGAATTGGGCCTTATGCCTAACCGTGCGTACAAGAAGAGTGCAAAGATAGTAGGTGAGGTAATGGGTAAGTATCACCCGCATGGCGATGCTTCAATTTATGATACCATGGTGCGTATGGCCCAGGATTGGTCATTACGTTACCCGCTGGTTGACGGACAAGGTAATTTTGGTTCGGTAGATGGTGATAGCCCTGCGGCTATGCGTTATACCGAAGCCCGTTTGCGCAAGATAGCGGAGGAAATGCTTGCCGATATTGACAAAGAAACAGTTGATTTCGCACCGAACTATGATGATTCTGAAGTAGAGCCTACAGTACTTCCTACACGCATTCCTAATCTGTTACTGAATGGCGCTTCGGGTATTGCAGTGGGTTTGGCTACCAACATGGCACCACATAACCTTACCGAAGTTGTTGATGCTACAGTGGCGTATATCGATAATCCTGCCATAACCATTGAAGAACTTATACATCCTGATGCACAGGGTAAGCGCGTTATCTGCGCACCTGATTTCCCAACCGGTGGAACCATTTATGGGTACGACGGCGTAAGAGATGCATTTATGACCGGCCGTGGACGTATTGTTGTGCGTTGCAGGCATACCGAAGAAATTGTAGGTACCCGCGAGCAGATCGTTATTACCGAAATACCGTACATGCTTAACAAGTCTGAGCTGATAAAGAAGATAGCGGACCTGGTGAATGACAAGAAGATAGAAGATATTCATGACATACGTGATGAGTCGGACAGGGATGGTATGCGCATTGTAATTGAATTGAAGAAAGATGCTATACCAAACATAGTTATTAACACACTATACAGGCAGACCGAACTACAGTCGGCATTCAATGTTAATAACGTTGCTTTGGTGGATATTGAGCGCCACGAAAAACTGAAAAGCAATAAGGATGAGGATATATATGTAGTTGAGCCTGAGGGTAAAACTATGCAAAAAGGCAGCTTAAGGCCTATCATGCTCAACCTGAAAGACATTATTTCGCATTTTGTCTATCACCGTAACCAGGTAATTGTTCGTCGTACCCAGTTTGACCTGAGAGAGGCTGAGAAAAGAGCGCACGTATTAGAGGGTCTGATCATTGCCCTGGATAACCTCGATGCAGTTATTAAGATCATCCGTGAATCTGAATCACCGGAGGTAGCACAAAACCAACTTATGGCTAACTTTAAACTGAGCGAAATTCAGTCTAAAGCAATACTTGACATGAGGCTACGTACACTCACTGGTTTAGAGATGGATAAGATCATTGCCGAGTACGAAGAAATTAAAGCGAAAATAGCAGATTACAGAGATATTTTAGGAAGATATGAAAGACGTAAGCAGATAATTAAAACCGAGCTTGCCGAGATAAAAGAAAAGTATGGCGACAAGAGAAAGACGGACATTATATATGCCGGTGCTGACTTTAAAATGGAAGATGTTATTGCCGATGAGGATGTGGTTATAACCATATCGCACTTAGGTTACATTAAACGTACCCAATTGGCGGAGTATAGATTACAGAGCCGCGGGGGTAGGGGAGCTAAAGCTGCTGAAGCCCGTGACGAGGATTTCCTCGAACATATGTTTGCCGCTACCAACCACAACTATTTATTGTTCTTTACCAAGTTAGGTAAATGTTTCTGGATGAGGGCATTTGAAGTTCCGGAAGGGGCAAAGGCATCGAAGGGAAGAGCTATACAAAACCTGCTTAGCCTGACACCAGATGACAAGATAATGGCTTACATAAATGTTAAGAACCTGAATGATCAGGATTACATTAACAACAATTGTATTATTCTGTGTACCAAGAAGGGTATCATTAAAAAGACCTCACTGGAAGCGTATTCAAGGCCAAGACAGAACGGTATAAATGCGGTAACCATACGCGAGGGCGATGAATTATTAGAAGCACGCCTTACAAACGGAACCAGCGAAATGATACTTGCGCTTAAATCAGGTAAGGCAATTCGTTTTAATGAAAGCAAAGTACGCCCTATGGGAAGAAATGCATCAGGTGTTAAGGCTATTACCCTTGGCAGTGATAAAGATGAGGTTATTGGTATGATATGTATATCTGACCCTAAAGCATCGAACGTACTTGTGGTATCGGAACATGGATATGGCAAACGCTCAGAGGTTGAAGAGTATCGTATAACCAACCGTGGCGGAAAGGGTGTTAAAACCATTAGCATTACCGATAAAACCGGTGACCTGATCGCTATTAAGGATGTTACCGATAAGGACCACCTGATGATCATTAACCGTTCCGGTGTGGCCATTCGTTTGGCTATTTCATCATTGCGCGTTATGGGCCGTGCTACACAAGGTGTAAGGCTTATTAACCTGAAAGATGATGATACCATTGCTGCAGTTGCTAAAATTGACGTTGCTGAAGACGAATTGGTAGAAGGAGTTGAAGGCGCAGTTGAACCAAACGGAGTAGAGCTTAATGGCAACGGACAAATGCCGGAAGGTGAAACAACCACTGACGCAACCGACGAAACACAGGAATAATAAAGTATAGAAATCATTTTAAATTTGCTTTTATAAACTAATCGTATGAAAAAAATAGCAGTAGTTCTGGCTCTTATCACATCAGTAACAATGGTTAATGCGCAAAATAGTGCGGTTACAAGCGCAGCACGCCATATGGATGACTTCAATAAAGATCATGATACCAATGACCTTATTTCGGCCAAAACCTTTATTGACCAGGCTACAGTTAATGAAAAGACCATGAATGAACCTAAAACCTATTTGTATAGGGGAGTGGTTTACCAGGCTATTTTTGAGAACGAAGTAAATAATGTGCAGGTAAAAATGCTTAAGGCTAATCCTAAAACACCTGTGCAGGATGCGCACATTGCAGGTTTTGCACAGGCAGACACAACGCCTTTGGGTATTGCAATACTATCGTATCTGAAAGTGTTTCAGCTTGACCCTAAAAGCGAATATGCCGATGAAGCTAAGCCTATGTTAATGGCTTGTGGTGGCGACATGTTAAACAAAGCTATTGTGGATAAGAACAATGAGAAATTTGGTTCAGCATTAGTGTTATTTGGCCGTGTTATTATGGGCGAAAGAGCACAGGGATTACCTGATACCTCAAAACATTTTAAACAATTGCTGCAAAGCGCTGCGTTTTGTGCTGAAAAAATAAAGAACTACCCACAGGCAATTAATTATTACAACCAAATGGCTGCCATTAAAGGTGGTTCATATTCATACAACGATATTCCGTATAGCGCACTGTACAGAATTTACCTGAACCAGAATGATACCAATAATGCATTGGCTGCTGTGGCAAAAGGCCGTGCGGCATGCCCTGATAATATTGACCTGCTGAATGATGAAACCAATGGCTACTTATGGAGGAACCAGAGCGATAAGGCGGAAGGCAACCTGCAACTTGCTATTGATAAGTTGAACAAGAAAGGTAAACTGGATGCCGATGAAACCAACCTTTTATCGCGCCTGTACTTTATTTTGGGAACTATTTATGATAACCTTGGTAACCCACGCGACGACAAGCACCAGTTAATTGCTAAGCCTGCTAACTATGATGATCTGTTCAGTAAAGCCGATACCAATTATAAAATGGCGCTTAAAGTATCACCCGATTTTTATGAGCCTCACCTGAACATTGGTGCTATGTACCTGAACCGTATACAGGTTATTTATGATAAGATGAATGCGATGACAGCCAAGAACCCTAAGGCAGATACCAAAGCCCTGGATGCAGAAGCAAGATCATGGTTATTAAAGGCACAGCCTTACCTAGAGCAGGCCCACACCATGAAACCTGATGACCGTGAAGTTAGAAGCGCCTTGCTGAAACTATACGCAAACACCGGGCAGGATGACAAGGCTAAAGCCTTGACGGAACAAAAATAAAACTTGAAAATATCACCACTCAATATTATCAGGCTTTTAAGCATAGTGCTTGGTATCACCGTGCTTGCAGGTTGCAGTTCCAATAATAGCCTTGTATCATCGTTCAGCCAGCGCAAATACACCAAAGGGTATTTTGCAGATGGAACAGGTGAGAAAACTTTGGTAAATACAAGGATTGCTGTTAAACAGCATAACGATTACGCAATTGGCAACAGAATTCAACTTGATTCAAGTAATAATTTACATGAACTGGTAAGCCAAGCCCTTATCCAAAGCACAAAAAAAATTGCTTCCATACATACAATAGTATTAAGTAAGGAGCCAAAAATTGTAGCTTCATTTAAGCCAATTAAAGTTGAGCGGATATGCAATGACAGTCTTGCAGAGAAACCACAAAGCGCGAATACGGACGATACGGATAAAAACCCGCGTTATGGTTTAACTGCATGGATACTTATTGTTGTTGCACTAATACTGTTTTATTTGGGCGCAGTACTGGCTGAGTCATTGAGTGGAATTATTATACTTGATGTTTTGGGTGCAATACTTATTTGGATATTAGCCCTTGTGCTTTTAATAGATGGAATTTATTTCTGCATAAAATGGCTGGCAAAAAAGTAAAGGCAGGCCGAAAAATGTAAAACTTGAGATTATCAAGGCAAAATATTCTTAAGTTTTTAAGCATAGGGCTTTGCTTTATCATGCTTGCCGCTTGCAGTTCCAACAATAGCCTTGTATCATCGTTCAGCCAACGGAAATATACCAAAGGATATTTTGCTGATGGAATAGGTACTGCACCTTCTGTAAAAAGCAATTCAGTACTACTAAATAAGCAAAAGCCTGTAGCAGTAAATAACCCGATTAACGAGGTTTCCAATCCTGTTGTTTTAAGGTCAAAACAGCCTACAGGCATATCAATAGTTGTAAAGCAAAAAACACATTATGTAAGTAATACGCTAGCATACCAGCCACAGGCAAGGCTAAGAAGTGTGGCCTCACCCGAAAAAGTAACCGACGATGGATATGGCTTGCCGAAAGGGAAGGACCTGAGAGCTATGTCGATATTGGTAATTGCAATTGGTTTAATACTTATTACATTGGCCATATTGGCTTTGTTGCCTTATGTACCACCTTTTGTAGTTTTAGTTACAGGGCTGATCACTCTTTTTTTCGGAGCTATTGATCTTATAAGGGCATTGGCGCAGATCGATATAGACTCCTCAGCCGATAAAAAAAGCACTGAAGATGAACAGAATAAAAGAGGCTCAACCATGTCGCTTGTCGGGTTCATACTTGAAATTGGCGGTTTGTTATTGTTTCTCGCTCTTTTCTTTGCAGCACCGCTATTATTCGGCACCTCAGTTGCAGGCCTTACCGCTTTAGTTATGCTGTTAACCATTTGCCGTATATCATTTTACGCAGGGTTTATTTGTTGTATCGTGTCACTTATACAACGTAAAGGTAAATACCGGGGCTTGGCTGTAATTGGTATAATTATTGGAGTGGCATTGTTAATCTATATTCTGCTTTATCCTATCTTTCTGTAATGAAATACTGCATTTACATTTTACTTTTAACAGTACTCGCCGCTTGCAGTTCCAATAGCAGTATTGTATCATCGTTCAGCCAGCGGAAATACACCAAAGGTTATTTTGCAGATGCTATAGGGCAGAAGCCTGCAGTAACAGGCATTAAAGCTAGCAAAGCAGAAGACAAGAAAGCTTTAGCTTCAGTAATTGAAAAGAACAACACTGTTCAACGTATTGCGATATTAAAGGATAGCCTGAAAGCATTACAAACCGGCCTGGCTAAAGCTTCTGTTTCAATTCGTGTAAAACAGAAGTACAAAGAAACCAATAAGGGTTTAGCATCTGTTGAGCAAGTCAAAGGAGCCCCGGTGGAACCAAGTACCCCGGATGCCAATGATGATGCTAAACAGCGTAGAACAAACGGCATTGTCTTGCTTATTTTGGCTGCTATTGTTTTTGCATTAGGGCTTCTTTTAACCACGTTTGGAGGTGCCGGAATTATATTCATACTTGGGGGGATTTTTCTGGCAATTCTAGGCATTACAAAATTTGCTACCCATCCACCTGCAAATACCGATACTAAAACCTACGATTCTTTTATTGGCGGTACTGGTTTGATATTGGTGATAGTAAGTATAGTACTTGGGATCATTGCAGCCCTTTTTCTTGCATTAGCATTGTTTGGTGGGGCTTCAGGCACTCTTATTCTATCGGGTATTGCAGGTTTAGTGGTTGCATTGGCCTTATTAATTGCCGGAATAGTTGACTGTATTAGAGCGCTTAACCATACCGATAAATACCGCGATTGTGCAATTGCCGGTTTAGTAATTGCAGGTATTGTAATATTATTAGGCCTTTTAGGTATAATACTTCCATTATTGAGGTTATAATAAGGCGGTTTGAACATGACATACATTTTGAAAACAGCACCACTCAATATTAGTAAGCTAAGCCTAGTGCTTTGCCTTACAATGCTCGCCGCTTGCAGTTCAAACAGCAGTCTTGTTTCATCATTCAGCCAACGAAAATATACCAAAGGGTATTTTGCTGATGCTGCGGGTCAAAAACCTACAGTAACAGGCATTAAAGCTAGCAAAGCAGAAGAAAAAAAGACTTTGGTTTCAGAAGTTCAAAACAGCAACACGGTTCAAAGTATTGCAATGCCCAATCTGCAACAGATCCCCTCCCGGGAGGGGCTAAGGGGTGGGTTTTCTATTCCTGCAAAGGAAGTGAATGAAGCTATAGTTGCTGTAGAGCAAACAAAAGTAATATCTACTGAACCAAGTACCACACGCGTAAATGTTGATGATGCAGACCTAAAAACGAACGGCATAATTTTATTTGTTTTAGCTGCAATATTGTTGGTTTTGGGTTTTCTTTTTCTTAGTACTCTTGGGTTTTTAGGGCTTATAATGATAGTCGGGGGGATTCTTCTTGCTATTGTTGGTTTTACGCAGTTTTTTGGCCATATACCTAAACATGTTGATAAGCCAGTTGAGCTTGATAATGGTCACTCAACAAATGACCCTATCCAACAATATTCAAACAGAAAAGACAGTAACGGTTCAACTGGTGGCATTACAGGTTTGTTAATGATAATAGGTGGTATACTAGTAGGGCTTGTTGCAATAATTGTAGCTTTTGGTTTGGGGGGATTGGGAGCCTTGTCTGTATTAGCTATTTTGATTGGAGTGGTAGCATTGAGTTTAATTGTTGAAGGAATTAGTATTTGTATTAACGCTGTAGCTGGTAACAATAAGTAACATTGTAATGCAATAGTCTTGAAAACAGCACCACTCAATATTAGTAAGCTAAGCCTAGTGCTTTGCCTTACTATGTTTACCGCTTGCAGTTCAAATAGCAGCCTGATGTCGTCGTTCAGCCAGCGTAAATACACTAAAGGGTATTTTGTAAATAATGTGGGAGAACAGCCTTTGGTAGTTTCACATAGAACGGATGTGCCTGAAACAAAAACTGTTACGGTAAATAATAACCAGGCTCTGACCGGTGTTAGACAAACAGACGTAAAAAAAAGTGTCCATACCGTTCACCAGGCTGAACAGCTATTAACTATAAAACAAAAAGACAGGTACATTCAGGTTATAGCAGAAAAGGTTACCAATATTGACAATATTTCGAAAACAAAAGTTGATCCGGCTACACCGAAGCCAGCAGTTGATCAAGACTTGCTGAAAACAGGCAGAATTTTAATGGTACTGGGGGTAGTGCTTATATTACTTGTGATTTTTTCGGTCTTCCCTGGTTTATCGGGTGCTATAGCTCTGTTAGGTGCGTTGTTTTTCGTATGGGGGCTAATTAGTATCAGCGATGCACTTAAAAATAGCAGTGAATAAGCGAGCAAGATCTTTTTAGCTTAAAACTCTAGTTCTTCCTGCAATACACTATTAAATACAAGGGTTCAGATGTAATATTGGCAACAAAGCGGGCAATATCGGCTTTACCGTAACCATATTCGGCACCTGATAACAATTCGGTGGCTATTTCACGGGCTTTGGCCATGGTTTCAATATGGTAAGGGAATTTCTTCAGGGTCTTAGGGCCACGGGCTTCAAAAACCTCAAGGCTTGGCACGGCGGCAACTGTCCAGTTGCGTTGCACTTGCATAAGGCCCGATTCTGTCTTTTCCAAATTAGGATAAGCCAGATCAAACTCATGCGTTTTTAGCTGTATATCCTTGATGATTTCTTTGGAGGTCATGGGAGCAAAAATAGGGAAACTTAAGTAAGGTGGATAGAGATAGTCATTTTTATATATTTACCTGATAAAAAGCAAATAAATACTTACAATGATTGATGCCATAATAGACTTATTTAAAACTTCTGACTTATACAAAGGAATAGAAATTGTTTTAACTATCATAGTTGGTATTACAGGATATTATCTAGATAAAAAAACAGAAAATAAGTATGTTAAACCTATCTTCTTTAGTTCTGTGATTTTAATTGGTGTGGCCGCTCTTATTGAACTTTTTATCGTTCATAATGAGAAAAATCATGGTATTACAGTAGAGCAAACAAAAGAGTATAAAGACAGCTTAAAAACATCAAGACAACTGACAGCTACACTTAGCGGATTCCATAAGACGGATAGCTTAATAATATCTTCTCAGAAACACACAATCAGCAGGGACAGTTCTCTACTGGCTCTAAAAGGGCAAGTAGATTATACTTATTGGTCTACATTAGATATGCTAGGGAATAGAACAAATGGAACCGTAACCTTAGAAGGCGATACTAACATATCAATCAGAATGAGTAAAATAATATATACGGTTAATGATCAATCATATATAAGAAATGACAAATTTGTGTTGCCTATAATTAATGATTTGATTAGTAAATACCCTAAATTCCCTTATGGATATGCATCAAAATATTTATATCTAAAACAAAATAAAGATAAAGAATATAAAACATGGGGTAAAAAAGCGTTGGAAATTTTTAAAAAAACAACATCAATACCTGGGCATAATCCTGCACAAGATATCCTAATGAATAAACTTATTGCGGATTTACAAGATCAAGCAATTCAAAGATAAAATTCTTGAAAATATATTAGATAATGGGCATGAATAGTTGAGGTTTGAATCAGCAAAAATCAGGTATTTAACATAGCGTTTATTATAGGAAAGCTAGTTGATTAAAATTAGCGTATAGCTGTCCTATAATATACCGATGTTATGTTACTTAACGAAGGTAGGTAAGAGTCAATGCCAGTCAACTATTCGAGAGGTTGTTAAACGAAAATTTAGCGTTTGTTTTGGGGGAAAGAAAGAGATAAATTCCGATGGTATTTTTAATGAAAAAACCACTCAAAATGAGTGGCTGAAAAACGATTGTTTTTACGAAAATAATTCGTTTAAATATGGACTATTTATTTAAGGGGAAAATGTGGGGCATGAATAATTATAATAAATGTTATCAATCCCGTCACTTTAATTGTCAATCTATCGGGTATGAATTCATTTATTTAAAAATGAGACTATGTATCCATAATTGCTATAGAGAATTCATGCTCAAAGACAAGGCATCAAAAAATAAAATATTGTACTATTGTTTATATTATAAAATTCTTCATGCCATATCTGAATCAAAAAGATTCTTTACAAGTTTAATTACCTCTTCAGATAGACCATCGTCTTCAAGATACCATCTAAAATCAATATTTCTATTGTCGTTTGTAAAATGGTTTATAGTAGCAGTTAATTTATCTGTTATGTCGACATCATGATTCTGTTTAATAATGTTTATTCCATCTGCAAAACTTGGATAGTCTAATACTAAAATTTTAATCTTCATAGTTAGTTAATTTAAGGAGTTAGCGACTGTGATTAATAGCCTGGTGTTTCAGCATCAGGCTTACTTATTTACAAAATTACTTCTTTGTTCCTTTCTTGCCCGTATAAGGATTGACGTTGCCTTTATGGCTGTAATTGTTTTTCGTTGTGCCGTCTTGTTTCGTACGGTGATACGATTCTACGTGAGTGCCGTCTTTCTTTGTATAACCGTGTACTTTAGTACTCGATTGAGCTAATAAGCCTAATGGCAATAGTAATAAGATTAGTGTTTTCATTTTGTGTAGTAATAAATTGTGTAAAACGATTCTGACTTTTTAATTTCAACATACATATTGTCTTTATTGTAATCAACCCAGGTTGAGTCACTTGTTTTCATATATATGTCATTAAACATCTTGATAGTTGGTGTTAGATAAGAATATTGGTACTGTATGGCATATACATTACACCATCCATTATTAAAAAAGTACGAGCAGTAATAGGCTAAAGGATCCTTACTTTTCCATATTATCATATTTTTATTTTCTTCACCTTTCTTTACCTCAACTTCTGTATAGTACTTACTTATGCTTAACACTGAATCATAAGGAAAGCCAAGTAATATTTGAGATTTTGAACTAATACATAATGTTAATAATATTAGCAGTAATAGATTTTTCATTGGGTGTTATTTTATCCCCAATGTCCCGAACAGGTGATATAAAAAATCAGCGTGGGACATTTATCTTACCGTAACCAAGGTGTTTCGACGACCTAATTCACAAATAAGTAAAGCCCACGCTGATACGTGAGCGATAGACTTATCCTTGTGAATATTTGCCGGGGTGTCGAAACTTTAGGCTACAAGAAAGCTAACGCTGATATGTTAGTTGTACTTTGTTTTTATTCCATTAAACGAGTTTAGTATAACAAATATATTAAATCCGTTCAACATTCCAATAGGCATCCTTTAGGGTGGTGGGCGGGCATGGGAATAGTATACCATACGTGAGGTGATAACGAGGTAATTGACACATAGATGCACAGGATTGTGCCAAAGAATACGTATATTTGTAAAATGAAAAAGCCTGTATTGGCGTACAGGCTGGACTTAATGTTTCGATGTAATAAGTTGTTGCAAATATACAACTTAAATCAATACATCATGCCTGTTACACAATACTTTTATATTAATGCGGAGAAATCGCATATATTATCAAAAAAGGAACTGCCAGCAGCAGTGATAAGTAGCAAATTATCTCGCAATAAACGTAAAAGGGTGATGCGAAAACTTTTGAAGGCATGGAGGTTTTACTTCCATCCACGAGTTTACTTATGGTTTCCTCCGCAATACGATAGGACTTCCTTAATAGCACAATTTCGCCATATAGAGCGATTGCACAGGTTAGGATACCAAGTCCAAGTAATGTCAGGGATAGTGTAAAATACCAATTAAAGGACGGGTCTTTTCTTAGGCTAATTAATACGCTTAAACTACCAGAAGCAAGTAATATTAACTGTCTTAACCAAATGTACCTTCTATCAAATAGTTTAAGGCCTATTTCTTCTAATTTCTTTTTGTGGATAGTTATTTCTTCATCAGTCATAATGCAAGTATAACCATTTATAGAAATTGGTACAATTTCAACCCCCAAAACAAAAAGCGAAAATTCCCGAAAATCAACCTCTTAAAAGCGTATTGACTGACGAGGTTTGAGAATAGGAAAATGATACCATTATTTAGGTAATGTTCGTTATTTAATATAACATGTATTATAGCGACAAAATGGCCTTATTTGATAGATTTCTTGTTTATTGGGATGGGAGGATGCGTGTTTTTTGAGAATTCCCGTAAAAAAGAAGCGTATCAAAAATAGGTAGCATTCGTAGTCACAATAAACATGCTTCCCGATTAATGGCCATGTATCATTCCTTAGTGAGGTTTGTATTAACAACTTTTTGGTTTTAGGAAGCCGTTATAAGCGTATATTCCATTGTTATTATATTTGAACAAAACTAACCGGCATGGATACAACAAAAGAATACCAGGAATTATTGGAGCAAAAGATTTACTTTGAGGCTATGGCTAATGCTCAGATAAAAGCGATTAGCGAGATATTACATGATAAAGAAAAGCCAAAAGTTACGTTACTGGATTACCAAGATACAGTTGTACGGAAGTTCCGACCAATTTACATTGGTCTCGTAAATCAATGCCAGTTTTTAGAAAATAGTCGGCAGATAGCTTTAGTAAAATCTCCACCTGACGTTTCATGGGGTATGATTCTGTAGACGGTTTATATAAAATACAGGGCTCATATTTCATATAAGAAAGCATCTCATGTATTGCGACAACTTCGTTACGAATTTCCGGTGAAAATATATTCAGTTTAGGGGCTTTTTTTACCCCAAAAAATTCCATCAATTTTACTACGGCGTTTCGCTTTTTCGGCTTCATAAAATCATTGTTTTAAAAGTTGTTAATGCAAAGATAATAATATTGTTGATTTGTCCTATAATATATATTATGTTAAGTTATACAATTAATATACTAATGGTTATCAATGCGTTATAATTTTATCCCTTTCTCATCTATATGTTTAGGCCAAAAAACATACCTATTGCGTATTATTGAATTTATTCTCCTATCTTCGCCCTATATCATTCACCTAAACTCAGCATGACAAAACCCGTATTTCAGGATTTAGTAGATCAGCAAATTGCAGTGTTAAGAACAACCAGTATTCTGGTAATATGTTTTATGCCCTCGTTTCTGTTGGCGCTTTATTATGGTTTTGGTATTACTGAAAAATTGCCTGCAATCATTCTAAGTTACGTTGCTATTGTATTGGTAAACATCCTATTGCTATTTGTGCATAAAAATGCCGTTATCACCTACCTTGTTTTAATAACCAGCACCTATGCCGAAATTGTTGGCTTAACCTTGGTTACCGGCGGCATTTTAAGCCCAATGGTATTTATACTGGTTATTTTACCGGTTTTTGCCTTTTATACCAGCCGCAAACAAGGCCGTTTTTGGTTCGTGGTTTGTTTTCTATCGGCTGTGCTGCTGTATAATACCAATTACTTTCATATTCCTGTAACCAATGTAGTGCCCGATAAATACCATGCTTTGCTCCTGTTCATTATTGTGTTGTTTGTAACGGTACTCACCTCACTGTATCTGAACCTGGTAAAGCAAGATGTTTCAAGGGCACACAAATCGATTAATACGGCCAATAAATCGCTTGAAGAAAAAAGCAAGCGCATGGAAAACCTTATTCTGCTGGTTAACTATTGCACCGAGCTGATGTGCGTTATTGATATTAAAACACTGACCTTTGATGAAGTAAACCCTGTTTTCAAGCTGTTACTGGGTTACGAGCTTTCCTTACTGCGTGGTGAGCCTGTAAGTAAAATATTAAAGGATGAAGTATTGCCTTTGCTTTCCGCAGCTACCGAAGACGAGGTTATTTCGTTCAGTAGTGGTGTGCTTTGCCGCAATGGCGAGGAGAAGTTCTTTAGCTGGTCGGCTGTTGCAAAAAATGGCAAGCTGTATGCCTACGCAACCGGCGAAGTGTCATAGCCACATTTATCCTTTCAGGTTTAAGGAATACGTTTCTACAAGTTTAGTTTTAATTATTTGGGCGTTCCCCTTCGGGTCGGGCTATCCGCTGCAAGTCCTCGCTGCGCTGTGGGCTTTACGCTACTATCCCTAACGCAAAAACAGTAACTAGGCAAAAGGTGGGCGCGGGTTAGCTGTAAATGATGCGAGTATAGAAAACACAGGCAAGCAGGGCGCAAAAGCAGCCCCGAATAAAAAAGTATAGTAAGATTATTTAGTCATAGTGACATCTGCGTTCCATTATTCATATGCTAACTAGCCCGTTTTACCGATTAATTGTACTTGCTGGCTCACTTAAGTGTATCTTGGGTACAATTATTTAGTGAATGAAAACTATAGGCTTGATAGTAAGCACCTTTTTAATGTTCAATATAGGTACTGTTGCACAGCGCCCTATTGTTAACCATGCCAATACCCAACTTGGTGAATTAATGGAGCTTAATGATAGCATTACACTGGTAAAGAACACTACGTATGACGAAGTTGGCCGCTATTGCAAGCATGCACAAGGATACTACACTATCTTCGACGTTAATAACAACTTGTTGGGTTCATTAAGCCTGCAAAAAGATGGCAGCTACATTGCCTTCGATCCTAAAAATGCTCAGATCGGCACTGTAAAAAACATTTACGATTCTGTACTTCTTTATTTCTTTCTCAGCCGGCTTGAATACTAAGGATTGAGCATGGGCACATGAATGCCCAACATTTTAAATATAAATATTACGGCAAGTATCAGCATTACAATGCAATAAAAAAGCAGCCTGCCCCTGCTGTGTCTTACGCTTTCCGGTGCCCGGTACCATATGCTGAACATCCATACCGCGCCAATTAAAAGCAAAGCGAGTATTACTATTGATTTTACATCTGTGTTCATAATAATTTGAAGGCTAAGTCATGTTGAGCTTGTCGAAACATATTCCATGGTGCAATGGAATGTCACTTATCCCATGCAGAAATGTCGCGGTTTATCATGCCCGCCAGTTCTTTGTTATAGGGCTTGAAAAACTCGAGCAGAAAAGCTTTTGTTTCAGGGTCCATGTCATCGTAAGTGGAATTCTTATTATTAAGATCGCGTAACAGATTACCCACTTTATGGTTATGGTGTTCGGGTACAACCGAATTAAACACCTTTCGTAGCATAGAGTTTGGCTTAAGTACCCTGCGCAGGGTGCGTGTATAAAAATGAGATTTCCTTCGCTTTGTAGTATTGTATTTTTTATTTACATCAGGGGTAAATGATTCGTCAATGCCTAGCCATTTATATATTTTACGACACGTTTCAACTCCGTTCATTTCTATGTCTTCATACAAAACTACCATCACCTGTTCTTTCGGAAAATATTTATAAATGTTCTTCAGGTGCTTTACATAAATACCCGAATCAATGAACAGTTTATGCCGGAGGTCATTAGGATTGTTTGCAATATTTTTAATTTCGGGGAAGGTATAGTTAAAGTTAACTATATCCATCAGGTAACTCGAATAGGTTCTTTCAACCGGGTTACGTAAAATCAATACAATTTTGCATGCAGGGTTATAGTCATGAAGCCTTTGCAGACCGGTATCAGAGGCATATAGCAATGCACTTTTTGCGGCTAATATTGCGTTTGGATGACTATCCCTGTGCTTATAGTATTTGCTGAGCATGCCCGAAACCCCATGCGAAAACTCTTTATCGTCAATAAAATAGCCAAGCTCAATTTGGGAATGCACCAAAACCGAAGGATGTTCACCTACATAATGTTTTAACGATGTAGTTGCAGATTTCTGCGCGCCAATAATGATTAAATCAATCTTAGCTTCTTGGGGTTGACTCAAAGTAAAAATTGTAAATATTCTTCATCTGCAAATATAACAGATAATATATCTTTCCCTGTCAATTCTTTTAAGGTTTCTTTTGTGGAAGTTGAAAAAGTATAATCTTGTAGCATGAAAACATTCTGCAATACTCTTGTAATCAGCCTTATGTTATTTATTCAAGCCTGCACGGTATATCAAAAAGCAGCAGGTCAGCAAACTGTTTCAATGCAACCAATGACCCTGGTAGATGGTTATTTGAGCATGGAATATAAATACCTGGAGTTCAAAAAAATGAATGGCGATATTGTGTATTCAAATGAATTTGATTCCTGTCTTACCGATAAAGGATATGTAACTATATGGGATACAGGTGGCCCGCCATCAAGGCCTTTGGCAATGTTTTTACACAAAAAAATCAATGTTACCTTTTCTGTCGATTCAGTTTTTTCGCCCGAGAACGAAAACAGTATGATAATGGGTATTGTTATTAAAAAGCTGGAATTAATTAAATAAACCTGATTACAGTATTTAGTTAATTTCGCATGAATTTGATAATGAATTAAACGGTGAGTTGGAAGTATGTTTTTTTACCTTTTTTAGTACTTGTTAGTTTAGCACAAGCTCAAACAAGCATTGTAATAAAAGGAACCGTAACCGATATTGCTACAGGGAAAAGTTTAGCAGGCGCTACCGTAACCCTGCAGTCTAACGATACCCTTGTAAATACAGTAGCTAATGATAAAGGGGATTATATGTTTTCTTCACCCCTGATAAAGCCTGATAAAGTGTATGTATTATATGCCGCAAACAATTCTCCCTTGTTTGGTTATTACGACACAAATGAATGCTTTGCCTCAACATATGGCCTGGGCGATAATCCACGTGTGTATGTTCGGAATATTGTGTTAAAACAAAATGGCAACGCCAGGTATGCTATGCCTCCGCAGGTTTCAGTTCATTTTGGGTTTAATGATAATACCATTATGAATCCACAAAGAGATTCTGCTTTAAATGCCTGGTTAAAATATTTAACCCAAAACCCTACAGCTATTGTTGAAATTGAAGGTTATGCCGATTCTAAGGAAGGCAACAAAAAATTTCAACACATGTTATCAATGGCACGTGCCCAGGATTGTATAAATTATTTACTGACTAAAGATATTCAAGGTTCAAGGCTACGGTTAATGGGTAATGGAAGCATTAACCCTGTAATAACAAGAAAAGAAATCAGGAAACTAAAAGGTAAGGCGGCAAAACAAGCAGCTCGATTGGCTAACTGCCGGGCAGAAATAAGTTTAAAGAACATGTTCTTTGTTCCGCCAGATGTTATAACAATGAAGGGCCTTGTAACTGATATAAATACTTCAACCCCTGTTAACAGCGCTTTCGTATTCTTTTCGGGTTCAGACGGAACGCGTGTTTCTACTTCTACTGATAGTTCAGGCAGGTTTGTTTGTACGGTTAAGAATTTCAACCCGCTTGCGTATTATAATGTAGTTGTTGAGGCAACTGGTTATAATCCGAGCGATTTAGATGATGTTTTTAAAATTAATCCTCAAAGCAATGATCTGGCTGTGTATGCTCATCATTTCCGGATTGAAAAAAATGGATATGAAAAGCCTTTCGTGTTCGAGCCTGTTTTGTTCGACTCGGGCAGCGTAAAGCTTAGCCAGGTTGCTATTGATACCTTGAACAAGGTTAAGAAAATAATGAATGAACGGCCTAAATTGGTATTGGAGTTTATGGGTGATGCCGATTGGCATGAACCAAACTATGTGGGCCTGGCTTCAGCAAGGGCACATGCATGTGTCGATTATCTTATAGCACAAGGTATAGATTCCGCACGGCTTATTACAGCAAGCCGTTTGAACGAAGCAGCCATAGAAGACGAAGAAAAGACCACTAACAACATAGTTAAACATAAAGAAAAACAAAGACATTTTAATCCGAAAAAATGTACTGCCTCCTTTTGGATAATGCGATGGGACTACGAAAAAGCACCGTCACAATAATGTATCTTTCCCCCTACATGAGAAACCATTTTTGCGTATTGGTTCTATTATTTTCAGTACTTAGCTGTACGTGTTTAAAAGCACAAAACAAATTACCTGATCCTTATTCAGTAAGAAAAAGCGGAATGCATCCATCTGATTGCAGCCGTGCAACGCCTGATAATATAATTGACTATTCTGTGTTTCCGGGTACTAAGTTTTTGCTTACCGACGATAGCCTGAATGGGTACAACTGGGTTAATTTTAATAACAGCGATAAACTACTTGTAATTAATTGTGGCTGTACTGATTTTACACTTGTGTTTCAATTTACCACTACACGCTACAGTGCTGATACAACTAATTATACATACTGGTACCCTAAAGCAGCAGAACTATTGGCTGAAGTAGCCAAAGGAGTTTATGCCGGACCGCCTTTTAATGTAGCAAAGGGAGCCGATACATTAAAAAGCTTTATACAACATTATCCCGATAGCCTGAAATTGAACAGGGCAATATTTTTTTATACAGCTCCACCGGTTGACAAAACAGCCGATGACGGTGGTGATTCAGATATTTCGGCCATGATCCCCCATTTTTTTATCAGCCGCATTACTAAGCAAACTGATAAGGAATATATGGTTGAAATTACCTTTACGGTGAGTTTGTAATAAGTAAGAAAAAGTTCCGTTAGATATAAGTTAATTATATAGTTTTGTTGTAGAAATAGTATGTTAAACGTTCAAATATTACCCCACATTACCTTATTAATATGAAAACCGCAAAATTGTTATTGGCTGCTGTAATTGTAAGTTCAGTATTATATTCCTGCACACAGGAAGGGCCTGTAGGCCCAACCGGACCAACGGGTACAACCGGGCCTGTAGCCAGTACTGATGTTCTTACGGGTACACTTACAATATGGACACCTGATACTGCAAATGGTAGAAAGATAGATAGCAATGTGTATTGCTCTCTACTCACTGATCCCTCAATTGCCCATTTTACAACCGACCAGGTAGTTGCTTATGTACAAGATACATCGGGTGGATCTTTAGCAAATTTTTATGTTTTGCCAACCAGTAGCAACTTACCTATACCTAATGCCTCTTTATCCTACAGTTACAATAATGGGTTAGTTACATTTTATTACGAAAGCACAACGGGCATAACCTTCCCTCCTACTTTTCCTTTAAGTGTAAAAGTTGTGGTAATACCTGATGGTATTATGAAACAACACCCGGGTTTGAACCTGGCAGACTATAAAGCCGTAATGGCTCTTGTTAAGCCGGGCTCGAACAAGTAAGCGGTATATTTGTAAGTGCCTGATTTTAAGTAGGTATTATCGTGATATACAGGGCCTGGAAAGGCACCTGCTTATTGTTGATAAAATCTAAAAACTTTTACCTACTAAATGCCGTTTCTCTTTCCTAAATTTGCGCACATTAAATTAAACCCGTTTACCTATGAGTTCCCTCCGTTTTAAAGCTCTTGAAGAAGCCTTTTCAAGACAACCTGTAAATGTAGAACTGCCATCAAACAAAGTGTCAGACTACTTCGGTCAAAACGTTTTTGATCTGGAAACAATGAAAAAATACCTTCCCGAAGGTGCTTTTAAGGTATTGCAGGAAACAATAAGCAAGGGAACTGCCATTGATCGCAATACAGCCGATGAGGTTGCTGTAGCCATGAAAACATGGGCTATGGAAAAGAATGTTACTCACTATACACACTGGTTTCAGCCGCTAACGGGTGCTACAGCTGAAAAGCACGATGTGTTCTTAGATAACATGGATGGCGGTAAGGCCATTGAAAAATTCAGCGGTGGCCAACTTGCCCAACAAGAACCTGATGCTTCCAGCTTCCCTAGCGGTGGTATCCGCAATACATTTGAAGCAAGGGGTTACACAGCATGGGATTCTTCTTCACCTGCTTTTATTTTAGGCAAAACATTATGCATTCCTACCATATATTTATCATATACAGGTGAAGCATTAGATTATAAGACTCCTTTACTGAAATCGATCAATGTGCTTGATAAAGCCGCTGTTCCGGTTTGCCAGTACTTCGATAAAAATGTAACCAAGGTAAACGCTACCTTAGGTTGGGAACAGGAATATTTCCTTGTGGATAACGCTTTGTTCAACGTTCGCCCTGACCTGGTTCATTCAGGCCGTGCGCTGCTAGGTGCTAACCCTGCAAAGGGTCAGCAATTGGAAGATCATTATTTCGGTTCTATCCCTGAAAGGGTAAACGCTTTTATGCGCGACTTTGAAACCGAAGCCTATTTGCTTGGAATTCCTTTAAAGACAAGGCATAATGAGGTTGCTCCGAACCAATATGAGGTGGCACCTATATTTGAAGAGGTGAACATTGCAGTTGACCACAATCAATTACTTATGGATTTGATGGACAAGGTATCACGCCGCCATCAATTACGAGTGTTGTTCCATGAAAAGCCTTTTGCAGGTGTAAATGGTTCAGGTAAGCATAATAACTGGTCAATGGCAACTAATACAGGTAAAAACCTGTTAGGCCCGGGTAAAACACCTGAAACCAACCTGATGTTCCTTACCTTTTTTGTGAATGTTATTAAGGCAGTGCACGATTATTCCGATTTGTTACGCGCTGCTATTGCTTCGGCCGGAAATGATCATCGTTTAGGTGCTAATGAAGCTCCTCCAGCTATTATATCGGTTTTTATCGGTTCACAACTCACCAAAATGCTTGATGAGATCGAGACAAAAATGAAACCGGGTAAAATTACTGCGGCAGAAAAGAAATCATTGAAACTTGATATTGGCAGTATTCCTGAGCTATTGCTCGATAACACTGACCGTAACCGCACTTCTCCTTTTGCCTTTACAGGAAATAAGTTTGAATTCAGGGCTGTTGGTTCATCGGCTAACTGTGCACAGGCTATGATAACCCTGAACACTATTATGGCAGAACAGCTTACCCAATTCAAGAAAGCTGTTGATGCACTGGTTAAAAAGTCGGCAACTACTGAAGATGCTATTTTACAGGTATTGCATGAATATATTGTAAGTTCGAAGAATATACGTTTTGAAGGTAATAACTACAGTGAAGAATGGGTAAAAGAAGCCAGGAAAAGAGGCTTGTCAAATATTCAAACCACGCCTGCTGCACTTGACCTGTTACTGCATCCAAAGGCGCTTGAATTGTTTGAATCGCACAACATATACAGCAAGCGTGAACAGGAAGCCAGACACGAGATACAGGCTGAAATGTACACCAAGAAGATACAAATTGAATCGCGTATTATTGCTGATATGGCGAATACGTTCATTATTCCTACAGCCATTAAGTATCAAAACACATTAATTGATAACGTAAAAGGCATAAAGGAAATATTTGCATCAAGAAATGAACTGGCTCACGTTGGAATTAAAGATAAAGGCTTATCAGATGCTTTCAGCGATGGAGGTAATAACGACAGCCTGTTTGATTCACAGTTGGGAATGATAAAAGAAATAAGCGAAAGGGTTACCATTATAAAGAATAATGTAGAGTTAATGGTAGAGGAGCGTAAAAAAGCAAACCAGATAGAGCATGCTACCGAAAAAGCTTTTGCGTATTGTGAGAAGGTAAAGCCTTATTTCGACGAAATAAGGTATCATTCAGATAAACTGGAAATACTGATAGATGACTCAATTTGGCCATTTCCTAAATACCGCGAATTACTTTTTGTGAAATAAATAAGAGTTTGACCGTTTCAGATAAGAAAATGTTCCTATATTAGCACCCGAAAAAAATAAACCGATACTACCTATGAGAAAAAAAACTAATTTTTTCTATTTCCTGTGTATTAGCTTTCTGTTGCTTTCTACCACTTCATTTGCGCAGAAAAATGCACTGAAAGATGCCGACAACGGGTTTAAGAATTTACGTTATTTTGATGCTATAGAGTTATACAAAAAAGCTTATACCGACTTAGGTGATAAGACCGGTAAGGGCGATAAGGCTGCCAAAGCAAGAATTCTCTTCCAGGTTGCTGAATGCTACAGAATGTTAGGTGATGCAAAGCAAGAAGTTCAATGGTACAATAAGGCAATTAAGGCAAACTACCCTGATGACAGGGATTTGTTGTACTTAGCTGATGCACAAAGACAATTAGGTAATTATGATGATGCGTTAACCTCATATAAATCATATAAAGAAAAGGTTCCTTCTGATAAAGCAGCTGATGCCGGTATTGAGTCTTGCCAAAAGTCAGCGGAATGGAAGAACAACCCTACCCGTTACGTTGTAACAAACATGGCACAGATCAATACAAAGAATCGTGATTACTCACCTGCCTATGCTGACAGAAGATACGATGAAATTTATTTCGTATCAACCCGTCCTGGTGGAACAGGCGACAAGATCGACGTGAATATTGGTGAATCATTTGCCGATATTTATGATACTAAAATGGACAAGAATGGCAAGTGGAGCGCTCCTGTTCCTCTTCCTGCTCCAATAAATACAGCCGATAACGAAGGACCAATGTGTTTCGACCACGGTTTCAAAACCTTGTACTTTACACGTTGTGCAGTAACCAAGAACAAAGGAGTGCATTGCCAGATTTGGTTTGCTGAAAGAAAAGGTAATACATGGGGCGATCCTGTTATGATTCCTTTCCAGAACGATACTACTACATATGGTTACCCTACTCTATCTGCCGATGATCAGGAGTTATTCTTCTCATCAGACATGGCTGGCGGTTACGGTAAAGAAGATATTTACGTAAGCCATTATGATAAAAAAGCTAAAACATGGGGTACCCCTGTAAACCTTGGCCCGGATATTAATACTGCCGGAAACGATGTGTTCCCTTTTATGCATACTGATGGTACACTTTATTTCTCTTCAGACGGATGGCCTGGCATGGGTGGTTTAGATATTTTCAAAGCTGCTAAACTTGGTCCGGATAAATGGGGTAAGGTTGAAAACATGAAATACCCTATTAACTCAGAAGCAGATGATTTTGGTATTGTGTATGAAGGAACTAAAGAAAGAGGATATTTTGCTTCTAACCGTGCCTTAGGTAAAGGAAGTGATGATATTTACTCATTCAACCTTCCTCCACTGCTATTTGCTATAACCGGTACAGTGCGTGATGATAAGACATTAAAACCGATTAAAGGCGCTGCTGTACACATGGTTGGTTCTGATGGTTCAGACAACTATATTAAGACAGATACCGGTGGACATTACTTTTATGCCGCTAAGTCAGCTTCAGAGCGTTATGTAAAACAAGGTAATTCATACATACTTTCTGCTGATGCCAGTGACCTTGAATATTTGGCAAGTAGTGTTAAAGCTACAGTGTCAACTGTAGGTGTACCTGACTCTAAAACATGGATTGAAGATTTTGTGTTAAAGAAAGCAGATATGACAGTGAGACTTAAATTTCCTCGTGTTGAGTACGCCTTGGATAAGGCTATCCTAACAGAAAACTCTAAGGATTCACTTAACTACCTGGTTAAGCTTTTGAAAGACAATCCTACAATTAAAATTCAGTTAGATGCACATACTGACCCTCAAGGAAGTGCAAAGCACAATATTCCTCTTTCTCAGGCTCGTGCACAGTCATGCGTTGATTACCTTATTTCACAAGGTATTGACTCAGCTCGTTTGAAAGCTAAAGGATGGGGCTTTAGCCAAACCTTACCTGGTTGCAGTGCTGCTGATATAGCAAAAATGAAAACCAATGAGGAAAAACAAGCTGCTTACCAGGCTGACCGCCGTACAGAGTTCAGGGTATTAAGCTTTAGTTATATACCGAAAGGTGGCTTGAACCATGCTGATAGCGTGAGAATGGAAAGACTTAAACATGCTGAAGTGTCAGGTCAGGGTACTGAACATAAAGACTCTACAGAGGTTAATCCTCCGCAACAAGGCCCAACACCTGGTAATAAACCTGCCCCAAGCCCTGGTGGACCAATGAAGCCAAATGGGTATGAAGGTATGTTTTACAAAAAGAATTAATTGATACTTGAATAATAAAAAAAATCCCGGCAAATTGTCGGGATTTTTTTTGTGCATAAAGACCGAATAGTAATACTTTTGCAGCAACAATGAGCGATAATACTCTATATGGCCAGCGAGGTGTTTCATCTTCAAAAGAAGATGTGCATAAAGCTATATCAAAGATCGATAAAGGGCTTTTCCCTAAAGCATTTTGTAAAGTTGTGCCCGATTATTTAGCCAACGACCCTGAGTATTGCGTTATAATGCATGCCGATGGCGCCGGCACTAAATCTTCACTTGCTTACCTGTATTGGAAAGAAACGGGAGATATTTCAGTATGGAAAGGTATTTCGCAAGATGCTATTGTAATGAATACTGACGACCTGCTTTGTGCGGGTGCAACCGATAATATGTTGCTTTCTTCTACCATTGGAAGAAACAAAAACCTCATACCTGCTGAAGTTATTGCTGCACTTATAAATGGAACGGAAAGTTTTTTAGAGGTGTTACGTAAGTATAACGTTAACATTACATCGACTGGTGGAGAAACTGCTGATGTTGGTGACCTGGTGCGTACTGTAATTGTTGACTCCACATTGATATGCCGCATGAGGCGCAGCAATGTAATATCGGCTGATAAGATACGTGACGGAGATGTTATAGTGGGCCTTGCTTCATTTGGCCAGGCCAGTTACGAAGAAACATATAACAGTGGCATGGGTAGCAATGGTCTTACATCTGCAAGGCATGATACACTTGATCATTCGTATGCATCGCAATACAAAGAATCATATGATCCAGCTATTCCGGGCTACCTGGTGTATTGTGGTAAAAAGAAACTTACTGAAAAAATTACAGTAGAGTGGCACGATAAAAAATACAATACCGATATTGGTAAACTACTACTCTCCCCTACCCGTACGTACTTTCCGGTAATGCAGGAAATATTACGTAGTTATCGTCCGCATGTGCATGCTGCTATACACTGCTCTGGTGGCGGACAAACCAAGGTGATGCACTTTGTGGATGACATACATATTATAAAAGATAATCTTTTCGATACTCCGGCTGTTTTTAATATCATCCAGGAAAACTCAGGTGCCAAGTGGGATGAAATGTATAAAGTATTTAACATGGGCCACCGGCTTGAGTTATATGTGCCTGCTGAAGCAGCACAACACATTATTGCGGTTGCAAATAAATACCACATTGATGCACAGGTTATTGGCCGTGTAGAAAAAGGCCCCAAGAAGCTTACCATTAAAAGTAAGCATGGAGTATTTGAGTATTAATCTTCTCCAGTAAAGAATACTTTCAAGTTTTTTAGCAGTTAATGCAATACCTTACGGTTTTAAAGCAACTGGCCTGCAGTATGTTTTGGATTTATTGAGTTTTATTTATATTTACACTATAAAATCCACCTCTAATGAAAAAGTATACTACGCTTTGCTTACTCATCTTTATTTTTTCTGTTTCAGCTTTTGCTCAGCAAACTAAAATGAAATGGGAAGTAAAAAATCCATTTGAACATAATGTATTTATTGAAAATAAAGGACAATTTTCTTCTGATATTGAACAATATGTGAAGGAACCTGTACTTTACTATTCAGTCAAGGGTAGTGTTCATTTGTTCTTTTCAAGGAATTCATTAACCCTCATAACAAATAAATTTGAGAGAAAAGACGAGGATAGAAAAGATGATGACCGCGACAAAAATATGGTTGCCACACCGGAATTAATGAAGATATCATGGGAAGGGGCTAACCCAAATGCAGAAGTAACAACAGATAAAGAAGCAAGCGATTATTTTACCTGTCCTAAGCCGGGAATAACAGCCCATGCCTGGAGCAGGCTCATATACCACAATCTTTATAATGGTATCGATGTAGTGTTCTATTACCCAGCCAAAGGTGGCCTGGAATATGATATAGTTATACACCCTGGCGCCGATCCATCTATAGTAAAGATGAATTACACTGGTGCAAAAGTATTGTTAGAAGCTGGAAATATTATGGTGTCTTCTGACTGCGCTGATATTACGGACCACTCCCCTACAGCCAAAGATGAAAGTGGAAATGATATTGCTTCATTGTTTTCAGTAAATAATAATCAGGTATCATTTAAGGTTGGGAAATATGATAGAAGTAAAACATTAACAATCGATCCTTGGTTTACGGCAACAGAGTTCACCGGAACCAATTCTGCTTATGATATAGGATATGATATATCAGGAAATGTATATATATACGGTGGTGGAACAGCAACAGAATATAACCTGCAGAAATACAATTCAAGCGGAGTTTTGCAATGGACATTTATTCCTTCAACCTTTCCTGAGGGTGGTGGTTCTAACTATTTCTATGGAGACCTTGTTACAGATACCAGGAATGGAGATTGTTATATTAATGCAGGAACTGGTAATAGTTCTTCTCCCAATGCACAAATAGATAAAGTTGGCCCAAGTGGTAATCTTATCAGGAATTTTGCCGGCGATTCTAAGATTGGGGAAATGTGGAGAATGGATATAGACTATTGCCACAATATGCTTGTTGTAGGAGCAGGAAGTAATGCGAAACCTCCATACCAGGCTTACATTATCGATACTGCTTTTGCATCAGGCACTGCAGTTAATGTATTAGGAACAGATTCGATATTTCATGATATGGCTCTTCTTGCCCTTGACCAGCAAGGGCATGCCTACATGGCAACATCTCAAACCGGAGGTGGAAACCCTACCAACGAAGCTATTTCTAATAATGTACTTTTACAATTACCAATTCCATCATTAAGCCCTACTGCTTATCAGGTTAGTGATGGATATACATTTCAGGAGATAAATTCTGTCACTTATTATGGTTCTATTATTTCGGGCTCAGCCGGAAATGGTATGAATGGATTGGTGGCTAATGGACATATGGTTGTTTCATACGACGGTGCTACCGTAAAAAAATGGACAACTACTGGAACACTTAAGAAAAGCCTTGTATTACCCGGAGGTGCTTCATTTGCCCAAGGTGGTTTAGATTTAGATTGCCAGGGACATATTTATGCCGGCAATGGCAGTGCAATAGATGTATATGATTCAACGCTAACAACATTACTAGGTACTATACCAGTGGCAAATAAAGTGTATGACTTAAAAGTAGCCAGTAATGGGCTGGTATATGCCTGTGGTAAAACATTTGTTGGTTCATACGCAAACTCAAATATTTCAAAAATGGTGACCTTAGGGTCAACTCCACCTACAACTTGTTCATCTTGCGATGGGCAGGTTACGGCCAATGTTAGTTGTGGGTCTGGGAATTATACATATAAATGGAGTAATGGAGCAACTACTTCAACTATAACAGGGCTTTGCCAGGGTACATATTCAGTAGTTGTTACTGATGCTTCTACATGTGCCGGTGCAGGCAGAGAAGATACCGCTTCAGTTAAGTTTTTTTTACCGGGAGGACCTGGAATAACTATTTCTCCTAAAACAAACGCATTATGTTATAGTGGAGGTGGTGGAAGTGCGACAGCAAATGCAAGTGGCGGAGTCGGGCCATATACCTATAGCTGGTCTCCGTCGGGCCAAACAAATGCTACTGCAACTAATTTAAGTAAAGGTACCTATGTTGTAACTGTTACCAACGGTAGTGGATGTTATAACATAGATAGTGTCATTATTTCTCAACCATCACAGATTAAAGCAAGCACAAATATTTCACCTGCATGTTCAGGTAATAATGGAAATGCAACCGTTGTTGCATCTGGTGGAACAATGCCGTATACTTATAGTTGGTTTCCGTCAGGTGAAACTAATGCAACTGCAATAGGTCTTGGAGTCGGAACATATACTGTTACTGTTAAAGACAGTAACGGGTGTACTCAAATTCAAACAGCTACTATTACAACCGCTACCGGTTCAGGGCCAGCCCTAAACCCAAGCCAGACCACATCGTCTTGTGCAATTTGTAATGGAACTGCCAGTGAATCTGCCTCGGGTGGCACAACACCGTATGTTTATGCATGGTCGAATGGAGCAACATCCAGTTCAATAAATAATTTGTGTAGTGGAACCTATACAGTTTCTGTAAGTTCTGCTGGAGACACTGCTATTGTTCCCTTTTATACGGAAAATTTTTCAAGTGGTGGAACCGGATGGACATTGAATATAGCCGGAAGCGGAACAAATGGTACTGATGCAAATAAATGGGTTATTGATAATAGTACCCCCCTGTGTAATACGGGAAGTTATTTGCATGTCGCTTGTAGTGGTACCAATGCTTATTATACATGTATCCCTGGTGCGACTTACGATCCGGGTATGATTTTTGATAATTCTGCAACAGATAAGTATGCTTCTTCGCCTAATATATCTACAATAGGTAAAAGCAACATGATATTAACATTTACATACCAATGTGGAGGATATACCGGAACTGACTATGGTATTCTAAGTTTCAGCAGCAATGGGGGCAGTACGTGGAATGACCAGCCAAAGCAATATTATAATACATCTTCCTGCACAAAACAATCAATTTCTGTTCCGGCTGCTTACAACGGTATCTCTAATTTCAGAATAGGTTTCCGTTGGATAAATGGCAGCTCAGGTAATGGTATTAATCCTCCATTTGCGATAGATTCTATTTCGTTGGGAGCTTCATCTTTGGTTTTGGGTTGTTCTACTGAAGACAGTATTACAATTTCATGTATTACTGGTATACAGCAGCTTTTAACTAATAGCTCTGTCAACATTTACCCTAATCCAAGTGACGGATCAATTACAGTTGGCCTTCAGGATATAGCTAACAAGCCAACCATAGAAATATATAATGTGCTTGGCCAATCTATATACACAGCTAGTTTAATTAAACCGGAAACCAATATTGACTTGAAAGCGCAACCGAAAGGAGTGTATTTCTATAACATATTAGATGCCAAAGGAAACAAAGTCTCCTCTGGCAATCTAATACTGCAATAAACCCCAAACTTTTGGTCAGGGGTTTATTGTCTTAGACTTTGAGGGTGAATCAACGACTATAATGCTAGCTAAAGTCCATAAAAACTGGCATTCAGGCAACAGTGAATGAGTAGTTAACATAGTCTGTTGAGTATTTGACGGTTTTCAGTGAGTATCTCCCATTATGGCCTCTATTGAGTTATTTTTCAGGCTTTTCCGCTAAAAAAGCGTATCTTTGCAAGAATTTCCAGAGAAATTATGCTAGATAAGTTAGAAGCCATAGAACAACATTATAAAGAGATAGAAGCCAAGCTATCTGAACCGGACGCCATATCCGATATTAAGAAATTCGCGAAGCTGAATAAGGAATATAAGGAATTGGGAAAGATCCACGTTGCTTATATTAAATATCGCGACTTGACCTCTAATATACACTCGGCCAAAGACATGCTTTATAACGAGAAGGATGAGGAAATGAAAGATATGGCTAAAGCCGAACTGGAGACCATGCAAACTGAATTGGTGAAGCTGGAGAGCGAGATACGCCTTATGCTTATTCCGAAGGATCGGGAAGACGCAAAAGACGCTATTGTTGAAATACGTGGTGGTACCGGAGGTGATGAGGCCTCGCTTTTTGCCGGGGAAATGTTTGAAATGTACATGCGCTACTTTGAAAAAAAAGGGTGGAAGGCTGAATTGCTGGATCATTCGGAAGGTACCATGGGTGGTTATAAAGAGGTAATATTTGAAGTGCATGGCGAAAACGTATACGGTACTATGAAATACGAATCCGGTGTGCATCGCGTACAACGGGTTCCGGCTACTGAAACACAAGGACGTGTGCATACATCGGCAGCTACAGTAATAGTGATGCCCGAGGCCGACGAGGTTGATGTGGAAGTTAAAGAATCGGACCTCAAGAAAGATACCTTCTGTTCGGGTGGTAAAGGTGGACAGTCAGTTAATACCACCAAATCGGCAGTAAGGATAACTCACATACCTACAGGCCTTGTAGTGCAGTGCCAGGACGAACGTTCGCAGATAAAGAATTATGCCAAAGCCTTGAACGTATTACGTACGCGCTTATATGAGGCCGAATTGAATAAGAAGAACAGCGCTGATGCTGCCAAGCGTAAAAGCCTTGTTGCAGGTGGTGATCGTTCAGAAAAAATACGTACTTATAACTTCCCTCAAAGCCGCGTTACAGATCACCGTATTGGGTTTACATCGCACAATTTGCTTGTATTCCTCGATGGTGAAATACAGGAATTGATTGATGCATTGCAATTGGCCGAAAACGCAGAACGCTTAAAAGAAGGGTTTACCGCAACAACTGTTTAATGAAAGGATTTTTATCGCGTAAAGAGCTTGCTACTCTTATCAAACAAAAGAAGACCTTCCTTTGTGTAGGTTTAGATACTGACATTAATAAGCTTCCCTCCCACTTTCCTAAAACAATGGAATCGGTGGTGGAATTTAATGAAAGTATTATTGAAGAAACACATGATCTATGTGTGGCATATAAGTTGAACCTGGCTTTTTATGAGGCATTGGGTTCAGAAGGCTGGGAAGTGTTTAAAGAAACATTACGCCGTTTACCCGATAATACATTTATAATTGCTGATGCCAAACGTGGCGATATAGGCAATACTGCTGCTATGTATGCTGATGCATTCTTTAAGGATCTTGATGTAAATGCTGTAACTCTTTCTCCATACATGGGTAAGGATTCCATTACTCCATTTCTTGAACACAAAGGTAAATGGAGCATTTTATTAGGGCTTACATCAAATGAAGGCTCAAAAGATTTTCAGATGCAGAAATTGCAAAATGGAAACTATGTATATGAGGAAGTGATAAAAACCTCATGCCAATGGGGTACTGCCGATAACACCATGTATGTTGTAGGTGCCACACAAGCTGAATCATTTAAGAGCATTCGTAAAATAATCCCTGAGCATTTTTTGCTTGTTCCCGGTGTTGGCTCACAGGCCGGGGATATGGAACAAGTTATTCGCAGTGGTATGAATGATGATGGTGGCTTATTTATAAACGCATCGCGCAGTATACTGTATGCAAGTAATGGCAAAGATTTTGCTGCTAAAGCAAGGGAAGAAGCTATGAAGCTTAAAAAGCAAATGGAGATAGGTTTCTAGTTCCCCATACCAATGGCTAACCATAACCACAGGCATATTCACATTTTGTCGAAAGAGAATAAGGATACCGGCTTTGGTACCAATGCTGCAGATAGTTATGGTGGCCGCTTTTTAAATAAAGATGGTACTATGAATATGCGCCGCGACGGCATCAGCATATTCAGGAAAATAAGCATTTTTCATAGAATGCTTACTATTCCATTGTGGAGGTTTATTGCTGTCATTCTGCTCTTCTACTTTGTTATTAATCTGGCATTTGCAGGCGTTTACATGGCTATTGGCGTTGAGCAGTTAGAAGGGATTAAATCGGCAGGCACATGGCAGAATTTCAAGCAGGTATTTTATTTCAGTACACAAACATTTACTACAGTTGGTTATGGCAGGGTAAGCCCTGTAGGTGATGCTGCAAATGTTATTTCATCAATTGAAGCCCTTACAGGTTTCTTATCATTTGCTATCGCTACAGGTCTTATTTACGGTCGTTTTGCAAGGCCCAAACCGTATTTAAAGTTTAGTGAGAATGCGCTTATAAGTCCATTTGGAGATAAAACTGCACTTATGTTCCGTCTTGCTTCATATAAGGATAACCATAACCTTACCGATGTTGATGTTCTTATAAACCTGGGAATGCTTGTTGCTGAGAATGGCAATAAACCTGAATACAAGTTTTACCGAATAGAACTGGAGCGAAGCAAAATAGAAAGCCTGGTAATGAACTGGACAATTGTGCATCCGATTGATGAAAAGAGCCCTCTATTTGGCCTTAACGCGGAGGATATGAAAACCGCTGATGTGGAATTATATGTGCTTATAAGAGGCTTTGATGAAGTGTTTTCAAGTGTTGTTCAGCAACGTACTTCTTACATTTATTCTGAAATATTGCATAATCGAAAGTTTACACCTATGTATAGGGAGAGTGAAGATGGTAAAACAAGTATACTTGAAATGGATAAACTTGATGACCATGTTGAAGTAAAAAAATAAATTCATTTACCAATAAAAAAGCCCCACAGGTTTATCTGATGGGGCTTTTTTATTGATGTAAAGACGATCTTAGGCCTTCTTTAACAGCACTTTTTGTTGGGAAAAGTCGTAAGCAGCCCGCATAAATTTAACCATGTCCATCCAACTGCTTTTTGGCAGATAATTGCTGGTGTAGTATTTTTTAGTAGTAATAGTAAGTTTATTGCCATTTACACTTGCTGTACTAATAAAACCGCCTGTGGCGTTTGTCACATTTACATTCAGTTTATCAGCTCCATCCACTTTATAACCAGCCGGTATGTTTACCGTTATCTGGTAATTTGAGCTTAACGGATAGCTATAATAAATATCATTTGAGCGGTTAAGTTCGGTGTCCTTTATATTAGTTTGCTTTTCAATAAGCATACCAACATTGGCAATATAATTAGGTCCTACTTTTTTAATTATATCTTTTATTTTAAAGCTTTCATTAAACACTAGGTCAGTTGAATCTTTTTCTCTTCCGTCAGATATCAGGTTAAAGCTATCGTATGTGTCTATTGTGAAGTTTTCTGCAGCTTTTTCTTTCATAAGGTCCAAACGTTTTTGTACCTGATCAGCCATTGAAGCCTGGGTTTTACGTACTGCTTCATCATGATCTTTTTTATTACGGATCTTAGCTATAACCTCATCATCAGTCATATCATCATGTTCATACCTGTATCTCTTCCTTTCAAGGTTCTCGTACACGTCGGGAACAAGTACCTCAGGCAGGTAGTAATGCTTCGCTTCACCCTGAGCTGTTATTGTTCTTTTCAATGTTGCTCCTCCATCCATTGAAGAGTTAAACGTTACATCAACACTGGCTGAATAAACATTATCGGTATATTTTGATACAGGCAGTGTTTGCCTGTCGAGCTTTGCAACACGACTGTTCCTGTTTGGAACAACAACATATGCATCGGCCCCTTCAATCAGTCCTTCACCCTCATTCGGGTTCGTATTTCTGTCAAATGGATATAAATAGGTTTCAGGAATACCTTTAACGCGCAAGACCCATGTCATTTCACTTGTAAGCAAAAGGTTATCAAGGGTACCTATATTTCTGGGTACTGTAAGTAAATAATCGTAATCTATTTTCCTGTCGTGCGCCACAAGGCCCATGGTCTTAACAAAATAGATATCGGTTATTTTGCCATGGATATCTCTTTCTCTTTCACTTTCACCATAGGTAGGAGTATTATTAGCGTAACCAAAATGAACACCTCCACTATTAGTACTAGCAGTCTGCTGGTTCATCTGGAACTCTGTTTTTGCATCCTGGAATAGTTTTGAGTACCTGAAAAAGTAATACGCATCCTGCATGTATTCATTATTGTCTTTCACGTTAGGGTGCTTTTCTCTCATATACCTGATAATTTCCTTTGCATCGGTCTCAGCTGCATCGCTGCTTTCATTTGCTATACGACACACTACCTTTTGTACCATATCAGGGGTTGCTGTGTTAAGCGGAGTAAATGATTTCTGGCTAAGGAAATAAGGAATTTCATCTTGCTCTGATGAAGATGTATATACCACCTGAAATTTAATTACAGGATCGACACGGTATGGGTAAACATAACGTTCATCCTTTTCTTTTTCCCTGTTATTATCAGAAAACGAATACGCAACATTTCTATGGTCTACAATAGTGGTTTGTTTCAATTCCGGAGCACCATTATAGGATGCAAAATCAATATAATAGCCTTTTTCAATAAGGAAATCTACTTTTTGAGCAACAACAGGATAATGCTGGGACATTTTAAGTATCAGCGCAGGAAACGCAACACCTTTTGACATTGCCTTTGAACCAGAAATAGTATTTGTATAGTAGTAATCAATAATATCTCCGGGTTCTAAATTACCGATAGCTATTTTTTTGTAGGCTATTAAGCTATATGAACCACCACCATAAAGCGCTTCGTATTCTGGCACGTCATCACTGCTTTCAACAGGTTCTGCCTTAGACAGGTCAACATCAATAACAGTGCCATCTTTTTTTATAATTCTGAACCCTGCATTATCGCTTGAACCACTTGCGCTTTTATTGCCATATAAATATGCGTACGGGTTATATGTGGTGGTGAAATAGAATTTAGAATATTCATCAACAGCTGCCTTATCTAAAAGCTTTATCCTTTCTCTTTCAGTTTCTACTGAATTACACATTTGCCCGCTAGAGGTTGTATAAACATAACTAACCTTCATACCCAACACCACCGCTGACTCATTTTTCCATTTGTCAGGAATATTGGTAGCCTTAAACATATCATCTTCATCTCCGAATATTTTCTGGTCCTTGTCTTTTTTCATTCTCGCACTCCTTCTGTCGCTGGCTGTTTGAGGCTGACTGGTACTGCTGTTTTTTGAGCTTGAATCGGCAGCTTGTTGCTGACGCATGCGCCTTAGTTCAGAGGGTGATTGACCAATTGCAGATATAACTACAAATAAAAAGAATGAAAGTGTGATAATTAAGGAGTGACGTAATTTTTTCATAAGTGGCAAGTTTTGGTTGTTATGTTTATTTAAGAGTAGTAATTGTTATTTTTTTTCTAATACTAGCTGGTCATCGTAAGTTTTTTTTACCTGTGCCAGGTCATCGTTCCATATCTTGAAATCTGCTTTTTTAATGATCGGGTCCAGAACGGTAAACTCTTTCTTATAAATTACTTTGTTATCTTTTTGTGTAACGGATATTTTAAATGTATACCCGGGTTTTTTTATATCAATAGCATCAGGTAAATGCTTTACTGTATATCCTGCCGGAACAGTGAAATTAACGGTTTGTGAATAGTTCTGCCGGAACCTAAAGCTAAAATCATGGTGCCTGGTACTATCAAATGTCCTATGCTCAAACCATTTCTGGTCATCAATATTTATATACATGTCATTGTCAAATACGCTAACCTGGTCTTTAGCCGTAAAATTATAAGATATTGTTACGGGAATTTCCCTGTTTTGTAGGTCTGACGGAACAACACCGGTTACCTCCATGTTTTTATCGCCGTATTGCACAAATTGTTTTAAGGAACTACTTTTTTCATTGGTAGGTGCATCGTTATACCCATTAAGTATATCCACTTTTGTTTCTCCGTTAAAAACATCGGTTTCTTTACCGCTCAAAAGGTCAGTTCCACTAACCGTTACATCTCGGGTAAATTCATCTTTACTTCTATCTACGCTTTCAACAGGTATTCTTTCTTCTATGTGCTTATCGCCATCTTCAGTCAACACAAGTTTCCCTTGTATCCAATCGCTATTATCGCCAAAGGGGGTATATTTTTCAGTGCCATCTAAATAATAGTGCTTACCATTGTAAACAAGTGTGCAAATACAATGGTTAAAAAGGCCTATGAATGGAGTCGAAAAATCATACGGTATCCCCTCTACTCCAATCCATGTTCTTCTGGCATCAAATCCTGCGTCTTTAAGCATTACAGTTAAAAGATTCGCCATCCCTTTGCAATCACCATATCTTTTATTAAATACTTCCTGGCATGCATCTGGCTTAAAAGCTGAAATACCATTTTCAAAAGCTATATACCTGATATTGTCTTCTACCCAATAATAGATGGTTTTAATTTTATCCATATCAGTCTTTTTGTCCTGTATAAGTTTTGCCACAAATGTTTTTATATTATCATCATTATTTCCCGCTGTTTTTACAAGCCCTTCAGTAAATTTATACAGGTCGTCCATTGAACTGATTACATTAACAGTTTCGCCGGAAGGTGTAGTGTAGCTTTTTACAAGTATTAGTATATGTGGGAACACCGACCACATATTGGGCATATCGTGTTCCTCATGCATTTCTGGAATGTTTTTCGCAGTAAAGGTATAAATAGCATCATGCGTTTTAGGATCCTCTGTTACCGATTTGGTTATATCATATCCTGAAAGATTTTCTTCTTTAAATTCAATATTCAACCATTTAGGAACATCAAAAACAACTGTTTTTTCCAGGTATGGATATTCATCTGAGAATAGAATCTCCGTGTATCGCTTCATGTCTGTATAGAATTCCTCTGAGGTATATCGCTGTTTTTCACCTAATGAAGTAAATGGTAATACAAACCTTCTGCAACGGTCACCTACATAAAAAGCTTCATCATTACCGGCTGCATAATCACCTGCATAAATATCAGTAGGTCTGTTGTTCTTACCATATCCCTTTATTTCACCAACATCGCAGAATTCATTAATGTACAGGTCCTTATAAAAATCGTAATTATCCTTTAATGCTATTAATTTTTCATCATGGCTTTCAGTTGCTGAAACCGGAGACAGTATTTTTTTTGAATCGGTATATTTAAATGTAACCGTAGTTTTACTGGTTAAACATACAAAGTCAACATCCTTTCCGTATTTAGCTTTCAGGCTTTTGGCAAGGTCAATATCCTGATCGATAACAATGTGCTGTGCAAACGCAACAGAACTGAGTAAACAAATTGAAGCCAGCGATAATCTAATCTTAGAGTAGTACATTTATAGAGTAAATGAGTATTGGGAAAACAAATATAATGAAATAATAATCTCATAACACAACTTGTTTTTCCTCAAGCGACCTTTATGTAAAGCCATTCAACTCACTTGTGGAATTAAAAATAAAATAGTGTAAATGCAGATAGTATAGTTTTTTTGTATATTTACCTACCAATTTAACACAACATCACTCAAAAAATCATTATTTATGACTGTAAATTACATAAAGGGTAATAAGGTATCCTTATTGCTGTCTGTCGTTTTTTTTAGTATCGCACTTACTGGTTTTGCTTCGGGCGGACAAACATCAAATGGCCGTTTATTTACTGCTTTTGGCATTAGCATGTTTACACAATACGAATCGAGCCCGGTTAGTATTACAACAAATGCAGTTGCAACTACTAATAACTACACCGGATTAACCACTTATAGTAACGTAAATAGTTACATTTATTTCAACACTCTTACAATTGAATCGTGTACATATTCATTTCGATATAATATCGTTGAAATGAATAACAATATGTCTGTTTCAATTGCAGCAGCGCCAAATATAGGATTAAGTGTAGGCTGGGTAACTGACGGACTTAGCACAGCATATAGTAACAACGCGGATGCTCCACAAACACCTGGTTTTATAAGTCTGAGTTTACCATTTTTTGCTGAATTTAATTATGGTAACGTTTCTACTTTCAATGCCGATAAAGAATCGGGCTTTGTATTTGGTGTGGGGTATGAATTAGTAAAATCTCCTTTGATCTTACCTACTTTACCTGTACCTTCTTCGTATCAAACAAATGGTTATGCCAATCCTTCACAGACACCCATTAACACAAATAGTTTCTGGACTGAACCTGCCTTTGAGTTAGGCTATAGGTACTGGAATAAAAACAACAAGGCCAGAGAAATTAATTTGAAATATGGTACCGGCACAAGTACAACATTTGTTGATCAGAATGGTGATTCTAAAACCATTCACCCATGGACAATAAAACTTACATTTTTAATCTACCTTAATTATTAATTTAAACAACCCTTATATGAATAAAACTATTAAAACAGTTGTTGCAGCATTAACTATAGGTAGCTCAATAACCTTTTGTACTGCACAAAGTTCAAGTGCTAATTCAAACACAACAAGTAAGTTTTTTAATGAATGGGGCTATAGTCCTTTACTTGGATATGAAAACAGCCCTACTGTATCATACTCGTATACACAAACCGAGCAGATTTATAATTCTGTTACTGGTAATTACGATAACACTACTGTTACTACCACGAACACTACTAATTTTAAATCGTATGATATTTTAACGTTCATTTACAGGGCAAGGTATAATCTTACTGAGTTTAATAATAACGCTTCCTTATCGCTTTCTGCAATACCTGCTATAGGCCTTGGTGGTCCATTAAATGGAAATAACGGAGGACTTAGTTTGAATATACCGCTGATAGTTGATTATAATATAGGTAATGTTGCAACCTATACAGCTGACCAGGATAAGGGTTTTGTTGTTGGTGTGGGTATAGAGTATACAAAAGCTCCATTGATTGGTGGTAGTATAACTATTAGTAGTGCCTCAAATCAAGGAGAATCGAATATAGTACTTCAATCGGGATGGGTTGAACCTGTTTTGGAGTTAGGATACAGGTATTGGAATAAGAACAATAAAGCTAAAGAGTTTAATTTAAAAGTCGGCTATGGTAGCAATGGCGCTTTTACTGCAAGGCTTAGCTGGTTAAAATGCATTGGATATTAATTGAATTTTTAAAGTCAAGTATATGAATAAAGCGAACTCAAGATTGCTAGTTGTTTTAATTGTATCGAATAGCCTAAGTTTATGCGTTAGTGCACAAAGTTCAGGTTCTTCAAATTCGGCAAATAACAGTAAGTTATTTATGGCATGGGGATTTAGCCCTGCACTGAGCTTTGAATGCAGCCCAAGTTTTGCGTATACAGCATATAGCCAAATATCTAATTATCCGGCTGCGGGATACACCTATGAACAGAATACAGTACAAGCACCGGGTCACTTTACATGGGACGAATTTGTGTTTATATACAAAGTCAGGTATAATTTAAAAGAATATGATGCGAATCATTCACTTTCGCTGTCTGTTCTGCCTGCTATAGGTGCGGGCGAATCTTTTCAAGGTGGCCTTGGCAGTTTTAATATCCCTTTAATGATTGAATATAACAGCGGTAATGTCGCAACATATACTTCTGACCAGGATAAGGGAATAGTATTAGGTGTTGGAATAGAATATACTAATGCCCCACTCCTTGCTCTTTATGCCATCACCGCATATGATGCGAACGGAAATATTGTAACCATAAGCCAGCATACTGGCTGGGTTGAGCCCGTAGCAGAGTTTGGCTACCGTTATTGGAACAAGCGCAATAAAGCCAAGGAATTTAATATTAAGTTTGGGTACGGCGGTAATGGAGCATTTACAGCCAGGCTGAGCTGGTTAAAATATATTGGATACTAATTGAATTGTTTAAGCTCAGTAGATGAATAGAGTAAGCTCAAAATTGCTGGTTGCTTTAATTGCGCTGAATGGTATAAGTTTGTGTTGCACTGCTCAAGGTTCAGCGCCATCAAGTTCAAATGAAAACAATAGCAAATTTTTTACTTCATTTGGATTCATCCCCTTTCTTGGGTATGAAAGAAGCCCAACTTCAACATATACATATACTGAACAGACTAGTGTATATAATTCCGTTACTGGCGTATATGACTATACCAGTATTAATCAATCAGGTACAGTTAGGTTTGACGAATTTGACTATTTGACCTTTATTTTCAGGGCAAGATATAATATAATAGAGTTTAGTAAGAATGCCTCGTTATCGCTTTCTGTACTGCCTGCTATTGGTATAGGTGTTCCTGCTAATGGTGATGGAGCACTTAGTTTGAATATACCACTGATAATAGACTGTAACATTGGCAATGTTGCTACGTACACTGCCGACATGGATAAAGGGCTTGTTATTGGTGTGGGAGTCGAGTATACAAAAGTTCCATTAATAGGTGGTAAGATAACAATGAATAGCTCAGGTTACAATGAAACTACCATCACAGTTCCAACCGGATGGGTTGAACCAGTTGTAGAACTGGGACGCAGGTTTTGGTATAAGAACAATAAAGCTAATGAGCTAAGTATAAAATTTGGTTATCTTGCCAATGGTGCTTATACGGCAAGGCTAAGTTGGTTAATCTGCATTGGATATTAAAAAACAAATAAATAAAATAAGATGAAAGCATATGTAAAACCTTTATCAACACTACTTATTGCAGGTACAATAAGCATTTGTTCTTTTGCACAAAGTTCAAATTCGTCTGCCAACTCTTCAGGCTCTGATAAGAAGCTGTTTTTCGGATTTGGTTATAGTCCATTACTTTCTGTGGCGAACGGGCCTGTAACTAATTATATTGATTATGGCCCTGTATATGGCACATATGGCGGTGGTGGCGGTGGTCAACCTGTTTCAGTTGCGGCTAGTTACTTTAACTACGATCTGGTGGCCTTTGTTTTTGATGTGCGTTATAATTTAACTGAATTCAACAACAACTCTTCGCTATCAGCAGCTGCTATACCCGATATTGGTCTTGGTATTAGTGGTGGTGCAGCAGGTGAGTTTGCTAATGCCTTGGGTATACTTAGTTTTAATTTGCCGCTAATGGTAGAATATAACATTGGTAATGTATCAACATATACTGCCGATAAAGACAAAGGATTTGTTATAGGTGCAGGTTTTGAAGTAACTGCTGCCCCACTGGTTCCCATCGTGCATGTTTCATATACCGATGTAAATAACAATACCCAAACTATGGCGCCAGCTTCGGTATGGGCTGAACCATGTTTTGAATTAGGTTACAGGCATTGGAACAAGAGCAACAAGGCAAAAGAAATAAACCTGAAATTTGGTGTTGGCGCTAATGGTGCATTTACTGCGCGTTTAAGCTGGATCAAGTATATCGGATACTGATATTTTTCTGTTGCCTGTGAATTGCAGATCATTCAAAAAGCTGTTTTTTTGTTGTGGCGTGTTATGCATGTTGGCCTTTACAGCCAATGCTAAAAGTGCCGGGGCAGATTCAAGTAAAGCATCTAACAAAAAGTTTTTTACAGAATGGGGCTTTTCCGCATTATTAGGGTTTTCAAACTCCCCTGCTTCAACGTTTACTACTTATGCCTCAGGCTACCTGCCTACAAGCTATAGCACCAATTTCTTTACACTCGATATGCTTTCGCTTCTATTCAGGTTCAGGTATAATATTGTCGAGTTAAATAAAGATCAGTCATTATCTCTTTCTGCTCTTCCCGCGTTTGGGCTGGGCGTATCATTTGGTACTACAATAAATACTGATGAAGTAGCTTTCTGTAGTTTTGACCTGCCTCTTATTCTCGACTATAATATCGGAAATGTATCTACCTATAATACCGAAAAAGAAAACGGATTTGTAATTGGTGCCGGGGTTGAATATACCAAGGCACCTTTAATTGGTGGCGCTATTCCTGGGCCCTGGTACGATAAAAATGGCAATGAATTCATACCTAACCCTATGACCAGCTGGGTTGAGCCTGTTGTGGAATTAGGATACCGTTATTGGAACAAGAACAATAAGGCAGTTGGATATAACCTTAAGATAGGTTTTGGTAATAGTGGTGCATTTACAGCTAGGCTTAGCGTGTTAAAATGTATTGGCTATTAATATTACCCTCTTTGGGTAAACTGGCCTTTCATTAAGGTCTTTGTATTTGAAGAAGGCCCCTGTTTTCAATACCTACAAAAGAAAAAGAACAAAATATTTGGTGTGTAAGCAGAAATGCTATATTTGCACTCTCATTTTTGGGAGCTTAGCTCAGCTGGTTCAGAGCATCTGCCTTACAAGCAGAGGGTCATCGGTTCGAACCCGGTAGCTCCCACCCGAAGGGGTTTGACACAAAAAGTCGAACCCCTTTTTATTTTCAAGGGTTTCGGCTTGTATTACTTAATTTTGCTATGTTTCAAGTTGTTTTAAGGCTCTTTTTTTGAAGGTTCAGAAAGGTTCAGGCGAGTTCAAGGAAATTCATCGACACGCACCCATTTATGCACCCAGAATATTTTATTGTAGTTTAGTGTACCTTTGTTTAAATCAATATTATTGTCATGAAACTTCATTTATTAATAAAGGAGCGTGGAGCATTACTAAAGCAAATACATGCTATAACGTCTAAGGGGGCTAAGGGCATTACACCTGATATGCAAAGAAAATTAAACGCACTTGAAGATAGACATAAAGGCGTTTGCGATGATGTTTATCATGAAGAGAAAGCCTGGGTAAAGCTAAATCATGGAGACCTAGCATGTTCCCAATGGGTCGAACAGCAAGAACTCGAAAATGGTTCTAAAGTTGGGAAATCGATTCAAAGAATGAAAGAATTGCGTGGTATTTTGGCTAAAATCAATGAAGAACTCCGTAATTTTGAACTTAATATTCCACAAGGATAACAACTATTCTTATAAAAGCTATTCTTGTATATAGTCAGCGAGGGTGGTGCAATTAATGTTTAATGAATAAAACCCTTGAGCTATTCAACAGTATTTGCTTGAATACATTTTCTTTGTGGGACTTTAAGTGGTGAATATGAAGTTCTACTTTTAATATGTTTGAGTCATTCGTACTGTTTTCTTTTTCATAATTGGGTGTCCATCTTCAATCACAGAAAGTCTAAATATCTTACTACCCGTTGGGTCAGACACCTCTATATATTTCCCCTCATGTGGTGCCATGTATTCTGTTAGGTTTTGTTCACAGACCTTGAATTCTTCCTGTAGTTTATCCATTTCCTCGCTTAATTGACCTGCAACCTTCCACCATTTTTCAAATTCTATTAAAAAACCCGTTTGCAAATTTTTCTCATGCTCATCTGTAACTGGTCGTAAGTCATTATGGCTGTCTATTTTATGTTGCTGTTCATTTATTTGTTCTTTCAAATTAACTAAGTGAGTAGCAAGTTGCTCTGTAATTGAAATTTCTCTTCCTTCTAGTGCCATGATAAAGTTTTATAGTACAAAATTTAATAATTTTTCTGACATAACAAAGTATTTTCTCATTTATCGAATATCCTATTCGATAAATGAAATAATTAACTCATTACCCTGAAATAGGGCATAAGCACAACTCAACTGCGCACAGAACTTTAATGCTTCTTTGCCACTAGTAAATTCTTCTAATCGATGTAGGCCATATTTTACAACTATTGGTAATGAATTAGCCCCTTTATATTCTGGGTCTTTATACCAACTTCCATTACCACCGTAAAAATCAAGCTTTTTGAACATTGCAATTGAATGCAAGTCTTCTATACGAAGTTCTTTGTTGAGATTATTATGTGGTATTGTACCCCTATTTATCTTATTCGTTTGAAACAACCCAGTTTCATATTTTGCTTTGAGTTCAACATCTTTCTCTTTATTTTTATCAGCAATAGCAGCCTTTATTTCAATCTCTTTATGATACCAAAACCCAGACTTAATTGCTTTGTCTGGCTCTACAAACTGGCTTAAGGATGCCAATCTATTCTTAATGTATTCAAATTCATCTAATGACATAGGGTTGCCACCTTCCTCTATATAATCTTTGTATTCAAAATATGCTGTATGAAGCTTATAGTTCATATTCTTTGCTTTTGAAACTAAGGTCTCGAAATACAATAAACGTTTTAAAACAGGTGTTAAGGATATTAATTTAAGCCCTTTTATTTCGGCTGGGCTTTGTCTACTGGCTTCTCTTAAAACACCGTCTTTATCAATGGCAACAATGTCTATTTGATTTTGTATTGCCCCTTTTTTTTTCTTTCGAGCCTTTAATGACCATTCTCTATCAATAGTACACAAGCTATGCTCTAACCATAAGCCAGCGTTATCTAAGACGATGCCCTCTTTTTTATCTTTAGCTGGTCGCATTACACGACCAACCATTTGAAGGTATAACGACAGAGATTTGGTTGGCCTAGCTAATTGTACTGCTTCACATTCTGGGAAGTCAAATCCTTCAGTTATTATTTCAACATTACTAACTACTTTTATTTTTCCACTTTTAAAATCGTTTAATATTCTATCTCTTTCATTAGGATGTGTAGAAGAATCAATATGTTCAGCACTAATACCAGCTTTCTTATACCTAAGTGCAATTTCCTTGCTATGTTCAACATCTACTGCAAAGACAATAGTAGATTTTCCAGCGCATTTATCCTGATAGCTTTCAACTAAGTCTGACATTACTGAATTATCTAACATTACATCAGAAAGCATTTTAGTTTCATAATCTCCCTGCCTTTGCTTCACTTTTGACAGATTTGGCGTAGCCCCTACGTAATGTGTAATTGGGACTAAGTGCTTCGCCTCAATAAACTGATTAATAGACATGGAAACTATTAAGTCATCAAAAAGGTCATCAAAGCCTTCACCGCTTAATCTCCATGGAGTTGCGGTTACGCCCAGAAATTTTGCTTCTTTGTAAATATTCCAGAGTTTTTTATATGTAGCTGCTTTTGCATGGTGGCATTCATCAATTATAATCAAGTTTGCATCTGGGTACTTGTCTCTCCTTGCAAAGGTTTGTATGCTAGCTACCTGCACATTTTTTGTATAATCAGCCTCTTTACCTGCTACAATATGACCAACTGTAATCCCCTTATTTTCAAGTTTTCGTGTTATCTGGTCTATTAGCTCTTTTCTATGTACTACAATCAATATTTTTTTGTTTTGATTGTTTCCTTTATGCGCAATTTCATTAAACAGTACTGTTTTGCCTGTCCCAGTTGGCATTTGGAACAGTACGCTTCTTTTATTCTCACGCCACTTATTGAAAATTCTCTTAATACCATCCGTTTGATATTCACGCAATGTTTCAGGTACAGTCTGTACAATTCTAGTAATTGGTGCAGCGTTAATTATAGGCGGAACAGGTGCAGTAGTATATTGTTCGATTTTATTAACAGTTTTTTTAGCTGGTATAACATAAGTTAAGCTTTCAACTATCCCTTTATGTAAGCCACTATCTACACAACCAATAAGCCTATTAGCCATGTGAATATTAGGATGAATGCTGTCCCACTTATAACCTATCTTCCCTTCATGCTTAATCGCAATTATTTTTTCTCCTACTACAGCATCAAGCAACTCACCTGCCGTTGAAAAAAACTTTGCTTCTTTTTCAATAGCCGTTGAAATAAATTTATCATTGGGTATCAATTCATAAAGATGCTTGAGGAATTCAAGGTACTGTCTCTGTCTGTCTGAAATTTTATTAGGGTTTGTTTCCAGTTTATCAGGTCAAATATTCAATTGCAAACCTATTACAATTCGGATTGATACCCAATATTGAGCCTGTGAAATTTATTAACTGTTTATAAATTTTATAGCTAACTAATTACCAATCTCTTTTAGTAAATCAGATATTTTAATATCTAAAGCTTCACAAATACGTTTCAACGCTTTTATAGAAAGATTTTGTTTTCCTTGAAGCACCCTGCGAATAGTACTTTCATTCAGGTCGCATACATTGCCAAACTCAACATTGCTCTTATACTTAGCTTGGGCTTTTTTACCAATAAAGTCTCCTAGTAAAACAAGTATATCCTTTTCCTTTGGCATAAATCAAAGGTGAGCCAATGTCCTTAAGTTATCTCGTCATATATGACGAATTTTACTATTTTTACCATAATTATTAATTCAATATTATGGAAGCATCAAAAGCCAAATGGAAGCCAATAGACATACTCGTTATATTATACGGTATATGTATAATCCTATGTATCGGGTATGAGTTCAAAATAATACCACGGGATTTCTTGGTATTCAAATCAGAACCTACTGTCACCAATAATAACAATGCATCACCTGTTAATTCATCAACCATAACTGATAAGATAGCAGAGAAAGTAAAAGAAAAGATAGATGGTAAAGAATATACTAATACGGATGACCATGATTATCCTTATATAATTCAATTTGACCCAGTTCAAGATAAAGGCGATGGTATAATGGGCGCAATGACACTTTCACATACCAATAGGCCAACTATGGGCGATGATGCACAAAGCATAGGTAAGAGTTGTAATTATTACTTTACATATACTATACATGGAAATAGTATAGTGGCCACGTTTACAAGTTCAGATTGTGGAGGTACATCACCAAATATGGTATTAACGTATGATGAGGCTACCAATTATATAGTTATGAAGTCAGGTAAAGCAGCATTGATATTTAAGCCAATGAATTAATAGCCTTAATATTACTTTTTTTTCGGTTTCTTGGCAGCAGCGTCAAGTATTTTATTTAAGTCTCCAACTGTTGCTGTAACGGTGCTATTACCTAAGTTTTTTAATATTAGCACTACTTGGTGCGGTGTGAGTATTAGTGTTTTCATGTTTATAAATATCACCGTTTATTATAAAGCTAGAAAAACAACCAAGTATTTGCTTAACACTTTGTTTGCAAGTGTTTTAAGCGGTGTTTGTCCGCAATATCGTTATAGTACAACCGTGCTAACCTGCGCCCAAATGGTACATATAAAAGCCAGTTTTTAATCCCCAAAATAATAGGAAAATTTTCTGAAGACATTTATACCCTGAATTATGCAATACTTTTTTCTCCTATGTAAGGGCGGTAACTGTACACAGATAAATAACAGCAAATTAATCAACCTACCAGGCCCCCCCCAGTCCGTATTTATCTGGTCATGTGGTGTCATTAACTCGTATAAGAATCTTTACCATATTATTTAGTTTCAATAATGGCAAGATAATGAACCGCTTAATCTTAGTAATAGCCTTGCTTACAGTATTATTGAATAGTATGATTTTTCTCTTTAATGGAGTAATAACCTTTTCTTGTATTGTTTCTATAACCTCAATTACTAATGGAGACTTATTCAATGTGGGCAGCAATCTTGGGTACATATCTATAGTTTGCTTTGCCAAATACTTCTCAGTTAATTCCTCTAGGTCATATACAACCCTACCATCTATGTTTATTACTCCAGTTAATTCTTTTTCAATCTTCAAGTAATCGCTTTCTCTCATTATTAAATGGGAATGAAAGCCGTCAGCATAATCACCATCATTGTACATTCTTCTTCTTACAAAGTTTCTTTCTATTGTTTCTACGTACGTATACTTAGCAAATAAAAGCTTGGTATCTGCTTTTACTTGATTATAGTCTGAGGTGATTTTCTCAGGTTGATATGATAGGAATACGAGTATTTCTTTTTTATTAAAAGCTTTTCTTAGTAATGCACCAAAACAATCACCGTAATAATTGAAATATTCTTTAGCTGTCATCTCTGATATGTCTTTATTTTTTCTCATACATCACGTTAAATCTTACTTCCGAACACGGCTCGACTTATGCCCAGCCCAATGCGGTCTTGTTTATTTTTCTTAAAAAGGTTTGATTTATACTATAACCAACTACTTGATTTTGTGAATCTTTCTATGTTGGTTCTCTCCCCGTCAACTGGTAAGATTTTAATTGACAGGTACGTTATTTTGAAAAAGCTACTTATTAGTGTATAAGTATCTTTATTTATCCAAAGATACGAAGGTTTTGCGAATAATGCAAGTTAGATATTGTAAAAGATGCTCTAAAAATTTGCTAATCCGAAAAATTGTGTTACATTTGTGATAATCGCATCCTACTAAAAATAATCGTGATGATATAAACATAAGCCCACCCTTTCACCAATACCTTAGATGAATGTCTAATAAGGAGTTAATGAAAGTGATTGATAGGCTTATGGCTCAAGTTGAGGCTCTCCAAGCACAACTCACACCCACTAAAAAATTAAAGTATTATACTTATAAGCAAGCAGCTGAAATGCTTTGCATTACGGTAGAAGGTTTAAAGACTCGAATTAAACGTGGACAAATGGTACGAGTTACCAATAACAACCGACCATTAATAGCCCATACAGAAATAGAACGGTTTTTGAAAGAACAAAACCCCGATGGTATTGGGGCTTTCTTCAAGATATTCTTAAACTACTTTGCGAAGTGCAAAAACACTTTGAAGTTTATCACTTATCTTTTTGCTTTCAAGTTCGACATAACGACTGAATGACCTGTAATCCCTATGAGTACTCATTTTCATTACTTCACTTATGCTCATACCGTTTTCTAAGCTAAGTGTAACAAATGTTTTACGAGCATCGTGTATGCTGATTAATTGGTGAATATATTTGTTTACTGTGGTTACTTTACTTAGGTGTTGTACAATGACCGTTTCTTTTCTGTTTATACCAGCTCTCTTTACGCCTTCCTTTATGTACTCATTGGTTTTTTGATTTGAAACAATCGGCAACTTGTTACCATACTTAACTAGTATGTTTTTTGCTTGTTCAACCAGTTTCAATTGGAGTTCCTTTAATGTCTTGTCGGTATTGATGTGTAGATAAACATCTTTACCACTTTTCTTTATGTTGTCTTCATTGATTTGCTTTAAATCCTCGAAGCGTAACCCTGTGTATGTGGCAAAACAGAAAACATCTCTTTGCTTATCCAGCTTTGGGGCATTGGTGAAGTCGAAATTGGCGTATGTATAAAATTCATCAAGCGTAAGTGTAATAATACGCTGGTCAATTTCTTTTACTCTTTTTATCTCTTTCCAGTCTATTGACGAAGTATATTTATTCTGATAAGCCCAATTACAAAACGCCTTTAACGTAACTATCATTTTATTAATACTGGGGTTCTGTAAATCTTTTGCCCCTGCAACGTGTTTACTTTTCTCGGTAAGAAACAAAGCGAACTTATCGCACATTATTTGGTTTATGTCTGCAAATTGAAGCTTTGAGTTAAAGTCATTCAGGTGGTTTATAAGCGTTGTGTATGGTTTTAGCGCACCTTCCTTTAGTTTTCCCCTTTGCGCTGCCCTATGTAGCTCTAATAGCTCCACAAGGCTTTTTTGACCCCGTGTAGTGTTGGCTGTTTTTACATTTGCTTTTATAAATTGCTTTGCTCTGCTTAGTGTCGGTATCTCATCAGCACCAGTTGTATTGCTTATATATTTGCTAAAAGCAGCCTGATACTTAATTAAACTCGCATTGATGTTGCTGTTTTTTGCAGTTTGTTTAGGCTTACCGTCTTTCCACTCCTTAATGTCTATCTTTATTGACGTTGATATAATTGCCTTAATGCTGTGGTCGCTTATAATGGCTCTTATAGTACCCTTTTTCTCATCCAGTTTCTTTAGCTCAAAGTATAATTTCATCCTTCATAATTTTATACTTCAAATGTACCAGGTTTTTTGCTAATACGCACCCCAGGACGCACCCTTTTCGTGAGTCTTATTTGTAACTGACTGATATTAAACAAATTAAAACGAAAGGTGGTGGGACGGTAGCTCCCACAGAATAAAGAAAAGGGTTTTAGCAAATATGCTGAAGCCCTTTCTTGTTTAATTTCCATAACCTTATTGTTGATCGGTTTTAGTTTTTGCATGTAAAGCCTCCGTTAGCTGATTTATATATTCATCCGGGACATTGTATCCTGCATTTTTAGCCTTTATAGCGTAGGCTAAAGCATTTGTGTAATCCATGCTCTTTTTGTATGCAATAGATAATACATACATACATGTTATATTATTAGGATCAATAGCCAATGCTTTATTAAAATCAATCAGTGCTGCTTTAATATCTCCCATATTCATTTCAGTAGTACCTTTTTTTAGTGATACTTTTTCATCGGCTGGGTTAATTCTGCATGCGTGCTTATAGTCAGCCAATGCAAGATTGAATTTGGTTAATCTGGCATACACATTTGCCCTGTCAACAATGCTGAAATAATAATTGCTATCAATCGCTAATGATTTATTGAATGATATCAGGGCCTGCTCGAAGTCTTGCTTTTGAAGGCATATATTACCAAGCCTGTCAAATACATAAGGGTCTTTAAAGTAAATTGTACTTAATACTTTATAGTTAGTATACGCACTATCTAAATTTCCTGTGGTAGCATAATAATTACCCAGGCTTTCATATGCCTCACCTACTCTCAAAGGATATTTATTTGCAACATCTCTCCACAACGTTTCTGTATTATGCCACACCTTTGTTCTTGAATAACATGCAATGGAGAATAGAAGTGTTACTCCCAATAAGGCAAATTGAACTGGTATTGAAAATGCGTTTCGCTTTTCAATCAGGGTAAAGGCTAAGTATAATACAATAAAGAACAGCCCGAAATACGATACATAGCTATACCGGTCGGCCATAATTGTTTTACCAACCGAAATAAACTGCAATACAAATACAAGATTAGCCAGGTAAAACCCTACACCAAAAACAGTTAGTCTGAAGTTGCTTTCTCCTTTTTTATATGCTCTATATATTGGAATTGCAAGTAGCGCAATTGCAATAAAAGGAGCAATAAAGAAAATGGCTGGTAGTGGCGGACCGGTTAGATCAGGGTAAGGATAGTAGGAAGAAAGATTAATCGGCAAAACAAATTTCAAGCAATACATTATAAAACCGTATGCCGGGAACATAATCCTTTCACCAATGGTTAAAGCCCTAAATGAGGTGACTGCCCCACCGTGTTGTTGCTCATAAAATGCGAGCCCACCCATTATAAGCGAAAGTATAAACAAGGGTAGTTTTTCGGTAAATAATTTGAGTTCAATTTTTCTTTTAAGTAATATGTCAATTGCAAGTAGCGACAAGGGCAATACAACAGCCATAGGTTTTGAAAGGCACGAGAGAAAGAAAGAAGCAAAGACATACAGCATCCACTTTGGTTTCTTCTCCTCAGTGTATCTCATATAGAACAATAGGCTTACTAAATAAAAGAAGGTATACAATACATCTTTTCTTTCCGATGCCCATGCCACAGATTCTACATGCATAGGGTGTATACCGAACCATAAGGCGCATAACCCAGCGAACACATATTTGCCTTTAATTGCAGAATAGCCTTTCTTGACCATGTTCTCTAACAATGACAAGGCAAGTAAAAAGACCAGGCAAACGTTCAGCAAATGCAGAATGAGGTTTGTAAAAAAATAAGCACCTGGGTTAAGTTTCGATGTGCTGTAATTCCATGCATAGGTAAGCATAGTTAAAGGTTGCCAGTTGCCAACAAATTCCTTTGTGCAAAGCGCTTTTATATTAGGCGTGGAAAAGCTGGTTATATATGGGTTTTGAGTAATATAGGAATCATCGTCCCATGTAGTAAATTTGTTGTTCAGTGAAGGTATGAAACAGATGAAGGTAGCAAGAATAACAGCAATTAAAATGAACCATTTCAATTTGTCTGAATCTTTATTCATCTTACATTAAGATAGTTTCTGAACTGCTAGTATAGGGATGAATGTAGCCAGTAAGCCAACTAAAACACTTATAGTTATGTAGATGAAGGCTTGTGACAAATGCCCTTCTTCCATAAGCTTAATGTTTTGATATGAGAATGCCGAAAACGTAGTGTAGCCGCCACAAATACCGGTTGCCAGAAAGCCTCTCCACTCCGGTGCTATATTTACTTTAGTACTTAGCGCATAAATAAGCCCAATAGCAAAACAGCCGGTTATGTTTATAAATAAAGTTCCGTATGGGAATGAAGTAGGCTGAAATCGCCCTTCTATTTTTGTGGTTAATACAAACCTCAGGATGCTTCCTATAGCTCCTCCTAACCCTATTAATGTAATAGATTTTAACATGCTTCTATATTTTTTAAGGTAGGAGTTATCAGCTTTTCAGGGCGGTTTAGGGCAAACTCCATTGCCACTGTATACAAATATACAAAATTTATTTCTGTATCCTTGCCAGCCACTCGTCAATGGTGCTTTGAAATGCTTCAGGGTAAAGATTGTTATTGAAACCTTTACTTAAAAACACTTTTGTAAGAGAATCTTTCAGTACAAGTTTTTTTTGTTGTTCCCATACAGCTATTTCCAGCGCTTCAAAACGCATGGCCAGGTATTCCTGTTCAGTTTGCCCGGGTGTAGGTATAAATAAGGCTCTCTTCCCTCCTATCATTGCCAGATCCATAATTGTTGAATAGCCCGGCCTGCTTATAATAGCTTTACTGCTTAATATCTTTTCCAGTAATGACGTGTCATTTAAGTGAGGTACAACATCAACATTAGTGTAAGGACTATTCACTCCTTTATTGCCAGGTAAGCCCTGCACAATAATCCCTTTAATATATGGCAATGCTCCCAATTGCTTAAGGACTTTCTTTTCTAAAATGGTACGTTGTGGTTCAGGGCCCGAAAGTAAAACAAGCAGGTCGTATTTCATTTCTTTGCTCAAGGCTGCTGCCTTGAATCTCGAAAGTGGCCCGATATATTTCGCATTTATATCTGCAGGTAATGGATGTGATAAGTTACCAGACAAATTATCTTCACCACTATTATCAGGTATCCAGCACTCATTGAATTTTTTCACAAAGTCACCCACCTTCTCACTGAACCTTCTGCTGCCTGCACTGGCTTGTATATTCAACTGATGTGTTATCAGCACACAAGGGATCGCATCAGTATACAAGCCATATCTGTTATCAGAGATGACTGCATCAATTTTTTTTTCTTTAATAATTTTCTGTAATTCTTTCTGCTCGCGTTTAATAGCACCCATAAGCTTTGGAACCTGTAGCAGTACTTTCATGCTTGCGGGTAAAAAATAGGAATACCGGACATTATAGCCTTTAAGCAGTACATGCTCAATACCCGGGAATTGTTCCTGCAAAAGCTTTAACTGTGCACCATCTGAAGCCAAAACAACTTCAATGTTTTTCTCTCGTAAATATTTTATAATGGGTATACACCTTGTGGCATGGCCCAATCCCCAATCAAGCGGACTAACTAATATTCGCACGTTTTTCTGTTTTCAATTACAGATGCGATATTACAGAAATATGTCCGATGAAAATGGAAGCGAACAGCTAAGAAATCAACAAGAAACTGACATTGTTACTTATAGAACAGCCATTTGCCAAGTTCCTTATAGGTAACCTTTTTACCATACATAAGCAGCCCAACTCTGTATATGCGGCCCGCTAACCATATTGTTCCAAATATTGATATAATCAATAAGCCCATTGAAAGCACCAATTCCCATGGATTTATACCAAATGGTATACGAGCCATCATGGCTATTGGCGAGGTAAATGGAATTATAGAGAACCAGAATGCAAGACTGCTATGCGGGTCGCGGATAATGTTTTGCATAATTACAATAGACAGGATTAAAGGTGCTGTGACAGGCAGCATGAACTGTTGCGTGTCAGTCTCCTGGTCAACAGCAGAGCCTATGGCAGCGAATAAAGAACTATATAATAAATACCCGGCCAGGAAGTAGAAAATAAACATACCAACCACAAGCGGCCAATTGATTGAACGAAGGTCGTCATCTATTTCATTAAGCTTATTTGCGGCTTTACTTTGTGTTGTACTAACATGTGTCATTATCTGGGCTGCTTGTTGCTGAGGCATACCTTTTTTCATGGTTTGTTCTATTGAGCTATTAGAACTGTCGGGTGTTGCTAATTGGCCTTGTAGATAATTAGAACCTATTGTAAATACCGTAAATGACATAACAATCCAAATAATGAACTGGGTAAAACCTATTAAGCCGACACCAATTACTTTACCCATCATTAGCTGAAACGGCTTAACAGATGATATTATTACCTCCACTATACGACTTGTTTTCTCTTCCATTACTCCGCGCATTACCTGTACTGAATAAAGGAAAATGAACATGTAAATGAGGAAAGACGCCATATAACCAAGCACCATATTGAAATCGGTGTTTGAATGTTCATTATTTACGGAATTGCTAACCTTTATAACAGTTTTTACCTGATCTATTAAGGTTGGTGAAAGATTTTGAAGGCGTAGTTTCGACCTTTCTATCATTGAGCCCATTTGGCTTTCAATATCTGAAATAACATCATCGCCCGGGTCAACTTTCGAATGGAGGAATGTTTGATTGCCCCTGATAATATTTGAAGGAATTACAAGTACCGAAACGTGCTCTGAATCTTTATAGGTATTCTTTACTGCTATAGAATCAGCACCACAATAGCTAAAATCGTATTTAATATTCTTAGTACTCTTGAAAGAATCATCACCGCAGAAAAGCTGGCTGCCATCAACAACAACAACTTTATGTATTTCGCTCTTTGTATTCGCTAAAATAATGGGAGCAAATATCAGTGCAGAGAATAATAATGGCCCAAGTATGGTCATTACAAGGAATGATTTCTTCCTGACACGTGTAGTATATTCTCTTTTTATTATTAATCCTATTTTGCTCATAGTGCCGATGGTGTTAGGTTACTGCCCTGAACGGCTGATATAAATACTTCACTCATTGATGGTAGTACTTCCGAAAAACCAGTGATCGTGTTTGCAGGAATAACTGTTTTCAGCAGGTCGTTCGATAATGAACCTTCAGCTATTTTAACCCTTGCCACATTGGTATTGGCTTCTTCATTAAGGCTCACTAATTCATATTTACCGGTAATGGCTGACTTAAATGCCTCAGTACTTCCATTGAACTGAACTTCCCATATGTTTGCTTTATACTTATGCCTTATCACGCTCACAGCACCTTCTAGCACCGCTTTTGAATTATTTATAAGTGTAATAAAATTGCAAATTTCTTCAACTGAGCCCATATTATGGGTTGACAGAATTATAGTTGTGCCTTGTTTACGCATGCTCAATAATTCTGTTTTTATAAGTTCTGTATTTATCGGGTCGAAACCGCTGAAAGGCTCATCGAGTATAAGTAAACGCGGTTGGTGCAACACGGTAACAATAAACTGTACTTTTTGCGCCATACCTTTTGAAAGCTCTTCTACTTTTTTATCCCACCATGCATTTATCTCAAATTTCTTAAACCATTCTCTTAGTTTCAGCTTTGCTTCGGACGCGCTCATTCCCTTTAACTGGGCCAGGTATAAAGCCTGCTCGCCCACTTTCATTTTTTTATATAAACCGCGTTCTTCAGGCAAATAACCTATTTGTTCAACATGATGGGGAGCTAGTTTTTCATCATTAAACAATACCTCACCACTATCGGGCCCGGTTATCTGGTTAATGATACGTATCATAGATGTTTTACCGGCACCATTCGGGCCAAGTAAGCCATAAATGCAACCTTCGGGCACATTTATACTAACATCGTTAAGGGCAGTATGTTTGTCATACCGCTTTACAATGTTTTTAGCAACTAAAAGATCGGACATAGGGATAAGTATAGAGAAACAATATTACTCAAATATCTCTTTTATACGCTCGAAAAAGCTTTTATCCTTTTTACCTGGTTTCGGATTAAAGTTGTGTGATTTTCTCATGCCTTCCAACACCTTCTTTTCCTCAGATGTCAGGCTTTGTGGCGTCCACACATTTATGTTCACTAATATATCTCCCCTGCCATATTGGTTAACCCTTGGCAGTCCTTTACCTTTCAAACGAAGAATACTTCCGGCTTGCGTTCCTGCATCAATCTTAACCTTGGCTTTACCATCCAGCGTAGGTACTTCAATACTGGTACCAAGCGCTGCGTCAGGAATACTCAGGTAATGATCGTAATAAAGATTTATTCCATTACGCTTGAGGTGTTCGTCCTCTTGTTCTTCTATCAGAATTATAAGATCTCCCGGTATGCCTCCATGAGGAGCTGCATTACCTTGCCCGCCAACGGATAGTTGCATACCATCTTCTACACCGGCAGGTATTTTAACTGATATTACATCTTCACCATTTGTAATTCCTTGTCCGTGGCAATGTTTGCATTTATTTATAATGATCTTTCCATCGCCATGGCATGTAGGGCAAGGCGTTGTAGTTTGCATTTGCCCGATGAAAGTACGTTGTACACGGGTAACATAACCTGAGCCATGACATGTGTTACATGTATTAAAGCCTGAGCCTTTTTCAGCCCCAGTGCCTTTACATTCTTTACATGAAAGCTGTTTATTAACCTTTACTTTTTTATCGGCACCAAAAGCAATTTCGTGCAGACTTAACTTCAATTTTATGCGCAGGTTGCTACCACGATTTACTTGTCGGCCACCACCGCCGCCTCCACCAAAGCCAAAATCGCCAAATACATCTCCAAAGCGGCTGAATATATCTTCCATATTCATACCATGGAAACCTTGTCCTCCAAAACCGCCATCGCTGGCATGGCTACTACCTACTCCGGCATGACCAAACTGATCGTAGCGTTGTTTTTTCTGGGGGTCACTTAATATCTCATAAGCTTCGGCAGCATCTTTAAAATTGTCTTCTGCAGCCTTGTCGCCCGGATTACGGTCAGGGTGATATTGCAATGCCTTCTGGCGATATGCTTTCTTTATTTCATCTGCCGATGCGCCTTTGTTAAGGCCCAGTATTTCGTAAAAGTCTCTTTTAGCCATAATTTAAATCAACTACCAACCACAACCTTTGCGTGGCGTATTACTTTATCGTTCAGTTTATAACCTTTTTCAACTACATCAAATATTTTCCCTTTGAATTCCTCTGAAGGCATACTGGTAATAGCTTCATGTATATCAGCATCAAAGGCTTCTCCTTTTGCACCGAATGCAACCACATTTTTGGCAGTAAGTATCTTAACCATTTTCTGGTATATAAGCTCAAGGCCTTCTTTTGCCTCGCCTTCTTTGTGGTGTGCCAATGCCCTTTCAAGGTCATCAGCAACAGCTAAAAAGCTTAAAATAGTCTCTTCTCCACCAAACTTTATAAGGTCTATTTTTTCCTTGGCAGTACGCCTTCTGAAATTGTCATATTCGGCATACAGGCGGGTATACTTATCGGTAGCCTCTTTTAGCTTTTCGGCATCGGTAAGTGGCTGAGCCTCTTCTTTTACCTCAGCCGTTGCTTGTGCATTGGCTTCGTTTATGTCTTTTTCTTCTGGAGTTTCCGTTTTCTTATCTTTCATACAGTATATTATTTTTCTAAGGGCTGCAAATATACCTTCAAAAACTATGCCAGAAACGTTTGGCAGGTCAAGGTGGCAGAATGGCTATTCTTATGTCAGTAGAATAAGTAATTCATTTAAATTTCTTGGGCGTTCCCTGCGGGTCGGGCTTTACGTTACAAACCTCGTCTCTTAAGAGAAGAAATAGGCAAAAGGTGGGCGCGGGTTAGCTGCAAATGATTCGAGTATAGGTAATTCAGGCAAGCAGGGAGCAAAAGTCGCCCCAAATAAAAGCTAACATATTATTTCTTCCCCTTTTTCACAGCAGGCATAGAACCCATATTAGCAGGTGGCTTTGGCGCCTCAGGATGATGAAAGAACGCACCCTTGCTTAAAAAAATAGAATTGAATAAGCCATCCTTTTTACCACTTATGTAAGCACCGGGATTGATACTTGATGTAACAATGTATCGGTTAACAGTATCTGCAGATGGATAAGCCTTCAGGATAATAACACCCTGCTTATTGTTTTCTATTTTAAGTTGGTATAATGGCTGAAAGGCATTGGTATCGAATTTATCTACAAAGCCACCATAGTTCTGTTCCGATAGTTTTTTCAGCAATGCTGCCGCACCAGCTGAATCGGCATTAATTACAGCGTCCTGTGTTGTTCCATTCACCATCCAGTTACCTGCACCACCTTTAGCTACTGTAAAGCCACTATCAGCCGGATAGGTATATGTAAGTTTTGTCCACGATGAAGCATCTCCGGTAACCAGTGCCCTATCTCTCCATGATGCAAACTCATTCGCAATATTCATGGTAAGGAAGCCATCAACGCTGTATACTTCATTCTGCCCATGAAGCCTTATGCAACTCATTGCCTTGCGTAACTGGTTATTATAACTGAACCTGCCAACAAGAATATCTATAAGTGTATCCTTATCGCTTAATAATACTACGCGTGTACCAGCCGTATCTGTTACATCATAATCCTTCCATTGAGCAGGGTCATTGGTAGCCAGGTGGTCAGGAGAAATGGCCTCTATCAATTGCATTACATAGCGCTCCGATCTTTCCTCAGCCCTTGAGGTGATTCCATTTTGCGATACCATCCACATTTTGCCTTTCAGGTTAAACTGAATAGGCTTTTCCTTAGCAATAGACTTAGGATAGATATACATGGTATTTACCTTATTACTATCTATTTTCGGAATTATATGGGTATGGAAAGTGTTCTCTCCTTTTTTATAGCCGATGTATTTTGCAAGGCCATATATACCAAGCAACACCACCAGAATAAGTAAAAGCGTTGTGTTGTTAAGCTTCTTTATCATAAACTTCTTCCATGCGTTTTACACGTTTCCTTCTCTTCATTTGCATGCGGATTGCACCATAAATTATCACCAAAATAATTGGCAACAGGAAGTTGAGGTATTTTAATATTACCCGAGTAGAATCGCTTACATCTTTTAACGGTGTAGGTTTTACAGTTTTGCTGCGTAGTTCAATTAGGCCCATTTCATCACTTAACCAGTCAACCGAGTTAACTACAATATTGATATTATCTTCTTCTTGCTGCATAGGTCTTTGTCCTGTACCGTTCACAGCAAAACCGCCACAACAAACCAAAACGATTTTTGCATCTTTATTCCCTCCTACCCCTGAAACCGCAGCTGCAACAGGAACATTAACTAACGGAAATTCAGATGGCGCCCACTGATGTTGAATGTCAAACTGTACAGGTGAAGGCATCAACCCTGTTTTATCAGAAGTATGCATTAACTCAACATACTTTACTTTGTTTGTATCACCGGTAAACTTTATATCGGAACAGAAAGGAAGCATAACCGAACTCAAGCCTTGTGTTATAGGGTGGCTCGACATATTGGTTATAATAGGTAAATAAGGGAATGCCATTTGCTGGTATACCTGCATACCGCCTACATTCTGTGGTACATTAATACTTCCGCAACGTGCATCAATTACATATTTAGGTTCCACAACAATGTTCTTGCTGGCAAGCCATTGAGCAAGGCCAATATTCAATACTTTACCCGAAAGTGTTTGCAATTGCGCATCTAAGCCGCTATATGCAATAAACAAATGGCCGCCACGTGCCATGAAATCATCAAGGTGCTTTAGTTGGGCTGTTCTGAAGGTATCCTTTGGGTCGATCATAACCAAGGTACCACAACCTGAAGGTATCGATGCTGTATCCGTCAATTGCAATTCCTGAAAATCATATAATACCCGTAACGCTGCATTTAACTGCTGTACGGCTTCCATTTTGGGCTCACCATTACCTTGCAAATAGCCAACAAACGGCTTTTTAGTAATAGTCAGCTTTTTGATACTGGTAGATAATGCATTTTCCATTGGCCCGCCTGCAGACATTACTGTGCCACCCGGCATAACGAAAGAAATAGCATCCTGTTTGTCGCCATACTTAACAACAGCGCCCAGATAAGTCTTTTGCTTTTTCATTTCATCCTTGTCCCGAATGTTTACCATGGTTGGTTGAATGCCATTCTTCTGAGCATCTTTTTCCAGGGTATCGTTTTTATTCGGATTAACAAAATTGAATACCACCTTATTGCCCGAACGCATAGCATACTCAACCAATAAGTCCTTAAAATCGGCACGAACCGGTGCAATTTGTGGTGGCAGGTTGTCTGAGAAATATGCTGTAACCGTTATTGGTTGCTTAAGGTCGCTCAGTAATGTTAATGTAGGCTTGCTAAGGGTATATCGTTTATCTCTGGTAAAGTCTAACCGGAAGAAATAAGAATAGGAAAGGACATTTACAATTACAATTATTGCAGTAATTAAAAGTACACCTGTATATAAACTCTGTCTCTTCTTCATATCGCTATTCTGAAATGGTACGTTTAGCAAGTGATAACTCAGAAAGGATCATACCCAGGAAAATAATACTACCGAAATAGATCAGGTCTCTGCTATCTATTACTCCACGTGAAATAGAATCGTAGTGCGACATAAAACCAAGGTAGTTGAGCGTGTCACCCACCGGGCCTGTAAATATGGCTGACACCAAGCTGAAAATGAATTGAAAAAATATGCCTATAACAATTGCAATGAGGAATGAAATGATCTGGTTACTGGTAATGCTACTCGCAAATATGCCAATACTTATATAGGCTGCACTAACCAATAGCAGGGCAAAGTATCCGCAGAAAATAACGCCATGGTCAACTTTACCCAAATTAGCTACAGTTATATAATAAGGTAGTGTGCAAAGCAGCGCGAAAACTATTAAAGCAAAGCATGCAAGAAATTTACCCCACAAAACCTGCCAGTTTGTAACTGGCTTTGTAAGCAATAATTCTATAGTGCCAGATTTGTTTTCTTCTGCTAACATTTTCATAGTTATAGCCGGAATAAATATCAGGAATGCCCAATTGGCATAGAAGAAGAATGCTGCAAGGGTAGCCTGTTTAATAAAGAAAATATCGGACTCTAATAACCAGGTAAAGAAACCTGTGAACCCAAGGAATGCAACTAATAACACATATGCTATCAGCGAATCGAAGAACGATTGCAACTCTTTTCGGGCAATGATCAAGATCTGTTTCATACGTTTAATTGGTAGTTAAATCGTGGAATATATCTTCAAGCCTTGTTTCAAAAGGAGTCATTTCTGTCAGCACCCACCCCCTATCTACACACATTTTAAAAATATCTCGTTTCGGTGTACCCATTTTTTCGGTATGAATTTCATATCCGTTTTCCTTGCCCATTACCTCATCAACCTTTATAACAAATGGAATAGTCTTCAAGCCTTCTATAATATCATTCTTTGCCCCATCCTCTATCTTAACCTGTATCACTTCCTGCCCTTTTGATTGATTACGCAGGTTTTTGGCCGTACCATCAGCAACTATCTTTCCGTTATTAATAATAAGTATGCGGTCGCATGTAGCCTCAACTTCAGGTAATATATGTGTACTTAAAATAACGGTCTTCTCTTTTCCTATTTCTTTAATAAGCTTACGTATTTCAATGATCTGGTTCGGATCAAGTCCCGTTGTAGGTTCATCTAAAATAAGAACCTGCGGGTCGTGTATCATAGCCTGGGCGAGCCCCACGCGTTGGCGATATCCTTTAGATAGTTCTCCGATCAGTTTATGTTTCTCTCCCATTAAACCACACACACGTATCATTTCACGTATGCGGCCTTGTACCTTATCTTTTGTTACACCTTGCAATAATGCCGAAAACTCTAAGTATTCAATAACAGGCATATCAAGGTAAAGCGGATTATTCTCCGGTAAGTACCCTATTAGTTGTTTTACTTTTTCAGGTTCCTTTAAAATAGAATAGCCACCTACCTCAACATCGCCTTCTGTTGGTGCAAGGTAGCAAGTGATTATTTTCATGGTTGTGCTCTTTCCTGCTCCGTTAGGGCCCAGAAAACCAAGTACCTCTCCTTTGTTAACCTGGAAACTTATTCCATCAACAGCTTTGCGGCCGTCGTACTTTTTTACCAGGTTTTTAATAATTACTTCCATAGGAATTTGAAATGCAAGCCAAAATTAAAAGCTACAGGAATTGATACGTGTTAAAAATTGTTAATTGAAGTCATCGCTTTTACTTTCTCCTCTTTATTTCTGCGCAAAGCACGGCGGTTGCTACTGCAGCATTCAGCGATTCAGGCCCACTGTTTTTTGCATAAGATGGTATACTGATCGAATTTGTAACACAACGTGCAACATTCTCTGAAATACCATTGGCTTCATTACCTATTACCAATATTCCGTTTTGTGTGAGCGTTTCTTCATACACATTTTTAGCATGTAGCATAGCACCATACACAGGAACACCTTCGTTCTTGTATTTTGCGAGCACGTCGCTTAAGTGTACGTAATGCACCATAACCCTCGCTATTGAGCCCATAGTGGCCTGAACGGTTTTTGGATTAAATACCTCCACACTTTCATCCGAGCAGAATATGTGGTTAATACCGAACCAATCAGCAATGCGTATAATAGTCCCCAGGTTACCCGGATCGCGCATATCATCAAGGGCAATAGCCATATCGCTTTTCAGATCAGGTAAAGGGCCGACAGATTCCGGTATACGGCAAAGAGCCAATATGGCCTGTGGTGTAGTTAAAGTGCTTATTTGTGAAAGCTCATCCTCCGTTATAAGTGTGTGCTGTAGAGTACCCGTATATCTGCTGGTAGCATAGGTGTGTTCAATCTTTATGGAAGAACCTGAAATATCTTCAACCAGCTTCTTTCCTTCAGCAACAAACAATCCGGTTTCTTTCCGGAATTTTTTGTTCTGTAAAGAGCGTATAAGTTTTATTTGTGCCTTGGATAGCATTACTCAGAGTCGTCAACAGTAAAGTTTCCGACAGAAATAAAAAAATTAAATGCTCCTATATAACTACCTTCCATTGGTACATTATAATCCTTGATCTTGAAGTTGTATTGCGAAAATAATATGTAATCTGTAATTTTTGTGTCCCTAATACTTTCTTCAATATCCTTTTCCGGAAAATTACGTTTGACCAACTGCTTTTTAAGAAACGATTTAAAATGTTTCTCACCCGGGTTCGTAATAAACATAAACACGGCTATACCCAAGGTTATGAGTACAGGTATGTACTTCCTCTTTATCCGTACTCTTCTTTTATTTGTTTGCATGGACTATAGCTTTTCTTACGTTGCCGTATTTCATCAGTAGTGAATGCGCTTTTGCAGTGCTAATATGCAACTCTTTTTCCAGCATTCGAACACCTCGCTTCACCAGCTTATTATTGGTAAGCTGCATATCAACCATTTTATTACCCTTTACCTTACCAAGGCTTATCATTACAGAAGTTGATATCATATTCAATACAAGCTTTTGTGCTGTACCTGCTTTCATGCGTGTGCTGCCCGTTACAAACTCTGGCCCTACTTCAATTACTACCGGGTATTTTGCTGTTTCAGCAACTGGTGAATCAGGGTTACATGTAATGCATCCGGTAATAATATCATGTTTATTACATTGCTCTAGCGCTCCAATAACATAAGGTGTGGTACCTGATGCGGCAATACCAATAACAACATCCTTATCTGTAATCTTATATCTGCCCAGGTCTTTCCATCCTTGTTTCGTATCATCTTCGGCAAACTCAACAGCTTTACGAATGGCAGCATCGCCGCCTGCTATTAGCCCAATAACCATATTCTGTGGCACACCAAATGTTGGCGGGCATTCCGATGCATCTACTATACCCAATCTGCCGCTTGTACCTGCACCTAAATAAAACAGCCGGCCGCCTTTCTTCATTTTGGGAATTATAGCTTTAACGAGTTTTTCAATAGAAGGAATAGCTTTACCTACTGCTACAGGAACATTATTGTCCTCTCTGTTGATATTCTTAAGTAGATCCCTTACAGGCATTTTTTCTAAATGACTATAGCGTGAGGATGCTTCAGTAACAGGTATGGCTTCCTTCTTCATATTAATGTAAAGGCGGAGGATTGATCTTATCCCTCATAACAAACGCACCCGGATAATCTTTCTTAATTTTATTTAATGCACTTACGGCTTCAAGTTTGTTCCTGAAGTCGCCTACGCATACTTTGAAATAAGGCTGCTGATAAGTAAGGTATGTAGGATATGATGGATATTTAAGTGAAAAATCGGTTTTTACAGAACTGGCACCATTCCTGTCTCCCCCAAAATGCACCTGTATGCGGTAACCCGGAAAAGTACCTTTCGATAATTGTTCATATTGCTGAACCTTTTGAATGGTTGACTTAACAGAGGAATTAGCTATTACACGAATATTAGTATCTGCACTTTGGAACGACGTTGCTTTTATGCTATCTGTAGCGGTTTGTCCATTAGCCAATGACACAACAATTAACAACAGCAATATCAATGCCCTATTTAACTTCATCGTCGTTTGTTTTCCTGTCAATACTCGAGCCCAAAAGCCACACCATTATCCATACTATTAAGAAGGGTAAACTTAAATATACCGGCACCCCGAAATAGCACAAAATTAAAGCTAAAATAATATTAGCTATTGCTGCTATTACTGCTACTTTTTGTGCTGTATTTTGTATTAATCTAAATGCCATGGGTTCGGTATGCAAATATAATAGATTAAAAGAAGATTATTTATATAAAACTAGTCTGAAACTTTTATCACATTCAATTACTTCCATTTTTCCTATGTTTGCAACTGTCATACAATAAATTATGAGCCCTGTTAAGGAACATATTGCAATAATAGGTGGAGGCTTTTGCGGAGTAATAACTACCGTGCAGTTGATCAAAAATGCTACCAAGTCTTTAAAAATAAGCCTTATTAACAGTGGTTATCCGCTTGGCAGGGGCATTGCCTATAGCACATATTCATCGACTCATGCGTTAAATGTAATTGCAGGTAATATGAGTGCTTTTCCTGATAAGCCGGATGATTTCATTGATTGGGTGCATGAAAGGGGAGAATATAAAAACATAGATAAAGCCTTACTCTACCGCACTTTTTTGCCAAGGAACATTTATGGGGAATATATTGATACAGTTTGGAAGAACACGTTAGCAGCTAAACCTGCTGATATAGAGCTTAATATTGTGGACGATACAGCGCTGGATGTTGAAGTTGGAGAAGATTCTGTTTCAGTTATATTAAAGGGCGGCAAACAAATTGCTGCTACCAGGTTGGTTATCGCCACAGGAAATTCGGAACCAAGAGACCCACTTATTCCTAATACCAATTTTTATTCAAGTGAAGCCTATTTCCGTAACTCATGGAAGGGTGAATCAGTTATGAATAGTAAACAAGGAGAAGATATTTTGATAATTGGTAGTGGCTTGACCATGGTAGACACAGTGCTTGGTTTGCTCGAAAAAGGCTTCAGTGGTAAAATATATTCACTTTCTCCACATGGCTTTGGCATATTGCCACACAGGCACGGAGGCATGAAATATACTGGCCTTGAAAAAGAATTAAATGAGCCTTACAAATTAGATGAACTTGTGCGATTGGTACACAAACATATTCGTATTGTAAGAGAACTGGGCCTTTCTGCAGAACCTATTATTGATTCGCTCAGGCCATATACCCAGAAAATATGGCAGGCACTTTCAGTAAAAGAACGTAAGTATTTTATGAGCAGCCGGCTACGCCATTTATGGGGAGTTGCCCGACACAGATTGCCGGTACATACACACGACCTGATGCAGAACTTGCGTATTCAGAACAAACTAGTAGTACTTGCCGGGAATGTAAGAGATATACGAGAAGTGAATAAAGCAATAGAGGTAAATTATTATAACCGCAGAACTCGTAAAGATGAATTACTTACTGTGCAACGGGTAATTAACTGCACCGGGCCGGAAAGCAGTATTAAAAAAACTGCTAACACTGTATTAGTGAACATGTCGAAACGAGGTGTGCTTACAGCTGACCCGCTTGAATTGGGTATTAATGCCGACGCACACGATTTTAAAGTAATTGACAAATACGGTGAAAAATTGAATAATATTTACACGCTCGGTACTAACTTAAGAGGGATGCTTTGGGAAAGCACAGCCGTTCCGGAACTTAGAGTACAAACTGAAAAATTGGCAAAAGAAATTCTGGGGAATATTTCCTGACAGATCCGTTACTTTACAACACTTACTCTACCAAGGAATGAATGTTTTTGGTAGTCAACGCAATCAACTGTGTTTATCACATAAATGTAAGTGTCTTCCTGAACCATAATTCCGCTTCCATTAACCGAACCATCCCATCCCTGATTCACGTCTTCAGTATAAAATAACTGCATACCCCAACGGTCGAAAATATACATCTGGAATTTACATACAAACCTTCCTTTAGGTAAGAAAACATCGTTTTTACCATCGCCATTCGGTGAAAAGGCATTTGGAATATAGAAGGTGTAATATGGTGTAATTTCAACACAATGCTGTACTGAATCTTTACAACCATGCTTATTGGTTATATATAGCATTGGACAATACGTGCCCGAATCGTGGTAAGCATAGCTTGTATCTTTAACATTTGCTGTAGCGTCGTATGGTGGTTCATTAAATTCCCATAAATACTGTGATATGCCATATGCATCGGTACTTGAATCTGTAAATGTTATCAGTGGGTTTACGGTGCTTGTTATTTGTGGTGAAAGAGTAAATGCTGCTATAGGTGCACTGAAAATAGTTATAAGATTAGGCTTGGTAAGGCTCGATATACAACCACTGTCAGATGTTACTTTTAAGCCAACGTTAAAAACACCCGAGCTATCGAAACAATATGTCGGGCTTTCGCTGGTGGAAGTATCACTACTTCCATTTCCGAATGTCCATGCCCAAGATTTTATTCCGCCCACAGGTGTGCTTTGATCAGTGAATTTTATGCATTGCCTAGGGCAACCTTGCAGTGTATCTGCCGTGAACTTAACAACAGGTAATGGGTCTATGAGTACCTGAACACTATCTGTTACGGCAAGTGTACCACAGTTATCGGTTAGTGTTACTGTATATACTGTGTTAAATAAAGGAGTGACTTTTATGCTTGAACCACTATCATTTCCCGGCTGCCAAACGTATGTATACATTCCGTTTCCACCAGACCCCATTGCATTTAGTGTAGCAGTTCCACCCGGGCATACAGCCACAGGGCTTACTGTTTTCAATGTTAAGGGCAGATCAACTGTAACCACAACATTAGAATCAGGTGTGCCTAAACAGCCATACTTATCAGTAGAGACAACGGTGTATGTGGTAGTGGTTGTAGGGGTGACAGTAATACTGGAGGTTACAGCACCCGTGTTCCATGAATATGCGTATGGAGCCGTTCCACCGGTTGAAGTAGCATTAATAGTTGTAGACTGCCCAATGCATATCGGAGGCAACGGATTAGTTGTTGTTGTAACAACTGTTGGTTGAGTAATGGTATCAACTGCTTTAGCGACACAACCTACTGAATCAACAATAGTAACTGTGTATATGCCCGCGGCAAGGCCGGTTGCTTTCGCAGTGTTTTGTATACCTGGGCTCCATGCATAGGTAAACGGCCCTACATTACCTGTTACGGTGGCAGTGGCAGTACCATCAGTCCCACCATGGCAGGTATCATTGGTGCTTGATGTTATGTTTACTGTTTCGCCCGGTACATTTGCTATTACAATGCATGCTGTATCTGTACATCCATTTGCATCAGTAACAGTAACACAATATGAACCACCTTTAACATTGGTTAATGTGGCATTTGTACCTGGAGGCGTGTTACTCCAAGCATATTTATAAGGCGGGCTTCCACCTGCTACTGTAATACCTCCACTACCATCAGCCTGGTTGCAATGAGCAGAAACAGTACCTGTTTTAGTAATTACCATTCCCGGAGGAGATGTTACTGTTATTGGTGTAGAATCTACAACACAGCCATTATGATCAGTAACCTGAACTGAATAATTACCTGCACATAGGTTTACTATATTCGGAGTTGTTTGTCCGCCCGGAGGGCCCCATAAGTAAGTATATGGTGTGGTTCCACCTTTAGGCAAGGCTGTGGCGCTACCATCACATGATCCGTTACATTTTGTTTGAAATGCAGCAGCCTGTAATGTTAAAGGCTGTGGCTGAACTATAATAACATTCACAACACTAATACAATTATTAGCATCTGTCACAGTACAGTTATAAGAACCAATCGGCAATCCTGTAGCTGTAGCTGTAGTTTGTATAGGAGCAGTATTCCATGAATAAGTATATCCTGGTGTTCCATCCTTTACACCAACCGTAGCCGTGCCTGTGCTTCCTCCAAAACAAAGTACATTATTTGAAGTACTTATTGAATCGCGAACTTTTGTAGGCTGGGTTATTGTACCTATTGCTGTAACAATACAGCCATTCGCATCGGTTACGGTAAGTGTATATGAGCCGGCACCCAGGCCATTTGCTGTTAGTGTTGTTTGTGCGCTTGGGTTCCATGAATACGTATAGCCAGGTGTTCCACCTTTTACACCGCCTGTTAAACTACCGGCAAGGCCACCAAAGCAGGATTCATTTACCGTTTTAGCAGCTACAATAGAATCGCGCATTGAAGAAAGAGAAGTAATAGTTGCCACTACTTGTGCACCCGGACAACCATTCGCATCAGTTATGGTGCAGGTATATGAACCTGCTGATAAATTATTTGCTGTTGGTGAAGTTTGTGCGCTTGGAGTCCATGAATATGTGTAGCCCGGGGTTCCGTTCTTAACACCTACTGTAGCAGTTCCATTTGTCGATCCGGGACAGGTAACAGGGGTTGTTGAAACCAAGGAATCTCTTATTTGGCTGGGCTGTTTAATAGTAGTATCCGTTTTAACTGTACAGCCATTTGCGTCGGTAACAATTACAGTAAAAGTTCCTATAGGTAAGCCCGTTGCCTTAATGGTACTTTGTGTTGGGGTTGAATTCCATGAATACGAATAAGGGCCTGTTCCACCCTTCACTCCTGGTGTAGCTGTTCCATCAGTTCCTCCAAAGCATTTAACATTAGTTATAGATACCATTGAATCTCTTAACTGCGTTGGCGAAGTAATAGTAAAAATGGATGAGTCCTTTTCGCAACCGGCATCCACCACTCTAACAGTATATGTTCCCGCCGTTAAATTTGAAGCTGTGGCATTTGTTCCTCCTGCAGGCACCCACTTATATGTATATCCTGGAGTTCCACCACTAACACTAACCGATGCAGTGCCTGTTGCTCCACCAAAACATTTTACATTCGTTTGGCTGGGAGTTAACACCAATGGAGGTGGAACAGTTGAGGTAATGGTAACTGTATCCAGGTACACTTGGCCGCAACCCAGGTTTATTGTAATAGAATATGTACCGGCACATAAGTTAGTAGCGCTTTGGGTAGTTTGCCCTCCGGGGCTCCATAGGTAAGTAGGCGTTATTGCCGGCGCCGAGCCGCACAATAGCAAAGTAGCCTTGGCAGTACCATTGCATTTGCCGCATGTAGCTTGTGTTTCAGTATTAGTAATTGTTACTGTAGGTGGTAAGTTAAGGTCAATGGCTTCAACAAAACCATTTTCAGCAGTATATACAATTTTATCGTTCGCACCTAAAACGACATCATATACAACAGCTTTTAAAGGAATTGTGGATGTTACGGCAAGTGCTGAACCGTAAACCTTAATATTATTGGCAACACCTACGAAGGCATTATCGCATGCATCAGCATCGAGTCCACCAAACTGAAAAGGCCCGATATTCGATACTTGTTTTGTCGCAATTATTACGCCGCTGCCTTTATTTACTTTTTTTAGTGTATCGCCATCGCACATATACAAGAAATTAGGGCTGGCTGCCATACCATTCATACCATTTGGGATAGTTGCTCCCTGAAAATAAGCTACAGAGTGGACTTCTGAGAAAGTATAATTATCGTTTTTAATGTAATTAGCCGGTGCAAGTGCCGGTATAGGTATTGACATTAATACATTGTTGAAAGTATTCGGTGTAAGTGGTTGCTGCGCAATGGCCATAAATGCAGTGTTCCCTGTTGGGTCGGTTGCTATAAGGCAAACATCATGTAAGCCGTTTACAGCACCCAATGAGTTTACAGGAGTCAATGTTGTAAGGTCAGTATCAAGTAAACAGGCCTGTGTATTTGGAGTATTCGCTCCGCCGCCGCCAATAAGTATCTGGTGGGTGCAAGAATTATATACTGTTCTCCACATTTCATACATACTGCCCGTACCGGGGAAAGTTGCCTGCAACACTTCCTGGGTGTTTAGTTTCAACACTTTAGCACCGGTAGCATTATCTGCTCCTTCCGTAATATAACAAGTGCCTGTAGTTTTATCTACTGAAAAATCTCCATACGTAGTGTTAAGTGTGGCTGCACTAAAAACCCACTGTTGGGCACCGCCGGGGCTTATTTTTACAAGCTGAAACGGGTTGTAACTTCCGTATGCATATACATTACCTGCATTATCATAATCTACATCATAGGCGGCGGCATAGGCGGCCGTAAAGGTAGATGTCCATGAAAAAGGATCAATTACCAAATTATCAGTTGAATCTATTTCAGCATTCACTGAAAAAGTCTCTTCGCTATTCGGACTTATCTTATAGCTACTCTTTACCTGTTTTCCGCTTTTCTGAAAATAACTGACAGGCGCATAATCAATAATTTCTCCTATGTTACTTTGTACTGTAATATCTCCCGAAGGATTGACTTGCATTCCCGTAATTCCATTATACTTTAACTTAACAAGTGAAAGGTCTGCACCTGCATGCACAATTAAAGAATACTTCAAACCTGCTCGCCCTTTGATAAATGAATACTCACAATCAATGCCCGGATATAAATTATGATAAATGATCTTTTTAAAAACATTAACACTAACAGAACTTGCTTTACCTGTCGGATATCCGTAGGTGTAGGATTGCTCTTCTTTTGCCTCTATAGTAACATTGGGGTTGCTGCCTTGCCACGTGTATGATGCATAAGATATTTCTTCCTCTGGATCAATTTCATGTATATCGGCCTCGTCTTTACCTTCATTCTTACTGAATTTTTCGAGCTTGTAAACTACACCTGTTGGAGTAAAATAACCTCTGACATCACCTAATCGTACCTGGTACAATATTCTGTCGGGAGTGTGTATATCGGTATCAAATTGACCTTTGTTCTCAATAAAAAGTTGATGATCAAATGGATTCTTTGACCATTTAACTTTACTTACTTCATCTCTTTTATCAGATGCTTTTGTATCCGTTATATTACCTGAAAGTGATGAAGGGCCACGACCCGCCGAAAGACTAGTCTGTGCTTCAATTTCACCCGAGGCGGATAAGTAAAGAAGTACATAAAGAAGTATTTTTTTTATTCCTGTAGCTTTCACAAACGGTTCATCACCTTTATAACTAACAAAGTTAGTAAATTTCAGGTGTTTTACAAAATTTAAGGCGATGTATCGAAAAAGATATAAACACCTTACAGGCATTAAACGAAAAGCAAATTGTAATAATCTGTATTATTTAATACTGATTATATTACTTAATAAGTGTAACCCTGCCAATATATTGGTGTTTCTGATGATTAACACAATCGGTAGCTTCAATTAAGTATACATAGGTGTCTTCCTGCGATATACTTGTGCCATTACCTACCTTGCCATCCCATCCTTTATTGATATCTGTAGTATGGTATAACTGCATACCCCATCTGTCGAAAATATACATTTCAAAACCACATACGTAAGTGCCTTTCACCAGAAACACATCATTTTCTCCATCGTGGTTTGGCGAAAAAGCATTAGGTATGTATAAGGTATACAACGGGCTTATAACAATACACTGACGGGCCGTATCTACACATCCATGCATATTAACTACAGCCAGAAAAGGGCAATAAACACCTGTGTCGGCATATGTAAATTGTGTGTTTTGTGTTATACTACTTGCATCAGTAGGGTCTCCAAATTGCCAGAACCAGTTTGTTATTCCATATGCATCTTGTGTTTTATCTGTAAAAGTAATGGTCGGATCTAATATGGTTGCCGGCTGAGGCGATGCTGTAAAAGCAGCCACCGGATGACTATACACCGTTATCATATTTGGTATTGTAAGGCTATCTACGCAACCACTGTCTGATTTTACAATTAAGCCAACCGTATAAATACCAGAGTTATTATAACAATGTAAGGGAGGGGTTTGCTGGTTATATGTTGAACCATCTCCAAACGACCATGCCCAGGTAAATAAACCACCTGATGCAATAGTTGTCTTATCAGTAAAGTTCACGCATAAAGGGGAGCAGCCTTGTATGGTATCAGCTATAAACAATACATTAGGTAATGGATTAATACTAATAATAACACTGTCTTTAACAGAAGGCGTTCCGCAATTGTCGTTTACTGTAACAGTGTATTGTGTTGTTGCTGTTGGAGTAACAACAGGGCTCTGGCATACAGTACAACTCAGGCCCGTTGGCGGAGACCATGTATATGTATAGGTTCCATCTCCTCCACTTGCAGTTGCTCCTATAGTTACATTACCACCTGGGCAAATGGCTTCATTAGGTGTTACTTTTACAGTCAACTTAGGATTAAGCGATACCACTACTTTTACTGGGTTCCCTAGACAGCCATTAACATCAGTGGGAGTTATTACATATGTAGTAGTATTAACAGGCTTTACAGTTACAGTGGCTCCCGTTAATCCGCCCGGTGCCCAGCTATATGTATATGGACCGGTTCCTCCTGTTGCACTAACAGTCAGCGTAGCTGAATCGCCTATGCAAATAGTTTGAGGAGCTGGCGGTGTGGCCACTACCAAAGTCGGTTGTGTTATTGTTACTGTATCAGTTGCAGGGCATTTTGCTACAGATCCATCCAACATGGTTACTGTATAAGTTCCTGCTGTCAGACTGGTTGCTGTGGCGGTAGTCTGCCCTCCAGGTGACCATGTGTAGGTATATGGCAAGGTTCCCCCGCTGCCTGTGGCGGTTGCTGTTCCGTTACCACCTCCGTTACAAGTTACATTGGTATGTGCTGTTATTTTTACTGTATCGCCTGCAGTGTTAGGAACTGTAGTTTTAGTAGTATCAGTACATTTATTGGCATCGGTTATAATAACTGTATAGGTTGCGGCAGCAACATTAGTAATACAAGAACTTGTTACACCATTGTTCCATGCATAGGTATAAGGTGCAGTACCGCCTGAAGAAACCGAGATGCAATCACTTCCATCAGATTGGTTGCATTGCGCAGAAACAGGTGTGGCTGATGCCACTATGGCAGCAGGCTGACCAACTATTAAACCGGTAGTATCTTTTTTGCATTTATTAGCATCAGTTACTACAAGGGAATATGTTGCAGCACATGCATTTAACTGGCTTGCCGATGTTATAGCATTGCTCCATAAGTAAGTATATGGGCTGGTTCCACCGGATGGAATACTAATAAGCTGGCCATTGCATAGGCCATTACAGGTTGCTGCTAAAGCAGTTGTTTTTACTTGCAATGCTGTAGGTTCAGTTATTGTGACATTGCTGGTAGAAACACAACCATTCGCATCCTTTACCGTAACAGTATAGCTGCCTGCTTTTAACCCTATGGCTATTGCTGTAGTTTGCCCGTTGTTCCATGTATAGGTATATGGAGTAGCACCATTGGCACCTGAAGCAGTCGCTGTTCCATTGCTATCACCAAAGCAACTATCATTGCTTGATGGTTTTATACTTGAAGTTATGGCGCCAGTACTCGGAACAGTAATACAAGCACTGTCTTTACAGCCACCTGCATCAACTATCTTAACACAATATGAACCTGCGCCTATGTTAGTAATATTGGATGTAGTTGCACCATTATTCCATTTGTAAGTATAGGGTGCAGTTCCCGATGTCATTACTACGCCTGCACTGCCATTGTTTGCTGTACAAGCCGAAGCTGTTGAATCACGGGTTAAGGTTAGTGTACTACCTCCATTAACTATAACTGCCGTAGCCGTATCAGAATAACCGGGGCAAGTTCCTTTTGCTATAACAGTATATGTACCTGCCGTAAGGTTTGCAGCGGTTTGAGTTGTTTGCCCGCCGGGAGACCAGGAATATGTATAGGGTGCTGAACAAAATGTTGGTAAGGCGGTGGCAGTTCCAGCCGAACCACAACCTTCAGGTGTAACAGTGGTTGTTATAGCAACACATTTAGGCAAGGGAACTTCTGCCACAAAAGACGTTGCTCCTGTAGCACCTTTTGCTCCACATGCATATATTTCACCATTTGAACCAAGAGCGAGATCAAATACCACGCCGGGTATACCAGATCCTGTCAGTGTCGCCAGTTGATTTAAATTCATATCATATTGAACGATGCCTTTGTTAGTACCTACGTATACGTTCCCACATTTATCAGTTACTATACCACCATTAACGAGGGGAGGACCACCAAATCCACTGCTGGGTAAAGGTGTGTTACTTCCACCAGGAATGGTAACTCTTTTCACTAAAACACCAGTAGTTAAACTACGTTGATCGAGATTCAGGCCATCAGTAGTATACAAATACTTACACGATGCACCTAAAGAATTAGCACCGATAGATCCTGGTTCTTTCATATCAGCATCGACATACGAATAACCTGTTTTTACTACGAATACATTTGTAAAAGTTGCCGGATTAACACATATCACATAATTATTAGGACCAGTAGAAGCTCCATTCTGAGAATTATTGACATCGATATTACTATCAGATACAAGATGATATAACATACCGTTAGGGGCAAATATTGAAGATGTTATTTCGCCATAATTAATATTATTATTAAGTGTACCTTCAGCACCGGTAGCTATGTTAACGGTCTCATATACTGCGCTATTAAAATTGAGTGAAAATGAGCTTGTGTTGCCCGGAGGGTTTGTTCCTCCTCCTGATTGTATCAACATACTTTGATCACAGGTAAAAGCCAATGTCCAGGTTTCCCAAATAGTAGTAGTGCCGGTAGAACCTCCAGCGGTTCCCCATAATAATGTATTTCCGGCCGAGTTTATTTTTATTGTATTGTAACTGGCGGCAAATGTAGCACCAAGGCCAATCGTTGTATATATATTACCCGCAGCATCAGCCTGTACATCACCTTCAGAACCCTGGTAGCTTGCCTGAGTACTTAAATTAAATTGCCATTGCAATGTTCCGGCTGCATTGTATTTATTTAGCAGATCTGTTCCCGTACCGGTATTACAACCATATATCAACACATTGTTCGTACCATCAACTGCAATATCATCAGGGGTTGCACTAAAGCCTGGAATTGGAGAGCCCACAGTCCAGGGATCAATAACAGTGGTTTCAGAAATTGTATTTTGGGCACCTGAAACATCAAAACCTACCGTATTCTCCTTAGTATGAAACGATGAGGCAATTCTTTTACCGGCACTTGTTTCTGCTATATATGTATCCGGAGCATGATCTGTTATCTTTCCTTCTGCAGAGGATAGGATAATATTTCCCGAAGCATCTTTATTTATACTGGCACCTGAATAACTCATTTGTATCATCGATACATCTGCGCCCGGGTGCAATATATATGAATATTTTATCCCTTCAGTAGGATGAATGGTGTATTCAATATCAATATTTGGGTATACATTTTTATAGAGCAGTTTTTTATACCCTTTTACATTTCCGAATATTTTGTCTTTATCAAGGTCTGGCCTGTAGTAATTGAAATAGAAGCTAGTAGGTTCTTCAGAAGATAACTGAACGGCTTCGTTTTCGCCATTCCAGTTCATTTTGACTACGGCAGTTTTTGTAATATATTTTGCCTTGTCATCATCTTCCTTTGCTAAAAGTCGATTCTGTTTTGCATAAGCTTCCCATTCTTCTTCTGATACTTTTTCCTTCCTGAAAACCTTGTATATTAATCCATGGGTTGTAAAGTAAACATACATGGAAGGTTCATCTTCACGAAACAGAATGTCCTTACCCTCTACCCCATCTATATTATCGTCAAACTGGCCAACATTCTCAACAAAAGCATTACTTCTGTTCAAATCTACATTAGTCGTCCAGTTTAAGCTGCTATTAACTCCCGTTTCAGTTTTAACTGTTCCTGACGTAGTATGTATAGCGTTTTGTACTGGCTTCCTGTGTTTTGCATAGAGAAAGCCATATATGAAAAACATTGTGAACGCCAGTGATATGTATTTTTTCATACTATTATATATACAACCATCAAATTTAGTAATTATTTAGCAATATCCTCTTTTTCAGACTGATATTCTTCCCCATTCTAAATCGTTGTAATTTATGTGCTCTAATCCACAGTGACTTATACCCTATTCTCACACCTCTTTTATTGTTTTAGTTGTTAATATGTTTTTACGATATTTGCACACTTAATAAAAATACCCATGACAGAGAACAGGCAGATTATATTTTCGATGGTGAACGTGAGCAAGATATTACCCACCGGAAAGCAGATATTAAAGAACATATACTTATCATTTTACTATGGCGCTAAAATTGGTGTAATAGGTTTAAACGGCTCGGGTAAGTCAACCCTGATGAAGATAATAGCTGGCATAGAGCAGTCGTATGATGGAAAGGTTCACTTCTCCCCTGGTTATAAGATCGGGTATTTAGAACAAGAACCTACCCTCGATAAAACAAAGACCGTTATTGAAGTTATCCGTGAAGGAGCAGCTGAAGTGACAGCTATATTAAAGGAATACGAAGAGGTTAACAATAAGTTCTCGGAGCCAATGAGCGACGACGAAATGACCAAGCTTATTGAAAGACAATCGAGATTGAATGACCTTATAGAACAACACGACGCATGGAACCTGGATAGTAAACTACAGGTAGCTATGGATGCACTGCGCTGCCCTCCCGGCGATGCCCTTATAGAGCACTTGTCTGGTGGTGAAAAGAGACGTGTTGCTTTATGCAGGTTGTTATTACAAAAGCCTGAAATATTACTGCTCGATGAGCCTACCAACCACCTTGATGCGGAATCGGTTGACTGGCTGGAGCAGCACTTACAGGAGTATGAAGGAACCGTTATTGCCGTAACGCACGATAGGTATTTCCTTGACAATGCTGCCGGCTGGATATTAGAGCTTGACCGTGGTGAGGGCATACCTTATAAGGGTAACTACTCTGCTTGGTTAGAACAGAAGAGCAAGCGTTTGGCACAGGAAGAAAAATCAGAATCGAAGCGCCAGAAGATGCTCAATAAAGAGTTAGAGTGGATACGTATGGGCACTAAAGGCCGTCGTGCTAAAGGTAAAGCCCGTTTGGACAACTACGACAAAATGATGGGCGAAGATGTAAAAGCAAAAGAAGACAAGCTCGAAATATTTATACCTAACGGTCCACGCCTTGGTAACGAGGTTATTGAAGCTATTGATGTATCGAAGGTGTATGGCGACAGAACCTTATACCAGCACCTTAACTTTAAACTGCCTCCTGCCGGTATTGTGGGTATTATTGGGCCTAATGGTGCAGGTAAAACCACTTTGTTCCGCATGATCATGAACCAGGAAAAACCTACATCGGGTGAATTTAAGGTTGGGCAAACTGTTAAGATAGGATACATTGACCAGGAGCACGCTGCCATTGACCCTAATAAAACGGTGTATGATGTGCTTTCGGATGGTAACGATAACATTATATTAGGTGGGCAAACCATTAACTCACGCGCATATATAGGTAGGTTTAACTTTACCGGTAACGACCAGGGCAAAAAGTGCGGCATACTTTCGGGTGGAGAGCGCAACAGGTTGCAACTGGCGTTAACATTAAAGACGGAAGCCAACGTTTTACTGCTCGACGAGCCTACCAACGACATTGACGTAAATACCTTACGTGCATTGGAAGATGCACTTGAAGACTTTGCCGGTTGCGTGGTTGTAATATCGCACGATCGCTGGTTCCTTGACAGGGTTTGTACACACATACTTGCTTTTGAAGGTAATGAACAGGTGTATTATTTTGAAGGTGGTTATACCGAGTATGAAGAGAACAAGCGCAAGCGCCTTGGTGATGATGCTAACAAGCCTTACCGTCATAAGAAACTGGTGATTTAATTCAATAGAACGCAGATGCCGCTGATATATATGATTAAAACAGATAATATCAGTAAGTCTCTTAAGTCATCTGCGTTCCATCATATTTATAATCAACCAATAACAGAGGATATCTTAAGCAATCTGTGGCATCCGCGTTCTATTTGTATTTACTATGAAGCAATTTAAATTCAAAGCCCGTATAAACAAGCCCGAAGGCGTTGGTACCTGGCACTATGCCAATGTACCTATTGACGTGGAAAAGGAGTTCGGCACAAAAGGACAGGTAAAAGTAAAAGCTACCCTTAACGGAAAAGTGTTCTATAATTCGCTTATGCCTCATGCTAACGGAAAGCACTTTATTGTATTGAAAGATCAGATCCGAAACCAGGCGGGTGTAAGGATTGGCGACACCGTAAACATAACTATTGAAGCCGATGTACGTGCCAGATCTGTTGAGTTACCCGAAGATTTTGAAATGGCCCTGATAAATAACAAAATAGCTCGCGAGTTCTTTAGTTCTCTGGCAAACACCTACCAGCAAAAGTATGTCGACTGGCTTGCCACTGCCCAAAAAGAGGGCCCCCGCATAGAGCGAATTGCTAAGGCAATCGCGAAACTTGAGCTACGCGAGAAGTTAGATTAATCTAAATAATTTATGAAAAACAGAACTCCATTACCAAAAGTAACACCTGAAAAAAAGGCTTTTCAACCAAAAAAACCTTTACAACCAAAACCTGATAATACCATTAAGAACGTTTTATTTAAAGGAAAAGCTTTTGATTTTAAGGCAAGTACTCTGGAAAGCAAAGAGGAAACTTTCAATAAACAAATTTCATTTTCAAATCCGGATAAAAAGGAAACGTATCTCTATATCCATAGGTTTCTCTGGAGGGCAGATACACAATTGATCAATGCAGCAATTTCCATATCAGTATCTCCTAAAGAAGGTAAGGCTAAAACAATCTATCAGTCAAATAACATTTCACAATCAACCAGCAAGGGAATGCGCAAAGTAAATATGTCGTATGTAATACCAGAGGGCGCTGAGATTAAAGTAGCCTTTGAATGTATGGGATACGATGCCCGGCACCCAAAGTATTCTCTTGAGTATAAGTGGCTCGATCCTTCGTCTGGAAAGAGACCCAAAGTGGAGAAAAAATAACGTCATACTGAGCTTGTCGAAGTATCTTCCTTTTTATTCGTAATTCCTAATTTTTAATTCTTAATTATTCTGGGCGTTCCCCTATCGGGTCGGGCTATACGCTGCAAGTCCTCGTTCCTGCGGGCTTTCCGCTGCTATCCCTAACGCAAACTCCGCTCGTTCGTCATTGCGAGGTACGAAGCAACCGCGTAGCGCTCACGAATTCATTAATTAAACAATTAGAGCTTATGAGTAATCTTCCCATCTCATGCTTTTATATCTAGATAAAAGAACATTATAGCTGAAAGAAAACTTAGATTAACTTTGACTTTTACATGTACCACCAAAAATGAATTCAATAAATAACGACACGAAAAAAGATCTAAAACGCCTATACTGGCTGGGGCTGCTAGGATTTGTTCCAAACATTGGGTTTGTAGGAGGGTTGGTTTTTTTGTATAAAGGCCTTATTACGTATAAAGACAAGAAGTTGATCTTAATAGGACTCGGATGCGTGTTATTCACGCCTCTCTTTTGGTATGGATTCTTTCATAGCACTTTTTTCAAGGACTCTCAGGTAACTATAACTCAAACTGAGGTAAACTCCGTTGTTCAAAATATTGAGTTTTATAAAATCCAAAATAGTGTTTATCCTGACAGTTTAGCACAAATTGAAACTAAAACCGGTATGCCGGTTATGGATTTCGACTTGTTTCCTTCTTCGATTGGTGAAAAGAAAGCAAAAAGACTACAGTACAAAAGAATCCGCGATAAATACACGTTGTTTTCAGTAGGGAAAGATGGAATTGCCGGCACAAGCGATGATATATATCCTACAATTACCAAAGGAGATACGATTAAATTCGGCTTTGTAAAAAAGTAAACCAATCCGGATTCTTAATTCTTAATTTTTAATTCGTAATTAAATAAGTGGGGTTACACTTTTTCATTTTGTTACCCGTCAACATCTTGATTTTCAGATGTAACATTCAGAATATTTTTGTCATTTTGTAACCCGTCCTTAGGTTCACTCTCCGCTGCTGCACGTACAAAATTCTCCAACTGCAACAGGTTCTCAGCCGACAGATTTTGCACCATTTCCTCGGTAAAAGCAAGCCCGTTTACCATTACAGCATTTGTATTGGTAACAAGGTTAGTGTTCATGGTGTTGGTGTTACCCCACCCACCCCGTTTTATAATACCTAAGGCCTCTAAATAAAGCTTGGCTGCTTTCACATCGCCATAGCAACCACTACGGCACAGGTTATACATCAGTTCTTCAAGCATCAGCTTGTTTACTTTAGCCTTGGTGGCAAATTTAATATCTACTCCTTTTTCATTTATGTGCTTATATACCGTTTTGCGACTAAGCTGAGCTGCTATGGCAATATTGCTTACGGTTGGCTTTATTTGCTTGCGCTGCAAATAGCGCAATGCCTCTATTATCTTTTCATTGTTCTCTTCCCAGGTAATTTCTTTTTTCTCCTGCTCGGTTAGTTCTTCCGGCAACTCGTTTGTGTTTGTTTCTTCCATTGTGTTGTTAATTGTGGTTAGTATTTATGTATAAGTGGTACCACAAATGTAAACACAATGTTTACTATAGTAAAAATAAAGGAGATAGAGTTTTGAACAACCCTAACTGTTTGAATCTTTTATTGGGAAACTTAATTATATTTGTTTAAGTGCTTTTGTCAACCATACAGGGGTGGACGATGAGTATATTTCAATTATGTTAGAGATACTGCCCCTACATCATAAAATTACGATAGGCCTTCAATAAACAAAAAAATGGATACACATCTTCTATATTTATATACCCCAGCTAACTCAAAAATTAACCCTCCAGTTGAAACTACAGAGTTGGAATTACCTATAGACGGGTTAGAATGGCAAGATTTCGAAAAGCTATGTTTAATGCTTGTCAGTAAGACATTCTCTATAGACGACTGTGAAATTTATGGAGTACCTGGCCAAAAGCAACATGGGATTGACATATTCGCAAGAAAAGGGAATGGCAAATATTCAACATATCAGTGTAAACGTTATCAAGAGGTTAAAACATCTGATTTAAAAGGTGTTGTAAAAGAATTTAAAAATGGTAACTGGGCAAGCAAAACTGAAGAATTCGTTTTTTGTACTACAGCCTCCCTGAATGATACTGCATTACAAAATACATTTATTGAACTAGCTGATAGTTTAAAGAAGGATAAGATATCCTTTATTAAATGGGATAAGATTCAAATATCTAGAAAACTCAAGGATTATCCAGATATAGTTTATAATTTTTTCGGCAAAGAATGGGTTCGAGTTTTTAACGGTCCTGATAAATTAGAAGAAGTAACCAAACTTCAGAAGTTGGATGCAAACGAGGTGATTAGGTTTAGAAAAAAACTTGCGGCCTTTTACTCTATTGTATTTAACTCATATGATCCTGGAATTCCATCAGTTACTTCAGATAAGCCTTTTCTGATTGAAGAAAGATTTATTATTCCTGATGTAATAGAAGAAGATTTAGTTAGGGAGAGCTTACAGGGTAAGAAAAACAACAACAAGAATGAAGAAGCGAAATACTTGGAATATGGCATTCATGCTACTCGACATGGCAGTTTTGACAAAATTCATCCACTAAACGCTGATTCAATGGAATTCCACGAACGAATTATACGAAGTAGGATCAGCATTCAATCAATTCATTTAGAATCTAAAAGTAATATAATAATTGGAGACCCTGGTTCAGGCAAAAGCACATTATTGAGATACTTAGCGTTGGACATATTATCTAATAATCCTACTCTTACTAATTTCAGTATACTGTGGGGGCATTATTTACCTGTTTGGTTACCATTTGCATTTATTTCCAAAGAAATATCCGTCAACTCTACAATAAGTATACAAGAAATTCTGCAGCTTTGGTTTAAGAGTCATGGTAAAGAAGATTTATATCCATTCGTTAAAGAAGCACTATCAGATAGTAGGCTTCTTTTATTGATTGATGGGGTAGATGAATGGATGAACCTATTAGCAGCTAAACAAGCATTGTTAAAGATACAAATTCATTCAAAAGACACCAATAGTACAGTTCTTTATTCAAGTAGACCATATGGGTATAAATTGATGAAAGAATACTTTCAGGATATGCCTGAATTTCATCTCGCTCCTTTTTCCTCAGGCCAACAAAGAGAGTACGTTTATAAATGGTTTCAAAGATGGATATTGAGTATGGGTGAATCAGACGAAAATTTAGCTAAATCCGAGACAAATAAATTCATGGATGAGCTGAATAAGTCTAATGACCTAATGTATTTAGCTGAAAACCCTTTGCTGCTTAGTATATTAATCCATCAAAGACGGAATTCTGCTGCCCTACCCAATAATAAATCAAAAGCTTTAGAAGACATTTGCGAACATTTAGTACAAAGACATCCATCAAAAAGAAAACGCGACGCTAATATTTCAGATGATTCGAGCCCGGGCTTTGATGTAATGGATGTATTTTCTGAAATGGCTATCTATGTACAAATAACTTGTAATGATGGAGTAATTCTTAAAGAAGATGCACAAAAGTTTATTCAAACCTTCTTAGAAAAGGAAATGAAATATGAAAGACTCAAAGCAAAAAACATTAGCGAAGAATTAATCGACATTGGGGCGAATAATATTGGCATTATAGTTGAAAAGTCACCCAATGAATTGGCTTTTATGCATCGTCAATTTCAGGAATTTCTTGCAGCAAAGTACTTATCGAATTTGGATGATAATGAAACAAATAAAATCGTTGGAGATTATTGCGCCCTACCTAGTTGGCATCAAGTTATAATGGGGTATTTTAGTTTGATTCATTGGAAGAAAGAGCAAAAATTCATTGACTCTTTGCAGGCTATTAAGTTAAAAAAGCAGCCAAGCGAAGATGTTTTATATGTTAAATTTCTGCTATATGAATTAACACTGACTTTAAGCAATGCTCCTCAACAAATATCCGATTCCAACTTCGAATGCATCACCACGGAATTTGAAAAAGAAACTGATAAAAGTATTAAAGATGCACTATGGAAGATCACGCTTGATTCACTTGTAAACACTCGAATTTATGAAAAGGTTAGAAATTATTTATTGTGTTATTATCCCAATCGCTATAAGTTTGATGATTATCGAATCAATGCAATTGAATCGTGGTCATATAGAAAACTTTCTTTGGCTCAAAAGCAGTTCTTGTACAGGGCATTGATTAATGGGAATACTCATCAGAAAATAGGTGCATCAAATGCGATTAAAAAATTCATTAAGGATGTGGAGTTTGCAACTGAGGTAATAGAACTTATTAAAACATGTTCAAACCCACTGATCCTTCCATTTGCCATTAATTCTATTATTTCACCTGACGTTAATGACTCTGAAAAAGCAAACATTTTGAAAATGTTTAAAGATTCTGAGGATCCTATAGTCAGAATGATGGTAATTAAATTGAAAATACATCTTAAAGCACATACTGTGGATGATTTGTATCAACTATTAAGGATTCAGCAAAATCTTGATTATCTTCTAAAAAATGAATTGCTTACAATTTTAGTCAGTGGTTGGTCAGATAAGGAGGAACTATTTACTGAGTGTATGAAATCAGTAATGTCAAGAAGGCGATACTCATTTGAACAACAGTCATTAGACATTGATATGGCTTGGAATATTCTGTTTCAGTGCTTCAATCAAAACGAGGAAGTTATTGATATGGTAATAAAAGAAATACAAAATGAACAATTCCCATTTAATTTGCTAATAGATAGGTATCAAGGCTGGGATATTATTTCGAAAAAATTTCGAAATAATAAAAAACTAATACCAATAGTAGATGAATGGATAAAAAAACAACAGTATAATGAAATGGAGGTTGCTTTTGCAAGTCAACTAGGCAGGACTAATTCAACCAAGAATTATTTAATTGAGCGACTTCCAACCACTACAATGTCCCATTGGTATATATCTGCTTTAATTGAAGGCTGGAGTGACGATAAGGATGTCAGTAAGCAATTAAAAGAATACTTTATTGAAAAAAATAAGAATAGTGCGTTTGCCGTACAATTCATAAGTACAGTTTTTAAAGATGATCCAACGAAAGGAATAGAGCTCCTTGAGAATATTTTGTTCGATAAAAACTTTAATAAAGATCATATAGATTGTAGAGATAGAACTATTCTTCCTTTAATTGAAATAAATAAGGAATACTTTAAAAATTCAATTCTTGATAAGTTTATGAATGAAATACTTCCTACATTATCAAAGGACGATTTATTTAATTCATACTTCAATGCACTTTACCCAATAGTTCAGAACTTTAGCAATGAACAGATTGTTAAAGATTTTATATTTTCTAAAATGAAACATGAAAGGGATGGTATTGATTTGATAATTAGATATTACCCGGAAGAAAAGAAACTAATTGATAAATTATTATCAATATCACGCCCCATATTTCAAAGTTATAGAGAAATACTGATAGAAAAATTAGGCAGGCAAAATAATGATGTGACTATCTTGAAGCAATTGGCTCTATTTAATCAGGAAGCGGATGATCTAATTAAATCAACTGCAGCCGTTAATTATTTCAATATTATTAAATCAATTAATGAGGAAGAGATAATTGAAATTTGTAAGCCGAAAGTGTTTTATGTAGGGTATGACTATCATGTACAACGACAAATTGCTTTTAGTGGATATTTAATGACTAAAAGATTGCCAGAATATTTTTCTATGCAGGAAAATGGTGAGATGGCTATACCTGAATTTTCATTTAGTGAGTCCTATTCCGAAATCACCTCTACGATGGTTAACCTAATGCTAGATAATTTCGATTATTTACTAAATGGAATAAATGGTGATTTCAATAGATTATCTAGATTTGGAAATACAGACCCTCAAATTCAGTGGGGCTTTTGGGCGAAATATTCGAGAAAAGATTCTTTCTCTGCGGAATATATCTTAAAATATGTACGTGAAAATGAAACAACCATAACTAATTATGAAATCATACAATTCTTAAGCCGAACAGTACCTAGAAGTATTCTATTTAGGAATATACTCCTGAGACTTTTAAAATCTAATTCAGCAGATATGGGGGTTTTAGCTGGTATGTTACTTGGAGAAAATTTCAATACTGATAAGGAAGTTTTTGAGATTATTAAATCACCTGAAAGCATTGTAGAAGAAGGTAAGATAATCGCTTTGTGCTATGGGTGGCCGTCTGAAAAAATATTGAAGAACTTCTTCGATATATTAGTACAGAATCCCGATTACCATATAAATCGTCATGTCGGATATAATCTGAAGTTCTTGTTTAGAGACAATGAAAACATAATGCATTTCTTTAAAATGGCCTTTGATAATTACTATGAAACCATAAGAAACCATGAGTTTTTTATTGCTCCTTTAAGGAAAAGACTGGAAAGAGACATTGAATTACAAGATTTGATAAAAGAGGAATTGTTAAGCTCAACTAATACTTCAATGAAGATATCATTTTATTCAATCCTGAAATCATTACATAAGGCTGAAGGTGAATTACGGGATTGGAAAAATTCCATGGCAAATAAAAAAGTTTTAAGTGAATATGGCTACAATATTTTAGAGAACAAAACTATGTCTTTTATAGAGGCTATCTATAAGACATCTTTCTAATATTTATCTTACATTCTCTCCGGAACATCAATACCCAAGAGCCACATACCATTGTGCAACACCTTACCCACCTGTGCCGATAGTGCTATACGGAAACTACGAATGGTTTCGTCCTCCTCTTTCAGTACTGAATAATCGTGGTAAAACTGGTTAAACTCCTTAACCAGTTCATATACATAGTTGGCGATCAAGGCCGGGTTATGGTTAGCTGCCGCCTCCCCTATTACCTTGCTAAATTCGTGTGTGCGTATAATAAGGTCTTTTTCTTTCTGAACTATATCGCTTACATTAACCGCAGACGCATAACCAGACTCACTTGCTTTGCGGAGCAGTGAGCATATACGTGCGTATGTATATTGTATAAATGGCCCTGTGTTACCTTCAAAGTCTATCGATTCACGCGGGTTGAACAGCATCTTTTTCTTAGGGTCAACCTTCAGTATAAAATACTTCAATGCTCCCAAGCCAATGGTTTTGTAAAGTGCTTTAGCCTCCTCCGATTCAAAGTTCTCGATCTTACCCAGCTCTTTGGTAATCTCTTCGGCTGTCTTTACCATTTCGCCCATCAGGTCGTCGGCATCTACCACCGTTCCCTCACGCGATTTCATTTTGCCATCAGGCAACTCTACCATGCCATAAGCCAAATGGTAACAACCGCTTGCCCATACATAGCCCAGTTTTTTCAATATCAGGAACAACACCTTAAAATGGTATTCCTGTTCGTTGCCTACTATATATACAAGCCCGTTGAACTTAAACTCATCAGCCCGCGATATGGCCGTACCTAAGTCCTGTGTCATATACACCGAAGTACCATCGGAACGCAATACAAGCTTTTCATCGAGCCCATCGGCGGTAAGGTCTATCCATACCGAGCCATCGGGCTTTTTAAAGAACACGCCTTTCTGCAAGCCTTCGTTTACAATTTCCTTACCCAGTAAATAGGTCTGCGATTCGTAATAGGTTTTATCGAAACCAACGCCCATCATTTTATAGGTAACATCAAAGCCTGCATACACCCAGTCGTTCATTTTCTTCCAGAGCTCAATGGTGGCCTTATCGCCTGCCTCCCATTTACGCAGCATTTCGCGCGCCTCGCCCATCAACTCCGATTTCATTTCGGCGTCTTCCTCGCTCATGCCTTTGGCCAATAGCTGCTTCAATTCCTCTTTATACTGCTTATCGAATATCACGTAATACTTACCCACCAAATGGTCGCCTTTCATGCCGCTGCTTTCAGGAGTTTCTCCGTTACCCCACTTCATCCATGCCAGCATACTTTTACATATATGTATGCCACGGTCGTTAACCAGGTTAACCTTTATAACCTTATTGCCTGCGGCTTCCAATACCCTCGATATAGAGAACCCTAACAGGTTATTACGTACGTGGCCAAGGTGCAAAGGCTTATTTGTATTCGGGCTCGAGTATTCAACCATTACGGTGTTGGCATCCGCAGCGGGCTTTGCCAGTCCAAAGTCTTTATTAGCAAGGTTGGTTTTCAGGAAGTTTATCCAGTAGTCCTTGCGTACTACCAGGTTCAAAAAGCCTTTAATTACATTGTAATCTTCTATCTCAGCTACTTCACTCTTTAAGTATTCACCAAGGTCTTTCGCGGTTTGTTCCGGGTTCTTTTTCGATAGCGTAAGGAACGGGAATACCACAATGGTAAAATCGCCGGTAAACTCCTTGCGTGTGCCCTGTATAATAACGTTCAGCCCTTCTACAGGTGCATTATATAATTTGGCAATGGCCTGTTTTGTACTTTCTGAAATAATGTGTTCAATACCCTTCATAAACTAATCTATAGTTATAAGCCCGTTTGTTTTTGTTAACTGTACGTACGAAAAATAATAACGCTCTAAAAGTGCATCCTCCAGCTTATCGGCGGTTTTAAGCTTATCGGCATCAAAAGTAAAAAGCATGAGCATGTTGTGTTTTATGGTTTTATCCCACACTTCTTTATCGCACAAGCCTACAGTATCAATTATCCTGGTTTGGCCCTCAGGTACCTGAAACCTACCCATATCGCCCACTATCACTTGTTTATTTATAAATGCCAGGTTAAGGTCGGGGTAATTGTACCCCAGCACACAAACTATATTCTTGTTCAGTTTGTTCTCAATCCTAACCTTATTATTGGTTGAGTTGTTAGTACAGCCTGCAATAAAAATTGAAACAATTATAACTGCATGCCACAAAGACACCAAGCCACGAAGATTCACAAAGTTTACTTTTTGCATTTTTGATTCTTAATTCTTAATTCCTAATTACTTAGAGCGTTCCCCTGCGGGTCGGGCTATACGTTACAACTCCGCGCTGCGCTTGCGGGGTTTTCACTACTATCCCTAACGCAAACCTTCGCCCGTAACTTATTCTCAATTATACTCTTTCCAATGCCATTCTTAAATCTTATATCCTAATTCTTAAATCTTAAATTGATCTCGTGATTTGATTCGCTGCTTTCTGCAATATTTCAAAAGCATTTTCAGCCATTACATTCTCCCTGTCGAGGGTTGGGTTTATTTCAGCTATTTCAAGCGACACGATTTTTTTACTGTAAAGCAAACGCGAAATAAAGTTACCTGCTTCTCTTTCCGTTAGGCCGTTTTTAGCAGGCGTACCCGTACCACGCGATATAACCGGATCCATACTATCCACATCAAATGAAATATGAATGATATCGCATTTATCGAGGTAGTTCAATAACTCAAAGCCTGTACGCTCAAACCCTTTCTGGCGGAACTCAGCAACCGTAATTACTTTCATTCCGTGCTTTTTTATCAGCGCCATTTCCTGCGCTTCGTAGTCGCGTAAGCCGACAAAGACTATATCGCTGCCAAGCACCTTAGGCTTAACCCCACCCATGTTTTTAAGCTTTTCCCACATTTCTATGGTATCCTCTTCAGGGTTGTTTACACGGCACTCCAGGTTATCATCGTCAATAACTGCAGACAGTGGCATACCATGCATGTTGCCCGAAGGTGTTGTGTAAGGCGAATGCAGGTCGGCGTGTGCATCAATCCAAATAATACCAAGGCGCTTATCGGGGCAGGCCATTTTAATACCTGCAATGGTTCCGTAGGCATTGCTATGGTCTCCTTCCAACACAATAGGAAATGTGTTTGGTGCTTCAACCGCTTTTTTTACCTCGTTGGCGATCCGCTCGGTAACATTATAAACTCCTTTTATGCGTTTGGCATATTCGTTGTGTATAGGTTCAAGCAAAAGCAAATTCTCTACAGGCACTTTTACCGACTTGTTCTTTTTGAAGAAGTAACTTCCAAAGTCGAGGGCTGCTATTTTAATAGCATCAATACCCATGCTCGCGCCTCTGGTACCTGCACCTATCTCCGATTTTACTTCTATAATTTTTATCGCTTTCATAAATTGTAACTCGTTTACATTGTCTTTATTTTATTAAAGTAGAATACTTACATTTGCACAAAATTTATAACCTAAGTTAACTGAAATGGAAAATACCTACGGTGACCTTATCAAACAAACCTTCAATTTCCCTCAAGAAGGCTTTCATGTAGAAGACAATGAATTGTACTTCCACGATATCAACCTTATGTCCATTATTAAGCAGTATAAAACCCCGCTTAAGTTAACTTATCTTCCAAAAATCAGTTCTCAAATACAAAAAGCAAAGAAACTCTTTAACGTAGCAATGGCTAAAGCCGACTACAAAGGTAAATATAAGTATTGTTATTGTACTAAAAGTTCACACTTCTCTTTCGTGACCGACGAGGTGCTTAAAAACGATGATGTGCATATCGAAACATCTTCGGCATTCGATATACCTATTGTGAAGGAACTTTATAAGCAAGGCAAAATAACCAAGGAGAACTTTATTATTTGTAATGGCTACAAGCGCCCGGTTTACAAGCAATATGTAACCGAAATGATAAACCAGGGTTTTAATATTATCCCGGTATTAGATAACAAAGAAGAACTTGACCACTATACCCGTTCCGCTAAAAAGAAATTCAACATTGGTATTCGTATTGCAGCGGAGGAAGAGCCTACGTTTGAGTTCTATACTTCGCGCTTAGGTATTCGATACAGGGATATTGTAGATTTTTACAAAGAAAAAATACAGAAGAACCCGAAGGTGCAGCTTAAGATGCTTCACTTTTTTATCAATACCGGTATCCGCGATGCTATTTACTACTGGACTGAATTAGCCAAGTGCTTAAAGGTGTATTACCAGTTAAAGAAAATATGCCCTTCGCTCGATTCATTGAACATCGGCGGTGGTTTACCTATCCGTAACTCATTGGGTTTCGAGTTCGATTACGAATACCTTATCGAAGAAATTATATCGCAGATAAAGAGTTTTTGTGTACAGAACGAAATACCTGAACCCAACATATTTACCGAGTTCGGTTCGTTTACCGTAGGTGAAAGCGGTGCAGCTATCTATTCTGTATTAGACAGAAAATGGCAGAACGATCGCGAGCTTTGGTATATGATCGATAGCTCCTTCATTACTACCCTACCCGATACATGGGGAATTAACCAGCGTTTTATTATGTTGGGTATTAACCATTGGGATAAGGAATACCAGCGTGTCAGCCTTGGTGGCTTAACCTGCGATAGTTTAGATTATTATAACTCCGAACTTCATAGTAACGAAGTGTACCTGCCTAAGTTCAACTATAAAGAAGATGAGCCTTTATATATTGGCTTCTTCCATACCGGTGCTTACCAGGAATCGTTAGGTGGCTACGGCGGAATACAGCATTGCCTTATACCTGCTCCTAAGCACGTTATTATTGACAAAACAGAAGATGGGGAGATTGTTACCCGCCTTTTTGCCAAGGAACAGAGCTACAAGAGTATGTTAAAGGTGTTGGGGTATTAGGGTTATACTTCAACATTCAGTATTCCTCGTTCAGTATTCAATATTGATTTATTAGTTGTTACCATGCGGGGCGGCTTCTGCTCCCTGCTTGCCTGTGTTTCCTATACTCGCATCATTTGCAGCTAACCCGCGCCCACCTTTTGCCTAATTCAAATAACACGTAGCACTGCGTTAGGGATAGTAGCGGAAACCCCGCAAGCGCAGCGCGGAGTTGAAGTGGATAGCCCGCCCCGTAGGGGAACGCCCAAATGAATTACGAATTAGGATTTAGGCTAACTAACGACTATCGACTTTAGACTAACGACTGATAATTACTGTTCTTTCTTACACCTCAAATATTTCTTGGGATCTTCCTTTTCTTTGCCTGTCCATATGGCAAAGGTTAGCGTATAAGGATTCTTGCTCTTTTTAAAATATCCAATAACATCACCTTCTTTAACCTCATCACCGGGTGCCAGATGGCTGCCGGCAAGGTTTGAGTACGTAGCAATATACTTGCCGTGCTTTATTAATACAATGGTATGAAAACCCGTATCGGTACTCACTGATGATACCTTACCCGGAAACACTGAATATACTGCCGTGTCGGTTGAAACTATATTAACTGTAGTAACAGGATCACTGCTTTTTGCAGCAGATTTCGGAATCTTTCCACCACCACATGGGCAATTCAGTTCGGTGCTCATCCAACTGTCGCTACTCATCTTTCCGTCGCACTTAGCAATCTGGTCTTTAGGGTAAGCTTCTGCAGGCTTGGCAGTGGCAGCATCTTTATAAAATCGTTTTGCAAGTAAATAATCTTTACCAGAAAATGCAAGATCACCTTTTTGAATACTCGCATTATAATCAATAGGCTTTGGTTTGTAGCCACCACTAGCGCTGGTATCTTTTTGTCCGAAACAAAAAATGCTGCAACAAATAAATGTAATAAGTAAGTATATCCGCCTCATGTATGCAATATACAAAAAAAGAAAACAGAAAATGCCATTAAATGTATTAGCCCTATCTACAAAGCAATTTTTTTTATCTTTGACGTACTTAAAAATAAAATATTATTATGGGAAAAGGAGACAGAAGATCCCGCAAAGGGAAAATATGGAGAGGTAGCCACGGTAAAACCCGCCCTAGGAAGCCAAGTGCAGCTGCATTTGTGCCTAAGGTAAAAAAGGCTGCATCTAAAAAAGCTGAAGTTAGCGAAGAAACAGCTGCACCTAAGGAAGCAAAGCCTAAGAAAGCACCTGTTGCTAAAAAAGCCGCTGCACCTAAAAAAGCAAAGAAAAGCGAAGAGTAATATACTTGTAGCTTACCCTTAACAGATTAAGCAAGCACCTTTCCCTTAACAGGGGTTTGGTGCTTTTTTATTAGGCTTACAAAGTCATCGAACAGGTAACGTGCATCATGCGGGCCCGGTGATGCCTCCGGGTGATACTGTACTGCAAATACAGGCAGGTCGGTACGGCGAATACCTTCTATAGTGCCGTCGTTCAGGTTAATATGTGTAACCTCAACATTCGGATTCTTTTTAATTTCTTCCTCATTAACTGCAAAGCCATGGTTTTGCGAAGTAACCTCGGCCTTACCTGTTATCAGGTTTTTTACAGGGTGGTTTATTCCCCTATGGCCTGCATGCATTTTATAAGTAGAAATACCACTTGCCAATGCAAGCAACTGATGCCCAAGGCAAATACCCATTACCGGTATGCCCGATTTCATAACATCGGTAATGTTCTTTATTTCATCTTTCATTACTGAAGGGTCACCAGGGCCGTTACTTATCATAAAGCCGCTTGGTTTCCATTTCATCATTTCATTGAGTGTAGTATTCATCGGGAACACCTTCACAAAGCAATCGCGCTCAGTAAGGCATTTTACAATATTTCCCTTCACACCCATATCAAGCAATGCTACACGGTTCTTTGAATCTTTATTACCTTCCTCGTAAGCTGTTTTGGTGCTAACCTTCGATGAAAGCTCAAGCCCCTGCATTGATGGGACTTTAGCTAGCAGTTTCTTTAGTGTATTAATGTCAGTTGTTTCAGACGAAATAATACCATTCATGGCTCCCTTATCTCTCAAATAGCGCACAAGGGCACGGGTATCAACATCTGATATAGCTACAATATTGTTCTTTAAAAAGTATTCTTTTAACGATTGTTGTGCCCGTTTACGTGAAGGTATTTCGTTAAATGTACGGCAAACCAAGCCTGAAATTTTAATGCCATTCGATTCACTTTCGTGATCCTCTACCCCATAATTACCAATATGTACATGGGTGGCTACTAATATTTGTCCGTAATACGAAGGGTCTGTAAAGATCTCCTGGTAGCCGGTCATTCCGGTATTAAAACAAAGCTCTCCGGTCGTGGTTCCTGTTTTTCCGGCGGCACGGCCATAAAAAACCTTTCCATCCTCTAGTAAAAGTACGGCTGGTTGAAATAGGCTGTCTGACATTATTTTAGGCTAAGTTCTGTATTTTTACGGTTGCAAATTTACACCTTATATTTTTCTTATAAAAATAGTTTTTCAGAAGTTATTAACGAAACATGAAAAAGCCCGCTTTTAGCGGGCTCTTCTTTATAAAATAACCTAATTACTTACTTACCTCAAACTTATTCCGGCCAATAATATTTCCATCACTATCAGAAAGGGTATAGAAATACACACCATCCTTATATTTGGAAGTGTTAATTACAGTTTTATTATTACTAAGCGCATCCATTTCAATCAATTGACCGGCTACATCATACACTCTAACCACTCCTTTTTCAACCGCATCGGTTTTAATGGTTAATTCATTAGTTGCAGGGTTAGGAAATGAAACTGTATTGTTGTTATCAACAACCTCGTTTATACCCACTACCTTATTATCAAGCCAGTTAAGCTGTGTTGTCTTCCCTGTAGAATCTACATTCATTTCAACCAGCATATAGTTGAAATTGGTTTGGTTTGTGTACCATGAATAGAAATTGTTTTTTGAGCTATATGCGCCACCAAACATCCATGATCCTGCTTCATAATAATAAGTAGAATCAACATCGTTTTCAAGATGCTTATCGCGTATAGAATTAAATGTGCCAGAAGGAGTTGTCATATTTCCCCATGAATCGATAGTATCTGTATATGTTCCATTCTCAATAACTTCTACAGAATCAATTATACCACCTCCGCTCGCATCAAAGGTTTTCATTACTGCACGATAGCTCCCTTTCCAATGCGATTTATAGGTAGCAGGTAATGTATAAATTCCCCATGATTTGGTGAATTTATATAATATATTGCCATAGGTTGATGAATTAAAAACAAGGCCTTGAAGGTTTAAACTCGCAGATGACGAATTATAGTATTCATACAAAGCTTCATTGGCGCCTGTATTTGAGTATTTAAATGCCATGTTGGCGCCAGGGCATTGGTTAGCATATGTTGAAGGTGTACTGGCAGTTGACACTACGTGAATTGTATCGACCGTTGAAGCCGCAAGGGTACTAAAGTTCCACGTCTGGCTAGCCCCGCTACTACCCGGAGATGTAATTGAGCCGGTATTATCTGTAGCCCAGTTAAGTACATTGCCTATGGCAGGCATGTTTGATTGTGAAATGCTAATCTGCCCGTTTGTAACCAGGTAGGTTGAAGCACTAAATAGTAACACAAGTGTAGTTTTTTTCATTGTAGAGTAGTATTGATTATATAGCAAATTTAACAATAATAGGAAAGTATGTCATATATTATAACCTGCTATTAAAAAAATAAAATAATTTTATAGCCATAAACCATTATATGAGGACTTTACGAAATTACTCCCTGTTAATTCTATTGCTTGTCAGTGCTTTTGTCAAAGCCGGCAATACCCCCGCCGATACTAAAATTGTGGCGAAAGATACCTTGCAGGTAAGGCTTAATGGCAAGCCATACTTTGCTATTAAGGTAAATGGTGCCCCTCCTATTTACAACGGGCAGATAGTATTTAACCCATTACGAGTTACCGATACAGGAACTATTTCGCTTAAGTGTTTCAATTCCAAGAGTGAGCTTGTACAAATGATGCGAAATGGAGATACCATACAGGGGTATTTTTTCGGCAATATAAAGTTATCGTTTACCGATTTTACAGATTCTGTGCAAAAGAAGAAAGCCAAGTCGAATATTTTTAGCCACCGTATACTATTCTATAATTGTGTATTCGGCCATATAACTGCCGATACAGTTGAAGACTTATATGCAGAAGATACAAAACAGAAAAAGAAAATAGAGTTTAAGCAAGACGTTCTTTTCATTAATTGCAGCTTTTTGAAGGGATGTGAAATAAGTAATTGCATTTTCGATAAAAAGTTTTTCGTAACCGGGCAATTACTGGGCAATCATCCTGCAATTATAGAGGCCTGCGATTTTAATGATGAAGCCTATATTTATGCCACCCCACCCGATGGCTTCAAACTAGCTACTTCGTTAGAGATCAATAATTGTAAGTTCTATGCCCCGGTAATTCTGTCAGTTATAAACAATGATAAGTCTAAAGTTGCCATACAACGGTGCAAGTTTAGCAATGTGTTTTCACTGGGTAAAAGCATACCGCCCAATATATTCGAGCGTTTTCATGAAGCTTCTAAAGGCAAGCATTACATAGACCGTATATATAACTACAGCAGCTATTATGGTGGTTTTTTAAAGAAAAAGTATACAACTGAGTATTACGGAACAGATGATACTATTCAGCAGTTTACTCACAACGACCGCAAGCTGTACAACCTAACTATGCGCCAGTGCCAGAATAAGTATGTTGATATTACTAACAGCAACCTGGTTAATTGCCTGCTTGAAGATGTATCTATCAGCGGATGCATTGATATTACGGCTTGTAATATTTCATATACACCTGATTATACCGGAAAACAGGGCCTTGAGGATATTAACTTTCCGAACAACAACGGAATTATATATGCCAATTACAAATCGTTCTCACCTGATGTATTCAGGCTTGGGAATTACCTTGAAAAGATACAGATACACCCTTTGGTACACAACTTTTTTGATACCACATCGAATTTTGTTGAGGAAAACGAAAACTACTATAACGTAATTAAAGACTACAGCGTAAAGCACTTCACTAACCAGGACATAGTTACCAGTATTAAAGCACGCTACGATCGCGAAAAAAGCATTTGGCTGTTAAAATATCATACAGCCCATTTTCAACATGGCGCAACCTTCGGTGACCGATGGATGAACTTTTTCCCAATGGTAGGCGGTGAATTTCTTGAAGCCACCGTTTCTTCAGGCTACAAAGGAGAATGGCGGTTCGCAATTTGGGTTATCATCATCATGCTGACCTTTGCCTGCTTTTATTATTTCAGGCATAAGGAGGCTGTTATTGATTATCTGAACTCTAAATTCAATAAAGAACTTGACAAGGTTGAAAACTACAGCACGCTTAAGATATTCGGGCCACACAATGCTTTCCGCGATTTTGCCCGTTGCCTATGGTTCAGTGCCATGGTCTTTGTTGACCCTCGTTTACCTATCAGCTTCTTTAATCTTCGCTCGGGCTTTTTTACAATGGTACTTATAGAATGGCTTTTCGGATTAACGGCCATATTGCTTTTCCTTGTGTTCCTGGCAAGCAACTATTCATTCATCAGAACCCTCATAGGCATATAATTTAAACGATGTCCACCACCTTCTCTGCCACCTCCACCGCCCTGGTGTTGTGCAGGAGCAGGGCGAGCCTCCATGTGCTGCTGAGGAGGAGCCATGTGTTGTTGTTGTGGCCGCATATTCTGATTACTTCTTTGTTGCATACCGCTGTTTTGATGCTGCTGTTGTGTAGCCTGGTGTGAACTCATGTGTTGCTGAGGCTGACTCTGATGTGTATTTGCATGCTGTTGTGTAGCCTGGTGCGAACTTGTGTGTTGCTGAGGCTGACTTTGCTGTGTATTTGCATGCTGTTGAGTAGTATGTGCTGATTGCTGTTGTGAAGCCTGGTGTGAACTTGCGTGTTGCTGACTTTGATGCGTAGCTGCATGTGTGATACTAGAAGTATGTGCCGCATGATTAGTAGTGGCGGCAGGTTTTTCAGCTGACTTGCTTATTGCGTGTCCTCCGCTATTAAAACGATCCCCATTAACACCACTCATCGCTGTTGTTGCCGGTTTTCCTTTATTCACAGAAGCCAACTGGTTCCTATCCTTACTCATTGCTTGTTCATGGCTTTGCTGGGCCGATGTAGGCTCTGCGTGATGTTCTTCCATGGCGGTTCGTTCAGCGGGTGATGGTGCAGCAGAAACGCCTCCTTTTCCATTAAAAGAAGCCCTGCTTTCACCCGGGCCTTCAGCTGGTCTTTCATTATAAGTATTATGTATTACTTGATTATTTACGTGCCATACCGTAGTATTATATCTGAATGAACCACCTTCCCATCTGCCGCCATAAAAACCTCTTCCTCCATATCCCCAGCCATAATTAATGCCGCCATAAAAACCAACGTGCGGGCCCCAATAACCACGGTGCCATAAATAATAACCACCATCAAAGCCCCAATAACCGGGTGTCCATAAGAAACCGACTTCGGGTACAGCAACCCACACTCCGGGTACCCAATAATACCCATCATCGCCATATGCCCAGTAACCTGGTGTCCACATCCAGCCATCATATGGGCATGGCGGTTGTTCATATACAGGTATTACCGGTGGTGCTACTGAAATTTGCACTCCAACTCCTACTTGTGCTTCTGTTTTCACTGAAAACACTGTAAGCACTACTCCTATTGTTATCGCTGCGATTGTTTTCATGGTTACGATATTTACTTACAAAATTAAATGCACCCCATGAAAACTGAATGAAGAATTGTTAAAAGCAAAATAATGTTCGGTAAACCGAAGTTTTTCAACGGGTAAAAGGGTTCCGGGTATATGGATGGTGGTAACAAATACATACTAAAAGCCTGTTTAGGCACAATATCTTTATGTCCTTAAAGTTCTTACTTTTGGTATTTAGAACATAAGACGTATATGAATTACAAATCAGATGTAGAGGCTGTAGATGCATTCGGACAGAAGTACCGGGAGCTGACTAGCGAAATAAAGAAAGTAATTATTGGCCAGGAGGATGTAGTTGAAGATGTGCTTAATTGCATTTTCAGTCGTGGGCATTGCTTGCTTATTGGCGTACCTGGTCTTGCTAAAACATTATTGGTAAACACTATAGCACAAACACTTGGCCTGTCGTATAACCGCATTCAGTTCACCCCCGACCTGATGCCTTCAGATATAATAGGCACTGATATATTGGATGAGAACCGCAATTTTAAATTCATAAAAGGGCCATTATTTGCTAATATTATTCTGGCCGATGAAATTAACCGTACGCCTCCTAAAACCCAATCGGCATTGCTTGAGGCCATGCAGGAAAAAGCTGCCACAGTAGGTGGAAAAAGGTACGAATTAGGTAATCCCTTCTTTGTGTTGGCAACCCAAAACCCGATTGAACAGGAAGGAACGTATCCTTTACCTGAAGCCCAGCTGGATAGGTTTATGTTTAATGTGTATCTTGATTATCCGAATTATGCTGATGAAGTTCAGGTGGTAAAAAGCACAACCATTGATAAGGATATTAAGCTTAATAAAATACTTTCAACCGAAGAGATATTGTACTTTCAGAATATTGTACGAAAGATACCTATTGCTGATAACGTGTTGGAATATGCAGTAAAACTGGCAGGCAAAACCCGTCCGCAATCACCGCTTGCATCTGAAATGGTGAAAGATTATATAGTTTGGGGTGCTGGGCCACGTGCCTCTCAGTTTTTAGTTATCGGCGCTAAATGCCATGCTGCCTTGCATGGTAAATATTCACCCGATATTGAAGATGTGATAGCAGTTGCTGAACCTGTACTTCGCCATCGTGTAGTACGTAACTACAAGGCAGAAGCAGAAGGAATAAGTGTGGACGATATTATTGGTAAACTGCTGAAATAATTCTATTCAGTACTCTTGACAAAAAAAGCAATTGTTTCTGTCATTAACGACCTGGTTACAGATCAGCGTGTTCATCGTACATGCCTTACACTTAAAGAGTGCGGCTACGAAGTGTTATTGGTAGGCAGAAAGATGCGTAAGAGCCTGCCCATGCCAGTACGCCCCTATTCTACGAAGCGTATGCCCCTGCTCTTTGAAACGGGCATTCCGTTTTATGCGGAATATCAGTTAAGGTTATTTTTTGTACTGTTATTTAACCGTGCTTCGCTTTTGTTCTCTAACGACCTGGATACCTTACTACCTAATTATATTGTTTCAAAGCTGAAACGAAAACCTTTGATATACGATAGCCACGAATATTTCACCGGTGTTCCTGAACTACTGGCACATCCGACAAAACAACGCATATGGCAAAGGCTTGAAAAAATGCTCATTCCGAAATTGAGATATATGTTCACAGTTAACGAATCAATAGCCGGGCTTTATAATTCAGAATTTGGTGTTGATGTAAAAGTGATGCGGAATTTACCCCTCAAAAAGGAATTACCTGTTAAAATATCACGTAAAGATCTAGGCCTGCCTGAAGACAAGAATATACTCTTGTTGCAGGGTGCAGGAATAAACATTGACCGTGGTGTGGAAGAAGCCATACAAGCCATGCAATATATCGACAATGCACTTTTGCTTATTATAGGTGGTGGTGATGCAATAGCTGGTCTGAAAACTCTTGCCACTGAACTACGGCTAAATGAGAAGATCCGCTTTATTTCAAAACTGCCATTTGAAGAGCTTGTTCAATACACCATTCAGGCAGATATTGGCCTAACCCTCGATAAGGATACGAACATTAATTACCGTTATAGCCTACCTAATAAATTGTTCGATTATATCCACGCAGGTATTCCTGTACTGGCATCACCACTAATTGAGATTAAAAAAATAATTGAGCAATATAAAATTGGCGAATGCATAGAATCGCATGAGTCTACAGAATTAGCCCGTAGAATAAAAGGTATGTTAGCTGATAAGGCAACATTAAATTCCTATAAAGAGAATACCTATAAAGCAAAAGAGATACTATGCTGGGATAATGAAAAGAAGATTCTCACGGAAACCCTTAAGGCGCTTTAATACAGCACTATCTTCTTCTCTATTTTACTTTCGTTTCCTGTTAACGCGATAAAATAAACACCCTTATTATAACCTGAAAGATCTATTTCAGAAACTGAATTAGGTGAAATAAGTATTTTGCTGTGATACACATTCTGCCCTAACATATTTACAACATCAATTGTATACATGCCTTCCTTGGCCATGTTTGCTTTAATATTTACTTTCCCACTGCTTGGGTTTGGAAACACGTTAATGTTGCTTACTGATGTTAGTTGCTTTATGCCAACTGCCACGTATGTTGATGTTTGCCATACACCTCTTCCGAATGTACCTGCTACCAAGGTATTATCAGGCGAGTATATCTGCAAGTCATCAATTACTACATTGGGTAGGCCTGTATTATAACTCACCCATTTATTAAGTATAGTATCTCTATAGTAAACACCCATGTCCGTGCCAACATAAATTCCATCGGGGCTGCCCGGATGGTAAACAACTGTGTTAACAGATAAATTAGGCAAGCCGGTAGAGATATTCTTCCATGTTGTACCGCCATTTGTAGTTTCAAAAACCTTTGAATTTGCAGAGTATCCTGAAAAAGTTACCCATGCCTTTAAAGGATCAGTTGGAGAAACTACTATATCGGTAAGGTAAGCAACGTTAAATGGCAATGTGCCATTTATTTTTGTCCAGGTAGTGCCTCCATCTTTAGTCAGAAAAATTGAATCAGATTGGGCTGCATATATGTATGCATCATTTGATGGAGCAACTGCAATTGAAGTAATAAAAGAAGTTCCCCAAGTACTTATCGGAGTCCAGCTCACACCCATATCAGCAGATTCCCATACATTCATGAAGCCTGAATAAAGCACAGATGAGTTCTGTGGATCCTGTAACCAGCGGGTAGTCCATGGGCCGGTTTCAGTAATGCCGTTTGTTGCTGAATTAAAAGTTGTGCCACCATCAGTTGAATAATAAAGTGCACCATTCTGATATGAAACAAACAGGTTGTTATCGTTGCTGTAGTCAATAAAACAATCTTCCCCGTCACCACCATATACTTGCTCCCATGAAGGAATTGAAAGATTAGTTCCATTATCCTGCCAGCCACTTATGGAAAGCCCAGGTGTATATCCTGAAAGCCCAAGGCTGTATAATTGTCCTATCTCAAGGTTATTACTATAATTCACCCAGGTGTTACCCTTATCTGTTGTTTTAAACACGCCACCATCACATGTTGTATATAATGTTGAACTGCTACCCGGACTGAAAACCATGTGGTGCTGGTCAGCATGTACATAAGGCGCGCCGGAGCCATACCATTGCGCATTAAGCGACCATGTAACACCTTTGTCACCAGACATCCAGATATTAACTCCCCCAGCAAACATAGTATCTGCATTAGTTGGCGATATGGCTATTGGAAGAGAGTATCACCCAAAACCTGATGTATCAGCCCCTCCATTATCATACCCTAATATATTCGGCGAGCCTATGGAAGGGCTCGACTGTAACGCAAAAGTTTGTCCTCTGTCTGTTGACATATACATGCCGTAAAAATCTCCACTGTTTGAATTATCCATTAAAACATATACTCTGTTTGAATCAGCAGGAGAAACACCAATCGATACCCTTGCTGCTCCTGAAGCGGGCAAGCCCGTTACTATTTGTGTGAATGTTTTACCGGCATTAGTAGATCGGTAGAACTGCCCTGAAAAATTACCGGCATACATAACTGAAGAATGCGATGGTTCAAATTCAAGACTTTTAATATTTTGGTTTAGAATATTTTTCCATGTAACACCCGAATCGGCAGACTTCCACAGTCCAAAACTGGTAGCAGCCCATAGTATATTACTGCTATCAGGATTTATCAATAACTGATTTACAACCATATAATATTGCCCCGAATAGGTAAGCGAATATTTAAGCCCCGTAGCATTCCATGTATTACCTCCATCAGTAGATTTTAACACACCAATGGTTGTGGGAGTCCCTGAGCCCGGGTTGTCGTTATCGCCGGTTCCTATATACATTACCTTCGGGTTGTATGGGTCGAAAGCTATATCTGAAATAGCCAGGTCACCCAGGTTATCGGTATTAGTTGCCCATGAGCTTCCTCCATTAATACTCTTCCATAAACCACCTGAGGGGGTACATGCATACATAGTGGTTGAACTTCCCGGGAAGAAACGCAAACGATCTACCCTTCCATCTCCGCCTCCGTTAACCGGTACCGAATCGTTTCCAACATATGTCCAGTTAGCAGTTGTTCCCTGTGTTGAACGAGTACCTTTTTTATATTTTTCAAGATCGGCTGCAAGCTGAACCATGTCAGGGCGATTTCCACTTGGGTAAGTCCTTGGAACCATGAAGTTCTCCCAACGTTTAAATAGTTCAACTTGTGCATCCTCCCCTTTTGAAGAGTTTGCTTTTGCATCTTTTCCATTTGTTGCATACCATTTGTAGAAAGCTTCCTGAACATCGTGCACATTCACGTTCGGGTTTTGCATCATACTTACCCAGTCCTGTGCCCTGCATTGAGCACCTAAGGATAAGAGCAGAACACAAATTGCGTACGTAAATGTTTTCATTAAGATGGTATTATTTACACAATATTAAGCTATTCACACATTCTATCCAATTATTTTAAAACGTTGGCCAAAATAAAAATCGCCCTGTTTCATAATAGAAACAGAGCGATTTATTTACATGGCCCGCCAGTATTTTAACGTGTGATCATTATTTTCTTTTCTGCTGATGAATTTACGCCTTTCAAATTGAATATATAAATTCCTGAGCTATACATTGACATATCAAGAGTAGATGAATATGTGCCAGCAACATTAATTACTTCAGTATGCATAACCTGGCCAAGTATGTCCGTCAGGTACAAGGTATATGTACCGTCAGGTATATTACATTGAATTTGCATATGGCCATTTGAAGGATTAGGATATATGGTAATAAACTGGCTAAGCGATAATTCATTGATACCTACCAAGGTTGTTATCATTTTCGAAGTTGTATCAGAACATCCGTCCTTACCTGAAGCTGAAACTTTATAATCACCTAATTGAGAAATTATCAGCGTGTCGTTAGTTCTTCCGGTAAGTAATGTACCGTTATAATACCACTGGAAGTTAGATAAGCTGGCAACAGGTTGGCAATATAAAGTGTCTCCCTTAACTTTAATGGTTGGCTGTGTAAGCGGATTTACTACAACCACATCTGTACTGTTGGCTGTGCAATAACCATTCCCAACTGTTACAGTATATGTAGTTGTTTTAGCAGGAGATACTGTAATGCCTGATGTTGTTGCTCCTGTGTTCCATTTGTATGTTGCACCACCACTAGCGTTAAGAACAACTGAGTTTCCTGAACAAATTGTATCATGCCCGGTTGCAGTAGAAGTTACAGCCGGAATAACCTTAACCATAACCGGTACCGTATCATTACATCCACTGCCATTTGTGCCAATAACTGAATAGGTTGTAGAAATAGTAGGTGTTGCATTTACATTTGCAACAGCACTATTGCTTAATCCTGCAGATGGCTTCCATATATAAGAAGTAGCTCCGGCAGCTTTAAGTATAGTACTGCCCCCAACACAAATAGTTGCAGAATCAGGTGTTACAGTAACTGTTGGTGTTGCAACCACGGTAACCTTAACTGTTTTAAATGAAGAGCAATTACCTGTTTTACCTGTAACAGCATATGTTTGTGATGAACCAGGAGACGCGGCAACAGAAGTTCCTGTAGTGGCACCTAAACCCGAATTCGGAGTCCATATATAACTTGTAGCACCTGCTGCTGTAAGTTTGACACTATCGCCTGAACAAACAGTTGGAGCAGATGGTGTTACTGTAATTACCGGCAATGGAATAACGGTAAGCACTACTGATTGACTGCCTTTACAGCCTTGCTTCGAAGTGCCTGTAACAGTGTATGTTGTTGTAGCTGCAGGTGTTGCGGTAACTATTGAATCAGTAGCTGTATTCAGCCCTGTAGCCGGGCTCCATGAATATGTAAATGCACCGCTTGCAGTTACTGTTACATTACTTCCCTTACACAATGAATCATTAGGAGAAGCAATTGTTAAGGTAGGTGTTGTATTAACTTTAACAACTACGGTATCTGTTTTAGTACATCCATTCTTTGTTCCGGTTACAGAATAGGTAGTAGTAGTTATTGGATTTGCTGTGGTGGTACTACTTGTTGTACTTGAAAGTCCTGTATTAGGACTCCATGAATATGTAGTCGCACCGCCGGCAGTAAGGGTTACTTTATTTCCTGAACATATTGAACTTGATGCAGGAGTTGCGGTTAATGCCGGCAGGGCATTTACCGTTACTATTACAGTATGAGTAGCACTGCATGAGCCATTGCTTCCTGAAACCGTATAGGTTGTTGAAACCGTTGGCTTAGCAACGACAGAATCTCCTGTGCTAACATTCAAACTGGCAGCCGGGCTCCATGTATACGATGTGGCGCCTGAAGCAACCACGGTAACACTTCCACCTGCGCCGCATATCGTTGTTCCGCTTTGGGTAGATGTTATTACAGGTAATGGCCTGATATAAACTACTACCGTTTGTGTATCAGTACATACACCGGTAGTTCCGGTTACGGTATAGGTTGTGGAGGAAGCTGGTTTAGCTGTAACGTTTGCGCTTCCGGTAGCGCTTAGGCCTGCAGCAGGTGACCATGAATAGGTAGTAGCTCCGGTGGCTTTCAGTAAAATACTTAGCCCTGCGCAAAGAGTATCTGTTGGAGGGGTAACTGTTACAGTAGGCGAAGCGCTTACTTTCACTATAACTGTTTTTACTGCATTACATGATCCTGTGCTACCTGTAAGTGTGTACGTAGTTGTAACACTTGGATTTGCATTAACTACTGATCCACTTGTTGTATTTAAGCCAGATGCAGGGCTCCATGTATATGAAGCAGCACCGCTTGCGGTAATGGTAACACTACCACCAATACTACATATAGTTGGTGCAGCAGGACTTACTGAAAGGGTTGGTGATGGGTTTACCGTTACAACAACAGACTGAGTGTCGCTACATGTACCTGTAGTACCCGTAACAGTATATGTTACAGAAGCTGCAGGAGTTGCAATAACAGAAGCGCCCGTTGTTTTATTTAAACCGGTTGCCGGGCTCCAAGCATACGTTGTTGCTCCACTTGCAACAAGGCCGGTATTTGAACCGGAACAAATTGCTGAAGAAGGTGGAGTAACAATTACCACCGGAGCCGCGCCCACAGTTACAATTACTGTTTTACTACTGGTACAGGTTCCATTTGAACCCATAACTGTATATGTTGTTGTTACGGTTGGTGTTGCTGTTACTGTAGCACCAGTACTTGCACTTAAACCAGCCGCAGGTGACCAGGAATATGTTACTGCACCGCTTGCTGTTAAATTAGTTGGATTGCCTGAGCAAACCGAAGCAGAAGTTGGGCTAACCGTAACTGTCGGTGTAGCATTAACCGTTATTGCAATGGTTTGGGTTGAATTACATGATCCATTTACTCCGTTAACTGTATAGGTTGTTGATGTTGCAGGTTTCGCCATTACAGTTGTGCCTGTTGTTACGTTTAGCCCAGTTGAAGGGCTCCAGGTATATGTTGAAGCACCATTCGCCACTAATGAAACAGAATCGCCTGAACAAAATGTTGTAGCACCTGAAGGGGTAATGGCAACAGTTGGAGATGTATTGATAGTAACAATAACAGAATCTGTAGCGCTGCAACTGCCATTAACACCTGTTATGGTGTATGTTGTAGTTGATACCGGGTTGGCTGTTACCGAAGCTCCGGTAGTTGCACTTAAGCCTGTTGCCGGTAACCATGAATATGTTGTTCCTCCACTGGCTGTTAATAGCGCCCCTACTCCTGAGCATACCGATGGTGATGTTGGTGTAACAGAAATTGTAGGTGTAGGTGTTACTGTAATTACTTGAGTTGAAGTACTTGAACAACCTGCAGCAGATCCGGTAACCGTATATGTGGTAGTTACTGTTGGGCTCGACACAACATAGGCTCCTGTTGATGCTGTTAAAGAACCGGAAGGAGTCCATGTATAGGTTGTTGCACCACTGGCGATCATTCCCATTGTGTCTCCCACACAAATGTTTGAAGGCGCCCCTGTTAATGCAACACTAACTGTAGGGCTTGCATTAACGGTAATTGATACCGTTTGAGTTGCACTATTACAACTGCTTGTGGTTCCGGTAACTGTGTATGTTGTACTTGCACCCGGAGATACACTGACAGTAGAACCTGTTAAAGATCCAGGCTGCCAGGTATAAGTTGTTGCACCACTTACTGTTAATGTAGTAGAGGAACCTGCACAAATTGTAGATATTGATGCTGAAGCATTAATAGTAGGTGTTGGTGTTACTGTAATCACAACAGTTTTAGCTGATGAAGCAGAACAGCCAGCTGCTGATGTACCATTTAAGGTATATGTAGTTGTGCTTGCAGGGTTAGCTGTTACTGATGCACCTGTACTTGCACTTAAAGCAGCATTAGGTGTCCATGTGTATGTGGCCGCACCACTACCCGTTAAAGTAGTAGAACCTCCCTGGCATATTGAAGCCGGGCCGCTGACAGTTAAGGTAGGTGTTGGATTCACCGTTACCACTTCTGTTTTTGGTGCAGCATTACAACCAGCAGATGTTCCATTCAGGGTATATGTTATAGTACTACCCGGCGTTGCTGTCACGCTTGAACCAGTTGAAGCACTTAAAGATGTATTAGGCGTCCAGCTATATGTTGTAGCACCGCTACCCGTTAATGTGGTGGAGTTTCCAGAACAAATTGTTGCAGGCCCGCTGATGGTCAACGTAGGTGTTGCATTTACAGTAACCACTACAGTTTGGGCAGGTGAAGGAGAGCATCCGCTTGCTGTTCCGTTTAAAGTATAAGTTGTTGTTGCACCCGGAGATACGCTAACAGTTGAACCTGTCAATCCACCTGGCGTCCATGTATATGTAGTTGCATTGCCGCCGGTAAGTGTAGTTGAACTACC
>Ga0206830_1001_pt1 | contig 197629 bp, 168 predicted proteins | sample Alteio_BWOrgCont_76_FD_152884 | JGI IMG/M metagenome (GOLD analysis project Ga0206830, IMG submission 152884) | Enriched cells from forest soil in Barre Woods Harvard Forest LTER site, Petersham, Massachusetts, United States -... | ecosystem: Environmental > Terrestrial > Soil > Temperate forest... | reverse complement strand
TTATTTTCCTCTCTGCTTGTGTTGGCGGTTATTCTGCCATTTACAAACGCACAAGCCCAAACTTATGATATAAAAACCATAGCCGGTAACGGCACTGCAGCTTTTGCAGGTGATAATGGCAATGCTACTGCAGCTTCATTAAACAACCCTGGAGGGGTTTGCGCCGATGCTTCCGGTAATATTTATATTGCCGATGTTACCAACAATCGTATACGTATGGTAACTACCAGCGGTATTATTACAACCATAGTTGGTAATGGCACAGCAGGATTTGCCGGCGATAATGGCGCGGCTACAGCAGCTGAATTAAAGAGCCCGTCAGGATTAGGATTCGACCTTTCCGGCAATTTATACATTGCCGACGAAGGTAATTACCGTATCCGTAAGGTAACCACTGCAGGAATAATAACTACTGTAGCAGGTAATGGTACCAAAGGCTACTCTGGCGATAATGCCGCAGCTACCGCAGCTGAGTTAAATAATCCTTCAGGTGTTGCGGCCTTAGACCTGGCCGGGAATCTTTATATTGCTGATCAGGATAACAACCGCGTTCGTATGGTAAGCGCTGGCGGTACTATAACAACTGTAGCCGGTAATGGCACGTACGGTTTTTCAGGCGATAATGCTGCAGCTACTGCTGCAGAATTAGCTGTTCCAATGGGCGTAGCGCTTGACGGATCGGGTAACTTATATATTGCTGATAATTCCAACAGCCGTATCCGCAAAGTTAGTACCGGTGGTACAATTACTACAGTGGCAGGCAATGGTACTTCAGGTATGGCAGGTGATAACGGTGCGGCTACTGCTGCCAAAATAAATTACCCTGAAGGGGTTTTTGTCGATAAAACAGGTAATATTTATATCGCTGACTTTAGTAATAGTCGTATCCGCATGGTTAGCACCACGGGTACTATAACAACTATAGCCGGTAATGGCTCTTTTGGGTTTACAGGCGACGGTGGCCCCGCTGCCAATGCTGATTTGAATTACCCTGCTGCGGTAACAGCTGACCTTAACGGCAATGTCTATTTAGCCGACTTGAACAATGAGCGTATTCGTGAACTAACAATTGTTTCGGGAATAAATGAAGTATCTGTTTCTAATGGCAATGTGAAAATTTCACCTAACCCAAACAATGGTGCGTTTATAGTTTCATTACAGCAGGTAAATAGCATGGCTAAGATTGAAGTATATAACATTATTGGTGAGGAAGTATATCAATCGGTTTTGAATCCGAATACCACGCAGGTAAATATGGGTTCGACCGTTGCAGGTATTTATTTGTACAGGGTATTGACAGTGAACGGAGCTCTTGCCGGAAGCGGTAAGTTTATTGTTCGTTAAAAAAAGAACTGTTTTAGGTTATTTAAAAGGGCTGCATTTGCAGCCCTTTTTATTTGTGTATGAACTGCCTTATTGAATAAAGGTAAGGAGGTTAGTGTGTATTTCCCTTTTCTTGGGGCGGCTATTGCTCCCTGCTTGCCTGTCTTGTCTATACTCGCATCTCTTGCAGCTAACCCGCGCCCACCTTTTGCCTATTTCTACATATAGTGAGATTACGTTTTACTTCTCCCTGAAGGAGAAGAACTGACAGGCGGCCAGCAAAGGTGAATGCAGCAGAGCGTAATGAGCCGGTCACGACCCCAAGGAGTGATTGCCTTCGGCTGTCTTGACTTTTTAGTTCTTTTGTGTCAAGACAAAAGAACATATAAATTGCAATTAACCCCGTGCTATTTCCCTTGGGAGAGGGGGTGGGTTACACTTTTACCCATCTGTTACCCGTCAACAGGCTGATAATCAATAAATAAAATGCGTGAAATTTCTGCATTTTGTAACCCGTCCCCTGTTAAATTCTCTTTTCTTCTTTCTTTTATCTTGACATAAAAGAAACAAAAGGTCAAGACTGCTTAGTAATGCGGACAAAACTACGTCCTTCTCCGCTAAACTAAACGAACTCGTCCCGAAATACAAGGGGACTCAAACAGCGTTTAGTTTTAACGCTACGGCAGACTTGTTTTGTTACCTGCATTTCTAAGAGGTCAGGAATCGGCAATTCTATTTTTGTTCCTTCGTCTTTTACAAGAAGAAGGGCAGTAGTATGGTCGTTATGCAAAGTTATATGCCACCTGCTCTAACGACCACACAAACCAGCCTTATTTATCAACTACCTATATTAACCAGAGTAGCCATAGAATGAATAGAACCACTGCAAATAGCAATAGCAGGTTAATAAGTACACCTAATCCGAAGCTACCGGTAAGTATGCCGATCAGCCATACAATAAGTATGATGGTTATAACCAGCCAGAATAAACTATGTACACGTGGGCCGTCATCCTGGGTTGTGCCTGCTACGGTTTGTGGTGCATTATCTGAATGAACTATGCTTTTCTGCAGTGCTGCAGATGCAGCAATCATAGCCTTTACCGTTTTGTAATTAACATGCGTAACAGCTTTTTTCAAGCTTTGTTTGTTTTCAACCGGAGTAATAGTGCTTGGATAAACCTGGTTGTCGGCAATAATTGCATTGTTATTAGGGTCAGTTGCAGCTAATGGCGCAATTGCGGTTGCCGGAGCCGAAATGTTCTTGTCCTTATCAACTATTAAAAGCTGTTTTGGTTTAACCGTTTCGCGCTTGCCGCTTACATCGACATAATAGCCTTTGTTGTAATGCCTTTTTGTTATTGCAAGGCTTCCACTTTGGCTGCACGATGATAATAATATGCATCCGCCAAGTATTGTTGCGATTGTAGAAAATAGAGTTTTCATAGGTATGGGGGTTTTAAAGATTAGTGTTAATTGAATTATAGAATGTCCTTGCCACGTATTACCCTAAGTATGATAGCTATTATGGCAAGTATTAATAATATGTGAATAAGATAGCCTGCTGAATAGGCGAAGAAGCCGACGGCCCAAACTAAAACCAGTAATACGGCGATTAAATAGAGGAAGCTGTTCATAGCGCTTGATTATTTGGTTATTACTGTAAAATTAAATGGTGCGCTTTTCCTTAACCCTTTTATTCGTTCAGCTGGTTTTTTTTCTGGGTGTAATGTGAAAATCAAGGGTTTAATTATTTCTGCCCCTCTCCGTCCTCTCCCCATGCGGGGAGAGCGTTACTTTTTCTTATACTTATACCGATAACTATGTATTTCGCCTCCCCGCTTGGGGAGGTTAGGAGGGGCAATTTTTATATAGTCGGAAATTCAAGCGCATGCAAAGTTTCCATCGTCATCTGCTGGTTTCCATTACCGCTACATTCAGGGCAAGGCACCCTTCCCTGGCCCTGGCATATACTACACGTTTCACCACTTTCACTCCTTCCCCTTCCATTACATATATTGCATGTAACCATCCCTGTACCATGGCATTTTGCGCAAGTGAACGTTCCATCTTCTGTTTTATCTCCCGGTGTGCTCATATTAATTGTATTAATGTGTTAAGGCTAAAACTAATACACACTAAATCTTTATTAAAGAAAAATAGGCTAAGAGCTAACTTGTTGCGGTAAAGCACATTAAAGCATGGGTGAAATTTTATAAGAATAGCTCTCTACGTATTTATACCGAGTGCTAGGTAAAGGAAAGTTTATATTTTACATGCACTCAGTTCGTCGCAATAAACAAGTCAGTTATAAATTAACTTGATATTAAGAACCATTAAACTCTATCTAAAAATGAAAGCAAACGAATTAAATTTAAATAGATTTCTTGCACAAACAGATACGCAATTCATTATTCCAGTGTATCAAAGAAACTATGACTGGACGCTTGCTCAATGCAAACAATTATTAGATGATATAGTAAGTGTTGGAAAGGATACAAACAAAGTATCTCATTTTATTGGCAGTATAGTTTATATGCATGACAATGTCTATTCCGCATCATCTGTAAGGGAATTATCAATAATTGATGGACAACAACGGCTAACAACCCTAACTTTAGTTTATGTAGCAATATACGCACTCGCTAAAGAGAGTGGAAATACTGCATTAGTAAATAGAATACAAGAAACATATCTGATAAATAAATTTGCTCAAGAAGAGGAGAAATTAAAATTAAAGCCAACAGAAAATAATGATAAGGCGTTTAGATTTCTTTTGAGGAATGATCCAAATGAAGAGTACCAAGAATATTCTAGATTAATCGAAAACTATAATTACTTCAAAGGAAAAGTGGCTGCGATGGATCTTGAAATAATTCAAAATGGATTAAATAAACTACTGTTTGTTGAGATTTCCTTAGAACGAGATAAGGATAATGCTCAAAAAATATTTGAAAGTCTTAATTCTACTGGATTGGAATTAAGTCAATCAGATTTAATAAGAAACTATATTTTAATGGGATTAAACCATAGAGACCAAATAAATATATATAACAACTATTGGAAATACATCGAGTTAAATGCTACTCATTATGAAAGTAATGGGAATAGAGTTTCTGATTTTATTAGGGATTTCCTGACTCTGAAAAATAGAGATATACCAAATAAGAGTAAAGTATATAATGAATTTAAAAGTAAATACCCATTAACAGATGTTCATAATTGGGAGGTAACATTATCGGAGATAAAAAGATTTTCAAATCACTATAATAAATTTATTAATCCAGAAAGAGAAGAGGACCAGGAATTAAATTATCAACTGAATTTAATTAACAAGCTGGAAATAAATGTGGCATATCCATTTATGTTAGAAGTTTATGATGATTTTACTTCAGGGAAAATAAATAAAGAAACAATAGTTCAAGTTTTTGAATTAATACAATCATTTACTTGGCGAAGATTTATTGTGGGACTTCCTACAAATGCTTTAAATAAAATCTTTATGCGGTTGTATGAAGATATCTTACAAAATGAATATGTTACTTCTATTCAGAAGTCTTTGCTGAGAAAAAAATCGACACAAAGATTTCCACTTGATGCCGAAGTGATAAGTAATCTTAAGGAAAAGGATATGTATAGCGTTCATACAAAGAATAGAAATTATTTTTTAGAAAGATTAGAGAATTATCAAAATAGGGAGCCAGTAAGAATTGAAGATAATTCGGACATTACAGTTGAACATATATTTCCTCAAACACCTGATTCACAATGGAAGACTATTCTTGGAGAAGCAGAGTATTTGGAAATGAAAGAAAAGTATTTAAATACAGCCGCAAACTTAACTCTGTCTGGTAATAATGGTAAGTTAGGCAATAAGTACTTTACGGAAAAAAGAGATATGAATATAGAAGGAGGGGAACAAGGATATAAATTTAGCCGCCTTTGGTTAAACAGACATTTGGCTCAACTAGATAAGTGGAATCTATCTAAAATGGAGGAAAGGTTTAATTTAATTGCAGAAAGATTCTTACAAATATGGCCGTATCCAAGCGTCCAATTTAATGACGTACTTGAATACGAGGAAGTGAATATTTTTGATGCGGAAGATCCAACCCATAAGCGATTAGAATATGCTATTCTTTTTGATCAAAAATTAGATGTGAAAACTATTACAGAATTGTATAATCACGTTATGAAAGCGCTTTTTGAATTAAACCCTCAGGTCTTCTTCACTGATTCAATAATTGCAAAATTGACACTTACAAAACATAGGGGTGATTGTAGGGAAGCCATTCAATTAAATGATACTTACTATATTGAACAGCATATGAGTTCCAAAGCAAAATTGGATAGATTAAAATTGATACTGACAACTCTTGATTTTGCTGATGAGTTATTTATTAAGTATTCAAAAGAATTAATTCCATTGGCAGCGCTCACTCAATAATATACCATGCCCGCGTTAGGGATAGTAGTGAAAAGCCCACATCGCAGCGAGGACTTGTAACGTATAGCCCGACCCGAAGGGGGAACGCCCAAATGCAATTAAGAATTAAAAATTACGAATTACGACAAGATAGTAAGATTGCTTCGTACCTCGCAATGACGGTACTACGTATAAGCGTTCAAAGAATGTTAATTAATTCCCTTTTCACCTTTCCAAAAATCAATATATTTGTGCGCTATATAAAAGCGTATGCCGAAAGTAACCATTGATGGTATAGAGATAGAAGTGCCTGAGGGCACAACTATATTGAATGCGGCACGCATGATAGGAGGGAAGATAGTACCCCCTGCCATGTGCTACTACTCCAAGCTAAAACAAACAGGCGGCTTTTGCCGTACCTGCCTTGTAAAGGTGGCAGCAGGTTCCGCTAAGGACCCACGCCCTATGCCAAAGCTTATGGTATCGTGCTCAACCACGGTGCAAGATGGTATGGTAGTGCAAAACCTTACCTCACCCGAAGTAATGGAAGCCCGCAAGGGAGTAGTTGAGTTTCTGCTGATCAATCACCCTTTAGACTGCCCTATATGCGACCAGGCCGGCGAATGCAAATTGCAGGACCTTGGCTATGAGCATGGCCTCGATAAATCAAGATACGAGTTTAAGCGCCGCACCTTTGAAATGGTTGACATTGGCGATAAGATAAAGCTGCACATGACCCGTTGCATACTCTGCTACCGTTGTGTGCGTGTGGCCGACCAGCTTACCAACCAGCGTGTGCATGGTGTAATGAACCGCGGCGATGTGGCTGAAATATCTACCTACATTCAAAATGTAATGGATAAGGATTTCTCGGGCAATGTTATTGATGTATGCCCTGTGGGTGCACTTACCGATAAAACAGCGCGTTTCCGTAACCGTATATGGTACGATAAGCCAATGGATGCGCACCGCAATTGTACCAAGTGCAATGGCAAAGTAATTTTGTGGCTGAAGGGCGAAGAAGTAATAAAGGTAACTGCCCGCTTTGATAAGAACAACGAGGTAGAATCGTTTATTTGCAACGAATGCCGTTTCGATCATAAGAAAAAAGAAGACTGGATAATTGAAAAGCCAACGCATGTTGACAGGCATTCGGTTATTGCTCAGAACCATTATGAAAACGAGAAGCAATTGAAAATGGGGCATACCCACTTTGAACAATTGAATCCGGCAACACCACCAAAATTCGATAAGAACGTATGATGTCATTCTTGTTATATAAGGCCCTGCTGGTGATAATCATCTTTGTTATATCGCTGGTTATGGCTATGTATAGCACATACGGCGAAAGAAAGGTGGCTGCTTTTATGCAGGACAGGCTTGGCCCGAACCGTGCAGGACCCATTGGTATTCTGCAACCGCTTGCCGACGGTGTAAAAATGTTCATGAAGGAAGAGATCATTCCTAACGTATCGAATAAGTTTTTGTTTGTATTGGGCCCGAGTGTGGCTATGTTCACATCGTGCATTACGGGTGCGGTTATTCCATGGGGTACATCGTTACACATAGGTAATACCTATTACCCATTACAGGTAACCGATATTAATATTGGCATACTATATATTATGGCTGTTACATCTATTGGTGTGTATGGCATAATGATAGGCGGCTGGGCATCGAACAACAAATACTCGCTGATGGGCGCACTGCGCGCTTCATCGCAAATGATAAGCTACGAAATTGCTATGGGCCTTGCTATTATAGCATTGGTAATGCACACGGGCACGCTTAGCCTGGGCAAAATAGCAGCTATGCAAACCAGCTGGCATTGGAACGTTATTTATCAGCCATTGGGTTTTCTTATATTTTTAATATGCGCCTTTGCCGAAACCAACCGTACTCCTTTCGACTTACCTGAAAGTGATTCGGAACTTATTGGCGGTTACCACACCGAGTACAGCAGTATGAAACTGGGTTTCTACCTGTTTGCTGAATACATTAACATGTTCATTTCATCGGCGGTAATATCTACAATTTACTTTGGCGGATACCATATGCCCTTCGTTGGGCACATTGCATCGGGCAATTTCTTAGCTATCCTCGGCGTCATTTTCTTATTTGCCAAGATCATTTTCTTCATATTCTTCTTTATGTGGGTTCGCTGGACCTTACCTCGTTTCAGGTACGATCAGCTGATGAATTTAGGCTGGAAAGTTTTGATACCTTTGTCCATATTTAACATAGGGTTGACAGGATTTTTAATGTGGGCAACCGGTAGAATACATTAATAGAAAAGAAAATGCAGGCGTTAACAACAAGATCGAAAGTAGCGGTAGATAAAAAGATGACTCTGAAAGAGCGTCTCTATTTACCTGCCATTATTGGTGGTATGGCTATTACGCTGAAGCATTTTTTTATGAAAAAGGTTACCATTCAATATCCTGAACAAACACGCGAGTTTGCACCGGTATACCGTGGCCAGCATGTGCTGAAGCGCGACGACAATGGTGCTGAACGCTGCACTGCCTGCGGACTTTGTGCCGTTGCCTGCCCTGCCGAAGCTATTACCATGACGGCTGCAGAACGTAAAAAAGGCGAAGAGAATCTATACCGTGAAGAGAAATATGCTTCGGTGTATGAAATAAATATGTTGCGTTGCATCTTCTGTGGCCTGTGTGAAGAAGCCTGCCCGAAAGAAGCAATTTTCCTTACCGACAGAAAAGTAGATTCAGAATACCAGCGTGGCATTTTTGTATACGGAAAAGATAAGCTGGTTGAAAAAATGGATGAAAGAGTTGATGTATCAAAACGCCAGACCAAAGAGGTGATAGAATTTAAAAAGCACCCTGAGTATGCACATAACCAGCTAAACAAATCGCTTAAGTAATGATGCAAGACTCCATACAGAAGTTCACTTTCCTTGCCCTTGGCTTTTTTGCTGTCCTTTCCGGCTTAATGGTTGTATTTACCAAAAACCCTGTACACAGTGTATTGTACTTAGTGCTTACATTTTTTGCCATCACCGGCGAATACATTTTATTGAATGCACAGTTCATTGCCATTGTAAACGTAATTGTGTATGCAGGCGCCATTATGGTGCTTTTCCTGTTCGTTATTATGTTACTGAACCTGAACAAAGAAACTGAGCCGCATAAAAATCCTTACCTGAAATTTGCTGCTGTAATTACAAGCGGCCTGTTGTTGCTGGTTATTGTTGGCTCATTAAAAGCTGCCGACAAAGCTATTGCCACACCTTACCCTAACACCGGAGACATCATGCAAAGTCTCGCGAAAGTATTATTTACCCAATTCTTAGTTCCATTTGAAGTATCAGCGGTACTTTTCCTGGCGGCTATGGTGGGTGCAGTAATGCTGGGTAAAAAGGAAATTAAATAATTTATGCAAGAGGTAATACAAGGCATTCCGTTAAACTGGTACATTACGTTAAGCAGTATTTTGTTCTGCATTGGTGTATTGGGTGTGCTGTTCCGCCGCAATGCAATTATCATATTCATGTCAATTGAGCTTATGCTTAATTCCGTTAACTTATTACTGGTGGCGTTCTCTGCTTCGCATGGCGATGTAGCCGGACAGGTATTTGTGTTCTTTACCATGGCAGTTGCTGCAGCAGAAATTGCAGTAGGCCTTGCCATATTAGTGGTAATGTACAGGAACACCAAGTCGGTAGATATAGATGTGTTAAACAGGCTTAAAGGATAGATGAAAGATATTATACAACAAGTAGCCGTATTACTTCCCCTCTTTCCGTTAGCAGGGTTTATTATCATCGGCTTACTGAATAAAAGATTATCGAGGACGCTTGCAGGTTTGATTGCCTGCGGTGCTTTGCTCGCTTCTTTTATTGTTGCCTTCATTATATTCGAAAATGTAAGCCCGCAGGGTACCGAGGTTCATGTTATGGACTGGATAAATGCAGGAAACTTTACCGCATCGTTCTCATTCCTGCTCGATCCGCTTTCTTCTATTTTCTTGTTGATCATAACGGGTGTAGGTTTCCTCATTCATGTGTATTCAGTTGGTTACATGCACGACGACGATAACCAGAATATTTTCTTCGCGTACCTCAACCTATTTATATTCTTTATGCTTATGCTGGTTATGGGTAATAGCTACCTGCTTATGTTCGTAGGCTGGGAGGGTGTAGGTCTCTGTTCATATTTGTTGATCGGTTTCTGGTTCAAGAACAAATCATACAACGATGCAGCTAAGAAGGCTTTCATCATGAACCGTATCGGCGACCTTGGCTTCCTTATTGGGATGATACTTATTTTCAAAACATTTGGCAGCACCGATTACAAAACAGTTTTCTCACAGGCCAACGGTTTCTTCTCAGGCCAGGGAGTTATAACTAGTATTACCTTATTGCTCTTTATCGGTGCAATGGGTAAGAGTGCTCAGATTCCGTTGTACACCTGGTTACCTGATGCAATGGCGGGTCCTACCCCTGTATCGGCACTTATCCACGCGGCAACCATGGTTACAGCTGGTATATATATGGTAGCCCGTTCGGGTGTGTTATATGCATTGGCTCCAATATCAATGACCGTTGTTGCCATAACCGGTGCTATAACATTAGTATTTGCTGCAACAATTGCACTCACACAAAACGATATTAAAAAAGTACTTGCGTATTCTACAGTCAGCCAGTTAGGGTATATGTTTCTTGGCCTCGGTGTAGGTGCATTCTCTGCTTCGGTGTTCCACGTAATGACACACGCTTTCTTCAAAGCCTTGTTGTTCCTTGCTGCAGGTAGTGTTATTCATGGTCTGCATGGCGAACAGGACATCCGTAAAATGGGTGGATTGAAATCGAAATTGCCAATTACCTATATAGTATTCTTTATCGGAACGCTTGCTATAGCTGGTATTCCGCCGTTTGCGGGTTTCTTTTCGAAAGATGACATACTTGCGCATGCATATGCATCGAGCCCTGTGTATTATGTAATTGGCTTACTCGGCGCAATTATGACATCGTTCTATATGTTCCGTTTATTATTCCTTACTTTCTTTGGCGAATTCAGGGGTGGCGATAAAATTCATCCGCATGAGTCTCCAAAAGTTATGACAGTTCCTTTAATGGTTCTTGCATTACTATCAACCATTGGTGGTTTCCTTGGCGTACCTGAAGTATTGGGTGGTTCAAACCGTATTGATAAATTCCTTGAGCCAGTATTTAAACCTGCACAGGAAAAAATGTTGGGTGGAGAAGGCTCTGCTCCTGAAATGGCATTGATGGTGGTTGCTGTTATAGCTGCGGTAGTTGCAATATGGTATGCCTACAAGAAATATATACAGGACAAAGAAGTACCTGCACCGGAAGGACAAAGAATTCCCGCATTGCAAAAGGTACTGTACAACAAATATTATGTCGATGAAATTTACAGCGCGGTTATTACCAAGCCACTGGATAAAATTTCTGGCTTCCTTGAAAGTATTGTAGAAACAAGATTTATAGACAGTATAGTGAACAAGACCGGTACACTGGTTAACTGGGTAGGTGGCTTGCTGCGCTATCTGCAGTCGGGTAATGTTGACTTTTACATTTTTGTAATGGTAGTGGGAGTAGTGCTAATGATATTTTTCAAGATGATGTAATATGGAGAAGACAGCCATTCTCATACTTATACCATTTATTGCTGCTTTAACGCAGCTCTTTGTCCCGCGCAAGTATGGCAAACGGTTTGCTGTAGGTGCATCACTACTTACTTTCATAGTTGCACTGGTTACTTTCTGTGGCTTCCCTTCCAGCGGCGACTACCAATATGTTACTAATGTTACCTGGATACAGTCATTAGGTATTAACTTCCACGTGGGTATGGACGGAATATCAATGCTGCTTGTGCTTCTTACAACATTCCTTGTTCCGCTGATCGTTCTTTCAGTAGTACAAAGTGAAACACGTACTCCTGTTTTCTATTCATTGATATTATTCATGGAGTTCGCGCTCATTGGTGTATTTACTTCGCTTGATGGTTTCTTATTCTATGTGTTCTGGGAATTGGCTCTTATCCCTATCTACTTCATTTGCTTACTATGGGGGGGAGAACGTAGGGCAAGTGTTACACTTAAGTTTTTCATTTACACATTAGCGGGTAGCTTGTTCATGTTAGTGGGTTTGGTGTTCTTATACCTGCACACTCCGGGTTCACATACATTCGATATTGATGCTTTGTACAAAGCAGGCCGTGCGCTTGATCTACGATCACAAGTGTATCTGTTCATATTCTTCTTCCTTGCATTTGGTATTAAAATGCCGGTGTTCCCATTACATACATGGCAGCCCGATACATATACCGAAGCGCCAACACAAGGCACCATGTTGCTTTCAGGTATAATGCTTAAAATGGGTATTTATGGTGTTATCCGCTGGATACTTCCAGTACTACCTTTAGGTATTGCTCAATGTGGCAGCTATGTAATGTGGCTTGCAATTATTGGTGTTATATACGCATCTATTATTGCCATTACACGCAGCGATATTAAACGCCTGATAGCGTATTCATCTATTGCGCACGTTGGCATTATTGCAGCAGGCATATTCTTTGTAAGTAGTGAGAATGGTTTGAACATTAATGGTGTGCAAGGCGCTATGCTACAAATGCTGGCTCACGGTGTCAACGTAGTTGGTCTATTCTTCATTGTCGATATTATACAGCGCAGAACCAATACACGCAAAATTGCTTCATTAGGTGGCCTCCGTTTAAAGGCTCCGTTCTTTGCTACTGCATTCATTATTCTTACACTGGGTGCTGTTGCACTTCCATTAACCGATGGTTTTGTAGGAGAATTTTTATTGATAAACAGCATTTATATGTTTAACCCGATTATGGCAGTGCTGGGTGGACTTACCATAATATTAGGTGCAGTATATATGTTACGCATGTATCAAAGAGTAGTATTGGGCGAGCCTTCAGTAGAAACCGAAAACTTCTTCGACCTTACATTGAATGAAAAGGCAGTACTTATTCCATTACTGATTATGGTAATATTAATAGGTGTTTGTCCTAACATATTTTTAAAGGTAAGTGAACCCGCAGTACGTAAACTGTTAACAGGATTTTAAGAAATGGTAACGCTGATAATACTTTCTGCACTTGGTATACTAACGCTTTTCGCGCAGGTATTGCGTTTTAAAAAGGCGCTGTTCCCGCTTATACTTGTTGGCCTTGCTACTGCATTGTACTTTACATTACCGCAGTATAACAACAACCCATCTACCTGGTTCAGCAGTATGCTCGGGTTCGATAATTACTCAGCTGCGTTTTCACGCTCTATCATTGTAATAGCCTTCCTGTGGTTTATGATGGCTAGGAATTACTTCCTGCAAGAAACAAGCGGTACCGACCACTTCGCATTGATCATTTTCTCTATGGTGGGTGCTATATCAATGGTTTCGTATTCAAACCTTACCATGTTATTTTTAGGTATTGAAATTCTTTCACTCTCTGTTTATGTGCTTGCAGCAAGTGATAAGGGCAATATTTTATCGAACGAAGCAGGCTTCAAATATTTCCTGATGGGCTCTTTTGCAACTGGCTTCTTGCTTTTCGGTATTGCACTTATCTATGGTGTTTCAGGTTCATTCGACCTGCACACTATTCGTACCAGCGTAGCAACACATCAGCAACCAACAATGGTGTTGATGGGAATTTTATTGCTCTTGGTTGGTCTTTGCTTTAAAGCATCACTTGCTCCTTTCCATTTCTGGGCGCCCGATGTATATGATGGCGCACCAACACCTGTAACTGCCTATATGGCAACAGTTGTAAAGACTGCTGCGTTTGGTGCCTTCTTCCGTTTATTCTATACCTGCTTCCCTGACCTTATTGAACAATGGTCGAACGTATTGTGGTGGATTGTTGCACTTACCTTGTTCATTGCAAATATCACGGCTGTCCGTCAAACAAGCGTAAAACGTATGCTGGCTTACTCAAGTATTGCCCACGCGGGTTACCTTGCTATTGCTATTGTGTCAATGAACGGAGATGCTTCTGCACGTTCAATTCTGTATTATACACTTAGCTATTCAATATCTACCATTGCTGCATTTACTGTGCTTTACATTGTATCGCGCAATTCAGGTCGCGACGATTTTGGTGCCTTCGAAGGATTGGCAAAGACAAATCCTTTCCTCAGTTTTGTAATGGTTGTAGCCATGTTGTCATTGGCCGGTATTCCTCCAACAGCGGGCTTCTTTGGTAAATATTATATTTTCCAGAATGCTATTACTACCCATAATACAGGACTTGTTATTGTTGCCGTATTAGGTGCATTGGTAGGTGTATTCTATTACTTTAGGGTTATCATTGCTGTATATTTCAAGCCTGAGCAATCGAACATTCCTGTTACAGTTGGTAGCTTACACCAGGTGGTTCTGTTCATTACCACTTTGCTAACCCTCTTGCTCGGAATCTTCCCTGACTGGGTTCTTCAGTGGATTTAAAATGCAAAAAGCACATATACCCCGGATTGTAGAAGTTCTATACCCCGGTGCCGTATGCAGAATTCCGATAAAAGATAAAAAGCCTGTTTATTTGACATTTGATGATGGCCCTGTTCCTGAGGCTACTCCAATGGTGCTTGATATTCTTAAGCAATACAAAGCTAAGGCCACTTTTTTCTGCGTGGGGGATAATGTAAAAAAGCACCTTGATATCTTCGAACGAGTTAAGAAAGAAGGGCATACAGTAGGCAACCATACCTTTAACCATGTGGATGGTTGGAAGAAATCGGTAAAGGAATATGCTGAGAACATAAAAGAATGCGCGGGCGTAGTTAATTCAAACTTATTCAGGCCGCCTTATGGAAGAATAACCCTGAAACAATACAAAAACCTTAAAAAAACATACCGTATAATTTTGTGGGATGTGCTGAGCATGGACTATGATAAGGAGCTAAGTGCAGAAAAATGCCTCGAAATTGTTAAAAAGTATACCCGGCCGGGCTCAATTATTGTGTTTCACGACAGCATAAAAGCAATGGATAAGATACCCTCATTACTACCGCAAACACTTGAATTTCTTAAGGCAGAGGGCTATTCGCCTGAAACGATTACTGCTACTGAATAAGAGAGCGACGAATCGGTTGAAAAATAGGACGAAAAACAGTGAAATATTTTTGTCATGGAATTGTAATTTTCTTTTACCTTTGGCGGCGATTAGAAAAATTACTCCTTATATGAATATCCCAAGTAAAAAGCTACAGAAGTCGTTAGTAGCTTTCCTCGCGTTTGTTCTGGCGCTCGCAACCCCTAACATATCAAATGCAGCTGATGCTGGTAACGGGCAAAAGGTATTTAAAGCCAATTGTACCAGTTGTCATGCCATTGGCAGAAAAGTGGTTGGGCCAGACCTGATGGATGTTACCAAGAGGGTTCCTTCTACAGACTGGATGTTCTCATGGATCAAGAATAACGCCGCTGTTTTAAAGACAGGAGATAAATATGCCACTCAGGTATTCAACGACAATGGCAAACAAGCCATGACCGTATTTGATGGCACATTGACAGATGACCAGATAAAAGATGTTATAGCATATTTAGCGGTTGCAAAACCAGATGCAGGCCCTGTAGCTACAGCTGCAACAGGTACTGAAACAGGTGCTCCGGAAAATAAACACAAAGGTCAGTTTGTATGGGTAATTGTAATAATAATAGCAACTCTGTTTATCATAGTAACTGTACTTCGTACGGTTCGCAAATCATTACAGGCAGTTGTAGACGAAAAGACAGGAGAAAAAACTCAAGTCGGTAACGGCACAACCGTTTGGCAAGATATTGGAATATGGATCCGCAACCACAAATCAAGGTTTGCAGTTACCGTAATTTTCTTCATTGCATTATCATCAGTATATAGCTGGGAATACTTGTGGGGTATTGACGTAACTCCGGGTTACCATCCTTCACAGCCTATTAACTTTATGCACAAAGTACACGCAGGAGATAATGCTATTGCATGTATCTATTGCCACTCAGGCGCTGAAAAAGGTAAAGTAGCAGGTATACCTACATTGAACGTATGTATGAACTGTCACAAGGGTATACAAGGTTCTACCCCTGAATATCAAAAAGAAATTGCTAAGGTTTATTATGCTGCGGGCTGGGACCCATCAAAGGGAGATTATACTAATCCTCCGCATCCTGTTCAATGGAACCGTGTTCACTCGCTTCCTGACTTTGCATACTTCAACCACTCACAACACGTGGTAGTAGGTAAGGTAGAGTGCGAAAAATGCCACGGCGATGTAAAAACATTTACTACTGACCAACAGTTTGCACCGCTTACTATGGGCTGGTGTATCAACTGTCACCGCGAAACCCCTGTACAAATGGAGGGTAACGGTTACTACGCAAAACTGCACGAGGCCATCAAGCAAAAATTCGGCGATGACAAGAAAGTTACCGAAGCTGACATGGGTGGTTTAGAGTGCGGAAAATGTCATTACTAATATAAACAATAGTTCAAGCTCAATATAAAATTTCACCATTATGGCGAATCAAAAAAAGTACTGGAAAGGCCTGGAAGAACTAACAGCAAGCCCTAGTTTTGTTAAGGCAAAAACGAAGGAGTTTGTTGAAGAAGTTCCTGTTGATGAATTTTTAGGCAATCAAGGCCAGAATCCTTCATCTACTTCACGCAGGGATTTTCTGAAATTCCTCGGCTTTAGTGTTGCTGCTGCTTCATTAGCAGCTTGCGAGGCTCCTGTTGTAAAAACTATTCCTTACGTAATTAAGCCTGAAGAAGTAACCCCGGGTATTGACAACTGGTATGCTTCTACTTACTTCGACGGACAAGACTATTGCAGTATATTAATCAAGACACGTGATGGCCGCCCTATTAAGGTTGAAGGTAACACCATGTCAGGCGTTACAAAAGGCGCTGCAAATGCAAGGGTACAATCTTCAGTTCTTTCATTATATAATTCTGAAAGGTTAACTGGCCCTATGATCGGTCACAAAAAGGCGACGTGGGAACAAGTTGATAAAGAAATTGGAGAGAAATTAGCTAAAGGTGGAAATATCCGCATACTTACCTCTACTATTGTAAGCCCTTCTACAGATCAGATAATTGCAGATTTTAAAGAAAAATATTCAAGCACAAAACATGTAAGTTGGGATGCTGTTTCTTTCTCAGGATTGAAAAAAGCAAACGAAGGCGGAATTCCTACATATGCATTTAATAAGGCAGATGTAATTGTAAGTATCGCTGCCGATTTCCTTACCAACTGGCTTTCACCTATTGAATTCTCTAAGCAATATGCTGAAGGAAGAAAAGTAGGAAAGAACAAGAAGGAAATGTCAAGGCACATTCAGTTTGAAAGTATTATGACCGTGAGCGGCGCAAATGCTGATACACGTGTTCAGATAAAACCATCGGAAGAAGGTGCTGTTGCAATAGGTTTATATAATGCAGTTGCAAAACAAACCGGCGGTTCATCGTTAGCTGCTCCATCGTTCAGTGATGCTAAGATCAGCGAAAGAATCGACAAGACTGCCGCAGAGCTGGTGAAGAGCAAAGGCAAATCATTGGTTGTTGCAGGTTCAAACGACACAGCTGTTCAGGTTGTAGTAAAAGAAATAAATAAGTTATTAGATAACTACGGTGCTGATAAATCAATTAATTCTGACAAGGCTTGTTACCTGCGCCAGGGTAGCGATGAAGATTTTGCTGAATTAGTTAGCGATATGAAAGCGGGTAAAGTAGATGTACTTATTACCTATAATGTAAACCCGGTTTATAATTCTGCTAAAGCTTTAGGTTTTGCAGAAGCATATGCTAAGGTTCCTTGCAAAATTGCTTTAGCTGAGGTTAAGGATGAAACTGCAAGCGGTGCAAATTACATTTGCCCTACACATAATTACATGGAAGCATGGGGCGATGCAAACCCATACGATGGACAATATAGCCTTGCACAACCTGCAATCTATCCATTGTTCTCTAAAAAATTCCCAAGAGAGAACGTTGAATCGAAATACGAAGGTACACGTCATGCTCAGGAAAATTTCCTGAAATGGTCGGGTAGCGAAACACCTGATTACTATACATACTTACAACAATACTGGAAGAAGAATGTATTGCCTGAGCAAGGATCGGAAGGTGGAGATTATATGTTCATTGACCTTTGGAACAAAACATTATCAAGTGGCGTTTTTGAAAAAGAAGCAAAGCCAAGGGTAATGGAATCTGCAAGCTCAGTTAGTTTGTCAGATGCAGCGAGCAAAATTGCTGCTACACCTAAAGGCGGAATTGAAGCAGTATTATATGAAAAGACAGGTATTGGTAATGGTAATCAGGCAAACAACCCATGGTTACAGGAAATGCCTGATCCAATATCAAAGGTTACATGGGACAACTACGTTACCATGAACCCTGGTGAAATGAAAGATAAAGGTTACAACCTTTTACTTGATGACAACCGTGATGCAAGCATTGTTACCGTTTCTGCAAACGGAGTTACATTAACACTTCCTGTATATCCTCAACCAGGCCAGGCACGCGGTACCATTGGTATTGCTCTTGGTTATGGAAGAACCGGTGCAGGTAAAGTGGCAAACGGAATCGGACAGAATGCTTATACATTAGTACAGTGGACCAATAATACATTCCAGTATAATGTTGCGAATGTAACTGTAACTAAGGCAGACGGAACTTACAAGTTGGCTGCGACACAAACGCACCACACAATGATCGGCCGTCCTGTGCTTAAGGAAACAACATTGGAAGAATATAAGAAACACGCTGACGCTGGTAACGAAGAAGAAAAGATACCGGTGATGCTTGGTTCTAAATCAGAAGACAGATCATTTAAGGATGTGAACCTGTGGGATGACTATGATAACAAGTCACCTGTTAACATGACCAACAATGCAGGCAATTTAGGTTTACGTTGGAAAATGGCGATCGACCTTAATTCATGTATCGGTTGCGGTGCTTGTGTGGTAAGCTGTAATGCTGAAAACAACGTACCTGTTGTAGGTAAAGAAGAAATTCTGAATGCACGTGAAATGCATTGGATACGTATCGACAGGTACTATTCATCAGACCTTACCATGGAAAAAGCGAAAGAGGAAGGCATGACCGAATCACACAGAATGTATACCATGATGGATGCTTCTGCCGATAATCCCGAGGTAGCATTCCAACCGGTAATGTGCCAGCATTGTAACCATGCGCCTTGCGAAACAGTTTGCCCTGTTATTGCAACCAGCCATGCTTCAGAAGGTATTAACCAAATGGTATATAACCGTTGCGTAGGTACTAAGTACTGCGCGAACAACTGTCCATATAAAGTACGTCGTTTCAACTGGTTTAACTATTACAGGGATGAGAAGTTCCTTACTGTTAACCCAGCACAGGAATCGAACGAAATGGGCCGTATGGTGCTTAACCCTGACGTAGTAGTACGTTCAAGAGGTGTTATGGAAAAATGTTCATTGTGTATCCAGCGTATACAAGGTGGTAAGTTAAAGGCTAAGATTGAAGGCAGAACCATTAAGGATGGTGAAGTAAATACAGCCTGCGCACAATCTTGCCCTACACAGGCAATTGTATTTGGTAATGGAAACGATCCGGAAAGCCGCGTAGCTAAATTGATGGATGACGAAAGAAATTACTTATTGCTTGCTGACCTTGATACCCAGCCAAATGTGTTCTATATGACAAAGGTTAGGAACAGCGATCATCATTTATTAAGCGAATAATACAATCAGATAATACAAAAGATAAACGTTATGCAACACGATTCAATTATCAGGGATCCCCTTCTGTTAGGTAAAAAAACTTACCATCAGATTACAGAAGATGTGGCACGCCCCGTTGAAGGTAAAGCCAACAATTACTGGTGGCTCATGCTGGCATTTGCCGTAGTAGCCTGGATGTGGGGTATCGGCTGCATGTCCTACACAGTAGGCCGTGGTATCGGTACATGGGGACTTAACCGTACCATTGACTGGGGTTGGGATATTACCAACTTCGTGTGGTGGATCGGTATCGGTCACGCAGGAACTCTTATCTCTGCTGTATTGTGCTTGTTCCGTCAACGCTGGAGATTGACCATTAACCGTTCGGCTGAAGCTATGACAATTTTCGCCGTTATGTGCGCTGCTATTTTCCCTGTACTGCACATGGGTCGTCCTTGGTTAGCATATTTCGTGTTCCCGCTTCCAAACCAATTTGGTTCACTGTGGGTAAACTTTAACTCACCATTGCTTTGGGACGTGTTCGCAATATCAACATACTTCTCAGTATCGGTAGTATTCTGGTACCTGGGTCTTATACCTGATTTTGCAATGATACGCGACCGTGCTAAAATAGCAGGCCGTAAAATATCATATGCATGTTATAGAGTATTAAGTTTCGGTTGGAGTGGAAGAGCAAAGGACTGGCAGCGTTTTGAAGAGGTTTCTCTTGTACTAGCCGGTATTTGTACACCACTTGTATTCTCGGTTCACTCAATAGTAAGTAGTGACTTCGCCACCGGTGTGGTTCGCGGATGGCACTCTACTGTTTACCCACCTTACTTCGTTGCCGGTGCTATTTTCTCTGGTATGGCAATGGTACTTACACTTGTTATTGTAGGCCGTAAAGTGCTGAACCTGGAAGAGTATATTACCATACAGCACATTGACACCATGAACAAGGTTATGTTAACCATGGGTTCAGTTGTAGGTATTGCATACTTCGCTGAGTTTTTCATGGCATGGTTTTCAGGCGATCCTAACGAAAGCTTTATTTACCTTTCATGGAACAATGCCATCGGGCCTTATGGTTGGGCTTTCTGGGCGCTGATCATCTGTAATAACTTATTGCCTCAAATACTCTGGTCGAAACGTATACGGACAAACCTGTATATCACCTTCGTTATGTCCATCGTTATCAATATTGGTATGTGGTTCGAACGGTTTGATATTATCGTAACCGATTTATACCGTGACTATATTCCATCTGACTGGACATACTATTCACCAACATGGGTTGAGGTAGGTATCTTTGTCGGAACCATCGGAATGTTCTTTACATTCTTCTTAATCTTTGCTCGTGTGTTCCCTTTCATTGCACAAGCTGAGTTAAAAACAACATTGAAAGCAACAGGTGATCTTTTCCATAACCCTCCACGTAAACTGAAGGCAAACGGACAAGCTTCTGAAGGCTATGAAGTAAAACAACCTGCACATTAATAACCGGCATAAACAGAATACAATATGAGTCACACCTATGTACATGCTCTTTATAATGACGATGACCGCTTAAAGGAAGGCGCTACCAAAGTGCGCGGCCTTGGTTATTCAATTAAAGAAGTGTTTTCACCTTTTCCTGTGCACGGAATTGATAAGATAATGGGGCTTAACCGTACCCGTATCTCTATCTGCTGTTTTATTTATGGCTGCACAGGGTTTTCACTTGCATTATGGATGATATCATATATGTCGGTGTATGATTGGCCTATTGACATCGGCGGTAAACCAAACTTTACCATTTACCATAACCTTCCTTCATGGATACCTATCCTGTTCGAATCAACCGTATTGTGTTCAGCACATGGTATGGCAATTACTTTTTTACTGCGTAGCTGGTTGCTGCCAGGTGTTAGCCCTAAAAACCCTGACCCTCGTACAACCGATGATCATTTTTTAATGGTTATGCCGGCTTACAGCGAAGGTGACATTACAAAACTTACAGCTGCTGCAAAAGAAACAGGTGCTGTAGAAATTAAAACTGTACACGCTTAATTGATAATAAAGAAGAATAGTATGAAAGTAAACATCATATCGGGCAGGAAGAAGTTGATGATAGCCCTTCCGATCATTGGAGCCGGAATTTGCTTTTCGGTTTTCTTTAGTTCGTGCAGCCGTAACAATCCGGATAGCCCGGGTGTTGAATACATGCCTGACATGTACCGTTCTCCTTCGTATGAAGATAATTCGGTAAACCCGAACTTCCCGGATAGCATGACCGACAGGCCTCCTGTAGCAGGAACTGTTCCCGTTGGTTTTACACCTGATCCTTTTCCTAATACACCAGAAGGATTGGCAAACGCTATTCAATATTTAAAAGATCCGTTCCCTGCTTCGCCTGAAGTCATTGCAGAGGGTAAAGCTAAATTTGAAATTTACTGTATTCATTGCCACGGTGCTAATGGAATGGGTGATGGAGCTGTAGCAGGTAAGTTGCCTGGTCCTCCTCCTCCTTATTCAGGTGCTGCATTGAAAAATATTACCGAAGGCGAAATATTCCAGACCATAGAGTATGGAAAAGGCCTGATGGGTTCACATGCATCGCAAATTAACCAAAGCGACAGGTGGAAGATCGTACGTTATGTTCAAACATTGCAACATTATGGTGAGGCAGCACAACCTACCACTGGTGATGCAACAGCAATGGCAACTGATACAACAAAAAAAGGTAAATAAAGAACTAAAAATAAAGTAGCACAGCTATGAATTACTACACATTCTCGAGCAAAGCAAAAACCACAACTTACGTACTAATGGGACTGGGGTTGATTGCTATAGTATTTGGCCTCTTAAATGGAGATATAAGCTCTACCCGTTTTTGGGCTAACTTTTTGTTAGAAGGTGCATTCTTTACATTTATTTCATTGGGCGCTATATTCTTTATGTCCTTGCAATATGTTGCAATGGCAGGATGGTCAGTAGTTGTAAAGCGTGTGTACGAGGCGGTTGGAAGATTCCTTCCATTCGGTCTTATTACAATTTTCTTGGTGCTTATTGTTAGTGTTATCAGAAGCAAAACATCAAACGATATTGTGTACCACTGGATGCATAAAGGAACTGATCCGTTATATGATGAGTTAGTTGCAAAAAAATCAATGTGGATGAATATTCCTTTCGTACTGTTTCGTACAGTAATAGTTGGCGGAATATGGGTGTACATGGCTAATGTAATGCGCAAGCGTTCTATTGAAATGGACTTGACCAATGACTATTTGCCACTTCACTATAAGAACTTAATGACATCAGCTTTCTACATTATCTTCTTTGGTATTACCGAACAGTTTATGGCATGGGATTGGATCATGGCAATTGATGCTAACTGGCACAGCACTTTGTTTGGTTGGTATATATTCGATGATATGTGGCTGACCGGTGTAATCGTAACTGTTCTGTTTACCATTTACCTGCGCAGAAAAGGGCTTTTAAAGAATGTGAATGCTAACCATATGCATAACCTTGGTTTGTGGATGTTTGCACTCAGTATTCTTTGGGGATACCTTTGGTTCTTCCAGTTCATGTTCTACTGGTACACCAATATTCCTGATGAAGTAGTTTACTTCCAGGCTCGTATCGATCACTACCGTTGCATTTTCTGGATCATGTTCTGCGTTAACTTATTGCTGCCTTTAATTGTGTTGATGACCAGGGATACAAAGCGTAATGACAAGTATCTTGTAATTATTGGTTCTATATTGCTTATTACCCACTGGTTAGATGCATATATCTGGATCATGCCCGGCTCAATCGGTGTTGAATGGCATATTGGTTTTTATGAAATTGGTTTGGCACTTGGTTTTATTGGCTTCTTTACCTATGTGGTGCTTAGCTCACTTGCAAAGGTTCCAATAGAGGTTAAGAACCATCCTTACCTTGAAGAAAGTGTACATCACCATAACTAAATAATATTTAACACGCGATAAAACGTAATTTTTTAAAACGTATACCTTATGATAAAGCTTCTCGTCTACATTGCACTTTTCCTTATGCTGGTGCTTATATTCCAGCTGATGCGCATATACCAGCTTTCTTCTGAAATAAAAGGGAAGAATATTGGATTAGCAAATGAGAAAGACAACCGTTCCCAGGGCAGAGGCATGCTTGCGTTTGCTTTCGGCTTCTTCATTTTCCTTATATGGTTAATTGTAAGGTTTAAAAATGATATGCTACCTGTGGCCGCTTCAGATGTTGGTAAAATATCTGACAATTTGTTTATGTTCAACTGGATCATCATTTTCATTGTGTTTTTCATTACAACTTTTATGTTGTTCTATTTTGGATACAGGTATCACAAAAGCGCAAAAAATCCTGAAGCATATTTTTACCCGCACAATGATAAGCTGGAGTTAATATGGACTGTTGTTCCTTCAATAGTACTGGCCGTTATTATTATTTACGGTTTGAGCCTTTGGGGTAAACTGACAGGTAAGCCAGATCCTAATGCATTAAACGTTCAACTGTATGCAAAGCAATTTGATTTTACGGTTCGTTACTCAGGTGCCGATAACCAATTAGGTACAACTAATTACAAAATGATAGACGATGCTTCAAACCCATTGGGTATGGATTCTACTGACCCTAAGGGATTAGATGATATTGTTGTAAAAGGTGAAATGCATATGCCGGTTGGTCGCGAAATAAATATACAATGTAATGCACGTGATGTAATGCATGGTATGTATTTCCCTCACTTCAGAGACCAGATTAACTGCGTACCGGGTATGAGCACATTTGTTCACTTTACACCTACCATTACAACTGATTCAATGAGGCTTATAACCCATGATACAGCATATAATTATGTACTTATATGTAACCGTGTATGCGGTGCAGGTCACTATAACATGTTTTTGAAAGTGGTTGTTGATACCAAAGAAGGATTTGAAAAATGGCTTGCTACTAAAAAACCTCAGTTCGACGCAATGAATAAGCGTCGTCACGGAGGAACTGCAGTAACCATGAAATAAGTAAATTGAAAAGAAAGAACTAATTTAGAAACAATAAAACAGGCAAGTATGGAAACTCACGCTCACGAAGCTACCCACACAGCGGAGCACGAACACCACCACCATCATGAACACCCTTCTCAATCTTTTGTTGAGAAATATGTGTTCAGTATGGATCATAAAATAATCAGCAAGCAGTTTTTGTTTACTGCCATGTTTATGGCATTTGCTGCTGCTATTATGAGTGTGCTGTTCAGGCTTCAACTCGCATTCCCGGGTGAAAAATCATCTACCATGCACTTCTTTTTGGGTGACCGGTGGGCTAAGGGCGGAATACTTGATCCTAACATGTACCTTGGTTTGGTTACCATTCACGGTACCATCATGGTGTTCTTCCTTTTAACAGGTGGATTAAGCGGAACATTTGCGAATCTTTTAATTCCACTTCAGGTGGGCGCACGTGATATGGCATCGCCTATGATGAACATGTTATCGTACTGGTTCTTCTTTATTTCATCACTGGTAATGTTCATTTCATTATTTGTTGAAACCGGGCCTGCTTCAGCTGGGTGGACAATCTATCCTCCTCTCAGTGCATTGCCACAGGCAATACCGGGCTCTGGTTTGGGTATGACATTATGGTTAAGCAGTATTGCATTGTTTGTTGTATCATCATTACTTGGTGGTTTGAACTACATTGTAACTGTAATTAACTTACGTACCATTGGAATGAAAATGACTCGCCTTCCTTTAACAATTTGGGCGCTTCTTATCACTGCAATCCTTGGTGTACTTTCTTTCCCTGTTCTTTTCGGTGCAGCAATTCTGTTAATATTCGATCGTAGTTTTGGTACAAGTTTTTACTTGTCAGATATCTTTATCGGTGGTCAGGCTCTTTCACAAACAGGCGGTAGCCCGATATTGTTTGAACACTTATTCTGGTTCCTTGGTCACCCTGAGGTGTATATTGTAATTATGCCGGCGTTCGGAATTATGTCGGAAATTATAGCTGTATGTGCTCGTAAACCTATTTTCGGTTATCGTGCCATGATCGGGTCTATGCTTTCCATTGCATTCCTTGCATTTATAGTATGGGGTCACCATATGTTCGTAAGCGGTATGAATCCGTTCCTGGGTTCAGTATTCGTATTTACAACATTGCTGATTGCTATTCCATCAGCCGTAAAAGCATTTAACTACATAACTACCTTGTGGAAAGGCTCTATCGTATTCAATCCGCAATTATTATTTGTGGTTGGTGCGGTATCAACATTTATATCAGGTGGTTTAACAGGTATCATCCTTGCTGACTCTGCGCTTGACGTGGCTGTTCACGGAACATATTTTGTAGTAGCTCACTTCCATATAGTAATGGGACTTTCTGCAGTACTTGCTATGTTTGGTGGTGTGTACCACTGGTTCCCTAAAATGTTTGGCCGTATTATGAATAAGAAACTTGCATACTGGCATTTCTGGTTAACCTTTATTTGCGCATATGGTGTATTCCTTCCTATGCACTTTTTAGGACTAGCAGGTGTACCACGTAGGTATTACACCAATGATGCATATGCACCATGGGCTAAATTACAGGACATTAACATTATTGTTACTTGCTTTGCAATAGTAGGCGTATTGGCACAGATATTGTTCTTCATTAATTTCTTCTATAGCATGGTTAAGGGTACAAAATCTGATGAGAACCCTTGGAAAGCAAATACACTGGAATGGACAACTCCAATTGTTCCGGGCCATGGTAACTGGGAAGGTGATCTTCCTGTTGTACACCGTTGGGCGTATGACTATAGCAAGCCAGGTAAGAAAACTGATTTTGTTCAACAAACTGTTCCTATGGAAGCAGGCGAGTTGGATGAAGGCGAACATTCCTAAGATTTTATAAATCACATTCAAAAGGAAGGCCTTAGAAGCCTTCTTTTTTCTTTTATATAAAGGCCTTTACGGCTTCATATTATGACCTAAATCGATTTTAACGAGTGTTTCGAAAAAAATAAATCAATATTTTATTTGTTTTTGTTGATTGTATATATAGATTTGTTTTTATAAACTCATACAAACATGAAAAAGAATACCCTGATTCATTTATTATCTGTAGTGTTGGTTGCAACTGTTTTTAGTAGTACTAAAGCACAAACCACATTATTGTTCCAGAATTTTGAAGCATCTACAACCACTATTCCAGCGGGATGGTCGCAACAACTTACAGCATCTGCTTCTACTAACGGAGGATGGGTATTTGGTAATGCATTTACCGGACAGTTTTCATCGAACATACCTGCGCATACATATTACGCACTGGTAGATGATTATGATAACAACTATCCTGCAGAGGCAGCTGATAACGACACACTGTATTCACCTGCGTTTAGTTGCGTAGGCCATACCCACGTTTTTGTTTCTTTTGACCTGTCTTACACAATTGTAACCGGGCTTGAAACCGCGAATCTTATAGTATCTGTTGATGGTGGTAAAACATGGTCAACGGTAAGCCCTAATTCTACGGGTGGTTTGCCAGGAAACCAAAGTATTGCATGGATTGATTCATTGGTATACGATATTTCATCTTTTGCTGCTAATCAGGCAAACGTAAAAATAGGGTTTGCTTATTTTAATGGCGACCCTAATACAAGTAATACGGGTGGTGCTATGGCCGTAGATAATATTGATGTTTTTGCACCATTAAATTATGACCTTAGTACAATACAGCAAAATGCTCCTTTTTTAATGCAGGTAGGAACTCCTGTAACATTTTCGGGCGTAGTTGAAAATTTAGGAGGCGATAGTATTATTTCAATGCATATGAATTACACTGTAAATGGCGGTGCGGTACAATCAGATAATATCACCGGTATTAGCGGTTTTAATGGATTAACGACTTACAATTTCACTCATAACATACCTTATACAGCACCTTCAGCGGGAACATATACTGTAAAATTCTGGGCAGATAACCTGAATGGTTCAAATGCCGATATGTTTCATGCCAATGATACCTTAACGGCAAACTTTATGGCTATTACTGCCGTTCAACCTAAAATGGTAATGTTTGAAGAGCTTATGAACGCATCGTGCGACCCTTGCATGAATGCGACCCCTAATATTGATTCCGTCCTTGCAAATACACAATCAATTTGTAACACCATTCGGTATCACTATAATTTTCCTGGCAGAGACTTCATGGATGATGAAACTTATACTTCTTTTGTAGGTAACAGAGCTGATACTTTCTACGTGGCCAACGGTGTACCGAATGGTTACCTTGATGGATTAAATATTTATCCTGGTTATGGAGGTACACAGGTGGGAGTTGGTTCAGGATATTTGAATACTCCATTAGTACAGTATGAAGCCGCAACGGGTTCTCCGTTTTCTATTAACATTACCTCTGCAACATACACACAGGCTTCAGCAACTTTCTCTTTAGCGGCTAAAATAACTTCGTATGGTAATTTTCCTGCAGGTTTAAAAGCGCGTGTGGTTCTTTCTGTAGATACAATTACATACAAGTACGATCAGAGCCAGGAAGATCCTATATCGGTATTTCAACCTCCACTGGGTACAACAACAGTAGGTAATGGAGGATACCCTGATAGCTGGTTCTCTTATATTACTTCATTTCCTGATGTAGCTGAAGATATGATGCCTGGTCCGAATGGTACTTCATTAGGTGCATTTACAGCAGGTTCAAACCAAACCATAAATGTAAGCTGGCAAGTTAATCACCCTTGGGGTAGTAACCCTCGCGGTAGTGTGGCATTGGGTGATACAAGCAAATACGACTCGACTGCAGCAATGAAATTTACAGTATTCTTACAAGATGATGCCGGCGAGCCCGCAGTTGGTGTTCCTGCGAAATATGTATACCAGTCGGCTTCTGCCGGAGTAACTTACCTGGTGGGTATGCAGGAAATTTCAAATGGAGTGTATTTCCAAATGTATCCTAACCCTACAAGAGGCATTACTAACTTAGTATTCAATATTGCAGAAGAACAAAATGTGAATATTGAAGTATTCAATTTATTGGGCGAAAAGGTATATGCTGCAGACCTTGGAAAAACAGTAGCTGGCCAGCACACATTTACACTGAATAGCAATGGCCTGGCTCCGGGTATGTATATGGTGAAGTTTGCAACCAGCAATGCTTCGACAACTCAAAAGCTGATAGTACAATAACGAGTATTGGTACATAGCCCTGCGAATTGCAGGGCTATGTACTATTACAATGAGCTTAATTTGGATAATAATTCGTATATTTAGTTATATAAACAGGCCTATGAAAAAGCATTTACTTGTAATAATTGCATTAGTATGTTTTTCTTTCACTGGTTTTAGCCAGTTGTCAATACAAGATACTTCAGGCGCAACAGTACCTAATGGCGATACTCTTGTAGTAAATGGAACTGTAGGATACCAGATGTCAGGCCAGTTTTTTATTTACAATAGTATTATTCCTATTTCTGTAGAAGCTATTTGTATTCCAGGTAATGTTGCAGTGAGCGGTTGTACCTATAGTATTTGTGTGGGAGCAACTTGTTATAAAACAGTTGCAGACAATACAGGTTTTACTTCTCCTGCATTTACAACTCCATCGGGTAAAAACACCAATGCTTTTTTTACTGACTATAATCCCATAAGTGCAGGCACTACCATTATTATGTATGAAATTAAAAACAAAACCGGTACCGACTCAACCTGGTTTTATGTAAAATTTATTGCTACCCCGGTTGGTATTGCTACTATTACTGATGCTACTATTAAAGTTGGCGCTTTATACCCGAACCCTGCAAATAGCCAGGTTGGCTTTACGTATCATTCAGATTCTCCTGCCCAGTTAAGTATATATAATTCATTAGGGCAATTGGTTAAGTTACTTCCACTGCCGGCAAATAAAGAACACATGGATATTAATACTACTGACATGGCTTCGGGCATTTACATATGCAAGGTGCAAATTGCAGGTGGTGAATCTACATTCCGCAGGTTAGTAGTATCACACTGATAAACCTATAACTCTCTTATGAAAAAGATAATAATTGCTTTTTTTCTTTTTGCCAGCATACATGCATTTGCACAAGGATTAAAAGGTAAAGTGCCGGCCGTTCAGGTAAAGACACTAGATGGTTCAGCTTTCAGCACTTCAAAGTTTTCGAATAATGGTAAGCCTATAATAATTGATTTTTGGGCTACATGGTGCAGGCCTTGTATTGCTGAACTCGATGCTATTTCAGATAATTACGCTGCATGGGCAAAAGAAACAGGTGTTAAAATAATTACCATTTCGGTAGATGATGCACGTACTATGGCTAAGGTGGCACTATTCATCAAACAAAAGGCCTGGACCTACGAGTCGTACCTTGATCCTAACCAGGATTTTCAACATGCTATGCAGGTTGCAAATTGTCCTTGTGTATTTATAATTGATGGAAGCGGACAGATAGTGTGGACACATAACTCATATATGGAGGGCGATGAAGATAAGCTGTATGATGCCCTTAAGAAGGTTGCAAAAAAATAAACGCTTACTGAATGGAGCGATATAAAAGTGCAATACTTATTTTGTTTAGTTGTATTGCAGTCAATATATTTGCTCAAACTATAATCGGTTCAAAAATTCCAGCCACAATAATTAAAACTGTAGATGGTAGCCCATTCAGTACTTCGAAATTTTCAAATAATGGCAAGCCCATTGTAATTGATTTTTGGGCTACGTGGTGTGTTCCCTGCGTAAAAGAACTTAATGCCATTGCCGATAAATATGAATACTGGAAAAAAGAAACGGGCGTAAAAATTATAATTGTATCAGTGGATACTGTGCATAACACAAAAACTGTTTCATCATTTGTTAAGAACAAAGGTTGGTTCTACGATGTGTACCTTGACCAGGACGCGGCTTTGCAAAAAGCTATGCAGGTTATGGATACTCCTTGTACATTTGTAGTTGACGGAACAGGGAAAGTTGTGTGGATACATAATGAATACCAGGATGGCGATGAAGACAAGGTATTTGAAGAACTTAAAAAGATAACGGCGAAGTGAAAAAGATACTTTTTCTGGGTGGTTTATTTTTTTGTTGCTCTGCTATAAGCAATGCACAGGTAATTGGCGAAGGCCAGTTGCATGGTAGTGTTGAAATAGATGCGCAGACCTATAAAGCCGATTCACTTATCGGTGCGCCTGCAGTGCCCGAAAAAATGGGCCTTAATTCATACGCACAGCTCGATTACACAAATGGAAAAATATCGGCAGGTGTGCGGTATGAGGCATATGAAGATGTGTTGCAAGGGTACGATGCACGCTACAACGGACAAGGTATTGCATATAAGTATTTGCGATTTGCCGATTCAACAATGGATATAACAGTTGGAAATTTTTACGAGCAATTTGGCAGCGGGCTCGTTCTCCGTTCCTATTGGAATTATCAATTGGGTGTAGATAATTCTATTGATGGTGCAAGGTTGAAATATAGAATATATAAAGGTATTTCTGTAACAGGTGTTATTGGTCATCAACGTTATTATTGGGGTGAAGGATCGGGTATAGTTAGGGGAATAGATGGAGAAATAAACCTGAATGAATTAATACCTACATGGGATTCCGTGAAGACAAAAATTATTTTGGGTGGCAGCTTTGTAAGTAAGTATCAGGTGCCGGACAACACCACGTATAACGTTCCTGCAAACGTTGGGGCTTCGGCGGCGAGGTTATCATTAAATAATGGTGGTTTTAATTTATACAGTGAGTACGCCTATAAAATAAATGACCCATCCGTTATTAATAATTATATCTATCACCCTGGGCAGGCTATATTAATACGGACGGGTTATTCAGCAAAAGGTTTTTCTGTTTCCCTTAGCGGAGAAAGCATTGATAATATGAGTTTCAAATCGGACAGAACAGCAGTAAAAAACGATTTGGATATTAATTACCTGCCAACATTACCAAGAGATGAAACATATCAACTTGCTCAAATATATCCTTACGCAAGCCAGCCAAATGGCGAAGTAGGAGTAGACGGTGAAGTACGCTATACCCTTCCAAAGGAAAGTGTATTGGGTGGAAAATACGGAACAGAACTGGATGTGGAAATGTCAGCAATTAATGCATTGGATACAACAAACCTGAATGATCTGGCTACTAACAGGCAGGAATATTCAGTAAACTATCTTATGCCAGGCAAAGAAATTTACTTCAACAATTTTACCGCTGAACTGAAGCATAAATTTTCTCCGACATTCAGAATGATCTTGCAATATGCTGATGAGGCATATAATAAGGATGTGATACAAAATGAGGTAGGGTATAAGATCATCCATTGTAATATTGGTGTGTTCGATGGGTATTATAAAATATCATCATCGCACACCCTGCATTTTGAAGCACAGGAATTATATACAAAGCAGGACCAAGGCAGTTGGGCATTTGGCATGGCTGAAATGAATTTTGGTTCAGACTGGTTCCTGGGTGCGCTCGATGAATATAATTATGGAAATCCTGCTGCCGATCTGCAGGTTCATTATTTTACATTCACTGGCGGATACACACATAATGCATTGCGTGTTACATTGGGTTATGGTAAAACACGTTCAGGTATATTATGTGTGGGTGGTGTTTGCCGTTTAGTTCCTGCATCCGATGGATTTACAATCTCAATAACCAATAGTTTCTGATATGAAAGCAAAACACTGGCTCATGTTAGTTTCTGTAAGTTTAGTTGCAGCCGTTATATCATCGTGTGATAAAATAACTAATCCGATCATTGCAAAGAATGTATATTCTGCTTTGCCAAACACACCACCTGATCATGTAACACAAACGACAGATTCTACCAGTACCAAAGTATTACTGGAAGATTATATGGGACACTTCTGCACCAATTGCCCAGCGGCTGTATCGGCAGCGGAAGCTATTCTTAACGGCCCACATGGTAACCAGGTAGTGTCAATGGAAGTAAATGTTGGCTTTGATGCTGATACGGCCGGAGGACCAAGTGCACCTCTATTGCCACCCGGCTTGCCTGATACTGCATTTAAAGTAGATTACAGAACAACAGCCGGAACAGATTGGGACAACACGCTTGTCAATAGCACTAATCTAGGTGTTCCGCAAGGAATGGTTGACAGGCTTCATGTTGATGCAAATTACGACCAGGATATTCAATACAGCAATTGGGGAACAATAGTAGATTCTATTATTGCAACACCACAGCTTGCATCTATTACTATGGTAGATAGTTGCTGGCTTAAACAACAAATATTCGGAACAGCCGTAACCATTAATTTAAAAACAGCACCAAAATCAGGCTATTCATATTATCTTGAAATGGTGGTGGTAGAAGATAGCGTGGAAGACTGGCAAACAAATGGAACAAGTGACGTGCAATACTTCATACATAGGTTCGTTCTCAGGTCTGCTATTAATGGTTCATGGGGCGATCAGCTAACATTAAGCCAAAACACCCCGATTACAAAATATTATACATTCACCAGTACAAAGTTCCGGTTTAACAGCGCCACTATTGCAAATCCGCCACAGGTGCCTGCACGCCTGTGGAATATGGCACATTGTTATGTAATAGCCTTTTTATACCAGCGTAACAATGGCCAAACCAACGATTATTCAGTATTACAGGCCCAAATACTACATATTTAGGTATGTTTTTCAATTAATACTGCGGTTATTATGGTAAAAAGTATGAAAATCAGTATAAACTATTTCAAAAAATAGACTTTCTTGTTTTGCATAAATATCTTTTTCTATATTTGCCAACTCACAATAAAATGTATCATAGAAAGTTAATAACCAAATAAGTAATTATAACCCTTCAAATTAAATAGTTATGGCACAGGAAAAAAAAGGCGGAATACCGTTTTTCGGACTCATTGTAATTGTTGTTGCAATTATAGTAGGCTGGATGATCTACTCATTTGTATTAGGTGCAGGCAGCAACTTTGAAGGTGGCAGCCACGATAACAAACCATTGAATGGAAACCTTTTGGCTACCATGTACAAGGGTGGGTTTATTGTACCTTTCCTTATAGCTATACTTATTATAGTATTAACTTTTACACTTGAGCGTTTCATTACAATTCAAACCGCAAAGGGTAAAGGTTCAGTTGAAGCATTCATCAGAAACGTTCGTGACCTTGTTTCAAAGGGCGACCTTAATTCTGCAATTGCAGCGTGCGACAACCAAAAGGGTTCTGTTGCTAATGTAATCCGTTCAGGTCTCGTTAAATACCAACAAGTAGAAAACGAAACCGATCTTGAAAAAGAAGAAAAGATTGCAGCTATTCAGAAATCACTTGAAGAAGCTACTGCATTAGAATTACCAATGCTTTCTAAAAACTTAGTTATTATATCTACCTGCGCTTCGGTTTCAACACTTGTTGGACTATTGGGTACAGTACAAGGTATGATCCACGCGTTTTCGGCACTTGCTCAATCAGGTGCTCCTGACGCTATTGGTTTGGCGAATGGTATTTCTGAAGCGCTTGTTAATACCTTCTTAGGAATTTTGGCAGCTGCATTAGGTATCATATTCTATAACCTGTTCAACAGCCTTATCGATGCGCTTACATTCGGTATGGATGAAGCCGGTTTCAGTATTGTTCAGACCTATTCTGCTACTCATAAGAAATAGTTAACCATACTAGAACTAAGGTATGCCAAAGATAAAGCTTCCTAGAAGCAGTCCCTCTATTGATATGACGCCCATGGTTGATCTGGCGTTCTTGCTGGTGACATTTTTTATGCTCACTACCAAGTTCAGGCCCGAAGAAGCGGTAACGGTAACTATACCGGCATCTGTTTCAACAACCAAGCTGCCCGATAACGTTATTACAGTTTCAATTGATAGCGGAGGCCGTGTGTTCTACGATATGGAAAGTAAGGATGTGCGCATGGAATTGTTCAAAGATATGGCTGGCAGGTACAAAGTAACTATCAGCACTGAAGATGAACAACGTTTTTCAATATGCGGTGCATTTGGCCAGCCAATGGCTAATATGGTAAAGTATGTTGAGGCTGGCGAAGCTGATCGTAAACCAATGAACCAGGCTTCGGGCGGAATACCAATTGATAGTGCTAAAGGCGATGAGCTGGCAGACTGGGTTAACCTGAGTATTTTGGCTGATGCTACCATACAGGCAAACAAAATTGCAGCCGGACAGAAAGATGCTAAGCGCGCTGCATTCGCTATTAAGGCAGATAAAAATGCAAAATATAAAGTGGTAAAACAGGTTATTGATATATGTCAAAAACAAGGTGTATCACATTTTGAGTTGATAACAACAGTAAGTTCAAGACCTAAAACGTAATACAGAAGCAATAGAATAAAATGGCAGATGTAGACTCAGGCGGCGGTAGTGGTGGTGGACACGGAAAACACCAGAAAAAGAGAGCTAAAAAGCTATCTACTAAATTGGATATGACCCCAATGGTGGATCTTGGCTTCCTTCTTCTGACATTTTTCATGCTTACTACAACCTTTAATAAACCGAAAGTTATCGGGCTTACTCCTCCTGTAAAAGATACTTCACACGTAAAAGTTGATACTACTTCACTAACAGTTATATTGAGTGGTAATAATAAAGTATATTATTATCAAGGGCTTTTAGCTGAAAGCTCAGATAAGAATAACATTAACATTACTGATTTTTCAGCGAAAGGAATTCGCCAGGTTATATTAGGTAAGAACGTATTTGTATCGGACCTGATTAAAGATGCAAAGGCAAAGCATGATGCCGGTAAGATATCCGATTCAATATACGATAGAGTAAAGGATAGCGCCGAAGGCAAAAAGAAAGCCTTATTCGTAATTATTAAAACAGATTCAGTAGCGAAATACGTGAATGTTGTTAGTATGCTTGATGAAATGGATATTTGCAACGTGGGTAAGTATTCGCTTATTGATGCTACCAAAGGTGAAATAGATATGATCAGGGACTATAATCAAAAGAATAACATCAAATAGACGCCATGGCAGAGAAGACGAGCGGCAGATGGGATGATGTTACGAGTTACGGTCGTAATGAGATTGTTTTTGAAGGCAAGAACAAGGCATATGGTGCGTACTATGTTAGGCGCAAGTACCAGAATATTCTGCTTCTTGCTTTTGGTGTTGCCGTTGGTGCAATGGTATTGGGTATTACAACCCCTATGATATTGGCCGAGTTAAAGAAAAATGCAGGCAAAGTGGCAGATAAAAAGATTGATGTGGTTCTTTCGGCTCCGCCTCCTGTTAACCCGGTTAAGCCTCCACCACCGCCACCGCCACCACCGCCTCCACCAAAAATATTGGTTAACCAGTTAAAGGTTGTCCCTCCATTAGTGGTAAAGCATGTGGATGATACTATTCCTCCACCAACCGTTCACCAACAGATGGCAACAAACGTGGGTGTAGTAAACCAAAAAGGTAAGGATACCGTACTCGCTCCAATAGCTAATAACGTAATTGGCGATGCAAATGCTAACCAGGTATTTACTATTGTACAACAAATGCCAGCCTTTCCTGGCGACGTAAATAAATATTTGAGTGAACACATTAACTACCCTGAAGTAGAAAGAGAAGCACAGATTACCGGTACTGTATATGTAAACTTTATTGTTGAAAAAGACGGTTCTATCTCTAACGTAAAAGTATTGAAAGGTGTTGCCGGCGGCCCTGGACTTGATAAAGAGGCTGTAAAAGTTATATCAGCTATGCCAAAATGGTCGGTTGGTATGCAAAACGGACACGCAGTACGGGTATCTTACAACATACCTATACGTTTCGTACTCAATTAATTTAGTATGGCAAACGGACGTTCACCGCTGCAGAACATTTTAATGTTTGTTGGCGGAATAAACTCATTCCTATATATAGTAATTGGGGTTCTTTTTCTTTTAGGGAAAATGACCCTGGGGTTGGATGCTACCCTTGCGAAATTGTTAGGTGGCGCAGTACTTGCCTATGGCCTGTTCAGACTATATTTGTTCTTTCAGCGTTATAAGAGAATGCGCGAAGAAGAATAAAAGCGTGTTATGATAAAATTCAAATCTACATATTTACTATTGTTTGCTGCACTTGTTGTGGGGTGTGGGCAAAATGCAAACTCACCAACCGATACTGCGACTTCAGGTTCTATTCATATTGTTGCTGATGATGCATTTAAGCCATTGGTAGATGCCGAAATAAAGGTTTTCACTTCGCTTTACAAAGATGCCCATGTACAGGTTAAGTATGAAACCGAAGATTCCGTATTTAAAGACCTCCTGGCATCTGATTCGGTAAGGTTTGCCGTGGCTGCACGTAAACTGACAAAAGACGAGGAAGAATATTTCCATTCAAGAACATATTACCCGGAGCAGGTTAAAATAGCTACTGATGCTATGGCATTGATCGTGAATAATGATAACCCGGATTCATTATTAACGATGGATAAGGTAAAAGCCATATTTAATGGACAGGATAGTACCTGGAAGGATGTAGACAGCAGATCGAAACTTGATAAAATATCGGTTGTTTTTGATCATGAGAATTCAAGTAATTCACGTTATATCAGAGACAGCATTATTCACGGCAAAAAATTCCCGGCATATTGCTTTGCTGTTCATACCAATGAACAGGTTATAGAATATGTAAATAAAAACCCAGGAGCAATGGGTGTTATAAGTGCAAACTGGATAAGTGATAATTACGACTCAACTGTAATGCGCTTTCTGAAACAGGTTAGGGTAGTAGGTATTTCTAAAAAGGAAAGCACCAATGTAAATGACTATTTCCAGCCGTACCTGGCGTACCTAAAAGTGGGCGATTATTCATTGAGCAGAGGTGTTTATGTAATTAAGCGTGAGGCCCGAACAGGGCTTGGTAGTGGCTTTTTAGCCTTCATAACGGCCGATAAGGGCCAGCGTATTGTATTCAGAGCAGGGCTTTTGCCTGCTACTGTGCCTACCGAAATAATAAAGTACTAGGGCCTGTGTTATAACCCTTAACACTGCTAGTTTAACAAATCTTTTTACCTTTGAACTCTATCAAATTAAGTGCTATGAAAGGAAACCACGGTAAAAAAACCGCGATGCTTGTAACAAGTATGTTGGTTGCTGCAATGTCAATTGGGCAAAACCTGCAACAATCTATTCAGTTAACCAAAAATGAACAGTTCGAAAAGGCGGATAAGGCCTTTAAAAGCCTTATAAATGCTAAGTCTGATAACGGTGATAATTATTTTTACGAAGGCGAGAATTTCTTTGCCTGGGGTAAAATGGATTCAGCTGAAGCCGCTTATACAAAGGGAATTAAAATGAATGCTACGGCTCCGTTAAATTATGCAGGGCTTGGCAAGGTTAGGTTGTATCAGGGCAAAACCCAGGATGCAACCGATAATTTTTATAAAGCAAAAACATTATCTAAATCAAGGGATGCAATAGTGCTTGCAAAAATTGCAGAAGCGTACACCGGAGCCACACCTCCAAATCGCGATCTTAAACAAGCATTAGATCTGTTGAACCAGGCGGTTCAGCTCGATTCTAAGAATGCGGATATATTCATTGACCTTGGTGATGCACAATGGGCATCGGACCCAACCAATGCATCCAATGCCATTGCATCGTATGAAAAAGCATTGAAACTAGACCCAAAGAATGTGATCGCCATTTTGCGTGAAGGTATGATATATCAAAGCGCAGCAAACTGGGACCTGTCATTCCAATATTATCAAAAGGCATCGCAGTTAGATTCTACCTTTGCACCTGCATATCGCCAGAAGGCAGAAATGCTTGCCGCTTCGGGCCGTGCTGATGATGCGGTTGCGCAATATAAAAAATACCTTGCGTTAAATGATGCATTAAGTGCACGCGCCAGGTATGGTAAGTTCCTGTTTCTTGCAAAAAAATACGATGATGCTATAACTGAAATACAAAAGGTTATTGCAAAGGATTCCTCTGACCCGGTGTTGTATCGTGTACTTGCCTACTCACAGTTTGAAAAGAAAGATTATAAGAACGGGTTAGTAAGCATTACCAAGTTCTTTGCAAAGGCAGCTAAGAATAACACTAAAATGTTGGCATCTGATTTTACCTATTACGGAAAGATCCTTAACAAAAACGGTCAGGATTCACTTGCTATAGTGAAAATGGATCAGGGAGCTACCATGTTGATTTCACAGGGCGCCAGCAACGATGCATCCGACATATATTACCAGATGGGTACTATCAATTACCTCGATAATAATTGCAGCGGAGCTATGATGTATTTCAATAAACGCATTCAAACCAATCAGAATGATGTGAATACCTATTACTATTTAGGTAAGGCAGCATACGATTGCAAAAATTTCCAGGCTGCAGATAGCGCTTTCTCATCTGTTATTTCAAAAAGAAATGACCTGCTAATAGGGTACCAATGGAAGGCATATGCAGAAGAAGCCATTGACTCAAATTGCGAAACAGGACTGGCAATACCTATATGTAATCAGTACATTCAGAAAATAGGCGCTGATACAATAAAGAATAAGGACGGACTCATTGCTTCGTTCAGTTACCTCGGTCGTTGTGCTATAGCTAAAAAAGATATGGAGGGCGCAAAGGTTTGGTTTAAACGAATTCAGGGAATAGACCCGGCAAATGCTCAGGCTAAATTATTCTTCGATAGCTTAAGACAGCCTGTTAAGAAGCCTGAGGGTAAGAAGTAATAAATAAAAAGATATTATAATTCAATTAAAAAACCCACCATAGGTGGGTTTTTTAATTGATAGCACTAATTAGATACTTTATTATTTCTTAGAATAGTAGTAGTGAGTTCTTATCAGATCAGGAGTCTGGTATTCCAGTTCCATATAATTATCTGATAAGGTCATTATGGTAAACATCATTTTATCTTTACCATCGCCTGTAACCGTATTAATTATTTTAGGACTCCAGCCCATAAACCATTTACCGGTTTTCACAGCTCCTTCCATAGTTAAGAATAGGGTGCTGTCTGCTAAAAGGGTAATTCCATCACTTTGTTCTTTAGCCGTTGCAGGCTTAGGAACACCAAAGTTTTCTACTGTATCGAGTTTCCAGGGCTTACAAAGCATTTTCAGTTTCTCAGGCGACATGGCTGGCTTTTTAGACGCAGTTTTCGCAACAGGCTTAGTTGTTTTTTGCTGCGCTATCGCACCTATAGAAACTACTAAGCAAACAGAAATGAACAATGTTTTCTTCATTATAAAATTGTATTATTTAATGTAAACCTTTACGAATTGGAATGTTTCATACTTCACCTGGTCAGCTGCATCACCATCATACTTAGGCCCATTTACAGAGTGGTCTGATGTAAAGGTGATCTTCGACAAGTCAACTTTCTTTTCCTTCAATGCTTTTTCTATTTTCCACTGGCAATCACTTGCTCTGCGGCTTGCCAATACGTTATTACTATGCTTAAATATACCGCCTGTCGGTACTTTAGAAGCACTTCCGCTAACTGAAACTGTAACCGCACCATTAGCAGCTTTTGCAGCTATTTTATCAATAAAGGCCGTAAAATCAGCATCAGAAGTATTTACCTTATCTATGTTATATGCAAAGTAACGGGTAAAGTCAGCATCAGACTTCGGCATGTTTGCAGTATCCTTGCTATATTTTGAAGCCTGCACATTCTTTTTGTCTTTATCGTTAACAGCAAGTGCTTCAAGGGTTCCAAGGTCAACCGGTAAATTACCGAAATAGAAAACGTTTTTCTTTTTACTGTCATCATTCCTGACTATGCGATCATCTTTATCGGCAAGGTACAGAACTTTATTGTGTTTAAATTGCGAATCATCCGCATCTACCTTTAATAAGTGATTAGAACCTGCAGCAAGTTGCTTGAACGTAAAATATCCATTCCCGTCAGTAACAGTGGTTGCAATTACTGAATCGTTATTGCTAACCAGTTGTACAGTTAAACCGGTCGCCGGTTTCTTATTTTCATCAAGCAGTTGGCCTGGCATATCCTTTGTAGCTTTAGCAATGGGTTCCACTTTTTTGCGGTGCTCAAGTACATTGGTAGTATCGCCAAGTGTAATACTTGTACGGAAGAATGAACGTGAAAGATTAATGTACGAACTATCGGCAGGGAGATAGAAATTCTGGTTAAATACATCCTTGCCCTGTGCTGATATTACCACATTGTAAGTTTGGTTAGGCCTCAAAACCTGCAAAAACTTACCTGTTTTAGGGTTCACCTTTGTTTTAACGCGGGTTGGATCACCTTTTACAAGTCCCGTTGTTACCATAACATCAGTAGGAATAGGAGAACCGTCAGGTGTTTTTATATACCCTACCAGTACAGCAACAGCCTGAACCTTTACAGGTACATTGTATAGAACTTCGTAAATATCATTCTCGCCATGTCCACCTGGCCTTACTGATGAATAGTATGCACGTTTACCATCAGCAGAAAGAGTAAAGTAAATATCATCATCGGGGGTATTAATAGGGTAGCCAAGGTTTTGTACATTATCGAATACGCCCTTATTGTTTAACCTTGTAGTGAATACGTCGTACCCACCCATAGTATTGTGGCCTTTTGAACTAAAGAACATAGTAGAATCGTCAGGGTGAATGTAAGGTGCCTCTTCATCGTATTTTGTATTGATGGTAGGCCCCAGGTTGGTAGGGGTACCCCATTTGCCATTATCCTGCAATGCAATGCTGTAAATATCAAGACCGCCTAATCCGCCCGGGCGATCACTGACAAAATAAAGTGTTTGCCCATCTGGCGTCAGGCAAGCACTTTTTTCCTGAGATGTTGAATTAACTACTCCGGTATTAGCAGAGTCGATAAGCGTCGGGTAGGTCCATTTAGCACCACGGTTGTAGGTTACAAATATGTTACCATTCCCTTGTTCATCATCTTTGTAGGCTATCAATATTTGCCCATCAGGCGAAATAGAAGAAGTAGCTTCGTTACCCGAAGTATTTACAGGGCCTCCGAGATTTTTTGCTGTACTCCAGCCACCGCTTTTTTTAGAATATGATATCCAAATGTCTTCAAAGTAATTTCCATAAATATCCTTTGCAGAATCCCCGTAAGGTCTTTTTGATGTAAACAAAAGTTCTTGTTCATCAGCTGTTAACACAGGGCAATAGTCCGGATACGGACCATTAATACTGTCCCCGATATTTATAACCTTGCAATCAACGGGAGTCTGAACAAATATTTTAGCATTGTTACAACACTGTATCCAATAATCAATATCGTCCTGTCTTGCATCCTTTTTAGCAAGTAATTTTTTGAACTTATTAAAATTATCAATTGCCTTATCAAACTGGTAGTTCAAATGCTGTGCACGTGCAAGGTAATAATACGTAGGAGGAGGGGCACTTTTTTCGTATGGATCATCAGGAATATATTTCGATGTTACTTTTCTTGATGCCGATTCAAGGTAAGGTAGCCCTTCTGCCTTATGATTAGAAGTTTGTAAATAAAGCATACCTATGTTATAGGCTACGTTTGCATTGCTCGTATCTTGCGAATAGAGGTACAGGAAAGTATGTAAAGCGGAGTCGGTATAATTTTCGCCGGCCATTTCATTGGCCTCGGTAAATAACTTTCTGAAACTGTCTTTTGATTTTGCAGGTGCTGTATTATGGCTTTTTTGGCCAATTGCAGTAAAAGAAACGAGCAAAATGCTTAGGGAAACTATAACTCCCTTTGAAATATGCATGGAATTGTAGGGTTTTTTGATCAAGATGTTATATAGGTATCAATTAAAGCTATCAAAAGTATATTTTTTTTTCTATAAAATTACATTCGACTCTATTATTAGATGTTTTATCGCAAAATTGGTTGCACACTAAGAATAGGTGCCGATTGTTATTGCGAGTTTCAGGCTTTTTCTCATTTTTGCAATATATTAATCAATCTCCCCTGAAAAGAGATGTTACTGATAGCTGATAGTGGTTCAACCAAGACTTCGTGGAGGTTGGTAGATGAGAATAAAAAGACAAGCCATTTTCTTACGGATGGACTAAATCCGTACTTTAAATCGCAGGGTGAAATAGTGGAAGAGATAAAGACTGACCTTATTCCTCATTTCCCGAAAAACACAAGAATTTCGAAGGTTTATTTTTATGGCGCAGGGTGTTCAAGTGCAACCAAATGCGCGTTAATTAAAGAGGCATTTACCCAATGTTTCCCTGATGCTGAAATAACGATTGATCACGATATTCTGGCTGCAGCGCGCGCTGCCTGCGGAAACTCAGAGGGTATAGTGTGTATTTTGGGTACCGGATCTAATTCCTGCCTGTATGACGGGCAAAAGATTGTGAATGTAATAGGCGGACTTGGATATATATTGGGTGATGAGGGTAGTGGTTCGCATTTGGGTAAAAGCCTGATAGAGGCGTATTTAAACCATGAACTACCTGAATGGCTAAGAACGGAGTTTGATAATACATATCACCTGACTAAAGAAGAAATTGAGAAAAGGGTGTATGAAAAACCTCAGGCAAACAGATTTCTGGCATCATTCAGCAGGTTTATAGGCGAGCATGCAAAAGACCCTTACCTGGTTAAATTAATAGAATCATGCCTCGATAGTTTCATTGAAAAACACATATGCCGCTATGCCGATTTCGATAAAAAACCTGTTCATTTTGTGGGCTCAATAGCCAGTTACTATACTAGCTTTTTGCAGAGTGTGGCCAAAAAAAGGAATATTAAAATAGATAAAATACTGCCATATCCTATAGAGGAACTGACACTCTTCCATTTAGCGAAGGAAAAACAGGGAAATTAGCCCAGCGTTTTAGCTTTTTTCGATAAATACCCCTCTTTTTTGATTTAATTCAAAGCTAATGTAATGTTGGCGGAACATCAAAGTAATATTTTTCTATATTTGCCGACCCAAATAAAGAAAAAATGCAAAACAAAGGTATTATCAGGTTATTCGCTATATTATTAGCTCTTGCGTGCGTATATTATTTCTCATTTACATATTTTTCTGCCAGAACAGAAGATGCTGCTAAAGAATATGCTCAGAATTATGTGAAGCGTACTGGCTCTCAAAAACTTGCTGATGCTTTTGCAAAAGGCGATTCTGCACGTAAAAGAATTTTTATTGATTCATTGCAAATTGCTGCCAACGACGGATACCTTGATTCTGTTAAGAACAAGCCTGTGTATGATATGCTTGTTACCCAATATACATACGAAGAATGTAAAGAAAAGAGTATCAACTTAGGGCTTGACCTTAGGGGTGGTATGAACGTTACCCTTGAAATTTCAGAAGCTGATATTATTAAAAAAATGTCGGATAACAATACCGACCTGATATTTAATAAAGCTCTTGCTAATGCATCACAAGATCACATGAGCTCAACAAAAAATGTTGTTGATCTTTTTGGTGAAGAGTTTCAGAAATTAAATCCTAATGGAAAACTGGCAACCTATTTCCAAACCATTGAACTTAAAGACTTTATTAACTTCAATAGTTCGAATGATGAAGTATTAACTTTGATCAAGAGCCGTGTAAAAGATGCTATTACAACAGCACAACAAACCTTAAGAGCACGTATAGATAAATTTGGCGTAGCTCAGCCTAATATTCAGTTACTGCCGGGTTCTGGCCGTATTTTAATTGAATTACCTGGTATTAGTGATAAAGAACGTGTACGTAAAATGGTGGTAACCGCTGCTGATCTGGAATTCTGGCCTACTTATAACCAGGGAATAGTTGCACCTTCGTTGAACTTAATGGATAGAACATTAGCAAGTTTGATGGCTAATCCGATAAAAGACACAACAAAGACAACTAAGGATACAACCGGAGCTTCAAAAAGCACTGCAGATCAAAAAACTGCAGCATCTGATTCTAACGACATTCATAATTTATTGGCAAATACAGATACTACTACTAAAGGTAAATTGACAAAGGCCGATTCAACCAAGCTTGGAAATTCAAGAATGAGCCCCTTGTTAAGCTTATTGGGTAGCCAGCACTTAGATCCTAACCGTCCGGAATTAGGTTATGCAAAGGCAGAAGATACCGGTAAAGTAGGTGCATACTTAAGAATTCCTCAGATAAGGGCATTGTTCTATAATGCTAAATCAAGATTTATATGGGTGCGTCCTGCTAAGGATTTGAATACCACAGCTGGCGCTAATCCAAACGAAGACCAATATAAATATGGACTGATAGCTATCCGTATTGATAACCCGAACGGTAAAGCCCCATTGTCAGGCGATATTATTACCGATGCAAAACCTGAATACGAACAACAAGGACAAGGCCATCCGCAAATTGCAATGACCATGACCCCTCAGGCAGCTATTGACTGGGCACGTATTACCAAAGCAGAAAAAGGAAAATGTATTGCCATAGTATTAGATAACCTAGCATATTCTGCACCTGTTGTAGAAAATGAAATTACAGGAGGCCGTTCTTCTATTACCGGTAACTTTACTCCTAAAGAAGCACAAGATCTTTGCAGCATATTAAAGGCAGGTCGTTTACCAGCTCCTGCGCATATTGTATCAGAAAGTGTTGTAGGTCCTACCCTAGGTAAAGAATCTATTCGTTCAGGACTTATTTCATTCATGGTAGCCTTATTATTAGTGCTTGTATTTATGGCACTTTATTATAACCAGGCAGGCCGTGTGGCTGATGCTGCCATGTTAATTAACGTATTCTTCGTATTGGGTGTGTTATCATCTCTTGGCGCGGTACTTACATTACCGGGTATCGCCGGTATAGTGCTTACCATAGCTATGTCGGTAGATGCTAACATTCTGATATTTGAACGTGTACGTGAAGAATTGGCATTAGGTAAAACACTTGGCAATGCAATAAAAGATGGTTTTGGTTTTGCTAAATACTCTATTATAGATGCGAATGCAACAACCTTTATTTTGGGTATTATACTGTATGCTTATGGTACAGGTCCTATTCAAGGTTTTGCTACAACCCTTATCATTGGCATTCCAACATCATTATTTACTGCCATATTCATTACAAGGTTAATGTTCGAACGCAGACTTGCCCAAAACAAGACTATTTCGTTCGATACCCCTATGACACGTAATACATTCCGTAACATCAATATTAACTTCGTTAAGCGCAGACATTTGTACTATGTTATTTCAGGTACTATTCTGTTAGGCGGTTTAATATCGTACTTTGTAAAGGGATATGATATGGGTGTTGACTTTAAAGGTGGCCGTACCTACGTTGTGCGTTTTGCTACACCTCCTACTGTTGAATCAGTTAGTAAAGTACTTACTGCATCTTTCGGCGGAGCAGAGCCTACTGTTACAACGTACGGTACCAGCGAACAGGTTAAAATAACCACTGCTTATAAGATCGAAGATCAGTCGAAGACAGCTGAGAGCGAAGTGGAAACAGCCATGAATAACGGTTTAAGCAAACTGAACAATAAATACACCATAATGAGTTCACAGTTGGTGGGTGAAGCTGTATCGCAGGATATTAAATCAAAAGCGGTATGGTCGGTATTATTCGCTTGTTTACTTATGTTCATATTCATCTTCATTCGTTTCCGCGGATGGCAGTATGGCTTGGGTGCGGTTGTGGCATTGTTCCACGATGCGCTTATGATCATGGCGGCGTTTACCATATTTAAGGGTGTGCTTCCTTTCTCATTAGAAGTGAACCAGGATTTTATTGCAGCTATATTAACTGTAATGAGTTACTCGATGAACGACACGGTTGTTGTGTTCGATAGGATTCGTGAATACCTGAACATACGCCACAAACGTGAAATTGCACAAGGTGAAGATAAAACCGAAGTTATTAACTACGCGCTGAATGCTACATTGAGCCGTACCATTAATACTTCATTAAGTATCTTCTTCGTTATACTGGCTATATTCTTATTTGGCGGAACAACTATTAAGGGATTTGCTTTTGCATTGCTGATCGGTATCATTGTAGGTACCTATTCATCAATCTGTATAGCAACTCCTATTGTAATAGATTTCGACAAGAAGAAAAAGAAAGAGCAACCGACTGCAGCTTTAGCTAAGTAGGAATGCTTAGTTTTGAGTGTTGAATTTTAAATGAGATGACTTATTTAAAATTCAACATTCAACATTCAAAATTAATATGGCTTCGCACCTTTTATTTCTTGATTTCAGCGGAGGAGAATTCCTACTCATAGCAATAGTGTTTCTTGTATTCTTCGGCTCAAAAAGCATACCCGATATTGCACAAAAACTGGGTAAGGCCATGCGCGAATTTCGTGAGGCAGCCGGTGCAGTACAGCGAGATATCCAGGATAGTACGGGCATGAACGAAATAAAGGAAACACTGAATCCTTCACCCGATAATAAGTCCATTCAGCAGCCTATGATAAAACCACCTGAGGTGGCTACACCCAAACCTGAAGAACAAAAAAATGGGGCGGGTCAGGCAGAACTGCCTTTATAAAGTAGTATCTTTGTAGTGTACTCGCTATATGCATGGGGCCGACAGGTTTTGACAGCAGGTAGAAAGAGTATGTAAGCATGCCGAGCTTCGTGAATATTGCTCGAAAATCTCAGTTCTCACAATTACAGAAGGCGAATCAAATTACGCCCTAGCTGCTTAATCCAGAAGGATTCTAGCAACTATGTTTCCCGGGAAGCCCCTCCAGCCGGCGTCCCGCCAGAAGCATCGAAAATGGCAGGATAGCTTGAGTACTGTTCCGATACCCGAGCGAAACTAAGGAACTAAGGTGGTAATAGCTCTGTCTTTTAGCGGTTGCCACACTAAAATTAAATAGGGCTAAGCGTGTAGAAAGCATATTGTTTCCTTGTTTGGACGAGGGTTCGAATCCCTCCGGCTCCACCAATGAAGCAGAAAATTTTATCTTGGAAAATTTCGCTTTATCATCCTGTAGGAATTGGAAATATCTGTTTATCAACATTTTTATATATTTATTTTTTAATTCTTATCTCTCCATGAAGAAAATTACACTACTCTTAGTATTCATTCTTAGTACATTTTTAGCAAGTGCAACTATGAAGGTTGTCTATATAAGTTGTTTGGGTGCAAATATCCCAAGTGTTAGTGTTAACTGTGGAGATACCGTGCAATGGAGATGGAATGGATGTACCGATTCAATTGTTTCCTCAACTATTCCTGTTTGTGGTACAGCATGGAGCAGCCCAATGGGTGCTTCAAATACAACGTACCAAATGGTTTTTACCTGCGGTGGAACATTTCATTATCAAGTTTACGTAAATGGTAGCCTTAAAACTACAGACTCTATTTTGGTGAGTTGTGTAACAGGTATTCAACAAGTACAGAATAATGATTTGCAAGCCAATGTTTATCCAGATCCCGCTACAGACAAGCTAAATATAAATGCTAATGCGCCTATCGAAAACATTCAGATAGTAAATATATTGGGAGAAACGGTAATGAATAAATCTTTTATTCAGAACAAATCAACCACTCAAACAATTGATGTAAGTACCTTACACGCGGGTGTATATTTTGTTTCAGTTCTTTCAGATGGCAATTTACTTACCAGGAAGTTTGTGGTGGTTAGGTAATACTTCCCAATAGAAACATTCTCGGTCTTCCGGAAGCACAAATAAAAAAGAGGGAAAACCTTGCGGTGATCCCTCTTTCTGTATAATTAAAAATGTGTTACTTATCCTAAGTAGGTCTTAAGTATCTTACTTGTAGAGCCAGCCCTAAGCCTTCTGATGGCTTTATCTTTTATCTGGCGTACGCGTTCACGTGTAAGGTCATATTTCTCAGCAATTTCCTCAATGGTAAAAGCGTGTTCCAAGCCTATTCCGTAGAACAGGATTAGTGTATCGCTTTCGCGTTGTGAAAGTTTTGAGAACGCTCTTTTGATCTCAATGCTCAGTGATGATCTCATTAGCAGATTATCTGGCAATGGATTAGCAGGATCCGAAAGTACATCCATCAAGGTCATGTCCTCAACATTTGAGAAAGGAGCATCTGATGATATGTGTCTGTCCGACGCAACCATGGTAAGTTTTACTTCTTCCTCGGTCATGTCAAGTGCTTCAGCAATTTCGCCCTGGCTGGCTTCTCTTTCAAGTTTTTGTTCCAGTATGCCACGTGCTTTCTTTATCTTGTTCGATGTTCCTATTTTGTTCAACGGTAAACGTATTACCCTTGAGTTTACAGCAACAGCCTGTATAATTGATTGACGGATCCACCAAACCGCGTACGAGATGAATTTAAATCCCCGCGTAGGGTCAAATTTCCTGGCCGCTTTTATAAGGCCAAGATTTCCTTCGTTTATTAAATCAGAAAGGCTAAGCCCCTGATTCTGGTATTGTTTTGCAACCGATACCACAAAACGTAAGTTAGCTACAACAAGCGTTTCAAGTGCTTGTTCGTCACCTTCTTTTATTTTTTGTGCCAGTATTGCTTCGTCTTCTGCGGTTACCAACCCGTGTTTACTTATATCTGCCAGGTACTTATCAACCGAACTACTGTCGCGGTTGGTAATGGATTTACTGATTTTTAGTTGCCTCATATGTTACTTTAAGTATTAAGACTATTTTACGGCAGAATTACCTTAAAACGGGCGCATCTGCTGAATTTTAACGAAAAACGTAGAACGGTACCGAAATAGCTTGAGGAAAAATACGGCTACTTTGCAATACAATTTTCCTTTACAATTGTTGTAAATATACGCCTTATAACCATAGCAAATACAGAAGAAGTAACAAATATTTATGTTTTAACCCGAAACCGTTACTATGTATGCCTTGTGCGAATAATAAGGGGAAAGCAGGGAAAACCTTGGCACGATTTTTGATGTCCGAAACCTGTTTTTACGTTATTTCCTTATTATTTCGCAAATTTGTGGCCTTATTCTATCCCTATGCCTAAAGTATCTGTAAAAGGCAGTCAAATGCCTGCCTCACCAATCCGTAAGCTTGTACCTTATGCTGAAAAAGCAAAAAAAGAAGGTAAGAAAGTATACCACCTTAATATAGGCCAACCCGATATTGAGACGCCTGAACTGATGCTGAATGCGTTAAAAACATTTCCGTATAAAATAATAGAGTATACCCATAGCGCCGGAACGGAGAGCTATAGAAAGAAACTTGTAGGGTATTACAAAAGGAATAATATTGACCTTGACTATAACCAGATAATGATAACTACAGGAGGATCAGAAGCAATTGAAATTGCTATGATGACCTGTTTCAATGAAGGTGATGAAATTATTATTCCGGAACCATTTTATGCTAACTATAACGGATTTGGTTGCGCAGCGGGGCTTACGATTAAGCCAATTACATCAGACATTAAAACAGGTTTTGCATTACCTCACATAAGTAAGTTTGAAGATGTGATTACGCCAAAGACGAAGGGAATAATGATATGCAACCCGAATAACCCGACCGGTTATTTGTATTCAAAAAAAGAGATTGAACAGTTAGGTGAACTGGTAAAGAAGCATGACCTGTACTTATTGGTGGATGAAGTGTATCGTGAGTTTTGCTACGATGGTAACGAACATTATTCTGCAATGCGATTGAAGGGAGTAGATGAAAATGTAATTATGCTCGACTCAGTTTCCAAACGATATAGCGCATGTGGCTTACGTATTGGTGCGCTTATTTCACGCAACAAGGAAATTATGGATGTGGCTTTGAAGTTTGCGCAGGCAAGGCTTTGCCCACCAATGATAGGCCAGATAATTTCGGAGGCTGCTGTTGATGTGCCACAGGAATATTTTGATAAAGTAGAGGCTGAATATGTTAACCGCCGTAATACAGTGGTTGGACTTTTAAATAAAATTGATGGCGTTTTCTGCCCTATGCCAAGTGGTGCATTTTATTGTTTTGCTTCGTTGCCGGTAGATGATGCTGATAAATTCTGCCAATGGTTATTGGAAGAGTTTGATCACGAAAAACAAACTGTAATGCTTGCGCCAGCAAGTGGTTTTTATTCAGGCAAGGGCCTTGGTAAAAATGAAGTACGTATTGCATACGTGCTTAATGAAGGCGATTTGAAAAAGGCTATGATATGCCTTGATAAGGCATTACAAGTGTATCCGGGAAGAGTGGCGGTGAAAGAAAAAACAGCGAAGGCTTAAAAAACAATTAATAGATAAAGCAGAACGTTTTGCAGTGTTTGTATTTTAGCACTTAATCATAATATGAATAAGTTACCTAAGGAAATAGAAATTCAAATCAATTCTGCAATTATTTCTAAGTTTCCAAAGGAGTTAGCTTCTCACTATATTAAGTTTTTGATTAAAATATTTAGGGGGAAATATGCTGAATATTTTCCAGTTCAAATTAAAAATGAAGCTGAACTCCTTTATTTAATTCATTTAGGGAGGGCATTAGAAAGTTTAGAAAACTGTTCTGGATTTTCTGAGCATATAAAAGAATACAACAACAATGTTGACTCCAGTTATTTTGTTACTGTTGTTGCAGATTATTTGAAGTCTATTAGTACAAAAATAGAACTGGAGCCATCAGTTGAGGGTGTTTCCAAAAAGGCTGATATATTGGCGAGGATTCAAGATTCAGATATTTATTTTGAATGTAAAGATCCCAAACATGACATCCTTGCATATTATTCGAAGGAGCATGAGGAAATGTATTCGGCTTTATGTAGTTCAATAGAAATCCCGTGTGATGTTTCAGTATCATATTCACAAAAGCTTTCCCAAAATGAATTAGTTGAGTTAGGTTTATTTATTAAGAGAAAACTTCCAAAAATTACAGGTGAAGGAACAATATTAGATGATGATGGAATCAAAGTTGAGATTACTAGCCTCAAAAAGGAATTCATCAATATTGGGGATATTAAAATAACAAGATTTTGGGAAAATTATCAAGAGAAGGCATTGTACCCAGGGTCGGTTATTAATCGAAATGGGATTCCTATAGCTTTCTTCAGAACCGATGTAAATGCTTTTAACAATATAGAAGAGCAAATTAGAAACAGTAAGAATAAAGTGCCCAAGAACAAGCCTTTAGTTGCTGTAATCCATTCGATAGGTATTCCGGGTAAGCTCAGTGATAACGTTAAATTTGTTAGCTCATTATTCAATGAAAATAAGTATACAAGTTTTAATGGAGTCTTATTTGTTAAATACTGTTACAATTTTGAAAAAATTATAGAATATGAACTCCAATATGTAAATAACCCATTCGCAACAAATCAGATACCTAACTTGACTCAACTTTTTAGGTCAACTATACCCCAATTATAAAAGGAATTAATTTAAAAATCTGCGTACAGCAAATAGCGTTTACGCAATGTTTTAAATTCGCTAAGCTGAGGTTCCCAGTTTTTACGAATATCATCGTCTGACATTCCTTGTTCAATTTGTTTTTGCAGTTTATCCGTACCTGCCAGGCATCTGAAATAGTTGTTAAAGTATTTCGATTTATCAGGGTAATCTTTCAAAGTTCCCTTCAACCAAAAGAAATAAAGTTTCTGGTAATTCTTCATTAATACATTACCAAATTGTTGCAGGTCATACCCATGGCAAACCTGTCCTTTGTACATAGGGTCGGTGGCGCCTTGTTTGCTTTCAGGGGTAAATGTAAAAGTCGCATTTTGAAGTTCGGGACATCCTATTACCTGGAATGGTGTTTCGGTTCCCCTGCCTACACTTATTACTGTTCCCTCGAACAAAGCAAGTGAAGGATATAAGTATACGGCACTCATATTGGGCAGGTTAGGCGATGGCTTAACGGGCAATTCATACAGGTCTTTATGTGTATAGCCTTGCACTGAAATACAAGTGAGGTTGCATTGTTTGCCATCTTTCAGCCATTTTTCTCCATTCAGCATGCGGGCATATTCAGCAGGGGTCATGCCATATACAATAGGTACTGGGTCTAAGCCCACAAACGATCTGCAATTGGTATCAAGTACCGGACCATCCACAAAAAAACCGTTCGGATCGGGCCTGTCGAGCACAATCAAAGGCTTGTTGTTTTCGGCACAGGCTTCCATTACCATATGCAAGGTAGATACGTAAGTGAAGAAACGAACACCTACATCCTGCAGATCATATACTACTATATCTACCCCTTTCATGTCTTCTGCAGTAGGCTTGTTGTGCTTGCCATAAAGTGAAATAATAGTAATTGAAGCACTTGCATTTTTATCCTTGCCATTTTTAATGGTAGCACCGGCATCGGCAGTGCCATAAAAACCATGCTCGGGTGCAAATATTTTTGTGATCTTAATTCCCTGGCTTAATAAGGTATCAACTAATAAGGTTTTTTTAACCAATGAAGTCTGGTTAACAACCACTGCCACTTTTTTCCCTTTCAGCAGGCCTAAATATTGTTCCATGCGCTCGGCGCCTACCTTAATACTTGCAGGGTCAGGCGTTATAAGGTCCGATTTTGCCATTAATTGTGCACTGCAGCAATGCGATACTAATAGTAGTATACACACTAAAGCTATGTTTTGGCCTTTTATAATTGAGAGGAAGAAGTATCTTTGCAGGTATCGCATAAGTAGAAATCAAAAGTAAAGAAAACTGCGTAGCTTTCATAATGGACAAGGAAAAAATAATAAACTACCTGGCAAAAGGCTCATTACCACAAGGTGATGGCAGCAAGATTCCTTTGCAGGATATAGTTCATTCTTTCCCTTACTTCCAGGTTGCCCAGGTTTTGTATGCCAAGCAGATGTATGATGATAATGATACCGAAGTGGCTACACGGGTCAAATTAGCATCGGCTTATGCACCAAACCGCAAAGCCATGTATCTTTTATTTAAAAGGCAAGCTGAAAAGGTTCAGGAAAAGGAAATTAAGGCACCTATTGTTGTTGAAGTTAATGCACCTGTTACTGAGGAGAAATATAATTATGTATACCAATCTGCAGAGCGGGTTGTTAAAGAAGAGCCTAAAGATCAGGTGTTTACGATAAGTGTTCCGGAAGAGATAGTGGCTAAAAAAGAACCGGAAATATCCCCGGTTTCGGAGACTTTCCTCGAAAATGAGATACTAAGTAACATTGCGGCGGTACAAACTGAGCAACATGTTGAAGAATTACCAATTATAGAGGTACCAATAAAAAATATTGAGCCTCCTGCCGAGCCCGAAACTGACCTAACATTAGTTACTCCGCACAGCTTCCAGGATTGGCTTAAAATTGTGCCAGAATTAAGAAACTTGCCTGTTCAAAAACCTAAAACTACTTCGGCCAGCAAAACCCTTGATATTATTGATAATTTCCTGGCAAACCAGCCTCGTATTTCGAAGCCAAAAGCCGAGTTTTTCTCACCTAATAAGGCAGCCAGATTAAGTGTGAATGAAGATGAATCTTTGGTGAGCGAAACCCTTGCAAAAATATACGTCGGACAGGGCAATTTATACAAGGCATTAAAGGCCTATGAAAGCTTAATGTTGCAAAATCCCGAAAAAAGCACTTATTTTGCGGCCCGAATTCAAGAAATAAGAGATAAAATAGATTTACAAAAGAATAAATAAATACCATGGAAATTATACTTCAGATACTTACAATTATCGCTTGCGTACTCCTTATATTGGTAGTGCTAATACAAGATTCAAAGGGTGGAGGACTATCTTCATCATTCGGCGGATCGAACCAGATACTGGGTGTTCGCAGAACAACTGACTTTTTAGAAAAAGCAACATGGGTGCTTGCTATTGCACTATTGGTGTTCAGCTTAGCCAGTTCATATGTTGGTACCAGTGCTAGTGCTGCACAATCGAGCACCAAGGACAAGGCTGCTGATATGAGCCTGCCTGGCAAAAAATAATAAGTTTCTTTAATAGAACAGGTGCTCTGTTCTAAACAGTGAGGGGGATTTTAAATTGTAAAAACAATGCTGGAATATCCCATCTACATCGCCGGAAATTTTGAGAAAAGCGCTAAAGTATTAGACGTTTACAATCCGTTTAAAGGATATGCTTTTGCCCGTACCTACCAGGCATCGGACGAGCAGTATGAGGTTGCAGTGAATGCAGCATTGGCATGCAGAAAAGAAATGGCAGAATTGCCTGCCCACGAAAAATACAATGCATTACGTTTTATTTCTTATTCTATTACTGCTAACAGGCAGGTGTTATCTGAAACATTGTGTTATGAATCGGGTAAGCCTATCCGCTATGCATTAGCAGAAGTTGACAGGGCGGCACAAACTTTTTTAGTGGCTGCCGAAGAAGCCAAGCGTATACCTAAGGAATATATTTCGCTTGACTGGACCGCAGCCGGAAATAAGAAAGAAGGACTTGTGAAATATTTCCCATCGGGAGTAATAGCAGGCATAACGCCGTTTAATTTCCCGCTTAACCTTGTGGCGCATAAAGTGGCCCCGGCTATTGCGGCCGGATGCCCGATAGTATTAAAGCCTGCATCATCTACTCCTTTATCATCTATTGAACTGGCCAAAATAATTGCAAAGACTAATTTACCTGTAGGTGTATTTTCTGTGCTACCGATGGACAGAACTACCGGTAACAAAATGGTAATTGACGAAAGGTTTAGTGTGCTTTCATTTACAGGCTCGCCAATTGTCGGTTGGGAAATGAAAAAGAACGCAGGCAAAAAAAGAGTGTTGTTAGAGTTGGGTGGAAATGCAGCTGTTATTATTTCGAAAGGAGTTAATCTTGAAGAGGTGGTGAAGAAAAGCCTTGTGGGTGGATTTTCTTATTCAGGGCAGGTTTGCATACATGCACAACGTTTCTTTGTTCACAAAGATATTTTTGAAAAATTCTCTAAAGCATTTGCTGAAGGCGCTAAAAGTTTAAAATATGGTGACCCGAAATTTGCAGATACCGATGTGTCGGTGATGATTGACCAGGATAATGCAGATAGGGTAGAGGCATGGGTTGAAGAAGCGAAAGATATGGGTGCTACTGTATTATGTGGTGGTATAAAAGAAGGCGGTTTTTATCTGCCAACTATTATTACTGGTGCTAAGAATGAAATGAAAGTATATTCCGAAGAAATATTCGGACCTGTAATAACACTCGATTCTTTTTCGACTATTGAAGAAGCAGTTGATAAAGTAAATGACTCAAAGTTTGGTTTGCAGGCAGGCGTATTTACCAATTCGGTTTCTGAAATGGATTACGCATTTAATAACCTGAATGTGGGTGGTGTTATATTAAACGATATGCCAACGTTCCGTGCCGATCATATGCCCTATGGTGGTGTTAAGGATTCTGGATTGGGAAGGGAAGGCGTTCGCTATGCTATGATGGAAATGATGGAAGCGCGTATTTTAGTTAAGTGATTCCTTAACCGGTTTTACTTGTGCCAAGCCATGAAACAGGTATTCCTCCTTCGTACTTATTTTAGTACATAAATAACGGGTACGGTATTTTTTCTGTTTAATGAATTTCTCGTTTCCGGTTGTTTCAAAAACAGACATTAAGGGAAGGTCTTCCAATAAATGAAGGTCTGTTTGTTTGGTGTCATACCTGTTCAGCACCCTGAAAAGTCTTGTGTCATTACAAACCGATGCAGCAGGGTCTATCATATATGCTTTTAGCGAAGCAATAATATCTGCAGGAAATACTGTTTCATTTAAAAATGGGTGTAATAGAATTCTGTATTCCTGTTTCCATTCTTTTCCATGAGAAGATATGTTGTTACCGAATTTCTTCCATGCACTCAGGTGGGCAATTTCATGAATAAGAGTGATTAGAAAGGCGTATTTATTCAGGTCGTGGTTAATAGTTATCTGGTGATTTTTGCCTTTAACAGGTGGCATATAGTCACCGTATTTTGATGCCCTGGCTTTTTTAATTTTTAACTTAAAGTCGAAACTATAAACCCAGCCAGCAATAGTATCCACAGCAGTTTCAGGTATATATTTAAGCAAAACAGCTTTATTCCTTTCAAGTTGATTCATGGTGCAAAATTATATCAAATAATTGCAAAGTTTGGTTTTCGGTTTTAGAAAAACTATATTTGTTATAGTTAATTAGCCCCTATGGCAAATAGAAATACTTTCAAGTTTTACGTAACTTCTATTTTTGTAGCATTGGCATTTATTTTAAATGCTCAAAATACATGGACTCCTAAGGCAGATTTTGCCGGTGGCCATAGAGAAGCCGCTTGCGGATTTGTTATAGGTAATACAGGTTATTATTCAACCGGTTTATCTGTAGATACCGACTGTGGTGATTTATGGGGATGGAACCAGGCAAATAATATATGGACCAAAGAGGCTGCCTTTCCGGGTGGCGTACGCATGGGTTCAGGTGGTGCTTCATTAAATGGGTATGGATATGTATTAGGCGGTGAACATCCTAGCAATTGTTTTTTAGCTGAACATAGAGCATCACATGGTGGCGTTTGTGGCGGCACTTTTTTCTACGATTTCTGGCAGTATAGTCCCGATTCAAATGCATGGACCCAGCTATTAAGTTTTCCGGGTGGAGGAAGAAATTATGCTGTAATGGTAGCTGATCCCCAGGATACTGCTATATATTATGGAACAGGAAATAATAACGGAGTAAGATATTTAGATGATTGGTGGGTTTATAAAATTTCAACCGCTACTTGGGCACAGCTAGACTCTTTCCCGGGTGGCCCAAGATATAGTGCCGTTGGTTTTTATGCGAATGGAAGTATATATGTTGGCACAGGAAATGATGGCGATAGTACATATGGCGGAACCAATGATATGTGGCAGTACAATATAGGTACGGGTAAATGGAAGCAGGTTGCAAGCTTACCCGGTGCACCAAGAAGAATGGCTGCTGAATTTGTAATAGATGATCATGCTTTTATTTGTGAAGGCGTTTCGGGTACAACTTATCTTAATGATATGTGGCAGTACGATGCAGTAAACGATGTTTGGAAAGCCGTAGCTGCATACCCACAGAGTGGTGGATATTCTGCAACCGGATTTACAATAAACAATAAGGGCTATGTAGGCATAGGTACTGTAGCACTAAAAGATACTTCTACGTTTTGGGAATACACGCCAAGCGATACAGTATTGGGAGTAGCTAATGTTAAGAATGTTCAGGGCATTTCACTTTACCCTAATCCATCGAAAGGCATGGTGCAATTATCATATACAGGCCTTGCAGATAATAGCCAAGTAAAGATCATTGACATACTTGGCAATACAGTTGATGCACATGCAATAACCAACAGCCAGGGTGTGCTGAAATTGAATGAAACTAAACTGAGTAACGGAATATATTTCTATCAGGTTCTTTCGGCTGATAAGCAAACCAGTACGGGTAAGTTTGTAATTGCCCGTTGATAATTATTTATTCAAGTTTTTTATTGCTGCAGGCATTGTCATAAGCTGCTTTTGCAATTTTTGCAATTACCAAGTCACGTATTGAATCGTTAGCTTTTGAATCAGAAACAAATGCAGCCAATACCAAATATTTTCCGTTAGGTAATGTAATAATACCCACATCATTTGTTGCCGAAGTCAGTCCGCTATCATTTGTTGGCCCTGAGCCAGATTTACGCGCTACTATGGTTCCTTCAGGCAACAAGCCTCTTATTCTTTTCATCGAGGTGGTTGTTTCTGTCATTATCTTAATAAGGAATGCTGTGCTTGATGGTGAAAGATATTTGCCTTTATAAAAATCAGCCAGTAGATACATCATCTGCTGTGGTGTGCACCAGTTATTATATTGCACATTCCATGCACCGTGCATTTCAGCTTCGGTAGCAACTATGGCAATGTCTTTTACCCCTATATTATGTAAGTAGTTTTCAACTTGTTTTGGTCCGCCTAATGTTTGCAGTAAAACATCACAAGCAACATTATCGCTTTGCGAAACTACATAGCCAAGCAGATCGCGAATACTCATGTCAATATTTCCATCAGGGTATTTATCCCGTATCGGGCTCCAGGTTTTAGGCGTCATCTGTTCCTTGCTGATATGTATCTGCTGATCTAATGAAAGCATACCACTATCTACTTTATTCAAAATAGCCATTGCTATTGGAAACTTGAAAACACTTTGCATGGGTGAATGGTACGAGCCATTGTATGTGAGTGTATCACCGTCCTCTAAATTCATCAGTGCAATACCAACAGTACCTTTTGCAGATTGCGAAATGGTACTGATATCAGTCCGTAAATTGTTATCTGGTTTTTCAGTTGTACATGATAACACGAATACAGAAATAGCAAGGAGAGCAAACTTTTTCATGCGTTTATTTAAGTACGATATCAAGTGCTTCTTTAAATGCTTTTATTGTGATATCTATATCTTTATCAGTATGCGTAGCCGATACAAAGCCAACTTCATACCCTGATGGGCCGAGGTAAACTTTCCTTTCCAATAAAGCGGCATGCAGTTTTTTGAATTTCTCCATGCTCTTACTATCAATTTCAGAAGACCTTGTTATTTCTTTTCTATGTGTAAACGCCGGCCAGAAAATTGAACCAATGTGGAAAATCTTAAATCCTGCATCATCCAATACATCTTCCATAATTCCTGTAACCAATCGTTTGGTTTTCTTTTCCAGCTTTTCATAAAAGCCCGGTTTAAGGCATTCGGTTAATTGTGCTATGCCGCCAGCCATGGCAACAGGGTTGCCTGATAATGTTCCCGCCTGGTACACATTACCATCAGGTGAAATATGTTTCATTATTTCATTGCTCGCTGCATACGCACCAACCGGTAATCCACCACCAATAATTTTGCCGTATGTAACTATATCAGGTTGAATATTGTAATATTTAGCTGCTCCTTCAAAGCCAATTCGGAAGCCCGAAATAACCTCATCAAAAATAAGCAGGCTGCCTTTTGTTGAACAAATATCACTCAGGAATTCGAGGAACGGCCGTTTCTGCAGAAGCAAGCCATTGTTAGCAGGCACAGGTTCTATAATGATACAGGCAATTTCATTTTTATACGTTGCAAAGGCTTCTTTAACAGCTTTTTCATCGCCCAGCGGAAGTACTATTGTTTCCCTGGCAAATGCTTCAGGTATACCGGCTGAAGAAGAGAGGCCGAATGTAGCAAGGCCTGAACCTGCCTTTACTAAAAGTGAATCAGCATGACCATGATAACAGCCATCAAACTTTATTATTTTATTTCTCTTGGTATATCCACGCGCTAAGCGAATGGCAGACATTACCGCTTCAGTACCTGAGCTTACAAAACGTATTTTTTCAAGGTGTGAACTATTACTGAGTATTAATTCGGCTAATTCATTTTCCAAACGGGTTGGTGCACCAAATGACATGCCGTTGTCGATCGTCTTTTTAACTTTATTTACAACTGAGGGATAGCAATGCCCCAATATAAGTGGGCCCCATGAGCAGCAATAGTCTATATATTCATTGCCATCGGCATCCCAGATTCTTGAACCTTTTCCCTGGTCTATAAATAAAGGTGTACCACCAACTGATTTAAAGGCCCTTACCGGTGAATTTACACCACCCGGGAAATATGATTTGGCTTTTTGAAACAGCTTTTCCGATTGTTCTCTCTTTAGCACTTTTGGCATATAGTTAATTACTTACATTTGTTTCAACAAAAATACAAATAAACATGACGGCACTCAAGCATATTGAAACGGTATCATCTAAGGATAACGTTGTTCTTATAGGAACAGTTAAAACAGATTTTTCGAAATACGGACTAAGTCCGGCAGAGTTAGCATTTGTAAAAAAACAAATTACCGCCGATGAACATATTATTGCCATTAACCAGTATAGCCGCAGAGTAGTAGTATATATAGGTGAAGAGAAGAAAGAAAAGTATTTAACGCTTGAGGCATATCGTAAAGCAGGTGGAAGAGTTTGTGGTATGGCAAATGGTGCAAAGCTTGAAAGTTTGACCATTAATGATACAATTGGAAATGAAGATAACACGCTTGCGTTTGCTGAGGGTATGGTGCTGAGCAATTACCAATTCATACATTATAAAAAGGACAGTAAAAAAATTGCGAACTCGCTCAAGACAATTAACCTTCACGGTAAGAAAATTAAGAACCACCATGTGGAGCGCTTGCAGATAGTAACCGATGCTACAAATAAAGCACGTTCACTGGTAAACGAACCTGTTAACCATTTGAACGCAGTGCAATTGGCCCACGAGTTCGAAAAACTTGGTAAGGAAGCTGGCTTTAAAGTAGAAGTACTGAACAAAGCAAAAATAACGGCATTAAAGATGGGTGGTTTATTGGGTGTAAATCTTGGTAGTATTGATCCACCTACATTTACTATAATGGAATGGAAGCCTAAAAATGCAAAAAATAAAAAGCCGTATGTATTAGTTGGTAAAGGAGTAGTATACGATACAGGAGGCTTGAGTTTAAAACCTACTGCCGGTTCCATGGACGAAATGAAATGCGATATGGCTGGTGGTGCAGCGGTGGGTTGTACAATGTATGCCATTGCAAAAGCAAACTTGCCTGTATATGTAATTGGTTTGGTGCCGGCAACTGATAATCGCCCCGGAATGAATGCATATGTACCGGGTGATATACTTACCATGTTCAATGGTATGACAGTGGAGATGCTGAACGCTGATGCAGAAGGCAGGTTGATACTTGCAGATGCATTGAGCTATGCAAAAAAATATGAACCTGAATTGGCAATTGACCTTGCAACACTTACCGGTGCAGCAGCTGCTGCTATTGGTAAATATGGTATAGTAGCAATGGGTACGGCAGATAAGAAGGTGAAGAAAGCATTAAAGGATAGCGGAGAAAATGTGTTTGAACGTTTAGTAGAGTTTCCTTTCTGGGATGAGTATGCTGATCTGTTGAAGACTGAGATAGCTGATATGAAGAACATTGGCGGGCCTGTTGCAGGTGCTATTACGGCAGGTAAATTCCTTGAAAAATATACTTCATACCCATGGATGCACTTTGATATTGCAGGCCCTGCATTTATTAATGCCCCGTATGACTACAAGCCAAAAGGTGGTACCGGAACGGGTGTAAGGTTGTTGTTTGATTTTTTAAGCAATGTAAGTAGCTAATAATGACGCTTGTTTGATGTTATGATTATTCCTTCATGTTATCTTCATAATGGCGGTATACTTTTACATCATCAAACAAACAAACAAAAAACCAAAGTCATGAAAAAGATCAGTTTAATCCTAGCAGCAATGGTTCTTTTTGCTGGTGTTTCTTTCGCACAAGATAAGACAACAACCAAGACCGAAAAGAGCTCAAGCACAAAGACCGAGAAGACCACCAAGACCGAAAAGAAAGGTGGAAAGAAAGGTGGCAAGAAAGAAGCTAAGGCTTCTGCTCCTGCAGCTAAGTAATTTTGCTTCAATTATAAAAAAGCTCTGTGGTAACACAGGGCTTTTTTATGCCTCTTCTTTAAACCAGCCCGAGTACATCAGGTAATTATTGGCTATTCTATGTACCTCACCCTTAAGTAGTTCAGGGTTAATATCCTTGACTTTTTTAGCCGGTACCCCGGCCCAAACGGTACCTTCTTCTACAACCGTACCTTCTAATATAACCGCCCCGGCGGCTATAAGGCAATTACTGTGAATTACAGCATTATCCATTACTATAGCGCCCATTCCTATAAGTACATTATCATGTAGGGTGCAGCCGTGTACTATGGCATTGTGGCCAATTGATACGTTATTACCAATTACAGCCTTGGTTTTCTGGTAAGTACAATGAATAACGACCCCGTCCTGTATATTTACCTTATTGCCAATACGTATAGAATTAACATCGCCCCTTACCACGGCATTGAACCATACACTACAATCGTCGCCCATTACCACATCGCCTACTATTGTGGCGTTTTCAGCCAGGTAGCAGTTATTTCCAACAATAGGATTAATACCCTTAACACCCTTTATTAAAGCCATAGGTCATATTTTTTTGTAAAAATACGATATTGGCACTATTATGATATGAAAAATATATTACCTTTGCACCCCTTAAAGAAAAAGCTTAATACATAAATCGATAGTCATGTACGCAATTGTTGAAATAGGAGGCCAGCAGCACAAGGTTACAAAAGCTCAAAAGCTGTATGTAAACCTCCTCGAATCAAAAGAAGGTTCACACCTTGAATTTGATAAGGTTTTGTTAGTTGATAACGAAGGTGAAGTAAGCATTGGCTTACCATTTGTTGAAGGCACCCGTGTTGCTGCAACTGTAGTAGCTCATGTAAAGGACGATAAGGTTCATATCTTTAAACATAAAAGACGTAAAGGATACCGCCGTTTCAACGGTCACAGGCAACCTCTTACCGAGATCTTTATCCAGGGCATACTTGGTAAAGGTGAAAAATTAAAGGAGAATATGGAAGTTCCTAAGAGAGCTCCTAAAAACTATCCTACCAAAGCTCAGGCTCCTGTATTGGAAAATGAGAACGACGAAGTAGGTGAATCAGCTCCTAAGAAAAAAGCAGCTCCTAAAAAGAAGGCAGCAGCCCCTAAGGCAGAAGCAAAAGAAAAGAAGCCAGCTGCTAAGAAAGCTAGCCCTAAAAAATCTAAAGAATAATTTACAAACCAATAAAGCTATAAAGTCATGGCACACAAGAAAGGTGTTGGTAGTTCAAGAAACGGTAGAGAATCACATGGTCAACGACTGGGTGTGAAAATATTTGGCGGTCAAACTGCAAAAGCAGGTAATGTTATCCTTCGTCAGAGGGGTACCTCATACCACCCTGGTAAAGGTGTTGGCATGGGTAAGGACCATACAATTTTTGCACTTGTTGATGGTGAAGTAATATTTACTACCAAAAGACAAGACAGGCGTTACGTTGCTGTGATACCTGCTGAAGTTCAGGCTTCCGCTTAATTACTGCAGGAAAACAATATTATCCTGCCTGTGGCTTTGTGCTCATAGGCAGGATTTTTCATTTTCAGTTAATATCAGGATTTTATATTTGTTTAAAATTTAACCTATGCTCGAAATAGCTTACATACGCCAAAATTCAGAAGATGTAATTACGCGTCTTGCAATAAAGAATTTTGATGCCGCCACCACCGTAAAAGAAATACTTACGCTTGATGAAAAAAAACGTTCGGTACAAACTAAGCTTGATGATGTATTGGCGCAACTCAATAAAGCTTCGAAAGAAATAGGTGACCTTTATAAAGCAGGTAAAAAACAGGAAGCTGATGACCTGAAAGGTAAAACCACTGCCTGGAAAGAAGAAATTACAAAGCTTGAAGCCGAACTTAAAAATGCTGAACAAGCCGTGCAGGACAAATTGGTTGTATTGCCTAACCTGCCTAATAGCGCTGTACCCAAAGGTAAAACACCTGAAGACAATGCAGTAGTTTTTACCCATGGCGATATTCCGCAATTACCTGAAAGTGCATTGCCGCATTGGGAACTTGCCAAGAAATACGACCTTATTGATTTTGAATTAGGTGTTAAAATAAGTGGTGCAGGTTTTCCTGTATATAAAGGTAAAGGTGCCAAGCTGCAACGTGCGCTTATTAATTTCTTTTTAGATAAGGCCGCTGAAGCAGGCTATATTGAAATTGAGCCACCTATATTAATTAATAAAGATAGTGGTTTTGGTACGGGTCAGTTGCCTGATAAAGAAGGGCAGATGTATCATGTAACACTCGACGACCTTTATTTAATTCCAACGGCAGAAGTTCCTATTACCAATATATACAGAGATAGTATTGTAGAAGAAGATGCACTGCCAATTAAAAACTGTGGATATACCCCATGTTTCAGGCGCGAAGCTGGTTCGTATGGTAAAGATGTAAGGGGTTTGAACAGGTTGCATCAGTTTGATAAAGTGGAGATAGTGCAGATACAGCACCCTGATAAATCATACCAGACACTTGAAGAAATGCGTGAACATGTTGCTGGTTTATTAAAAACACTGGAATTACCATTCCGTACACTAAAGTTATGTGGCGGTGATATGAGTTTTGCATCGGCACTTACCTACGATATGGAAGTTTTTTCGGCTGCCCAAAAGCGCTGGCTTGAAGTTAGTTCTGTATCGAATTTTGAGTCGTTCCAGAGTAACAGAATGAAGTTGCGTATTAAAAAAGGTAAGGATAAACCAAGATTGGCACATACCCTGAATGGCAGTGCACTGGCTTTACCCAGGATAGTGGCTTCACTTTTAGAAAACAATCAAAGCGATAAAGGCATTCGAATGCCAAAGGCTATTGTTCCTTATACCGGCTTCGAATACATTAATTAGGAATTTTTGGATTGTCAAATCAAATAACCTTAAATATTTGGTTAATTCACATATAAATCTACTTTTGTACCGCTTAAATTGGAACTTTTGAAAAAAATAATCTCTACAGGCCTTATTTTTTGCAGTTTGTTATATGTACTGACAGGTTGTAACCACGATTTGTTTCACAGTCGTATTTCTGAAGGCACTATTGAATACAAAATAATTGTGCTCGACTCGGCTAATCCAATGGCTAAAATGGCTCCTGATAAAATGACCATGAAGTTTAAGAACAACCAGGAATATGCCGAACTGATTGCGGGAATGGGATTATTTGAAACATCGTTTATTAATGATGAGCCCGGGAAAAAAGTTACCCAAATGGTGCGTATGCTGAATAAAAAATGGGCCTATATTGCAGATACAGCAGCTATAAATAAGGAGTTACAACACGATGTTCAGTTTACCATAACCGAGACCGATGTAACTAAAATGATTGCCGGATATAAATGTAAAAAGGCAATTGCGAAATCGAAGGATGGAAAAAACCCGGATGTGGAATTATATTATACCAATGATATTAAGTTGGATCAGCCAAACTGGGCAACCCCGTTTAAAGAGATTGATGGTGTGTTGATGCAATACCGCATTGCGAAATATGGTTTTTATATGGAGTTTACTGCCGATAAGGTAGAGCCTGATAAAATAGAAGACGGTACTTTTAAGCTGCCAGCTGACTATAAGATGATATCAAAGCAGCAAATAGATGACCTCTATAAAGGATTTCAATAATTAATTAACCCTAAAAATTAAGTTTATGAAAAAGATTGTATTCGCATCGCTGGCCGGAATTACAACACTTGCACTGTTTGCATTTGCTTTGCCCGACGGTGGTTTTGAAGGTGTGATTACTTACAATATGTCATTTTCTGCTTCAGGGCAGAGTGGTGGAGCTATGCAGCAAAGCAGTGGCAGGCTTGTATATATTAAGGGAGACAAGGTGAGAACAGAGGTCAATAATAGCATGTTTAAACGTGTAACAATCGGAGACAGAAAGACGAAAGAAGAAATAACCCTTGTGACAACACCTGATGGTGGAAAATATGAAGTTAAACCTGATCCTACCAAAGTTAAGCCTGGAACAGAAGACAAGCCTGAAATAAAGTACCTGGATAGTACTAAAGTTATTGCAGGGTATACATGTAAAGCAGCAGATATTACCGTAACCGGTAAAACAGGTGAGAAGAATTCAGTTATTGTTTTCTATACCGACCAATTGCCATATAACGAAGATATGGGACAATTTAAGGGCTTAAAAGGCTTTTTAATGCAATTTGGTGTACAATTCGGGCAGACGAATATCACTTTTGTAGCGCAATCAATTGAAAAGAAGGCACTTTCTGATACACTTTTCACAGTTCCTGCCAAGGGATATAAAATATATAGCTCTAATGCAGAAATGATGAAAGATATACAAAGGCAAAACAGTGGAAATTAATTATAGATAGAAGTAGATTTAAAAAAACGGGCGAAAAGCCCGTTTTTTTTTGTCTTTTAATTTTCTTTTTCCTACATTTGTGTACGATTACTATAAGATATAAGACTTTATCTAATTTACCGGGATTAAAAAAAGATGAATATTTTATAAATAGATAGTTATTATTTCTGCAACCGTTTAATTTACCCCCTAAATTAAAACCAATTATGAAAAATTTTACTGGACTTAAGAATGTAATAGGAGGCGTCTTCCTGGCGGCTTTATCTATTACTGCTAACGCGCAAAATAACGTAGGTATTGGCACCAACACGCCTGATCCTTCTGCTGCACTTGAAGTGCAATCAATTAACCAGGGTGTACTTATACCAAGAATGAATACTGTGGGAATGAATGCAATTGCAGCTCCCGCGCCTAGTTTAATTATTTATAATACTGACTCAAATTGCTATTGCTTTTATAATGGTTCTACTTTAGCATGGCAGTCACTTTGTCATTCGTTAACGGCTGGCCCTGCAGGCCCGACAGGTGTTGCTGGTGCTACAGGTGCTACTGGCCCTGCTGATACAGTTGCCGGCCCTGCTGGTCCTACAGGCCCTGCAGGTGCAACGGGTGCAGCTAGTGTTGTTCCCGGTCCAACAGGCCCTACCGGAGCCGGTTCGGGAACTCCAGGTCCAACTGGTCCTACTGGTGCAGCTAGTGTTGTTCCCGGTCCAACAGGTCCTACCGGAGCCGGTTCGGGAACTCCTGGTCCTACAGGTCCTACTGGTGCGGCTAGTGTTGTTCCTGGTCCTACAGGTCCTACCGGCCCTAACTGGACACTTACAACACCTACTTTCAATGCAAATGGAACGGTTACAGTTAATGGTACTGCCGGTTCGGGCGGACCAGTTACCACAGCAAGCGCTGCATGGTTAACTACAGGTAATAACCCTGTTGCAGGTACTAACTTTATCGGGTCTATAAATGGTGCAGATTTTATAACAAAAACCACCAATGTTGAGCGTATGCGTATAACAGCTGCAGGATTGGGAGTATATAATAATACTGCTCCTCTTGCGGGTGACGTATTCTCTGTTTACAGTAATAATATGGGTGGAACAACAATTACTAACACACTTGGAGCCAGTGCAATAAATGGTTACGCTAATGGCGGAACAGGTGTTTTTGGTGAGGACGTAGGTGGTGGAGATGGCGTTGTTGGATACAATAACGATAATACCGCTACAGGTGGCATTGGTATTTTTGGGGAAGCTGATGGACAAACTATTGCTATAGAAGGATATGCACCTAATAAAATTAATGGTACTGGTGTATCTGGTTATGCCCCTGCAAATGGTTTAGGTATTGGTGTATGGGGTACTGACTCAGCTGGTTTTTCTGGCGTAGTTGGTAACGATGCCCATGCATATAATGGGGTATCAGTTACACTGGCAGGTTCTCAGGCAGGTGGTTCGTTTACCGGTGTAAGTGCAGGTCTTACAGCTTATGCATATTCGAACTCTGCAACTCCATTAACTCAGGGTGGTTTTTTCCAGGATAGTATTAATAAAACACACAATATTCAAGTTAGTATAGCAGCATATATGGCTAATACAGCATATAAAGTATATAGCCCTTCAGGTACCGCTGCTGTTTCAACTTCTGTAAAAGATGTGAATGATAAATGGGTAGTTATGTTTGCGCCGGAAGCGCCGGAAGTGCAATTTGAAGACTATGGACAAGGTGAATTGGTTAATGGAGAAGCGAAAATTGATCTGGACCCAACTTATGCCAAGAACGTTGCCATCAATGATAAACATCCATTACGGGTTTTTATTCAGTTGGAGGGCGATTGCAATGGAGTGTATGTAACCGATAAAACTGCTACTGGTTTTACTGTTAAGGAACTTAACAAAGGAACGTCGAATGTAAAGTTCTCTTACCACGTTGTTGCGAATGTGAAGGATGCAATGGTAGATGGTGAAGTTGCTTCTAAATTCCAAGACCTAAGGTTCCCACCTTGTCTGGGAGTTCAGCAAACAGCAAGGATTACACGTCCTAAAACTACCAATGCGCATACTGCCGCAATTCTAGGTAAGAAGAAAACTATAAAATAATATAGATAATCAATAAGAAAAACCCAAGCTTTAAGCTTGGGTTTTTTTATGCGCCTTCTTTTCTTTTGCTTTGTTCTGTTCTTCAAACTCCTTACCAATTTCATCGGCTGATTTACCCAGGAATTTCATAGCCTGTCTTGCTTGTATAGAAAGGCTATCGTTGGGGTACTTAGTTACAAGCTCGGTATACTTCTGGCGTGATTTTGCAGTGTCCTGCAGGTTATTATCGTAAATAAAACCTTCTACCAATAAGCATTCAGGTACAAGCCTGCTTTGCGGGTATTTAGTAACCACATTGTTATATATATCTATTGCCTTTGCATATTGCCCGGTACTTGAAGCCAATCCGCCTGCGTTAAATAAAAATGCAGCTGACATAGTATCACCTGGGTAGTACTTTGCATAATCAAGGTAGGCAGCGATACCCAAATTAGCTGTAAAGGTTTCAAGTGTAGCCGATGCTTTTAATTTGCCTTCAACTGCTCTCACAGCCTGCATTAATGCTTGCCCGCTGGTATCTTTAGCAACAGCAGTTGTGCTATTACCCTGACCCTGATCTTTGGTTTTATTACCACAGCCTGCTATAGAAAGAAAAATACAATAGGCTGCAATTGATAATGTTAGTTTTTTCATTGTATTATTTTTTTAATGGGAATTTCATTCTGTAAGAAACATCTACAATCCCTTTTGAAAGGTCAGTAAGTTTTCTTTTTAATAAGCGTTTACGCAATGGGTTTATTTTGTCAATGAATAATATTCCTTCAATGTGGTCATACTCATGTTGTATTATCCTTGCCTTAATTCCATCATATTCCTCCTCATGCGGCTTAAAATTTTCGTCAAGGTATTTTATCTTAAGCGTAGGTTTTCTTTCCACATCTTCACGAATAGTAGGTATGCTAAGGCAACCCTCATTAAATTTCCATGGGGTACCACCTTCCTTCAGTATCTGTGCATTAATGAATATTTTCTTAAATCCTTCCAGTTCTTTCGATTCATTTTCATGTTCCTGGTCCTCAGCAAAAGGTGAGGCATCAACTATAAATAAACGGATAGACAAACCAACCTGTGGTGCAGCAAGCCCAACACCCTTGGCATTGTGCATGGTTTCGAACATATTGTCAATTATCTTTTTAAGATCGGGATGATCTTTGGTAATATCCTGTGCTTTCTTTTTCAGCACCGCATCTCCGTAAGCTACTATTGGTAAAATCATAAAGCTAATTTCAATAAAACGCAAAATTACTATTTAGCCCGAAATTGAAGGCGGTAGCCGGCCATCTTTCTTCATTTCCATGAAAGTTTGCAGTATAAGGGCAGCACTTACCATATCAATGGTCCCTTTATTACGCCTGTCTTTTTTGCTTACGCCTCCGTCTATCATGCTCTGAAATGCCATGCGTGAAGTAAAGCGTTCGTCTACCTTATATATAGGTAAACCCGGGAATTTTGCCTGTAATTGAGTAGTGAATTTATCTACCGCCTGGGCGCTTTGAGCAGGTGTATTATCAAGGTGTTTGGGTTCGCCCACCACAATGCCTTCTACCTTCTCTTTTTTAAGGTAGTCTGTCAAAAAATCGAATATGGTTGCTGTTGGTACCGTGGTAAGGCCCGATGCAATTATCTGCTGCGGGTCGGTTGCTGCTATGCCTGTGCGTACGGTTCCATAATCTATTGCCAGTATTCTCATATGCTTACAAATTTAAGAATTAAAGAGCCATAGGCGCTGTTTTTATATATTTGTTCATGGCATATTAAAAGAAACCTATGGGAAACGAAATTGAACTTATTGAAAGCGCTTGGGCAAACCGCGAATTGGTGAAAAATGATGATGTACGTAAGGCGGTGCAGGACACTATGGAAAAGCTTGATAAGGGCAAATTGCGTGTTGCTGAGCCTGCTGGCGATGGATGGAAAGTGAACGAATGGGTGAAGAAGGCTATTTTACTTTTCTTTCAAACCCAGAAAATGGAAACTATACATGCCGGCGACCTGGAGTTCTATGATAAGATTCCCTTGAAAAAGAATTTTGAAGCCATTGGTGTTCGCTCGGTACCACACGGACTTGCGCGGTATGCTTCATACCTGGCACCGGGTGTAATTATGATGCCATCGTATGTAAATATTGGTGCGTATGTAGATAGCGGAACGATGATAGATACATGGGCTACAGTGGGCTCATGTGCGCAAATAGGCAAAAATGTACACTTAAGCGGCGGGGTAGGTATTGGTGGTGTGTTAGAACCGCCTCAGGCAGCACCGGTAATTATTGAAGATAATTGTTTCGTGGGTTCGCGTTGCATTGTGGTAGAGGGCGTGCGTGTGCAAAAAGAAGCTGTGCTTGGTGCCAATGTTGTGCTTACCCAGTCAACCAAAATAATTGATGTTAGCGGTGAGAAGCCTATCGAATATAGAGGAATAGTGCCGCCACGTTCAGTAGTTATTCCCGGTTCGTACGAAAAACAATTTCCGGCCGGCAAGTATGCTGTTTCCTGCGCATTAATTATTGGCAAGCGAAAAGAAAGTACAGATACCAAAACCTCTTTGAATGAAACATTAAGAGAATTTAATGTTCCGGTATAAAGCATGGCTCAAAAGAAACATATTCTTCCTAAAAAAGTAGCAGCCAAACCCGCTCCGGTTGAGGCTAATTTTTTTACCAATATCTATGTATTGCTTGGAATTGTTTTGCTTATTACGCTCGTATGTTTTTCAAGTGCCATTCGTAACGATTTTACGAATTGGGACGACGTTGATTATGTAACACAAAATAGCCTGGTTAAAAGCCTGTCTTGGGAAAATATAAAGGCAATTTTTACTACCAAGTCCGTTATGGGTAACTATCACCCGCTGGCAATGCTTTCATTGGCAATTGATTATCATTTTAATACGCTGATGCCACATGGTTATCATGTTACAAGTATTATAATTCACTTGCTTACCGTGGCTCTTGTTTTTTTCTTTGTGCAGCTGTTAACCAAACAACCCATGATCAGTTTTATGGTAGCACTGCTTTTCGGCATTCATCCCATGCACGTAGAATCAGTTGCTTGGGTGGCAGAACGTAAGGATGTGTTATATGTATTCTTTTATATGGCTGCTTTAGTAACATACATGTATTACATAAAAGCAAATACAAGAAAGACATTGTATTTTGTGCTAACTTTTTTATTGTTTGCTTTCTCTGTACTTTCCAAAGCACAGGCAGTAACTCTACCGGTGGTATTGTTGCTTATAGATTATTACTGCAACAGGAAGTTTGACAAAAACACCTGGCTGGAAAAGATCCCATTTTTTGTTCTGGCAATTTGTATGGGTTGGGTTGCAGTATCGGCACAAAAAGAAACCGGTGCAATAAAAGATGTACCTAATAACCCATTATTTGAACGGATACTTTTTGCAGGGTATAGTTTTCTTGATTATGGTTGGAAGCTTATATGGCCGGGTTCTCTTTCTGCATATTATCCTTATCCTGATAAGCCATTTCCTATTATATTCTATGTTGCGCCATTTGTAGCACTCGGTTTAGTTGTACTTGCTGTGAAGTATTATAAGAACAGAATGATCGTATTCGGTTCAGGTTTCTATATCGCTAATATATTTCTGCTACTGCAATTACTGCCTGTGGGTGGCGCAATGATGGCTGAACGGTATTCCTACTTATGTTCATTCGGATTGTTTTTTATGGCAGGCAAGGGGGTATTTGATTTTATTGAAAACAAAAAATTTGCAACGTATAAATATCCGGTAATAGTGTTGCTGCTATGTTATGGGATTTATTTAGGCCATGGAACATATGAACGAAACAAAGTATGGAACAATAGTAAATTGCTGTGGCTGAATGTAATTGAGCAATACAAAAATGTACCTATTGCCTATAATAACCTTGGTTCGTATTACCAAAAGCATGAACAGCTAGACTCTGCATTGATGAACTTTAATGAAGCCTTGCGATTGAAAGCTCAATTTCCTGAAGCATTAACAAACCGTTCAGATATATGGCGTGTAAGGGGTAATTATGCGCAAGCTATAGCAGATTGTGATTCAGCTATTGCAGCAGACAAGAATTGTACTGAGGCCTATATGAATAGAGGTATAGCATATTGCTTTATAAATAAATTCGACGAGGCTTTGCACGATTTTACATTTGTAGTGTCAAGGAAAGGTGGCCAGGCATCATTATATACCAACCGCGGCAATTTGTATGATATGAAAGGGAAAACAGATTCTGCCATTTCGGATTATACAATGGCTATAAAACTTGACCCTGAAAACCCAGATGATTACCTCAGCCTGGCCAAAACACTATTTAAAATAAAGAAATACGATGAGGCTATTCAGAATATGAATAAAGCTGAAGAGTTGCATTCTACCGCCAATAACCTTTATATTTTCCGCTCACAATGTTACAGGGAAATGGGTAATTACGCTGCGGCATTGAAAGATGCCATGACGGCCAGAAATTTAGGTTTGCAAATAAATGAAGACTATCTTAGCGACTTGAAAAAACATCTTCCTGAAGGAAAATGAACAAGAAAAGCGATAAATACAGGTTGCAGCAGCCAAAACAGGCCCAACAAAACGCTGGTAAACGTGGCGTAACTGCATCAAAAAAGGAAGCTCCACTTGAGTTAAGCGTACCTGTTTCATCAGATGAGTCGATGATAAAATGGGGGCTGCTTATTGTAGTTATTGTTACAACTTTTTTTTGTTACCGCTATTCCTTAAATAACCAGTTGACAAATTGGGATGATGGTGTATATGTAACTGAAAACCCTTATGTAAAGGTTATGAGTTGGGATAATATTAAGGCTATGCTTGACCCGAGGAAAAATATTACCCAGAACTATTACCACCCGCTTACGTTGTTCTCGTTAATGCTCAACTATCATTTCTCAAAGGATAGGCCTGAAGGATATTACATTACAAACATTGTCATTCACTTACTGAATACAGCACTCATTTTCTTTTTCATTATGCAATTACTGGGTGCGATGGTAAAGCGCAAGTATGGCGATATTAAAGGAATAGTTTGGCTTGCAGCATTGTGTGCATTGTGGCATGGTATTCACCCTATGCATGTTGAATCAGTATCGTGGCTGGCAGAACGTAAAGATGTATTGTACCTTTTCTTTTACATTCTGGGTTTAATGACCTATGTTAAGTATGTAGAAGCGGGCGAGAGTAAATGGCTTATATATACCGCTATTTTTTACTTGCTGTCACTTATATCCAAACCATTGGCGGTTACATTCCCGCTTTCAATTTTTGCGCTCGATGTTTTATTGAAGAGAGATAAGGAATACCCATTCCCTTATTGGAAGCTGATAATTGAAAAGGTACCAATATTCATTCTTTCGTTTGCTGCCGGTGTTGCGGCGTATGTAATGGCCAAGCAGGGAGGCTCAATAAGCTCCTTCGGAGTATTTACCATCTGGCAGAGAATAATGTTTGCCTCAGATAATTTCGTGATGTATTTTGTAAAAGCATTCGATCCTGTACATCTTTGCTCCTTCATTCCATATCCTAATACAGATACCGATGGGTCCTTACCATTTATTTATTACATCGCACCAATCCTTGCATTACTGATACCGGCTATTCCTCTATACCTTTCGTACCGTGCCGGTGAGAATTATTTCCGCGTTACATTATTTGGTTTTGCATTTTACTTCTTTAATGTAATGTTCATATTACAGTTTGTTTCAGCAGGCGCAACCATAATGTCTGAACGATATAGTTATGCTCCATACATTGGCATTGTATTTATGGTCGTATACTTTTTGTATGTGTTAGTAGATAAATTCCCGGCTTTTAAGTATCCTGTTATAGGCGTAGTGCTGCTGGCCTCGTCTATTTTAGGATATTTATGTTACGACCGTACATTGGTTTGGCACAATACAAAAACACTTTGGCAGGATGTTATACGTAAGTATCCATATCGCATTCAAACATCGTACAAGAACCTGGGTAATTATTATGCCGACTTGGGGCCAACCAATCCTGTGTATTACGATAGCGCCTATACCAATTATGTTACGCTTGTTAAGATACATATGGCCGATGCAGGTACATGGAGCAATATTGCCAATATATATGGCTTAAGACAGCAGTTTGATAGTTCACTCATAGCATACAGCATGGCATTGAAAATGGACAGTACTAGTTTTGATGCGCACCTCGACAGAGCTATTACCTATTCTATGATGAAGAAGTACCCGGAGGCATTGACTGACTATAATTATGCGTATAAGCTTGAACCGAAGTCTGAAAAGATGTTGCAGAACAGGGCAAGCACTTATATGGCTTGCGGATTGTATGCTGATGCTATTAAAGATTATACAAATTTAATTGGCATAAATCCTGATATACCTGGAACATACCTTGACAGAGGAGCTGCTGAATGGGATAGTAAGGATTACCAGGCAGCATTAACTGACTTTACATATTACCATAAAATAGATCCGAAAAATGTGCAATGCGTATTTAACCTGGCAGTTACATATGAGAAGTTAAAAGATTTTAAATCTGCGCTCGATTATGCACTTATGGCACAACAGGCAAAATTCCCCAATGCTACAGATACATATATTAATTTCCTGAAGCAGCAGATTAATCACCCTACCAAGTAGTATGATTGAGGAGATTAAAAAATGCGCCAAGGTACTTCGTGAAGGCGGTACCATACTTTACCCTACCGATACTATTTGGGGGATTGGATGTGATGCAACGAACGAAGCGGCTGTGCAGAAAGTATTTGATATAAAAAGCAGGCCTTCATCAAAAAGCATGATAATATTGGTGGCAGAAGTACACCAGATTAGTTTTTATGCGGAAGTTCCCCCGGTTGCATTAGACCTTGCTGAGTTTTCTGAAACACCGCTTACCATTATTTACCCTAAGGCAAAGGGCATAGCCAAAGCACTGGTTGCTGAGGATGGTTCTATTGCTATACGGGTGGTTAAAGATGAGTTTTGCAGAATGCTGATAGATACCATACGTAAACCACTCGTTTCAACATCGGCTAACATAAGTGGCGAACCTGCACCTGATATTTTTGACGCGATAGATGAAGATATTAAAGGTAAAGTGGATTATGTGGTAAATTTGAGGCAACATGAAACAAAAAAAAGTGCTCCATCTAAAATTATTAAAATAGATATGGATGGTACTTTTCAGATAATACGAAAGTGAGTACAGAGAATAAATCGCAGGCAACTAACATGCAGGAAGCATTAACTCATCCTGTTTTCAAGGTCATACAACAAGTGGCTGATGAAATGGGTGTAGATGCCTATGTAGTTGGGGGCTTTGTCCGCGATTTTATTTTATACCGCCCTTGTAAGGATATAGATGTAGTAGTAGTAGGTAAAGGAATAGAACTGGCACAGAATGTAGCAGCACGCCTGGGTGATAAGAAAGTGAATGTATTTAAGAATTTCGGCACGGCCCAACTTATATATGAAGATTACGATATTGAATTTGTAGGTGCAAGAAAGGAATCATATAACAGAGAATCGCGCAAGCCGGTTGTAGAAGATGGCACCCTTGAAGATGATCAGAAACGCAGAGATTTTACCATTAATGCATTAGCCATTGGCTTAAATAAAAAAAACTACGGCGTTCTGCTTGACCCTTTTGACGGAGTGGGGGATATAGAAAGAAGAATAATTCGTACACCGCTTGACCCGGACATAACCTATAGCGATGATCCCTTGCGCATGATGCGTGCTATTCGTTTTGCAACACAATTAGATTTTCAGATAGAACCTAAATCATTTGAATCTATTTGTAAGAATAAGGAGAGGATAGAAATAATTTCGAAGGAACGTGTTATTGAAGAACTCAATAAAATAATACTGGCTGATATTCCATCCATTGGGTTTGAATTGTTATTTGATACGGGCCTGCTGCATTTGATATTCCCTATAATGGTTCAATTGCATGGTGTAGAAATAATCAATGGAATGGGGCATAAGGACAATTTTTATCACACCTTACAGGTACTTGATAATCTTTCTTTGCGAACCAAAGATTTGTGGTTGCGCTGGTCTGCTGTATTGCACGACATTGCTAAGCCAGCTACCAAGCGCTTTGATACTAAGGTGGGCTGGACCTTCCATGGCCATGAAGATAGGGGAGCTAAGATGGTGCCCAAAATATTTGCCGACCTGAGATTGCCGCAGAATGAAAAAATGAAATATGTGCAGAAGATGGTAATGCTACACTTGCGGCCTATTGTATTGGCACATGAAACAGTTACTGATTCGGCAGTACGGAGGCTGTTAGCTGATGCAGGTGATGATATAGATGACCTGATGCTGTTATGTGAAGCTGATATTACCACAAAAGATTTCGGGAAGCAGAAAAAATATATGCGGAACTTTCAACTTGTAAGGCAAAAACTGAAAGAAGTAGAAGAGAAAGATAATTTACGCAATTGGCAACCACCGGTTAGTGGTGAAGATATTATGAAATGCTTTGGCATAGGTCCCTCATTACAGGTGGGAATAATTAAAGAAGCTATTCGCGAAGCTGTGCTGGAGGGTGTAATACCTAATAAGCGTGAAGAGGCTTATAAATATATGGTTGACAAGGGAAAAGAAATGGGTCTAACCCCTGTTCAAAAAGCCTGATATTCATTCACCGACCTTTTCCGCCGTTTACCGATTTTGTGCTGTTAATTGCCTAATGGCTATTCCTAAAAAATGCTAACTGGTATAGTTTTGAATTAAAATATTCAGAACATGAAAGAAGTAAGAACAGAAATAAATATAAATGCCCCTACTGAAAAAGTATGGAAGATACTTACGAATTTTAAAGACTACCACAACTGGAACCCTTTTTTGAGATGGTTAACAGGGAAGGTTGCAGTAAATAATAAAATTGCGGTCAGGATTGCTCCTCCGGGTGCGAATGCAATGACATTCAATCCCAAAGTTTTGAAATTTGATAGAAACAAGGAGTTTCGTTGGTTAGGCCATTTGCTTTTTCCGGGTCTGTTCGACGGGGAACATATTTTCGAACTTACAGATAATGGAAATGGTACAACAAGCTTCGTACAAAGAGAACAATTCAGAGGTATTCTTATTCCTTTATTCAAAAAAATGTTGGATGTAAATACCAGGCAAGGCTTTGAGTTAATGAATGAGAAATTAAAGGAAAAGGCAGAACAGCAATAAAAAAGGGAGACTAATTAGCCTCCCTTTTAAATGTAAGCTGTTACACTTTATTTAGAGCAATGTCCGCTTTTTGACGAACAAGCTTCATGTGTGCATTTGCTTTTATCACATTTACCGGCACAACTACCGTTTGTGCAGCAGCTTTTATCGCAGCCACATTTGGTCGTACAAGCTGAACAACAAGGTTGTTTATCCTTTGTATTGTTAGTTGTTGTTGTACCATTCGATGCAAGTGCTGACAATGCAAGAAGCATAGCCGAACTTGCTATTACAAGTTTACGTTTCATGTTATTATGTTTTAAAAATTAAAAAATACGTTGATTCTTATCCTAATAGACAAGCCGTATTTTCAGGAGGCTGCCAGCATTGGCAGGTATAATGAAATGCGTAAGACGAATTATAAAAAATAGGATATTCCTGAAGTTTTTGGCTTGCAAATGCAACCTGGTTATTATCCGAAACTATAAAGCCGGTGCAACATGCATATTGGCCAAACGGATTACAAGACATATCGCCACACATTCCTTTCATTGGCTTAGGGGCCTTTTTTTGTTCATGATGCATGCAACACGATTTCGTGCAGGTCTTCATTTTCTGAATGGGTTCAGCAAGTGATAAAATTGGCTGAATCGTCAAAAAAGAGAAGAAGAACAATAATATACTTGCCACCGATTTCATAAAGCAAAGATAGGCCCTAACATGCCCATTTGCATATAGCTTAACAATCTTTAACACTGTAAAGAAGATGGTGCAGGTGTTTAATGTGCTTCCAGCCAGTTCTTTCCGATACCTACATTCACATCAATAGGTACATCTAGCTTAATAGCATGTTTCATCTTGTCTTCCACCATTGGTTTCAGTACATCCATTTCTTCCGGGTAAGCATCAAACACCAATTCGTCATGTACTGTAAGTACCATTTTAGAACGGAGCTTTTGTTTCTTTATCTCATTATGAATGTTGATCATGGCAATCTTTATAAGATCTGCCGCTGAGCCTTGTATGGGTGCATTAATGGCATTACGCTCGGCAAAACCACGCACAGCGTAATTACGGGAATTAATATCTGGTAGGTAACGTTTTCTGCCCATTAGGGTTTCAACGTAGCCGTGTGTCTTTGCAAATTCAATACTCTTATCCATATAGGCTTTTACAGCACCATATTGTGTAAAGTATTGGTTAATAATATCAGATGCTTCTTTTCTGGGAATACCTAATCGTTGCGATAAACCAAAAGCAGAAATGCCATATATGATCCCGAAATTTACTGTCTTTGCATTCCTGCGCATTTCAGAAGTAACAGTATCAATAGCTACATTATATATTTTGGCAGCTGTAGCTGAATGGATATCATATTTCTGATGGAAAGCCTCTATCATAGCTTTATCTCCGCTCAACGATGCAATAATTCTAAGCTCTACCTGCGAATAATCTGCTGACAGAAGCACCCTATGTTCATCACCCGGTATAAATGCCTTACGTATTTCTCTACCCCGGGCAGTGCGAATAGGAATGTTCTGAAGGTTAGGATCCTCAGAACTTAATCGGCCTGTAACAGCAACAACCTGGTTAAATGTAGTGTGAATGCGCCCGGTCTTTGGGTCTACTAATAAAGGCAGTGCATCTACATAGGTGTTTTTTAGTTTTTGCAGCTCGCGGTAGTCAAGTATTTTATTAATTATCGGGTGCGCTTCTGCTAATTCTGTCAGTACTTCTTCACTGGTAGAATATTGCCCGGTCTTTGTCTTTTTTGCTTTGTCCGATATTTTCATTTTCTCGAAAAGCGTCTCGCCAACCTGCTTAGGAGAATCAATATTGAATTCGAAACCTGCAATAGCTTGTATTTCTTTCTTCAGCCCCTCGATGTCATTTTGTAATTCGCCCGATATTTCTTTCAAGGCGTGTTTATCTACTTTTATTCCGAGCAACTCTATATCAGCCAATACTTTTTCCAATGGAATCTCCACTTCGTCGAACAAACGTCTTGCTCCAACTTCGTCAAGCTTAGCAGAAAGCGTATCGCGCAACCTGAATAGTACATCAGCACGTTCACAGCATATTTTCATTATCTGGTCGTTCGATATCATATCCATGCTATACTGCTCCTTTAAGGGCTTGCGTGTTTCAGCACCAAACTCAACAATACCAATACCCAGCACAGTTGAAGCAATATCAGGAATAGAGTGATTGCTTTCCGGCCGAACAAGGAAATGGGCTATCAATACATCAAAGAATTCTCCCTCAATAGTTAATCCTTTTCCATCTAAAAACTTAATGCATTTTTTTACATCGTAACCGGTTTTCAGATTCTTACTTTCAAATATTGGTTTTAGTTGAGCCCAATCTGTTTTGTCATTTATCTCTATAAAATAAGCTTGCTCCGCTGCATTACTAAATGCCATACCAAGACATTGTCCGCCTTGTATAGCAATATAAAACGCAAGCTGCTTGCTATCATGCAGCTTACTAACGAGGTCGGTTATGGAGTTAATTTGTTCATAGTGCCCTTCAATATGTTTTGCACCAATAACCGTTTCAACTACAACGGGTGGGGGTGCATCTAACATTCCTTCTGAAGCTATTTCAGATGGTGTTGGAGCAGCCGTGGTAACTGTTGTTGCACTTTCCCCGGGAAAGAAATCTTTCATGGCTCTTACCAGGAATGTTTTAAATTCCAGTTCATTGAATACCTCCAGCAATAATTTTTTATCGGGTGTGCCTAATTGCATTTCATCCAAGCTGAAAGGCAAGGGAACATCGCAAATTATAGTTGCAAGTTTTTTTGAAGAGATTGCCTTGTCTTTATTCTGTTCTACTTTTTCCTTTAACTTTCCTTTTAGCTTGTCAGTATTCTCAAGCACATTTTCAACGCTTCCAAAATCATGTATAAGCTGCATAGCAGTTTTTTCTCCCACACCCGGAATGCCTGGTATATTATCAACGGAATCGCCCATTAAGCCCAAAATGTCAATTACCTGTATAGGGCTGTGAATACCATATTTGTCACATATTTCCTTAACACCTAACACTTCAGCAGGCTTGCCTTTATTCGATGGTTTATATATCTGAACATGTTCAGTAACTAACTGTCCGTAATCCTTATCCGGAGTCATCATATACACTTTATACCCGGCTGTCTCTGCATTATGCGAAAGAGTTCCTATTATATCATCGGCTTCGTAACCATCTTTCAAAAGCACAGGAATTTTAAAGGCCTCGGCTATTTTAACAATATAGGGAACTGACTTGATAATATCTTCTGGTGTTTCTGCACGACCTGCTTTATAATCAGCATCCATTTCATGGCGTACAGTAGGGGCATGAGTATCGAAAACAATAGCCATGTGCGTAGGCTTTTCTTTTTCAAATACCTCAAAAAGTGTATTGGTGAAACCAAACATGGTTGAGGTGTTTAGCCCTTTGGATGTTACGCGCGGGTTAGAGCTGAATGCGAAATAGGCCCTGTATATCAATGCCATAGCATCGAGCAGGAATAGCTTTTTAGGATGGTCGGGTGTCATGTTGAATTTCTATTGTATACAAAGAAAGAAAATTTATCTGAATGAAGAATTATGAGATGATAGGGGTGAATAAAAAATGTGAATAGACATGTTTTTTGCTTTCTATTTATGTAGCTTTGCTTCATATACTTATGTAGAATGAAAAGATTTTTTTTGGTATTATTTTTGTTATTTGCAGTAGCTGGTTTTGCTCAGGATCTGAAAAAAATCACCAAAACATTTAAAACACCTGAAGGGTGGAGTGTGGATTTAGTGAAAGATACTACCTACGTACCTATGTTTGGTAAAAAGGCTATAGCACAATGGAAATTTGAATGCAATAAGAAGAAGCTGCAACCCGTTATATTCTACGTGTTTGAATTTACGCATGAAGATTCAGCAAAGATGGAACAAAAGGCTATGATGTATTATGCTACTTCAAACTGCCTTGTAACTTCAAATGAAGATATACGGCAGAACAGTTTAAACTTTATAAGAGGAAAATATTTTTTTGCGGAAAAGATGTGTCCTTGCTATACAACAGGTTCCGTTGAGTGCCGTACCATGGTAAGGAGTATTAATGAGTGGATAACGAATAAAGATAAATCGAAAGAATTCTGATCAAATGAAAGGGATTATAATGGGTTTAGTATTGTTTGTATTATTCGCCTTTAAAGGCGGAGAAAAAAATAATAGCAAGCAACCATGTATAAGTTCACTTGACGGAAAGGGATACCGTTATGTGGTTCCACAAAAGCCTAATTGGACCTTCTATTTCCTTTTTTATTGTGAAGGTGATTCTTTAAGAGGTTTAATAATGGGGCCAACCATGCAAACTCCATCAAATGGTTTATACTTTCGCGCCAATGTTAATAATGTGAAAATAGTGAAGGATTCTGTGAGCTTTAATTTTATTGAAGGGGAGTTATATAGAGCACCATTTACACTAAGTAACTATAGGAATTATGGCGGTCCTCTTGCAGTTGGTTTTGCCCATGACAGATTGTTTTATAAAGGTGTTATAAAAGGTGATAGTGTGATGACACTGATGTGTCAGAGTAAATATTATACCTGTGGAGCTGATTCTCTGATTTTCACTAAAATGAAATAGTAGGTTCCTTCTCGGGAACTAAAAAGCTTCTTCAACACTCAGGTAATACTCGACTGTGTTGCCGTAACCAACATCGCCGCGGATATTAATGTGTTGTTTTCTATTAGCATTATAGCGCAGGCCAACGCCTTCAGCTAAAATAAGTCCGGGTGCATCCGGAAACATACCTGGGTGGCCTATTAGCGCTGAGGCACCAAATACAGCAAATCCCCATGGGCCATGTATATGAACTCTTGCTTCCGCCTGTAAAAGAGTAAGGAATTTATCCCTGTAATATCCATAATAATATCCGCGCATTTGTTTGCTTCCACCTACTAAGCCCATTTGGTCAAAAGGCACATCTCCAAATGTGAACTGGTTACGTTGGTTCACGGCTAAAATAAATGAACGGGATATTTTTTTATACCATGAAAAATCGGTAGTTATCTTTTGAAAATTCAGCGTTGAGCCAAATATGTTTGAATAATCATACGATGTAATTCGTATGAATAACCCCTTTGTAGGGAAGAAAATACTATCACGTGAATCATATAAAAGATCAATACCTGCACCGGAAGCCGAATATCCTTTACTGCCAGTTACTTCTCCGTTAATTAAAACACCGCTGGCGTCGTACTGTATAAATTTATCGCTTTGAAAATTGTAGTCTATTCCGGCATATATGTTTGAAAATAGTTTTCGGTATCCATTTAAAATAACCCTCGGATATATTATTTCAAAAAGTTCCTTATTAACTCTTTCAGTGCCTATTCCCCAGTAATAATAACTGTATTTATAAAAGCCAAGCTCCCCGTCGAGGTAATACAAATTATTCTTCGAATAGAGTTCAATAGGTGCATATAATACTATCTGGTTGTTTTGGGTATATGCCGCAACACCTAAAATGTCAGAGTAATTTGTGGCACTATCATGGTTTAGTTTAAATGTAAATGAGGCGCCTGCACCGAAAGCGAACCGTGTTTCGGGTACATAATAAAATACAGGAACAGGTATTACGTGAAGTTTTTTGTTCTTAACACTATCAGTATTAGCGGCATATGCAGAAAAGAAATAAAAAGTAAGTGAGATGAATAGCAATAGTTTTTTCATGAAAGAAACAAAAAAATGCAAGTAGCCACAATTTTACATTTTATTTGAATAGGCTACAAATATTATCTTTGAAATAATTAGGAGCGATGCAAACAGTTATATATGGACATAGAGGTGCGAGAGGATTATACCCCGAAAATACTATAGAGGGCTTTTTATATGCAGCCGGCTTAGGTTTGTATGGTGTTGAGCTGGATGTAGTTATATCGAAAGATAAAAAAGTCGTGGTTTCTCACGAACCCTGGATGAATCCTAAGACCTGCACCAAGCCCGATAATTCGAAGGTGAGTTTTCTTAAGCGCAAGAACCTGTATCGGATGAATTACAATAGAATACGTCGGTACGATTGTGGCTTGCGTGGTAATATTAATTTCCCCGACCAGATCAAACTGCCTGCGTACAAACCTTTATTGGCTGAGGTTATTCAAAAGGTTGAGGCATTTATTAAAAGTAATAATCTTCCGCCGTTGGTATATAATATTGAAATAAAGAGCAAATGGGTTAATGACCATGAATTGCATCCCCCACCTGAAGAATTTGTAGAATTAGTGCTTAAGGAATTGGCTCCATTCAATATTTATAATAGAATATTGATACAATCGTTCGATATGCGACCACTGAATATATTGCATCAAAAAAATCCGGGCTGCCAAATAGGAATGTTGGTTAAAAACCCACGTTTTATCCGGTTGCGAATGAGTGCATTAACCTTTACGCCAGATACGTGTGGCATGTACTATAAATACGCCACCAACAAGTGGATAGAGAAGATACGGGAATTGGGTATGAAAGCCTTGGTATGGACAGAAAATGAAAAAGAAGACATGCGCCAGCATATTTTAATGGGTGTTGATGGAATTATAACCGATTACCCTGCAAGAGCTTTAGAGGTAATGGCTGAGCAGCCGAAATAAAAGTATCTTATCTTTGTTACTTTAACTACACTATGCAAAACAAACTCAAGTTATGGCAACCGCACTTAATAGCGCTGGGCCTGTTTATTCTTATACCGGTTATGTATTTCTGGCCAGCCTTGCAAGGCAAAACCCTGGCACAAAGTGATATTACCAATTTTCTGGGTGTATCAAAGGAAATACTTGACTTCCGTAGCCGGTTCCACCATGAGCCTTTATGGACAAACTCGATGTTCGGCGGTATGCCAAGTTATCAGATATCGGCTTATTATGCGGCTGACCTCATGATGTATATATTTCAAATTATAGTGGCTATTCTTCCTTTCCCTATAAGTACAGTATTCATTTCGTGTGTTAGCTTTTATGTGTTAATGAAGGTGATGAAGATAGATTCATGGGTGGCAATCATAGGTTCATTTGGATATGCATTCTCTTCTTTTTTCTTCATTATACTTACTGCAGGGCACAATTCAGAAGCTAATGCATGTTCTTTTATGCCTCTTGTGTTAGCGGGTGTAATTATGGCTTTCAACGGAAAGCGATTAGCCGGAACTGTTCTTACAGCCTTTGCATTGGCAATGGAACTGTATGCGAGCCACCTGCAAATAACATATTACCTGTTTATGGCAATTGCTATTTATGCTATTGCACGACTTGTAACTGCTATAAGGGAAAAGCAATTGGTTGGGTATTTAAAAACTGCAGCAATGCTTGTAGTTGCAACTATGCTTGCCTTTGGTACTAATCTTACCAGTCTTTGGTTAACCTATGAGTACAGTAAGTATTCAAGCCGCGGTAAATCGGAGCTAACCTTAAATCATGAAAATAAATCGAGCGGACTTACCAAAGAATATGCAACCGGATGGTGCTATGGAGTAGGTGAAAGCTTTACCTTACTTATTCCTGATTATAAAGGCGGTGCATCAGACCCGATAGGTTCTGTAGCAGGTACTCCAAGAGATCTGGATGAACAACAAAGCCAGATTTATCAAAACTATTCACAGTATTTCGGTGATCAGCCTTTTACTTCAGGCCCGGTATACGTGGGTGCTATAATTTGCTTTTTTGCTCTTATGGGCATGTTCCTTATTAAGGGCTCATTAAAGTGGTTTTTGTTGGTTACTACCGCTCTTTCAATTGCCTTATCGTGGGGGCATAATCCTGTAATTATATTCGGCACAAGTATTTTCGATTTCTTTTTCGACCATTTTCCGGCATTTAACAACTTCCGTGCGGTATCAATGATATTGGTATTAGCTGAACTTACCCTGCCGATAATGGCTGCCTTAGCATTAGATAAGCTGGTAAAGGACCAGAATTTTCTAAAGGAAAATATACCAGTAAAGTTTTTGAAGAACATGAACGGACAAAAAATACTTTTTATATCATTAGCTATTGCAGGAGGTTTCGCATTGTTGTGTTATATAATGCCAACATCGTTTACCGATTTTCAAAGCCAGGACCAGAATACGGAATGGGTACAACGCTTGAAACAAGGTAGCCCGCAAGCAAGCGATGCGCAAATAGAGCAATATTTAAGTAACATTTATCCTGCAGTGGCCAATGCACGCAAAAAACTTTTTACAGGTGATGCAGGACGTACATTAATATTTATTGTACTCTCAGCAGGACTTGTATGGGTATACTCTAAAAAGATGATAACCCGTAATTGGTTTGCAGGGGTATTATGTTTTTTTGTGTTATGGGATCTAAGTCAGGTAGATTGGCGATACCTTGACCATAGCAGGGAGCATTGGACTACCAAGAAAGCAGCCATGGTGCCATACGAGCCTGAACAAGCAGATCTTGATATTGCGAAGGACACATCGTTAGACTACCGTGTATATAATACCACTGCACGTCCCGATCAGGATAGCCGTACTTCATATTTCCATAAATCAATTGGTGGATATAGCGGAGTTAAAATGAAGCGATTCGATGAAATGCTTCAGTATACCGGTTTATTGAGTACCCGCATTAGCAGAGAGAATATCGGTGTGCTTAATATGTTAAACACAAAGTATATTATAGCACCGGGCCCGGGTGGAAAGGAAAATGTAGCTGAGAAAAACCCTGATGCCTTGGGTAATGCATGGTTTGTAAATAACTGGAAAATTGTTGAGGACGCAGATTCTGAAATAACATCACTTATGCATTTCGATCCTAAACACACTGCTTTAGTTGATAAGCGATTTACTGATTACCTGAAAGGCTTGACTCCAACCAGCGATTCAACCGCATCAATTAAAATGAAATCGTACCAGCCAAATGATTTGGTTTACGAATCAAAGTCAAATGCGCAAGAACTGGCCGTATTCTCTGAAGTGTATTATAAAGACGGTTGGGATGCATTTATTGATGGAAAACCTTCGGAGTACATACGCGTGAATTATGTATTACGTGCCATGATAATTCCTGCAGGTAACCACAATATTGAATTTAAATTCGAGCCAAAATCATATGCTCTTGGTGAAAAAATTTCATTGGCAAGTTCCCTAATTATATTATTAAGTTGCGTTGGCCTTCTGTTTATGGAATTCAGGAAGAAGCCTACTGAGTAAAATGAAAAAGGTTCTTATTATTACATATTACTGGCCACCAAGTGGCGGTGCAGGTGTGCAGCGCTGGCTGAAATTTGTGAAGTATTTGCGTGAGTTTGGGTGGGAGCCAATTGTATATACCCCTTCAAATCCTGAATCGCCAACCAATGATGATTCCTTGCAAAAAGATTTGCCAAAAAATCTGACCGTTCTTAAAACCGAAATATGGGAACCCTATTTGTTCTACAAGAAATTGATGGGGCAAAAAAAGCATGAAAAAATAAATGCTGCTTTTCTTACTGAATCAAAGAAATCTAAGCCGCTTGAAAAACCCGCTGTGTGGATACGTGGTAATTTTTTTATTCCTGATGCACGTAAGTTTTGGGTGAAACCTTCTGCTAAATACTTAGTGGAATACTTGAAAAAGAACCCTGTTGATGCAATGGTATCTACTGGTCCGCCGCATAGTATGCACCTGATAGCACAGGCAATTAAACGAAAAATAAATATTCCCTGGATGGCTGATTTCCGTGATCCCTGGACAGAGATAGATTTTTATTCGAAGCTGATGCTTACACCCATGGCCGATAGGAAGCATAAAAAACTGGAATTAGGTGTGCTGCAGAATGCGGATGCCGTGAGTTGTGTTGGACAGAACTGGTTAGATGGATTGGAAGCAATTCTGAAGAAAGGATCACCGGGTAAGTATACGGAGGCGATGCATGCAAAGTTTAAATTTATCTCGAACGGGTTTGACCCTGAGGATTATGATAATGTTGGTGAAGTACAACTGGATAAGAAATTTACCATGGCACATATTGGTACGCTCGATAGATCGAGAAACCAACCAACACTCTGGAAGGCCTTGGCAGAACTAACAAAAGAGAATGCTGCTTTTGCTGCTGACCTGGAAATAAAGTTAGTCGGGAAAGTAGATATAGCTGTACAAGATGATTTGGAGAAACATGGCCTTGCTCCTTACGTAAATAAAATTGCATATCTGTCACATCATGATGTTGCAATTGTTCAAAAGCAAGCGCAGGTGTTAATGTTATTGATTAACCGAACGCCTAATGCAATGGGTATAACCACAGGCAAGTTTTTTGAATATATGGCTGCCAAGCGCCCTATATTATGTATTGGAATTGAAGGCGGCGACGCACAGAAAATTATTGATGATACCAAGGCTGGACTTTTTGCCGGTTTTGACGATATAGCTGAAATGAAGAAGAGCATCCTTTATTTTTATAACAAGTATAAGTCGAATGGCTTGTTTAGCGAAGGGGTTAATATTGAGAAATATTCACGAAAATCACTTACCAGCGACCTTGCTAAAGTACTGAATTCCATAGTATTAAAGTAAGTCCCTGAATTTGGCTGTAAAATGCTTAAATTTACCATCCTATTAAAAAAAGTATGGATAAGCATTCATATCTCAGTAATTCCGACCCTGGAACTATTGATGATCTTTACAAGAATTATTTACAGGATAATTCGTCGGTTGATACCTCGTGGCAAAAGTTTTTTGAAGGGTTTGAATTTGCCCGCAAAAATTATTCTGATCTGTCGGGAACAGAACAGGTACCTGAACAAGTTCGCAAGGAATTTGCAGTATTGAACCTGATAAACCTTTATCGTTCATCTGGCCATTTGTTTACCAAGACCAACCCAGTACGTGAGCGTAGAAAGTATTATCCTTCATTGGATGAGATAGAAATTATCGGCCTTGCACAATCTGACATGGATACTGTTTTCCAGGCTGGCCATGAAATCGGCCTAGGTGCTTCGAAGCTTTCAGATATTATTACATTTCTTAAACAAACCTATTGCCAGTCTATTGGCGTAGAATATACCCACATCCGTAACCAGAAAGTAGTAAAATGGTTGCAGGATAAAATGGAATCGACCCGTAATCAACCCAATTTCACTGCTGAACAGAAACGTGAGATATTGCAGGATATAAGTAAAGCGGTTGTTTTTGAGAATTTCCTGCACACTAAGTTTGTCGGCGAGAAACGATTCTCACTCGAAGGAGTGGAAGCTCTCATCCCTGCTATAAATGGTGTTATCCAAAAGGGTGCTGCATTAGGAATACAGGAAGTTGTAATAGGTATGGCGCACCGTGGCAGGTTGAATATGCTAGCCAATATTTTCAAAAAAACCTACGAGGATATTTTCAATGAATTTGAAGGAAAGGAATTTGATGCCGACGCCCTTTTTGGTGGCGATGTAAAATATCATTTAGGTTATTCGGCTAACGTAGTAACCCGCGATGGTAACAAGGTTCACTTAAGCCTTACACCAAACCCTTCGCACCTGGAAACGGTTGACCCGGTTACGGAAGGTATTACCCGTGCCAAGCTCGAACAACAATATAACCAGGACTATAATAAGGTTGTAACTATACTTATACATGGCGATGCTGCCATTGCAGGACAAGGCGTAGTTTACGAAACGGTGCAGATGGCCAAGCTTGCTGCATACCGCACAGGTGGAACAATACACATGGTAGCCAATAACCAAATCGGGTTTACAACAAACTATGTTGATGCACGTAGCAGTACCTATTGTACCGATGTGGCAAAAGTTATTTTGTCACCGGTATTTCATGTTAATGCCGATGATGTGGAAGCAGTGGTTCAAACTGTGATGCTGGCAATTGAATTCCGTCAGACTTTCCACCGCGATGTATTCATTGACCTGCTTGGTTACCGTAAATATGGCCATAACGAAGGTGACGAGCCACGTTTTACTCAGCCGTTATTATATAAGGCAATTGCCGCACACGAAGATCCGCGTAAAATATATTTAGCGAAGCTTGAGAGTGAAGGTGTCGTGAATGATACTGACCTGAAAAAGATTGAGGACGAGTTTAAAGAAACTTTGCAAGAAAGGTTAGACGAATCGAAGCAGATTCGTAAAACCAAAGTAACATCTTTCCTTGAAGGTGTATGGAAAGGTATTCGTATAGCAGAGGACAAAGACTTTGATAAATCACCCGACACAGCAGTAGATAAGAAATCGCTCCTTGAAATAGGAGAGAAGATAACCGACCTGCCAAAGGACAAAAGCTTCTTTACTAAAATTGTAAAGCTACAGGCCGATCGTAAAGCTATGCTGCAAGGCGAAGGTGCAGTTGATTGGGGAATGAGTGAATTGCTTGCATATGGCTCATTGGTAATGGAAGGCCACCCGATTAGGTTTACAGGGCAGGATGTAGAACGCGGCACATTCTCTCACCGCCATGCCGTGCTTACCCTTACCGATTCTGAAGAACAGTATACACCACTTGCTCACTTAAGCGACAAGCAGGCAAAATTTGCTATTTATAATTCGCATCTTTCTGAATATGCTGTGTTAGGGTTTGAATATGGTTATTCCATGTCATCGCCACAAACATTAACTATTTGGGAAGCCCAGTTTGGCGATTTTGCCAACGGTGCACAAATTATTATCGACCAGTATTTAAGCAGCGCAGAAGATAAATGGCGCCGCATGAATGGTATTTGTTTATTACTGCCGCATGGTTACGAAGGGCAAGGCGCAGAGCACTCCAGCGCACGTATGGAAAGATTTTTGATGTTATGTGCAGAGAACAATATGTACGTTATTGATCCGACTACTCCGGCTAACATGTTCCATGCATTGCGCAGGCAGTTACATGCACCGTACCGTAAACCTTTAATTGTATTTACTCCTAAGAGTTTATTGCGTCACCCTAAGTGCGTATCTAAAATAAGTGACTATACAAAGGGCGGGTTCCAGGAAATAATTGACGATGGAAATACTTCGGCAACACGCTTAGTGTTCTGCACGGGTAAAGTATATTATGATCTGCTGGAAGCTAAGGAAAAAGAGGGTAATGAAGATGTGGCTCTGATCCGCATGGAGCAATTGTACCCATTCCCACGCAAGCAGTTTGCAGCTATTCTTGCTAAGTACAAAAAGGCGAAAGAATATATTTGGGTTCAGGAAGAACCGGAGAATATGGGGGCATGGTTATTTATGACACGTATGGTAAATGAGGTGAAATTGAAATGTGTATCAAGGCCTGAAAGCGCAAGCCCTGCAACAGGTTCAAAGAAACTGAGTGAAAAGGAAAAGAATACTATACTTAATACAATATTCGGAAAAGTATTGGTAAAATAACTGCATTTAAATAGTTTAAATATGATATTAGAACTTAAAGTACCTAGCCCCGGAGAATCAATTACAGAAGTACAGATCGCACGTTGGTTAAAAAAAGACGGCGATTATGTGCAAAAGGAAGAAGAGGTTTGTGAAATAGATTCAGATAAGGCCACGCTTACCATAAACAGTGAACAGGCCGGGCAGATAAAGATATTGGCAAAGGATGGCGACACCGTTAAGGTGGGTAGCGTGGTTGCAAAAATAGATACCGATGCAAAAGCACCGGCAATTGTTGAAAAACCTGTAGCAAATGGAAAAGCGAAAGAAGCAGCTCCGATAGCTGCGAAAGCTGCCGCTGCTCCGGTAAAAGTTGCGCAAGAACAAACTTCATATGCATCGGGTACTCCTTCACCTGCTGCTAAAAAAATGATGGCAGAAAGTAATATTCCTGCTTTGAACGGAACAGGTAAAGGTGGAAGAGTTACAAAATCAGATGTGGCAAATGCATTAGCAAAAGGCTTTACGGTAGAAAATAACTCACCTTTCCAGGGTTCTCGTGACGATGACAGGCAGAAGATGTCTGCACTTCGCAAAAAGCTTTCTCAGCGTTTAGTGGCAGTAAAAAATACTACCGCCATGCTGACTACTTTTAACGAAGTAGATATGAGCGCCATACTTGCATTACGTGAAAAATATGGCAAGAAGTTTGAAGAAAAATATGGCTTCCGTTTAGGGTTTATGTCATTCTTCACCAAGGCTGTTACAGAAGCATTGGCAGCATTCCCTGCTGTAAATGCAATGATAGACGGGGAAGAAATAGTATATCATAATTATGCTGATGTTGGGGTTGCAGTAAGTGCACCTAAGGGACTTGTTGTACCGGTATTGCGTAATGCCGAGATGATGAGCCTTGCGCAAATTGAAGGTAAGATAAAAGAGCTTGCACTGAAAGCACGTGACAATAAATTATCACTCGAAGAAATGAGCGGAGGTACATTTACTATTACGAATGGTGGTGTATTTGGCTCGTTAATGTCAACACCAATTATTAACCCTCCGCAAAGCGCTATATTGGGCATGCATAATGTGGTTGAGCGCCCAGTGGCCTTTCATGGTAAGGTAGAGATACACCCAATGATGTACATTGCTCTTTCATACGATCACCGTATAATTGATGGCAGAGAATCGGTTAGCTTTTTAGTGAAAGTAAAACAAGGCCTTGAAGACCCAACACGTTTGCTGTTTGGCAGCAAAGATCCTTCAGAAATATTATTAGGCTTATAAAATTTGTCAATGAGTAATAAAGTAGAATATCCTGCGGCTGGCTTCAAATCATTTAAAGAGTTTTACCCTTTTTATTTGAGTGAGCATTCAGAGGTTGTTTGCCGAACTTTGCATTTTATCGGCACCTTCCTGGGCTTAATATTTCTCATTTTGGTATTGGCAACCTTCGATAATAAGTGGTGGGCATTTGCATCTCCTTTATTCGGCTACGGCTTTGGTTTTGCAGGGCATTTCTTTTTTGAACATAACAGGCCTGCTACATTTAAAAACCCGTTTTACAGCTTTGCATCTGATCTTCGCATGTTCTTCGAACTGCTTACCGGAAAAATTAAATTCAAGAGTTAGACCCGTATACCCATTATAAGCACATCATCTACCTGCTCCAGGTTGCCTTTCCAAGTTTCAATGGTTTCTTCAAGCACTTCTTTCTGAGTGCTCATTTGTAATGCGTTTATACCCATAAGTTTTTCCTGAAGTTGCTTGTATTTGAATTTTTTGCCATTAGGCCCGCCAAATTGGTCGGCATAACCATCTGTGAAAGTAAATACTTGGTCGCCACGGTACAGTTGAATACGCTGGGGTGTAAAATATTTTACATCATCAACGAATTTACCAACCGGCATTTTATCTGGCTGCTGAATAAGCAGTTCATTATTACGTATAACATAAAAACTATTATTCGCTGCTGCATACTGAAGCTCTAGTGTGTTTAAATCAATTGACCAGATAACGCAATCCATGCCATCTTTAACATCATCTTCGGTTTTTTCGAACTGGGCAATAACTAACTCCCTGGTCCTGTCTAATATTTTTGAAGGTACTGTTTCCTGAAACTCACGTACTGCCCTTGTTAATGCATTGTGGCATACAACACTAAGCAAAGCACCGGGAACGCCATGACCCGTACAATCGCAAATTGCAAAGAACACCGAGTTGCCAACCACATCCATCCAGTAAAAATCGCCAGCAACAATGTCTTTTGGTTTATAGAGAATAAAACTTTCAGGGAAATATTTTTTCAGTTGATGTTCAGGCGGAAGGATAGCCTTCTGAATTCTTTTGGCATAGCGCACACTTGCTGTAATTTCTTCCAGGGCAGCTTTTAATTCAACATTCCGTAAACGGAATATTTCCTTTTCCTGCTGCACGGATTCCATTTTGTGTTTTGTGGTAACCTGTTCTATCCTTTTTATTACTTCCTGGCTATTTATCTCTTTATAATAATGATGGTATTGCTTAAAGTGCTCGTATGCTTTAGTAGTGTTTCCAATACTCTCGTGTGTTTTTGAAAGAATAAGGTGTGCTTCCAGTATTTTAATTAATACATTCAGTTTCATGGCAGCTTCAAGTGCCAAATTACCGTAACGTATAGCTTCTTCAGCATTTTTTTGCTCCATACATATTTCAGCAAGCTGAACATAGTTTGTAATGGCAGGATTAAGGAAGTTATTTTCAATTCTTAAATCAAGGCTCTTCTTTTGATTTTCGAAAGCCTTATCGAGTTGCCCCTTCTTTAAGTAGTAACTGCCTATATCTGCATATATCTTCGAGCGGAGCAGGAAATTATCAAATCCCTCAATAAGCTTCAATGCCTTATTGAAATGTTCCAGTGAACTTTCCCATTCAGGGGTAAACATAATTGCACATCCAAGGCCATTATATAAACGCCCTTTTATATCTTCATTACCTGCTTCTTTGTTGATACCATCTTTGAGGTATTCTATTGCCTTTGCATAGTTTTTAAAGTGAACATTTAATTCTCCGGCCTGGTAATATGCAATAAGTTCAAAGTGAGTATATATACCTGAATCAGCATGCTCACTCAGAATTTTCAATGCAGCTTGGTTATGCTCCTGTGCTTTATCGAGCTGGCCAAGTGACCTGTAACTGATACCCATCATAGTATGGCAGCTCATTGCTCCACCATATTCTTCAAGTTCAATGAACATTTCCCTTGCACGAGAAAGCGTGTCAATGCTATCAATAAATTCAGATGCAAATTGAAGATTTACCCCATGAGAAAACGTGAGACGTGCTAAACCAATCGGGCTTGCATCAGGAAGTTTTGAAATTCCGTCCAGCAGTTTAATTCCATCATTTTTCTTGACGTATGATATCTTCTGCCAGTAATATCTATATAATTCTATTAACTCCAGCTTACCTGTCGAAACCTCATCTAACTTCTGGAAGATAATATCAATTGTATTCATGGATGGAATAGTGGCAATTACTATGCGTGCTCCAACTGCTTTTCTTCCTTCTTGTTATTCGCTATTGCTACCTGTTGTGCTACATTGCGGGCCACTTCCATAAATGCTATTGCCTGCGGAGTATCTTGTTGTAATACTGCCGGGCGGCCTGCATCACCTGCTTCGCAAATGCTTTGCACTAATGGTACCTGGCCAAGGAAAGGAACTTTTAACTCATCAGCCAATGTCTTTGCACCATCTTTTCCGAAGATGTAGTACTTGTTGTTTGGCAACTCAGCAGGGGTAAAGTATGCCATGTTCTCAACCACACCAAGTACCGGCACATTAATATCTTTATGTGCAAACATAGTAACTGCTTTGCGTACGTCGAGCAATGCAATATTTTGCGGAGTGCTGACTATCACGGCTCCTGTAACCGATGCTGTTGAAACCAATGAAAGCTGAATATCACCCGTTCCCGGAGGAAGATCGATAAATAAATAATCTAATTCGCCCCATGCTGCATCATTCACCAATTGCTGGAAAGCCTTTGATGCCATTGGTCCTCTCCATACCACTGCCTGCGCATTGGTAACAAAGAAACCAATAGAAAGTAATTTTACTCCGTAATGTTCAACCGGAACCATATATGTTTTGCCGCCAATATCTTCTAACAATGGTTTTTCATCCTGTACGTCGAACATCATAGGTACAGAAGGACCATAAATATCAGCATCGAGCAAACCAACTTTTGCCCCCTGCATAGCTAGTGCTACTGCAAGGTTAGCTGCAACGGTAGATTTTCCCACGCCACCCTTACCAGATGCCACGGCAATAATATTTTTTACCTGCGGTAATGCTGCGCTTTTGGTTGTCCTCTTTGAGGTCACTTTTGCGCTCATGGTTACGTTTACCTCTGCTTCCTTATCTACATAATATATTATAGCGTTTACACTCGCTTTATGTATCATTTCCTTCATTGGGCATGCTGGTGTTGTAAGCACAACGGTAAAACTTACTTTTTTACCATCTACTACCACATCTTGCACCATGCCAAGTGTTACTATATCTTTATCGAAATCGGGGTCGATTACGTTTTTAAGCGCTTCTAATACTTGTTCTTTAGTTATCATATCCTTGAAATTTTACGTAAAGTTAGGCAATTTTAAGCCTCAAATACGTCTTCTTTTTTGAGGTGTTCGTATTCAAGGTAAAGCCCTATGATAATGCCTCTTTCGAGAAGGAATTTTCTTTCCACCATTGCTCTGCTTCATCCCACAGGTCCAGTATTTCTGAGGCTCTTTTAAGGTAAATGTTTTCCGTGTATTGGCTTTGATCGTAATCAAGTGAATAATCCTTTTTGTGTTTCAAACTACCTAGTCTATACCTCATTTCCACGTCAAGCGCAGTACATTTAGTAGGAGGGATGTCTTCTCCCCAGGAAGTTATTATTCCATCGGGGGCACAATTTGCAATTTCAACAGTAAACTTCGTATCATCTAAACTATGTTGAATAGTAAGTAAATTAATTCTATCAGGCTGGTGCCTTCTAAAATCAGGGAAAACACCTCTAAACCCATTTCTACGAAGAAATGGAACGGTAATAGCCATTAGAGCATCATCAACTTTTTTTCTATGTTCTTTTCTGCTTACATGCATAATTAATAGTAATTATAAAAATATCAATAAGTAATCGTAAAGGAATTCTATAGTGCAAGCTCTATAGCGGGATCCCAAAATACCTTCTTGAAATTTTGCACCTGGTCTTTTTTCACCTTAATCCCCTCTTTAGCAAGCATCTGTTCCATAAGTTTAGGATGCCCAAAATGATGCTTACCAGATAGCATGCCCGTACGATTTACAACCCTGTGAGCAGGTACTGGCGGCTTTTTACCATGTGCCTGATTCATAGCCCAACCCACCATGCGCGATGACTGTGCTGCACCCAGGTATTTGGCAATAGCTCCGTAGCTGGTAACCCTGCCTTTAGGCACATGGCGGACCACTTCGTATATCATGTCGTAAAAATCACTCATGGCATAAACTTGTTTTACAAATTTAGTTTTTTAAATGTACCTATTTGCCAAATGTATTTCGCGTTAGGGATAAAAGCGGAAACCCCTCAAGCACAGCGCGGAGTTATAGCGGATAGCCCGACCCGAAGGGGAACGCCCTAAAAGTAATAATGAACCCTTGCGATTGTATTGATAATCTGAGTAAATTTGAAAAGTACATAACACCTATGAGCGATATAACAGTCAACGACTTTACATACCTTCAACAGTATGCTGATTTCATTTCAAAAGAAGAATTTTGGAATGACGTTATCCTACAGTTAAACAAGGACTTAAATAAGGAGTTTGCCATAAACATACCACACTCTGACCTGAAAGGAGAGCGTGCGGCAGAGTTGGTAGTTAATGCCTTGATGAAATATCTTCCTTCCATTACGCCTGAGCTATCAGAAGTATTGTATAGAATTGATGTATCGGAACAACAAGTGAATGGATTTAAAGAACTCCCTACAGATATTTATTATCGCTGCCTGGGGGAATTGATCGTTAAACGAATAGTGTTGAAGGTAATTACCCGGAAAATGTATTCCGGCAAAAAGATAGAGTAGTGTCAGCATCGGCCATACTAATTTGCCTTATATCTTATTTTACAGTCCTTATGGCTGTTTCCTACATCACAGGACGCAACAGCACCAATGAAGGTTTCTTTTTAGCTAACCGCAAATCACCCTGGTACCTTATTGCATTTGGTATGATTGGCTCCTCTATTTCAGGGGTGACTTTCATTTCTGTTCCGGGTGCGGTTAAATCAATTGGCTTTTCTTATTATGAAGTTGTATTGGGTTACATTTTAGGTTACTGGATAATTGCATGGGTATTAATGCCGGTATTCTACCGCATGCAGTTAATATCCATCTATACTTATTTAAAAGAACGTTTCGGACGATATGGATATAAAACGGGTGCCTCGTATTTTCTTCTGTCTCGTATTATAGGTGCATCATTTCGCATATATGTGGCAGTTGACGTATTGCAAGGGTGCATTTTTAATCAGTGGAATGTTCCCTTTGTTGTAACGGCTTCAATTATTGTGGCCCTGATATGGCTCTATACCCGAAGCGGCGGTATGAAGACCATTATATGGACCGATGCCTTACAAACTTTGTTTTTGCTTGCTGCACTTGTTGGCAGTATATTCCTGATAACACAATCATTGCATTTACATATTTCAGATCTGGCAAGTACTGTTGCTGCATCGCCTTATTCTAAAATGTTCTACTGGGACTATAACAGTAAACTGTTTTTCTTCAAACAATTCTTCGCAGGTGTGTTTATTGCTATTGCCATGACCGGCCTCGATCAGGATATGATGCAGAAGAACCTGACGTGCAAAACAATAGGCGAATCGCAAAAGAATATTTTCTGGTTCAGTATTGTTCAGGCTGTTGTTGTGTTCATGTTCCTTGCATTAGGGTCATTATTATATGCATATGTAGAAGCCAGTCATGTTACAGTACCTGCAAAGTCAGATGACCTTTACCCCATGCTGGCGACCCAGGGTTATTTCGGAACTATAGTTTCTTTCCTTTTTGTAATGGGAATAACAGCAGCTTCGTTTGCTAGTGCCGATTCTGCACTGACAGCGCTAACGACATCTTTTTGCGTGGATATACTTGATATTAAGGAGAAAGAAAAAGAAACACAGGAGAGAACACGTAAGAACATTCATATTCTTATGGCAATTGTGTTAATCATTGTAATAGTTATATATCGCCTTATCAATAACCAGGCTATAATTCAAGATGTGTTTAAGGTGGCTGGATATACCTATGGGCCTTTATTGGGGCTTTATGCATTTGGGTTGCTTACTAAAATCAAGGCTAATGATAGCTGGATCCCTTTTGTCTGCCTGCTATCGCCGGTTATTTGCTACATGCTTGATACTCATTCCAAAGCATGGTTCAATGGCTACCAATTCGGTTTCGAATTGCTTATTTTGAATGCTTTGATTACATTTACAGGGCTTTTGATATCTGCCACAAGCGCAGAAACGGCCCATGGGAAAAACAATTAACATATTATCAATAGACGGTGGTGGTATTCGCGGAATACTTCCCGCAACATTTTTGTCGGCGTTGGAGACTCGCTTGCAGCAGGCAAAGAATGATCCCAATGTTCGCCTCTCCGATTTTTTTGATTTTATAACAGGCACAAGCACCGGCGGATTGCTAACCTGCATTTACCTTACACCTGACGAAGGTGATGCGCACCGACCTCGTTTTACAGCACGCCAGGCACTGGAATTTTATTTTGCATACGGAGCGCATTCATTTACTCCGCAGGAGGGTGGGGGCTTTCATAAATACTCTCCCGAAGGTTTTGAAGCGCAACTGAGATACTTTTTTAAAGACCTTAAACTCAGCCAGCTTATAAAGCCTTGTTGCGTTACTGCATACGATCTTATACATACTGAACCCTATTTATTCCTTTCGCACAAAGCTGTAGGAGATCCTCGTTCTGATTTCTTTATTCGCTCTGTAATTCGTTCTACTTCAGCTTTGCCGGGAGTATTCCCTCCGGCAAAAGCAAGCTGCATGGCAGAAAGGCCATACACATTTATCGACGGTAGTATTTTTGCCTATAACCCGGCTTTGTTTGCTTTTATGCAGGCTAAGTTAATATACCCTGAGGCAGATAGTTTCTTTTTGCTTTCACTGGGAACCGGTTTGGCAACTACGGCTTATACTGAATCGCAAACCGATGATACCAGTGATAAGAACTGGGCACGGATGCTTGCTAATATTGCATTTGATGCACATAGCGATATGGTGAATTACCAGTTGGAAGATATATTTAAGAATAAGCCCCTATCAACGTATACCCGTTTGCAGCCATCGCTGCATGGTATGAATAAGGAAATGGATAACATTACAGAACAGAATGTGCAGGCGCTTTATAATGCAGGCGAAGGTTTTGTAAAGACCAATGACAGGACCATGACCGAGATCATAGATATGCTACTGAAATAAATAACTCAGCTCTTCATTCTCTTTTCCGATTCAATAAACCATAACAGTTCATTTATAAAGGAAGTTGCACGTTTGTCTGTACCCTCTTTATCAACGGGCGTTCCGTCTTCAGAAAAGTTTTTATCGGCGGTTGGATTCGGGAACATAGCAGGAACAACTATTGAACGAATTTTCCAAAGTGTGAATTGCAGTGAAGTTATTACCTGTGAACCGCCAAAAGATCCGTTTGAAACAGTTGAAATGGCAATTGGTTTATGGTGCCACTCTTCATATAACAGGTCAATTGCATTTTTCAGCGCAGGCGGATAACCACCATTGTACTCAGGCGTAACGATAAGCACTCCGCTTGCAGTTTTAATTCTTTTAGCAAAATCTAATACCTTTTCACCCGGGTTTTTCAGAAGCCACAGACGCTCGTTGAATATAGGAAATTGGTATTCATTCAGGTCCACTATTTCACACGTTGCAAGATTCTTCTCTTCAATGAATTTCTTAAAATATAAAGCCACTCTATGGCTTTTTCTTCCTTCGCGAACACTTGCAGAAATAATGGCTATATGGGGCTTACTATCTGGCATATAAATGAGTTTGAAACAAATGTAAGAAGAATTAGCAGAACGATTTATGGCTGTATTTCATAACTTTGCAAAATAGAGATTAAACTTTGCAAATTGGGCTTTGTCAAAACGTTAAATAAATAATCATGAAGAAAAAAGCACTACTATTTTACTTTACATTCTCATTTCTTTTAGCTTCTTACACTTCATTCTCGCAAAACATAAACCTTTCCAATTCAAAGTATTTTGACGGGGAGTGTAATATGGTTGTAAATCCACTTAATCCTGAGCATATAGTTTCTTCGTGGATATATTTTTCATTAAGTAACTTAAAAGATGCTATAGCAACCCGCAGTTCATTTGATGGAGGCAAAACATGGACCCCGCTACAAATATTACCACATGTGTATTCTAGTTTTAATAGCGCAGACCCAACCATGTACTTTGGTAAAGATAGTTGTGTGTACCTGGCCTATATTGACCTTTCGGGGTTGAAAGCCAGTGATTCGGGATACATAATGGTTGCCCGTTCAACAAACGGAGGCATTACATGGAAAGCACCCGTTAAAGCAATTAACTATAAGGCGCAGCCTAACCTGCCTATTGACCGTCCCTGGATAGCAGCCGACGGAACCAATGGCCCTTATGCAGGAAGAGTTTACCTGACAACGCAAAATGCATATTTCGCACCGCAACCACATCACCCATGGTTTACGTATTCTTCGGATAGTGGTGCAACATGGGCGCCCATCAAACAGCTAGATGATAGCATACCTACAGGTGCAATAACCGATGCTACCGCATTTACTACAGTGGCTGCTAATGGCACACTGTATGGTTTTTATTACTCCTACTATACTAAATACAGCCCCTATGCCAGGCTTATTATGGTGAAATCATTCAACGGTGGAGCCTCATTTATAACGCATGCTGCACTTAATTTTACATCTGCCGATGTTATTCCAACAGCTGACTCATTGCTGAAAAGCGGCTTATGTGTTTCTTCTAATCCAACCGATACCAGTAATCTTATTCTATTAAGCCCTTCTGAAATATTCGGAGAGCCGGATGTTGTTTCATTCAATTCGAACGATGCCGGTAAAACATGGAATGGACCTATACGTTTGAATGATGATGCAAAAGGTGCGTATGATACTTGCCACGATTTAAATTGGGGAGGGTTTGCCAAGAACGGAACATTCGGTGCTGTTTGGCGAGACCGACGTAATACGAGCAAAGGCGATAGCGCTTCTTTCCAGATATTTGGTACAACATCTACCGATGGAGGTAACAGCTTCGGCAAAAATTTCCTGGTAAGTGATACTATTTCTCCACCTGTTTATATTGAACGTGGCGATGATTTCCTGGGATGTGCAGTAACCGATTCAAATGTGTATGCATTATGGAGTGATATGCGTACAGGTAAAGAAAATACATTCTTTAATTCTACTTCAATCGGTAAATCTCCATCAGCTGTTGTAAGCTTGGAGAATAATTCCGGTTTCAATGCAGAGGTATTCCCTAATCCATCGCATAATAAAACCAATATTGTAATTAATGCTCAACGTACATTAAAAGAAAGCGTGTTGACTATCTATTCTATTGATGGCAAAAAAGAAGCCGAAATAAAAATTCCGGGTAGCGGTATGTATATACTCGACCTGCCATCTCTTTCTGCAGGCACTTATATATGGTCACTTACCGAAAACAATGAAGCCATTGCCCATGGTAAATGGGTTGTGCAATAGATACGTTTTAGTGTTGTACAATTAACCTTCCCTGAGAGATAAGCCTGTCTCCGCTTTCACTCATTATCCTGTAAAAGTACATGCCACTTTCCTTAGCGTTCATGTTTATCTGGGTTTTACCCGGGTAAACATCTCCGCTATATACTTGTTGACCAAGTGCATTGTAAATCTCAATTTCAGTTTTCTCATTTATTGAGCCAGCCGTTGCAATAGTGAATGAACCATTATTAGGGTTAGGATATATTGAGAAATCAGAATTAGCAGTAATGGCACTTATTCCTGTTGGGCCGGTAACAACACTCAGGTTGTCTATTCCGACATCGGTGTTGCCCTTATCTGTTACTGTAAAACGTATAACGCTCTTGGCTGAAGTAGCCGTAGTAGTAAGTGTTTCAGCAGTCCATGCTGCTGCTTGTGCAGGAAGCGACAACAATGGGGCAGAGAAAGTTTTACCGCCATCTGTCGAGAGTTCAACATCAAATGCGAATGGAGAAGGAGATAATTCGTTATGTATATAATCAAAGTTTATTGTTTTTGTTCCTGCACCGGAAAGATCTATATAAAGATCAAGGTTCCCGATAGAACCTGCAGGAGGAGGATCGTTATGGAATCTTGCGCTATATGTACCCTTTGAAGTAGCGGGTGTATATGCACCGCTTGTCGGGCTCGACCAATCTCCGCCGGTATAATCATCCCTGTGCCAATAATCGTCTCCATCTGGCGTGGTACCTCCTATACTGGTTTTCCAATAAAAATCCGGGAGCCTTTGTGCAACCCCAGCGCAGCTATCGTATGCCCAGGTGTTTTCAAATGAAGTAGAATAGGGTAGTGAAGCATAAATTGTATCGCACACAGGTGGAGGCGGAGGAGGGCCTGCAATGCAGCCAATGAATTTTTTGAATGCTGTAGAATCTCCATTGAACACATCACCATCTTCGTTGCCGCTACCGGGAACACCTGGAACTGTAAGTGTCCATGAATACTGATTAAAGGTCCAGGTGCTCCATGAACCTAAATCGGCTGTTGGAGGTGGGTTTGAAGGGCTACCTGAAACAGTTGCGATCCAGAGCGGGTATTTATTTAAAGAGCTGCCGAGGTATTTTGCATAGGTTCCGTCAGTATACAATACAGGAGTAATGCCAGTCATTTTTTGTACTGTGTCAAACCATTCCTGAACCCATGCGGTTAACGCTGCGCTTGAAAATGAGCTAGAAAGACTTGGCCCGCTAGTTGGATCCTCAAGATCAAGAACGGGAGGCATTTCACACGTTTTGATGTACGATTTTGCAACACTCAAAAAATAATCAGCTTCCGCTTTAGCAGAGTTGTTTTCAGGATCCGCAAAATGATAGGCACCCATATACATTCCGGCAGCTTCACCATTCACCATATCCGTAACAAAGTCAGGATCTGTATACGTTGTGCCCTGTGTAGACTTATGCCATGCATAACCATAACCGCCAGATTTTACTGATGACCATGTAACAGGGTCATCGCCATGATACAGATCAATACCAACAATAGTTTGGGCATGTATATTTAAACATGACAATAGAACTACAGTAAGAAAGAGTAAATATTTTTTCATGAAGTAATAATTTAAAAAGCCAGGGTTAAAATTATAAACTTGATTGAATGAGATTATTAACCCAAATATATTCAAGAATACTTTGTTATACAAGTAGGCTTAGTGTAAAATGGTGGAATTTTATCCGAGCAGTTTTTACGCTTGTACTATTTCAGGGTAGAGATGAAGTAGAATTGCTTGAAAATGATAACCTGAACTGATTTAGGTTGGTTTTTTATTGATTTTAATGGATAAAGTATGGATTATTAACTAAATCAGAAAAATTACCAAGAAAAAACAAGAAAGTTCCCCTTAAACAGACTTCACCAATTTTCTTCTCCTGATCCAGAGCAATATAACTACTGAGCCATTCATAAAAATTTGCGAAACCGGATATAACCAGGTAGCAGTCATATAATGCCCCAATGCCATAAAAGAGAAACAATGTTTTATTGAGTTTAACCCGAATGAAGATGCATTCTCTTCATTGGGATAATAATAACTTTTACGATATGTAGGGCCATAACCGATGGCATCGATACTTGCTATTATTACAACCGATACAGTTGGGTCCTTGGTAAGGAACCAGGGAATAAGTGCAAGCAGCGCAATGCTGATAAATAATATATCGGAAAGGGTATAGGCCTTATCGTATTTAAATAATGAAATGATACCAATTCCGAAACAAATTATGCAGGTGTAACCGGTAGACCACGAACCCGCTCCGCCACCTTTCATCAATTGTGCACTATATACAATGGCAGTAGTAAGTGTCCATAAAAGCCATGAGAATGCATGTGGCTTTATTTTGTTCCGGAGTATCTTGGATATGTAAATTACATAAGCAATTGTACCAAAACAAATGGCTATATATCCAAAAAATGATTTAAATGATTCCATCAAGACAAAGATACACTACTCACTAATTCTTGATGAATTTGAATACCTGTGAGTTTTTATCTGTGGCAACCTTTGCAAAGTACATTCCTTCGCTTAGTGTACTTATATCAATAGATACATTTTTGCCATTACTAATGGTTTTGTTAGCTGTAATAAGTTCTTTCCCACTTATATCAATTATTATAACAGATGTGTTTGATGTAGCCTGCATATCAAATGAAAGATTCAATACATCATGTGCAGGATCAGGATACAGATTTATGTTGCTGTTGTTTACAATATTGTTGATGCCCAGAACGGGGTTAATCTCGGTTAATGTACCATACTGCCTTACCGGATCGCATGCATATACATATCCGATTAAATTGCTTACTGTTGTTAGCGAGCCTGCAGTGGTACATTGAAAAATTGTTCCTGCACCTGATGAGCCGCCACCGGAAGTAAATCCATACAAATTACTGTCAGATGCCAGCATAATACTACCTAATGGGTTTTCTCCATTTGTACCATTGAACGTAACCAGTGTGCTTAGTGTGCCTGATGTGGTGCATTTAAAAATTGTACCATAATTAAATGAACCACCTGTTTCAGTCATTCCGTATAGGTTTCCATCAGGGCCTTGCACAAGGCTGCCATAAGGAAAACATCCGCTTGCAGTATTAAAACTAACAAGTGTGGTAAGTATTCCTTCAGGCGTACATTTAAAAATTATACCTGAATCATATGAACCGCCGTACATGGTCATTCCGTATAAATTTCCATCGGCAGCTTGTATAAGGCTACCATTGGGGTTTCCGCCATTGTAACTTTTAAACGTATCAAGCACCGTCAGTATTCCTGATGTTGTACACTTGAAAATAGTACCGGAATCACCTATTGTGCCTCCGTATGTTGCCAGCCCGTATAAATTACCATCCTTACCTTGTATAAGGTTTCCGTTAGGGTACATTCCATTACCACCGTCAAAATCAACAAGCGGAGTTATAACTCCAGCTGGTGTACACTGAAAAATAACACCATAACCATATGTTCCCCCAAAGGATGTCATTCCATAAAAATTACCGTCATTGCCCTGTATAATATCTCCGTAAGGGGTGGCACCATTAGTTCCATCAAATTCGGCAATAGCGGTAATTATTCCGCTTATGGTACACTTGAATATGCTTCCATTAGCAGTATGTCCGCCATCGCGTGTCATTCCATATAGGTTCCCATCGTTGGCTTGAATAAGGCTACCAAATGGGGCAGCACCGTTCTGGCCATTGAACTCGGTTACAGCTACTGAAGAATTTGATTTAGGAGTGCATTTGTAAATAGAGCCATCACTTGCAGCACCTCCACGTGTATTCATTCCCCATAACTGTATCTGGCCATTCGAGAGCGTACATGTGAAAAGAAAGCTCAGAAAAAAGAATGTAATTTTTTTCATACTGAATTTTATAGCAGGGTTATTAAAATTCTTTTGTAAATGTATTTAAAAAAGCTCCGAAATCCAAATTTTAAGCCTACCGGCCTATTTCCTAAGCCCTATTTAGTAAGCAAATACACACTTTGTAATGTTTCTGCATCAGAATGAATGAGCTGCTTCGTGCTATGCGGGCCAAACAGGTTAATTAAATTTGTTTGTGCCGTGTCCTCATATCCTTTTGTATATATCAATACGCTATCTTTTTTTGCTGGAAAGTCATCCATGGCTAATGTTTTGTTCCAATGGCATAATCTGTTGGTATTGCTCCAGTAGATAAATGTATTCGGGTAAGTTTTGTCAAGAAATGCTGCATATTTATCTTGTGTGTTTCCTGCATACATATAACCCAGATAGAAGGCTGGCTCGTTACGTTCACATGCTAAGCCACTTTTAACTGAAATTACCAGCGGCACATCTTTATACTTGTCAATGTACTTATCCATACCAACATATTTTGGGTACTTGGTGGGTATATACCGTATTTTTTCAATTACTAAAAACAAAAGGAAAAGTGAGAAGAAAGAATATAGGATTGCTTTTTCATGCTTACCATAGAATTGAATGAGTGGATAAAAAGAAGCAGAGAGAATAGTATATGACGCTATTAATGCCAATGGGAAACAACACTCAGCAAAAATGAGATAATGGAATTCGGTATGCTTTGCTACCGCTAATAATAGTAGAGTAATGGAAATCCATATTCCAATAATGGTTCTGAAGTATGGAAGAGTTCCCTTTTTTCGGAACCAGTTTACTATTGTAACTATAAAAGCCAGTGTAATAATACTGTAGATAGAAGTGAAAACTGCATCGGTAGCCATTAAGCCCTTTAAGTTAGTGCCAAATTGTACTGGGTCTACTATCCGGTTCTCGCCTTTGCCGTGAAGGCCATCGTGAGTTGCAAGATCATGTATCCACTGGTACATGTTTTGCATTTTTGATAGTGCAGGAATAATAAATATGAAAAATGAGAGAATTACAACACCAATGTATTGCAGACGTTGTTTGTTGTTTTTAAGCATAAATAATACAAGCAGTACAATGGGAGCACAGGTATATTTTGAAGCGATCAGAAAAGCAGAAAATAATCCGAACAGAAAAATTGTTTTGGATGTGGGCTGTTTCTCTCCCTGCATTTTATTTTCAGGTGCATGAATAAACAAGTATGCCAAAAAGAAATTGGCTGTAATTATTATCATGGCTTCGGGTGATAATACAACAACCCATTTTATAATATTGATATTAATAAACGGAATTAATTGAAAAAGCATTGACAAGCCAATGTTACCTGTGCGCCGAAAAATATAGACGCCGGTTAAATAATTAATACCTGCAAACAATATTAATAACAGAGCACTACAGGTAAATAAATAACCTTCGGGGTGCAATATCACGTCCTGATAAAGTGGAGCCGTAGAACCGCTAAATATGTGCTTTGTAAAAATTACTACTGCTGCAAAACATTGAATGGTTGTACCCGGGTTATCGGTATTGCCAATTTCCATATTTCCGCTGGCCAGGTTCATTCCATTAAATAAATGGATGTAGCTGGGGTCAGGCTCGGTGATATAGAATGGGGAGGACTTGGCAAGAAAAATGGAGCAGAAGGCAATAATGTATAAGGGGGAAAAGAATAGTAAAAGCTTTTTTGCTGAACTAGCAGACCCCATGAATTGTATCTTTTGTCGAGTGACGATGAAATTTCCTGATTCTTTACCGAGGCCAGTGATCCCGGCGAGATTCGAACCCACGACCGACAGATTAGAAATCTGTTGCTCTATCCAGCTGAGCTACGGGATCAGGTTGTTGTCGGGGTGGCCAGATTCGAACTGACGACCTCCTGCTCCCAAAGCAGGCGCGATAACCAGACTACGCTACACCCCGATACTAATAGTAGAACTTTTTACGAAGGGCGCAAAGATAAGGAAATAGCAATTACATAGACATATTTAATTGAAATGTATTTAAAATTTGTGAAACGGCCTTGTGGCTGCGGTTCTAACTGATTATTTCCTTGTCGCCAGCAAAATTATAGCGCATATAACTCGAAAAAGCCCTGAAATATGCCTTACGCTTCACCATAAAGAGAGAGTTGCCACTGATAGAAAGGATTGAGAATACTGCTAATCGGCTTAGAATAAATAAAAAACTTAAAAAATTGCTTAAGGCAAATTGCATCGATGAGCCATTTTTTCTGAAGTACTTGATTTTGCTCATAACCTGGTTAGGAATGGTTACAAGTTGCTTATTAACAGAGCTTTTACCTCCGTGGTGAATAATCGTTAGGTCAGGGTTAAATACATTTTTTTTACCTGTTTTAGCAACTCTGTAGCAAAGGTCAATATCTTCCATCCAAAACAGGTTCTCATCTAATCCGCCCAAACTGTCTGCTAGGCTTTTTCGCAAGCATAATGCGGCTCCCGATGCTCCCTGAATTTCCTTTGGCGCCGTGTGAATATCGCTTTTATTACGTGTATGCAAAAAGAACAGTTCTAATAATATTACTGTTACCCTTGGAAAATTCCAGAAAGAGGGCTGAAAAGAACCATCAGTATTTAAAAGCTTAGGTGCCAATATGCCAATGTTATCATCACCTAACAGGTAATCGGTCATTTTTCGCAAGGTATCAAGCCCTGTTATTTCAGTATCAGGGTTTAATAGCAGAATAACATCGGCTGTTGCTGCTTTTATACCTTGGTTATTGGCAGCGGAAAAGCCTGCATTATTTTTATTTGAAATAACCTGTACTGCAGGACGATTAGTACTAAGATTATTAAGTGTTCCGTCAGTAGAATTATTATCCACCACAATAATTTCAGGCACGATTCCTTTTTGAGAAAGTATGGAATGAATGCATTTATCGAGGTAATCCCACACATTATGGCTCACAACAACTATGCTTATATCAGGTTTAGCCATATTATTTGCTGAGCTTATTGTCTCTTATCAGGTTGCTGAATTTATCTTTATTAGCAACAATATAGGCCGGAAATGAATTATCGATTGGCACAAACTTATATTTGAAATCTCTGCCAAAAAGATCTCTGCCTTCATCAAGTGCCTGTTCAATCTTCTTTGGGTCCTTATATTCAGCCGTATTGTATTCAGAATGAGCAAAAGCCTCAAGTTTCTTGATTATTTTTTCTACGCCCCCCAGGAAACTGAAATGCCAGCCACCGTCATCGACCGTATAAATATTTTGCCCGAGTTTTATTTTCCATTGCAGTATTTTTAGGCGAGAGTATAGTCTTACAATAAATCTATCGGAATAAACACCGAGGAATTGGATACTTATATAGCGCAGGAGCTGAGGTGATATTTTACTGCTATAATTCGCCATTATTGTTCCGCACCACTTATACCTTGACTCATTACCAGCGTTTATACAGTTAAGGAAATAGTAGTGTGTTTCCTGAACAAATACTTTTATACCTCTTTTTCCTATTAACGCTTTTATTTTTTCTGGCTTGGGTATCTCGTCTACATCCGATACCAGTATGGTGTCTCCCGGCTTGGCTGTTTTCAAACCTTCTTGTATCATTTCCCGTTGATAACGCTCAAGGGTCCATGCTGAGCCATTATCTTGGGCAGGATAGGTGTCAATAACGATATGAATTATTTTATCTGCGAATTGAGCATACCTTGCCTTATTTTCAGCATAATGTAGTGGCTTCTCTTTGCCCTGGTGAGTTCTGGTAGCTTCAACAAGCACAAATTTGTCAACTACTTCATTCAATACGTTCAATCGAATTTCAAGTATGTCGAGCTCATTAAAGAATGTGAAGCAGTCAAAAACCATTTGTTGTGTTTATCAGGTAAAGTGTAAAATTATTCTTTCTATGCAGATGCTCGTTTTAGCTTTATAAAAAACAAAATAATTTTTGTAAAAAAGCTGCCATTCCTGTAATTCTTTATTTCGGGGTATTTATTACACACCTGCTCAAAAATATCTAGTTCTTCCTGACCTGCTTTTAACGCAGCCTGTTGTGTTTCATACACATGGGTTCTGAAATATAAACCCAATTTGTTTTTCTGCTTAGCTGATATTGCTTCCCTGAACGATTTAAATACAGGAGCATACAATAACTGGTGAGTAGTAATTATAGGGTCAATATGAATTAAAGAAAATAGTTTTTTCGACCTGTTAGCACTTGATGTGGACCCTTTATGTGCACCTGCACGGAAGTATGTAAGTGGTTGTGGAATATACTTTATACCGTATGTGGTTGCTATGCGTAGAAAATATTCAAGGTCGCATATTTGTATCATATCAGGATTAACGTACCCTATTTCCCTCGCAATATCTTTCCTGAACATAACAACGGTAGGCTCGCCAATAAAATTCATGCAAATATTATTGGCGGCAAAATCTGAAACTTGCTGAGCTGTAATAGCTATTGGGTTATTGGCATGAATACCCAGCTTCGGAAAGGTCAGTGTGTTATTTATTGAATATTTTTTTGATGCCTCATCCAGCGATTCCTCGAAAACCATATTCCTGCCTGAAGTAACTATCCTATCAGAATCGGAAATATTTTCCACCATTACTTTTATACAATTGACATCAAAGTAATCGTCCTGGAAAAGGAACTTTACCCATTCTCCTTTAGCCAGGTCAATGCATTTGTTCCAGTTTCCAACCAGGCCCAGGTTTTGTTCATTACGAATCAATCTAATTCGTGGATCTGCTGCAGCATATTTTTCAATCTGAGAATAAGTGTCATCGGTAGACTTATCATCAATAACCAATATTTCAATATTACCATAGGTTTGCTTACTGGCCGACTCAATACACTGGGCAAGGTATGCACTACCATTATAGGTGGGTATACAAATGCTTACCAGTGGGTTATTCATAGAATGTAAATATATATTTATTTACCGCCTTCATTTGTTGCCGGCATCCAGTGCGATATTCCTCCCTTAATATGACTCATGTAGTAAATATCTTCCTCCTTAGGGGCTGCTGAGTTTTCATACCATGGCAGGTGGCGGGCCATGTATTTGCCTCCAGTCCGATAAGCGGGTTGTAGCCATAAAAAACCATTGGTGTATGGGCGGTAGAGTGCAAATGTCGTGTCAATTTCTGCTTTATAAATATCCTTTGCTACCTGGTTTACCCAGAATTTCTTCTCCCATTCAATTACTTTCTCTTTATCTGCATAATGGTCAGGCAAGTCATCTATCTTCAAGCCAAAACCTACTTTCTCTATGTACTTATATTTATCCAATAGGTCCATAAAATACTGCAATACATTATCCGGGCATTCTTCTACTGGCACTACATCACAATCTGTATATACATAGTAATCACTCCTGAACTGCTTAATTACACCCGATTTCCATAAGGCATGTTTGCCAACATTGGCGTTCAGTTTAATAACATGGTGTTTGGTTTTAGCATAGTACTCCAACAAAGGAGGGTATGTGGAATCATTATCGAGTATATAAATGTTATTGTATCCATTCTTTTCAAGCCATTCAACCAACTTAGATAAATACCCAACTCTATCACGATTATTAATTATTATAGGGATATCCTTGATATTCGTTTTCTTTTTAAATGGCAGTATGGTAACGCGTTTCAATATACCTTCCAGCTTTTTCCACCTTGTATACCAAGAATAGGTATTGAAGGTTACTATATCTTTTATGAAATGCTTAAAGTCCATTATTCCCTAATAATGTTTTGTACGCGTTTACAAATTTTTCTTTGCCAAGATTAACAATTGCATATTCGTGTGCTGAAACCGAAATAGAATTTAATTCTTCCCTGTTCTTCTCAAAGTGTTCAAGCGCTTTCACAATTTCAGCAACAATCTCATTTTCGGTAGTATTGTTTATCAATATGCCTGTTTTATTTTGTTGAACATGTTCAGATATTCCGCCAACATTAGTAGATATGGGCACAACACCAGCCATCATCGCCTCCATAATAGTCATGGGAAATCCTTCACGGGAAGATGTGATCAACGTAATATGCGCTTTTGCATATAATTTATCCATTTCAGTCGTTTCACTGATCACACCATGCAGAACGCAATAAGGTAAATCCTCTTTAGGAATGGCGTTGGCAACATCTCCGGCAAAATGGAATTCAATATTTACTTTCTTTTCACCCAATATCCTCGCAATATGAGAAATGAGATACACCCGTTTTTCCTCGGTTCCTCTGCCGGCGAATAGTACGTTTAATTTCCCATGTTCTTTTAAGGCTATTTCTTTTCTGTCAGTAAAATTAGTTATGCAGGTAACCCTATCAAGTAGATCAGGGGCTATATTATGCCTTTTATATAACTCTTCTAGGTCTTTTTTCGTTTTCTGATTGATCACAACTCTGTTACGTAGTTTATTTACAACAGGCAAACTCCACTTTTCCGAACCATCTTCGTAGTCGTGCATAAAAGCATGTATCAGGTCAATGGCTTTCGCTCCATCGGGTAGATCAGCCAGTAATTCATAATAATAACGTGAGTTTGAACCAAACAAGATGGCTTGATTATTGCTGATTGAGCTGATCTTTTTAGTAAGCCATTTTTTTGCAAATGGCCAATTCAGTAATTGATTTACATCATAAACCTCAGCGCTTTTTTCAAGCTCATGCCGAAATTCAGATGGGCCTGAACTACTTGTTACTATAACAATAGGAGTTCTGTCGGCTACTGTTTCAACAATTGCTGCATGTACTTTTTCTGCACCACCGGCTTGATAGAAAGGGAAAAAGAAAATGTGACTTATTGCCTTGTCATTTTTATTGAATCTGTTTTTAATTCTTGTAAACTGCTGAATGAATAATAAAGGCCTTGTGCTATATATTTTACCTGCAAATGAATAAATGCCTGGAAAGAAATACCTGGCTGAACTTATAATTAATGAAGTCAGTACTTTGTAATCAGTATTCTTCAAGCTCAGTTTACCAATTCTATATTTCAGGTAGTTAAACTTAAACCTGATCATCTTTTTTCTTGGACCTTCAGTATTAACCTTTACTGTGGTACCCTCTGCGTGGACCCTGTATTTTAAAAGTACAGTGTCGAGCTTTGTAAATTTTTCACCATTTGCAAGCAGCATCAACCATAAGCCCCAATCTTCACTGTACTTGAAAGACTTATTATATCCGATAGGTTGTATTACACTCTTCCGCATCATAACTGTAGGGTGAGCTATGCAGTTTTCTTTTGGTAAGAACGATTTGATCTGTTCAAATGTTTTCGTGATCATGTCTTCCCTCCAATGACCAATCTCATTTCCTTGTTCGTCAATAAATGCTACATGTGCAGCAACCATGCAAACTTCAGGGTGCATTTCAAGATATTCCACCTCTTTCTCAAACCTTTCCGGTAAACAAATATCATCGCAATCCATGCGGGCAATGTATTCTCCTTTAGCGAGCTCAATGCCTTTATTCAGGCTTGCTATAAGCCCAATGTTTCTGCCATTATCAATCAGCCTGACCCTCTTATCTAAATACGACCTTACAATATCTGCAGTTGTATCGGTGCTGCCGTCATTAATAATTAGAAATTCAAAATCAGAAAAAGTTTGTTCTAACACACTATCTATAGCTTGCTTCAAATACTTGAAGCCATTATAGACAGGCATCAGCACTGTTACTTTAGGTGTTTTTATATTCGCTTCCAACCTTGAGGTATTAAATCAGATGTATCAATTTTGCTATCGGTAAACCATTTTTGTGGAGCAACAACCAGCTTATCAGGGTTATTGTTTAACCAGGCGCCCCACCAGCTAAAACTACTATTGGCAATAATGTTATGCTTGCATAGGCTCATAAGTTGCATATCAATATAGCTCTCAGCTCCATTATGATTTTCTATAAAAGTAACTTTATCAGTACCGAAGGGTATGTTTTGTTTTACCCATTCAATGTCATCAGAGAAAATAAATACCTGCACTTCATTAACTTTTTCCTTTATATGCTTTAACGCTGATTGGTAATATTCTGCACTGCAAGTCCCGTGGTATTTTAGTGCTTCAGGATTTGATATATAATCGCCCCGACGAAAATGCATACTGACTGAATTGCAAGAACTGATCTTATTTGAAATGGCAATGTCTGCCTCGTTTGCCAGGGGTTTGAAAGTAAAATCTCGCCTGATATTGTTCTGTATCGTTTCAAAGTATTTTTCTGATTGCCAATACCCTATTAATAATGAATCCTCTGGTGCTGAAAGGAATTTTTTATCGAAAGTGGAGATACCCTGATTAACAATATGGTAGGGAAACATAGATGGTAAAACATGTTGCAGCCTACTTTTAAAACTACTTTTTCTTATACTTTCAAACTTATTCAATACATCGTGGTCGGCTACAGGAACTGTAATATTGAAAATACCCAGTGCCAGTTCTAATTTACCATATACTGCTCCTTTACTAAGATTTGAAGTATCAAGAAAAAGTTCTGTATTTCGTAAAACTGCAAGTTGCCTGCCAAATGCATATTGAAACATTTGGTTACCTAGCCCTCCTTTTAGTTGCGTTACTATCATATTACTGTTGCTTCCCCTTTAGCATGGTTGCAATTCTTGCTTTCATATTCTTTTTCCAAAGCATCCATTTAAAATACAATATTGGCTTTGGTATTTCTGTTCCTGCTTCTTTAAATTCATTTACAGATTTTACATCGTAGAATTTAAATAAGGCTAGAAATGAAGACCTGTATTTCTCTTCTTTAAAAAGGCTTTCATAGAACTTATTATATAAATAGCCATATTCATAAAGCTGAGTGTTCTTATTCATTGATGTATTTGTAACCTGGTATGTAGCCCCGCTGGTATTACAAATAAGGGCATCATTGGTATACTGAAATATCGGGTTCTCATTCAGTACACGTATGTAAAAATCAATGTCAACCACGTATTTTAAATTCTTGTCATACTCTTCCTTCACACTACTGCGATAAATAGTAGCACTGGGTGCACCAATAAAATTCCCAAGAAAAAGACTGGCCGGTTCATTACGGATCTCTTCAAGTTTTTCACGTGTTGGTGTATTGAATTGAATGGCACCTGTAGAGGCATCAACTATTTTAGTTGCACTGAATGCAAAATCAGACTCAGGATGTTCATCAAGCATTCTAACATATTCTGCAAGGCTCTCCGGCAATGCAAACCAATCATCGTGATGCAATATTTTTATATACCCTCCTTTTGCTTTTCGAATAGCTTCATTCCAGTTTTCAGGAGGACCGAGTGGTTTTGGATTCTTAAAATAATTGAGTTTATTACTAAATGAAAATTTCTGTACTGCTAATTCAACAGAATTATCTGGCGAATCATCGGTTATAATGATCTCGTAATCTGAAAAGGTTTGAGTGCGTATAGATTCTAATGCCCTTGTAATACACTCAGGTTGCCTGTATGCCGGAATACAAATAGATACCTTTACTGCAGGCATAAGAAGTGATTAAGGTTTAAGGATCATTCCCTGGCAAGTTGGCAACGAAAGCACCTGAACGCCCTTTGATTTTGCAAACGCATCGTGTGCATGTTTCTGATCAATGCAGCCCGGGTAACCATAATCATCCAACACAATTATACCGCCACTTACCATCTTGTCCCAGAAAAATTCCAACGCATCTACTTCGGGTTTTACACAATTCATATCAATAGACAGGTAGGCTATTTTTTGCGAAGGCACCTGTGTAAGTGTATCCGGTATGGCACCCTTTACAAGCTCAACATTTTTAAAAGGCGCAAATGTTTGCTTTACTCTTTCGTAAAGTGAATTATCCTTACCGTATCCGAGTTTTTTACTCCTTTCCATTTCGTATGGTGTGCTGTAACGCTCATCGAGCCCAGAGAAGGTATCAAGCAAATAATATTTTTTATTCAGTTTTTCAAAGTCGGTGTAATGTATTACGGCACGCGGGCAAAAACCTGTATTCACTCCGCAATCAATAAAATCGCCTTCAAGCTTTGCAGCATGTGTCGCTGCCCAGCAAAGCACATGTATACGCCATTGTATGTCGTAGTTCTTAAGTAGGTCGCCACCAATTTGTTTGCAAAGTGCGTACGCTTCTGCAAATTTCGGTTCCTTTATAAAGTCTGCATTATGGTAAGTATACAGCAGGTCGTTTGCATACGTTATCTCTGACTTAGGTAATAAGTAATAATCATACCGGTTGAAATTTCTGTTGCGATACGCATTCAGTAATGTAGCCGGAATTATTTTCTTTAGAAACTCTTTCATATTATTTCTTTACTGTTTGCCATTGTAATAATGGCCTTACTAAACCCGGAAAACCTAGCAGATATTCTCCTCGTGCAGAATCTCCCCGCATATTATCGACCACGTTAAAGCTTACAACATCCATTTCGTGGAAGTAAATAGTAAAGGGCTCTATTTTTATAATAGCTACACCTACAATCACAATGCCTTCAGCGAGTAAATTACCGGGTATCCACATAGTTGCTGTATACTTTCCCTTTCCTCTTGGTTTAATCCGAAGATCTGAAACAGTATCATGAGTATTAAAAATGTTTACACCCTGGTCGTTATAAAAATTGAAACTATGGGTAAAAATATCTCCTTCAGTAAGTACTTCGTAATCCATACTTATACCTACAGAAGTAGTAATATCAATGGTTTCTTTTACATTAAAATCTTTATCATGAACGCGAACCTCCAGCAGTTTTACGATATCATTCCCAGGTTTTTCCCTTGCCTTTTCCCAGCTTCTTTTGGCCGTGGTTCCAAAGTCTGAACGAAGATAATGCGCTATTACTTCTTCTGTACTGCCTGCAGCTTCTACCTTGCCCGATGAAAGCAATATGGCTTTATTGCAAAGCCTTGCAACGGTATCCATATTATGGCTCACGAATAAAACAGTTCTGCCATGCCCTGAAACCTCTTCCATTTTCCCAAGGCATTTTTTCTGAAATGCAGCATCGCCAACGGCTAATACTTCATCTACAATAAGAATATCGGGCTCAAGGTGCGCGGCAACTGAGAATGCCAGACGCACCGTCATGCCACTGCTATAGCGCTTTACAGGTGTATCAAGAAATTTTTCTACTTCAGAGAACGCTACTATTTCGTCAAATTTTGCTTCAATTTCACTCTTGCCCATTCCTAATATTGAGCCATTTAAAAAGATGTTTTCCCTGCCTGTAAGTTCGGGATGGAAGCCTGTACCTACTTCAAGTAAACTGCTTACGCGGCCATTTATAGTTATGCGCCCTTCGGTAGGCTCTGTAATACGGCTAAGTATTTTAAGCAGGGTTGATTTACCTGCACCATTGCGCCCTATAATGCCAACCCTGTCACCTTTATTAATTTCAAACGAAACATCCTTCAACGCCCAAAAATCCTCCTGCTTAGGTTGTTCCTGTGCTTTGCGTGTAACCATGGCTTTTGCCTTATCGGTTATTACATCGCGCAGGGCAACATACTTTTCCTTAGACTGATGTTTAAGGATATATTTTTTACCCAGCTTTTCTACTTTAACTATCGGCTCCATTAAATAACGTCGGCAAACGACTTTTCTGTTTTACGAAAATACCATATTCCTATTACCAAAAAAAGGAAGCTGATTACAATGGAAAGTAAAAACCCCGGCAAATAAATATCTACCTTGTTTCCCAACACCGACCAGCTGAATCCATCAATGACACCCACCATTGGGTTTAGCGAATATAATAGCTTAATAATTCGTGGCCAATCACTATTGTACACTTGTGAACTTGAAAACGCAATGGGAGAAACGAACAGGCCGAACTGAACTATAAAACCTACTACATACCTGAAGTCGCGATACTTGACATTCAATGCGGACACAAATATACCGGCACCCATTGAAGTGATAAGGGTAAGCAATAAAAACAAAGGCATCAGGCAGATTTTCCAATCCGGCACATATCTGTATCCTATAAGGAAAAGAGCAAGAATGACAAGAGAAATAAAGAAATCTATAAGGCAAACAATTATAGTGCTGGCGGGTATAATAAGCCTCGGGAAATATACTTTTGAAAGCAGGCTTGTATTGTTAATTAACGAATTGCTTGATTCACTAAAGGCCGATGAAAATAAAGTCCAGGGTAAGGTAGCTGTGCAACTAAGCAATGCCCTCGGTACATCACTCGGTACCTTTGATTTCATAAGTAAGCCAAAAGCCCACATGGCACAAATAGTAAGTAATGGTTTAAGTATGCTCCATCCGATACCTATAACTGCTTGTTTATACCTTACAAGCACATCGCGCCAGGCAAGGAAATAGAAAAGCCCACGGTAATTCCAAAGGTCTTTCCAATAATTTTTATTACGTGTACCTGGTTCTATTACTATTCTGTTCGCCAATTGCGGTATATAAATTAAACTCAAAGTTACTGAAATTTGCGCACCGCCAAGTAGGTAAATAAGGCATTTGCCAACGTCTTTTTGTTAAATTCGCATTAGCCATAGAACGCAAATACTGCCTATGAAAGATATTGCTGAACAGATAAAAGCTTATAATAAAGATCGCATACCTGAAATACTAGCATTGAAGTATAAAGCCATGCGTGAGGATAAATACCGCTTTTATCGCGCTATACCACACGTACTTTACGCAGATATCCCTAGAAACTCCTTTTTATTTGATGCACCCAATGCATGGCTCTGTGGCGACCTTCACCTGGAAAACCTTGGCAGTTATAAAGCAGACAACCGCTTGACTTATTTCGGTGTAAATGATTTCGATGAATGCATTTTGGGCTCCTTTTTTATAGATATTTCAAGAATGTTGACCAGTATTTATGTTTCAGCGGACGGATTAAAACTGAATGTGCGTGATGCTGACTCGCTTTGTAAGGTATTTGTAGATGCATATTTCAATAGTTTAAAGCAAGGCTATATAAGGGAGTTGGAGGTTGAAACCACAACAGGTATAATGAAAGACTTTTTACAGAAGGTTCAAAAAAGGAAAAGAAAGGATTTTTTAGAAAAGAAGACCAGTAAGAAGAAGATTTTGATTGATGGCACACATACAGTACAAATACCTGAAAAAGAAAAAAGTAAAGTAGCTGAACATATTAAAATATGGGCTAAGGGAATCAGTGATCCGGAATTCTATAATGTGCTTGATGTTACTTTTCGCATTGCAGGCACATCAAGCCTTGGGCTTAACAGGTATGCTGTATTGGTTCAGGGCAGGGGAGGGTATGATGGCCGCTTCCTGCTCGACCTGAAGGAAACATTACCATCATGTCTTGGCGGGGTTATTAAAACCGAACAACCAAATTGGAAAACCGAAGCCGATAGAATAGTTGAAGTGCAAAAAAGAACACTTTCGGCGCCGCCTGCGTTGCTGGCAAGTATAAATATTGATAAGAAGAATTATGTATTGAAAGAATTGCAGCCAGTAGCTGATAGAATACATTACCCTTTATTTGCAGGCAATCCCAAAAAACTGAAAACGATTCTCGAGCAAATGGGCAGCATTTGTGCATGGAGCAATTTAAGAGGAGCGGGCAGAGATAATTCAGCCATTGCCGATGAACTGATTGAATTTGCCGCTAAGAATGAGAAACTCAGCAAGGAGTTAATGGGTAATGCGTATAAAACACTCAAAACCACTACTGATTATTATAAGACGTATTGTGCTGCCTACGATAAAGGTTTCTTTGGATCTTTGAAGAAAAAATAAATGCTATGCTATTTTTATTCCCATAACGCATATATCATCCGTTTGGGCATATGAATTCTTCCATTTTTCAATAGTAGAATCTAATGTTTGTTTTTGTTCAGCGCAAGTATTGCCCGAAATAGCAACAAGCATATCACGGAAAGCCCTGGATGTAAATTTCTTGTTCTTATCACCTCCAAACTGATCTTGGTAACCATCAGATGATATGTATATAGTATCACCTTTTTTTAGTTCAATAGTTTGTGTTGTAAATATCGTGTCCATTTTACCTTCCTGGTAACCTATTGGTTGTTTATCTGCCAACACCTCCAACATATCTTTCCCATGCGGCCTGAATTTCGGATTCTCAGAGGCTGAGCTATTAATTCCTTTTCTTACTAAATAAAGAGAATTGTTCGCGCCTGAAAACTGTAGCGTGTTTGTTTTTTTATCCCAAATACAAATAGCCATATCCATACCATCACGCGAAACTGATTCCTGCCCTCTTTGCTGTAATTGCCTTAACAGGTTATTTCGTACCTGATTCAGTATTTCTCCCGAATTCCTGAATACTTTATTTTCAATAACAACCTGATTCAGCATACTATTACCAATCATACTCATAAAAGCGCCCGGTACACCATGGCCTGTACAATCAACCACTGCAAAAATTGTTTCATCACCTTCTTTATGGCACCAATAAAAATCTCCACTTACTACATCCCTTGGTTTGTAAAGCACAAAATAATCGCCCAGCGAATCCTTTAAATATTCTTCTGACGGAATAATAGCGCTTTGTATTTTACGTGCGTAGGCTATACTGTCGGTTATATCCTTGTCTTTTTCCTGCAGTTGGCCATAGGCAGCATCAACATATTTTTTCTGTTCTTCAATAACTTTCTTCTGGTCATTGGTTACTTTAAACCTTCTGAAAAGAAGGAACAAAAATATAAGCACCAAACCTAGCCCCACTGAAACACCAGCGGTTGCAAGTTTCTGGCGTTTATCCTGTTCTGCAGCTACAGCCATTTCTTTTTGCTGCTCAAGAAATTTTTTGTCGTCTTCGTATTGGGTCTCGAGCTTGCCAAGTGCTTTCTCCTTTTCATCACTGAAAAGTGAATCCTTTAGTGTTAACGTTTTATCGAGGTATTTAGCGGCCATATCGTATTTGCCTGCCTTCAGGTAGGTATGGCCAAGGTATTTTGCATTCAGCATTTTTTCATCAAGTATCCCTAGGCTATCGGAAATATTATAGGCCTGCATGTAGTAAAAAATGGCACGATCATAATTCTGTTCCGAAAAATAAATTGCTCCGAGGCCCTGGTTCCCATTCATGAGCCCCATTCTATTGTCGGTTGTTGTGGAAGCTATTATGGCATTGTTTTCATATACCCGGGCGCTATCGAGCAAAGCAGCGTGAGTAACATATAATTTTCGTCCATCGTTAACATAGCTGAATCCTTTCTTATCAGAATCACTATCGAATATGTTTATGAACGCCTGGCCAACATTGCCTAAATTATTTGGAAGATTGCCTGATGCACCTATTCTTCTGCTTAAGGCAAGTGCTTTAAAGGAATACTCAAGTGACTTATCATTTTTACCTAACGACATATAGCAGGTTGCTATATTTGAATAGCCCAGCGCTACATTAGCATCTTTGTGTAAGGTGCTGTCTATTTTAAGCGATTTTAAATGATTTTCTAATGCCTTTAAGTGGTTGCCTTGCAAATCATAAATATTGGCAAGATTATCATCAGTTGTTGCCATGCCATCATCGTTGTTCTGCTCGTGATATAACCTAAGTGCACTAAAGTAATAGCCCTCAGCTCTTTCATAATTACCTTCATCCTGATAGTTAAGTCCAATATTGTTGTACAGGTCAGGTACTGTTTTTTTATGTGATATACTATCAATTGCCAGCGCCTTGAAATAGTAACTTGTGCTTATTGAATAATGATTTTGTTCGGCCGTAATATTACCGAGGACATTGTAGATAGATGATAATCGTTTAGTATTATTGTATGTGCTGCATAAAGCAAGGGCACTATCTTCATAAATCAGTGCTGTGGATACTTCTCCTTTCAGGTCATGATACAGGCCTACATCATACATGGAACAGATTATGCCTTCGGGCCATGAAATTTTTCGGGCTAACACAAGTGCTTGCTGGCTAATAATAAGTGAAGAATCTGGATTGGTGTTCTCCAGTAAATAGGCCAGTTCAAAAGAGATACGTATTTTTCCGCTGTCGGACTTGGTGTTAGCCATAAGCATTTTAACAGAATCTATCTGATGCTTTTGACCGAATGACGGATTACAGGCAAGAATAAAAAATGCAAGTACCAGGGAGAAGATTTTCAATGCGACAATATTAGGTATACAAATATATAATACCTTATAAATAACAAAACCCCGATTATTGCTAATCAGGGTTTTGTTGGCAGTTTTAAAAACAGGCTGATTATTTCTTGTCAGCAGCCTTGGTCTCAGTCTTTTTGGCTTCTTTCTTAGGGGCTTCCTTCTTATCGGTAGCCTTTTTTTCATCTTTCTTTACTGTTTCTTTCTTTTCGGTCTTTTGTTTGTCTTGTTTTTTGCTTTTTACAATTGGACTTGCAAAAGATACACCGGTGAACAGAACCAGTGAAGCGAGGATTAAACTTAAGTTTTTCATGACAGTTTTAATTTAATTGGTTATTTATGATAGCAAAACTACAGTGGCAGGATGAAGGAAGTGTGAAGAGAGCCCTGTGCAATGTTAAAATTCCTTAAAAAGGATATATTTGGAGAAACATACTTATCTCATGAAAAAAATACTTGTACTTATTATAGCTGCCATGGCAGTTGTAACCGTTAACGCACAAAGCATCGAGAACTCAAGTGGTTCTTCAACAGGCTCTATCAGTTCCGACGGAACTATTGAAAACTCAAGTGGTTCTACAGTTGGTAAAATTACTTCCGATGGAACAATTGAAAACTCAAGTGGTTCAACTATAGGGAAGATCACTTCAAGTGGCGAAATTGAAAACTCAAGCGGTTCTACAGTTGGTAAAGTTACTTCCGATGGAACAGTTGAGAACTCAAGCGGTTCTACTATTGGTAAAATTACCGATGACGGATCAGTTGAAAATTCAAGTGGCTCTACTATTGGGCGTGCAAGTGGAGTAAGAAAAGAATGGGCAGCTGTTGTTTTCTTTTTCTTTCACTTTAACTGATAGCTTTTAATTTTTGTGCGGGCGAGGAGGTGGCGGGTCCGTTTTGGCCATCTCATCAACACATTGAACAAGTTTATCAAGCTCTTCAAGGCTTGTAAATACATTGGGTGAAATGCGTATGCCATTTACATCATGGTAGTCAGTTATTGCAGTTACAACCATTTTATCATCAAAAAGCTTTTCTGACATGGCGTGGATAGGCCATCCCATAACCTGAAAAGTAGCTAGCCCACAAGCAAACTGGGGAAGCATTGAGGTATAGATTTTTACCTTTGGCATATCTTTTATCTTATTGCACCAATAATCCTTCAGGTAACGTAAACGCGCTTCCTTTCTGGCTCCGCCAATTTTTTTATGAAAATCAATTGCATTGTCAATCACCATTTCGGCTACTGTGGAACGTGTGCCAAGGTTTTCAAACTTTCGAATATTATCAGTTGCAGGATCGGGGGCTGATAAAAGAGCCCAGATATTCTTTATTTTTTCTTTTTTTACATACATCATTCCCGTTCCAAAAGGTGCTCCCAGCCACTTATGAAGCGAAGTGGCAAAATAATCGCAATCCAGGTCAGATATTTTAAACTCTATTTGCCCGAATGATTGGGCTCCGTCAACTATCACCTCACAGCCTTTTTGATGAGCCATGTCAGTAATTTTCCTTACAGGAACAATTTGCCCCGTCCAGTTAATAAGGTGAGTAATGTGAACTATTTTTGTTTTTGAAGTAATGGCCTTAGTGTAGGCTTCAACCATTTGCTGGTCATCTTCAACCGGAAATATAAAGTCTTCTATCCATACCAGTTTAATCCCCTCCCGTAATTCTCTTTGTCTCCAGGCATTCAGCATATTAGGGTAATCGAAATTGCTTAAAACTACTTCATCACCTGCTTTAAGGTTAAGGCCAAATATTATAGTGTTCAGCCCTTCAGTAGAATTCCTGTTTATGGCAATTTCTTCAGCGCTGCAACCTGCCATTTCAGCCAACTTGGCTCGCAATGGCTCTCTGCCATCGTCCAGCCGACGCCACATGGTATAGGTAGGCGCTTCGTTAGCAAATTTGTGCCCATTTGTCTCAGCTTCCTGCACAGTTGTAGGTTGTGGGTTTACGCCTGCATTATTCAAATAAATAAAGTCTTTTGAAAGGCCATATGCTTCGCGTACTCCTTTCCAGAAATCTTCATCGGTAGCCGCTTCAGATGGTGTCAGTTTCTCAAAACGTTTGAAATCTTCGCTTGCCAAAAGCTTACTGAAGGGAGAAACAGATAAAAAACCTGCTGTAAGCAGTGACTTGCCTAAAAAATCTCGCCTGGATAACATAAAATTGTGAGTTGGTCAAAGGCTAAAGTAGTTAAAAATATACCTTTTGCAACAAGATTATGGCAGAATATACTGAATATCCGTCGGACCGCGAAATTATTCGCTTAAATATCATTTTAAGCATTATGCAACTAACATGGAAAACTTTTTTACTTTTGCGTTCCTTTTTAAGAATAGGAGAGGTGCCTGAGTGGCCGAAAGGAGCAGTTTGCTAAACTGTCGTACGCCCAACAGCGTACCGGGGGTTCGAATCCCCCCCTCTCCGCTGCAAGTAATTCAAACAATTAGTATCATTTTGTTTATTTCTTGTAGACTGCCTCTACACAATATGCTTATTTCATGGGTTATCGGGTTTGTCATCAATAATAAACCCCATGTGCTAATTCAATCAGGAATTGTTTACCCAATAATAGTTTTGTTATTATCTTTGAAGTTAGCATATATAATGCAAACTGTTTACAGATGCATAGTGTATGTTTAAATAGGATTACAGAAGATAGATTAGGTTTTAAATCTCCATTTAGGAAGCAGATATGTTAAAAATTGGAATTATTGGGTATGGTTACTGGGGTCCAAATCTGTTGCGGAATTTTTACGCTGTTAATGATTGTAAAGTTGAAAGTGTTGCCGACTTCAGGCAGGAGCGCTTGTCACTTGTGCAGAAAAATTACCCCAACGTTAAAATAACTACCAACCCCGACGATATTCTTCTTTCTACTGAAATAGATGCAGTTGTTATTGCAACACCTGTACATACTCATTTTGAATTAGCTAAAAAAGCGCTTGAAAATGGTAAGCATGTTTTAATCGAAAAGCCTTTTACTTCATCATCTGCCCAGGCTGTTGAGCTGATGAATATTGCTGAAAAAAAAGGATTGCTTGTAATGGTTGATCATACATTCCTTTACACCGGTGCAGTTCAGAAAATGAAAAACCTGATAAAAGATGGCGGGATAGGAAAGTTGCAGTACCTAGACTCTACAAGAATTAATTTGGGATTGTTTCAGCCTGATGTTAATGTGTTATGGGATCTGGCACCACACGATATTTCAGTTTTGAATTTCTTAAATAATGAGACACCGTTAAGTATAAATGCTACCGGTATTTCACACACCCAGAATAATATTGAGAACATTGCATACATGACTGTAAATTATCCTTCAGGATTTATAGCCCACTTTAACTGCTCATGGTCGTCGCCGGTTAAAATAAGAATGATGCTTATAGGTGGCGATAAAAAGATGATTGTATATAATGATATGGAACCGACCGAGAAAGTAAAAATATATGAAACGGGGTATAATGTAAGGAATGATGAAGAAAAGAGAAATATTATGGTTGACTACCGTGTTGGCGATATATATGTACCTAAGGTAGCAACGAACGAGGCATTAAGCCTTATGTCTGCTGATTTCGTGAATTCAATCAGGAATAAAAAACAACCGCTTGCAGATGCGCAGATAGCATTAAATGTGGTAAAAATTCTGGAGGCTGCAGAACTTTCAATAAAAAACAAAGGGAAAGAAATTAAGTTGTAATGGAAGTATTGAATGTAGATGAACCACGTAAGAGCCTTGTAAATGTTAAGGTTGGGAAGAATGTGCGCATCTTTAACTTTGTAAATGCATATGGTTGTAGCATTGATGACGATAGTAGAGTAGGTGCGTTTGTAGAAATACAAGGTGGTGCAAGTATTGGTAAAAACTGTAAAATTTCAAGCCACACATTCATTTGCGAAGGTGTACATATTGCCGATAATGTATTCGTTGGTCATAATGTTACATTCATTAACGATTTGTTTCCCAGAGCTACTAATGCCGATGGTACAGTTCAAAATACTGCAGACTGGAAACTAGTGGAAACCAAAGTCCAAAAGGGTGCCTCTATTGGTTCAAGTGTTACCATACTATGTGGAGTAACAATTGGAGAGAATGCTATTATAGGTGCGGGTTCAGTAGTTTTGAAAGATGTACCTGCAAATACTATTGTAGCGGGTAACCCGGCCAGAATAATTAGAAAAGTAACTGACAGATAAAATGAACGAAACTATTAATTGTTTAGATCTAAAAAAGCAGCATCAGCAAATAAAGGATGAAATATTTGCAGCCTTTGAAAAGGTGTACGCAAATACGGCCTTTTCGGGTGGACATTTTGTTGAAGATTTTGAAAAGCAATTCAGTGCGTTTACCGGAACTAAATATTGCATTGGTGTTAATAATGGCACTTCAGCACTGCACTTAGCTATGTTGGCCTTAGGTATAGGAGCCGGAGATGAAGTTATTGTTCCGGCTAATACCTTTATAGCCACCGCATGGGGTGTATCGCATAGCGGAGCTACACCGGTGTTTGTTGATTGTGATAAGGATACCTGGGAGATTGATACAACAAAAATTGAAGAAAAAATAACTCCTAAAACCAAGGCAATTATTGGTGTGCATTTATACGGTATGCCATTTGATATTGATGAAGTAAAAAGGATAGCCGATAAACATAAATTATTTCTGGTGGAAGATGCCGCCCAGGCGCAAGGTTCGAAATATAAAGGCAAAGTAGTTGGCGGTATCGGAGAAATGGCGTGTTTTAGTTTCTATCCTGGGAAAAACCTTGGCGCATGTGGTGAAGCCGGAGGAATTACAACGAACAATGAGACGTATTACAAGCATTTACAAAGCCTGCGTAACCATGGTTCTCAGGTTCGTTATTACCATGATGAAATTGGGTACAATATGCGTATGGGTGGGTTAGAGGCAGCATCTTTACAGATTAAGTTAAAATATCTTGATTCATGGAATAACCGCCGTAGAGAAATTGCTAAGATGTATTTTGATGGGATTAAGAACGAGAAGATCAAAATGCAGAAGCAACCTTCTTGGGCCGATTCTAATTTTCACTTGTTTGTTATAACAACCGAAAAGAAAGAGGATTTTGTTAAGCATTTACAATCAAATGGAATCAATCCTGCATTTCACTATCCTGTTCCATGTCATTTACAAAAGGCATATGCCAATCTTGATTATAAAAAAGGCGATCTTCCAAATTCAGAATATCTGGCTGACCATTGCGTATCTTTACCAATGTATGCTGAATTAGCTAACGAACAAGTACAAATTGTAATAAATAAAATCAACAAATTCTAAACCTTGAAAGATATTCTGATTTTTTCTGTGATTGTATTTCTTCATAAAATATATAATAAGCGTTAGTACAAATGAACCCGAACTTTCTTTTTATTGGCGGTACTAATAGAGGTTATCGGGTACTGACTGCATTATTATTACAAGGATATCTTCCAAAAAAATGTTTCATTTTAAAAGAAGATGATCATGAAGACGTCAAAGTTGCTGAAGAAATTAGTTTGATGTGTAAAAAACATAATATTGATTGTTCTATACGTAAAAAATTATTAGATGAAGATGATAAATACATCATGGCAAATCAATTTGATTTTGCAGTGGTTTGTGGCTGGAGAACTATAATAAATCCTAAGCTGATTAAAAATTTTGGCCTTGGATTAATTGCCGCACATGATTCTTTATTGCCTAAGTACAGGGGATTTGCGCCTATTAACTGGTGTATAATAAATGGAGAAAAGAAAACCGGGGTTACACTATTTTTGATTGATGAAGGAGAGGTTGATTCAGGCCCTGTAATAAGTCAGCGGGAAATAGTTATCAAGCCGGATGAATATGCGATTGATGTTTATGAAAAAGTAACCAATACCACAATAGAACTTTATACCGAATTTTTTTCTACCATAGCCAGTGGTGCAAAAGTTATTTTAAAAGTGCAAGACGAACAGGAAGCCTCATATACTTGTAAGAGAACCCCTACCGATGGAAAAATTGATTGGAATGAAAAGTCTGACATAATTATTAATTTGATCAGAGGTATTGCTCATCCATATCCCGGTGCATATTGTTATTTTAATTCCACAATGTATCACATTCGTAAGGCAGTTTTGGGAAAAAGCAATATGAAAAACTATTCGGGAAGAATACCCGGAAGGGTTATTAATATATCCGGAGATGGAATCGAGGTTCTTTGTGGCCAGGGTAGTGTACTTATTCAGGAATGGGAAGATAAAAAGGGAAATAATATTTGTATCCCTTCAGAGAATATTAAATCTATAACAGCAACCCTTTCCTGATGAGTGTAAAAGTTTCTATAATAATTCCATTTTTAAATGAAGAAGAAGGAATGCCTTCTTTATTGGAAGCTTTAAATCAATACATAAAATCGCTTATTGATTTCAAAGTAGAAGTTATTTTTGTGAATGATGGCTCTACCGATAATTCTATGAAAGTATTGAAACAGTCGATGCCATTGCAATTTGAAGCCAAGGTAATATCACTTTCAAAAAACTTTGGTTCTCATGCCGCATTAAGATCTGGAATACTAAATGCTTCAGGAGATTATATTGTATTCATGTATGCCGATCTGCAAGATCCGTTAGAGATTATTGGCAGCCTATATCATAAATGTAAAGAAGGCTGTGATATAGCCTGGGCTATGAGAAGAAATACAAATAATAGCTTTATAGAACAAAAATTCTCTATGTTTTATGCGGCCATGATGAAGAAATACGCCATGGCTAATTATCCGCAAAAGGGGTTTGATGTTGTAATGTTCGACAAAAAAGTACAATTTAACCTCAATGCTAATATGGAGGCAAACTCATCTATATTCCTCCAGATTCTTCAACTAGGGTATAAGCAGGAAACAATAGAATATGATAAGCAGGTCCGGAAAATAGGTAAATCAAAATGGACACTAAAGAAAAAAATAAAATTGTTTATTGATTCTTTCGTGGCTTTTTCATACGCACCTATAAGGTTTGTTACAATTATGGGCTTTGCTTTCTTTTTTATAGGGATATGTTGGACGGCCTATGTTATATTTCGGAAGTTTTTTGTGGGCGATATTGCCAGCGGATGGCCGGCGCTTATTTCTATATTATTTCTTGGTTTTGGTGTTACAAATATTTCGCTTGGCATTATTGCCGAATACCTTTGGCGCACATTAGATGCATCAAGAAAAAGGCCTGTTTTTATTATTGATGAAATAACAGAATTAAATAAACATGACAAGTAAAATAAACGGAGCCAGAATTTTAATTACAGGAGGAGCCGGCTTTATAGGGTCGTATGTTGTGGAAGAGCTATTGCCTCATAATCCTAAAAAAATTATGATCATTGACAACCTTATAAGGGGTAGTCATGAGAATATGAAAAATTTCAGTAAAGATCCGCGTGTGGAGTTTATATTGGGGGACTTGCGCGATACAGAATTGCTTGAAAAATGTATTTCACAATCTGATTATGTGTTTCATATGGGTGCATTGCGTATTAATTCTTGTGCAGCCGACCCAAAGGAAGGATTTGAAGTGATGCTGAAAGTGACTTTTGATGTTGCGCAATTGTGTGTAAAATATAAAATCAAGAAAGTTATTTATAGTTCCAGTGCATCAATCTATGGACTGGCACAACATTTCCCTACCCCAGAAAGTGATAACCCTTACGATAACCAAACATTTTACGGCGCTGCAAAAATGTGGGGCGAACAATTGTTCCGCAGTTATAAGTTTATGTACGGACTTGATTATGTTGCATTGCGCTATTTCAATGTATATGGACCAAGAATGGATACCGATGGAAAGTATACCGAAGTGATGATTAAATGGCTTGACTGTATACGCGATGGTAAACAGCCATTGATATATGGAGATGGTTCGACTTCTATGGATTTTGTTTATGTGTCGGATATTGCCAAGGCTAATGTTGCTGCGTTATTAGCTAATGTAACTGATAGCGCTTTTAATGTGGGCTATAACCGTGAAACTTCATTAAAGGAGTTATTAGAGCTTGTTTTGAAAGCAAATAACTCAGTGCTTGAACCTAAACACATGCCCGAAAATACTGTAAACCCGGTAAGCCGTAGATTGGCTGATACTTCAAAGGCATTAAATTTATTAAACTTTAAGGCTGAAGTTTCTCTTGAAGATGGATTAAAAAAACTTTCGACCTGGTATTTTGAAAAGCAAAAAGCAAAAACAACAGTATGATCCCTATAGCAAAGCCGTATTTAACTAAAGAAGAAGCCCAGGCTGCATACGATACGATTTTGACCGGTTGGGTTACACAGGGACCAAAGGTGCAGGAGTTTGAAGAAAAATTTGCTGCGTATGTGGGCTCTAAATATGCTGTAGCTGTTTCTAACTGCACCACTGCATTGCATTTATGTATGATTGTAGCCGGAATAAAAGCCGGTGATGAGGTTATATGCCCATCGATGAGCTACATTGCAACAGCTAATTCTATAAAATATGTTGGTGCTACACCTGTTTTTGCTGAGGTAAATGAAGATTACAACATTGACGTAAAACATGCCGAGTCATTAATTACACCACGTACTAAGGCAATATTAATAGTTCATCAAATAGGTATGCCTGCTGATATTGACGCATTTAAGGCACTATGTGCTAAGCATAAACTGTTACTTATTGAAGATGCTGCATGTGCTATAGGGTCAGCTTATAAAGGGAAGAAAATTGGTTCCCATTCAGATCTTGTATGTTTTTCTTTCCACCCAAGAAAGGTTATTACTACCGGAGATGGCGGTATGATAACTACTTCTCGTGAAGATTACAAGGATAGGCTTAAATTATTGCGCCAGCATGGTATGTCGGTTAGTGACAGAGTAAGGCATAGCTCTTCTAAAGTAATTTTTGAAGATCATATTGAAGTAGGGTATAACTACCGAATGACTGACGTACAAGCATCGATTGGTATTAAGCAATTAGAAAAACTTGATTGGCTGTTGGCAGAACGAAGGAAAATTGCCTTGAAATATAATGAGGCATTTAAAAGCATAGATAAGATAAGATTGCCTATAGAGAAAGAAGGATATTATTCAAATTATCAATCATTTTCAATTTATATTAAGGACAGTAAGGCAATTAACAGGAACGAATTAATGCAAGCACTTCTTGAAAAAGGAATTTCTACCCGCAGGGGAATTATGTGTACGCATAAAGAAACAGCTTATGCAGAAGAATATAAGTCGATTAAACTTCCGGTTTCAGAGGATTTGAATGGAAATAGTATATTGATTCCACTATTTGTGCCTATGACAGATGAAGAAGTAAATACTTTGGTTGACATGGTTAAAAAACAAATTAGTTAAGAGTTTACCGGAGATGTTTCAAAATAAAAGGAATGTAAATATTCTATTCGTTATTAGCCTGCTGCTTGCGTTAACGTATCGCGTTAAGATTGAAATTGCCTATCCAGATCTTAATTCAGATTATTACATACAGGCAATGCAAACCGAGGATTTTATTGAAGGGCACGGTTTTACAAGCAGGCATGTAAACCTTAAGGATATAAGTGACATTAAATATGTAACGAAGTCGTATACCTGGCCAGTTGGCTTATCATTGATTTTACTACCATTCTGTCAATTAACTAACCTTGTAAATGCAATAGTTATAGTACAAGTTCTAAGCATGATATTGTTATTATTCAGTTTGCTGAAAATATTTAAGGTACTTGGATTGAATAAGCTTACACTGTCTGTTTTTTTATTGTTTACTGTATTTAATCTATCTTATGGTTATTCATTTATTACTGACAAACTGGCCGCTGCCATATTTTTGTTCGCTATGGCCTTTGCATTAGAGGCAGGAATAGGTAAAAAGATAAGTATCGGAAAAGAGATAGTGATTGGCCTATTACTTTTTTGTGCCATGGCTTTACGGTATGCTTATATACCTAACATAGTAATAATACCTGTATTTCTTGCTTTTATTGGAATTGTTAAGCATGAGCGGAAGCTAATATATGCCGGATTGAAGATATTTGTAATGGCCGCAATACCTGCTTATATATTTTTCGGTATATATAAGATCAACCAGCAGCATACTGGTTTTATATCTCATCTGGTTCACTTTGATTTTAACTGGAGTTCATTAAAACAATGCAGTCCTTTTCCGTCGCGTACTTTTTTCAATCCTAGTGCCATATATGACCATGTGCCTCCAACTTCAAGTTTTAAGTTCTATCTTCTGGCCGAGTACATAATTTCAGCCCTGGTTCTTGGAGTTTTGTTCTGGTATTTTTTAGTGAAAAGAAATTGGTGGGAAAAAGTTAAAGCCGGTGATCCTATTGCCAACTTTACCACATTAAGCTGCCTTTCTTTTCTTGTTATTGGCCCATTTCTTGTATTTAATACATTAACTACAGTAGAGGGGAATACTTTATACGAAACCCGCTACTTTATTATGCTCATATTGATTATTCAGATTCTGTTTTTCACATTGATGGATGAGGTTATTAAAAAAACAGTGGTTGTAAAAGCAATTCCCGTTTTTGTATGGAGTTTGTGTGCTTTTTCCACCGTTTATAGTATCGGAATTAGTATAAGTGTTTTGACTAATGCATGGCATGATGTAAATTTTAAAGAACAGGCCTATTATTGGAATAAAATGCAGTATAAGTGGTATAATGTGTTGAATACAGATGCTCAAAATAACAAAGGCGTAAATATTATTGTAACCAGCTACGATGAAAAATTCTTTAACGGGCCACCGGGATATTCAAACTCAGCGTGTACTACAGAGAAATATGACTCATTAATAGATGGGAATTTTCATCATTCCAAACCGGTAATTATTTATGCTCTGATACCTGATTCACTTAATGCGAGGGAAAGGAATTTTATTTCAATACGTGGAGCCAAGCAGGTTTTAAAATCAGATCAGGGAGAGGTATACCGTGCTTTTTTGAAGTAAACCGGAAAACGAAACTGATATACTAACTATTAGTTACACTGTCAGGTTTTTACTTTTTTAAATACTACTCAATACTTTCTTACTGCCTTGTTGAGTCCGTATGTATTTACTCCTATTCCGCATGGCTCCGGAAAGCCACACGATCAGGTGTTGGGTCTCAACCTTACTTAACTCAGTATGCCCGTCTCCATTTTTAGGGGACTCGTACAGGTATATCTTATTAGCGACATCGAATGTTTTGATGCTAAATGCATCATTATCCAATACCATATCGCTATTCTGCCCCAATACAATAGTTGACTTTTGCAAGTCATTTATTAGCTCAGTAATGCTTGCAGTGTCATTTTGCAGATCAATTGAAATTGTGCGGAAATCTGATTGATAGCCTTCATTTGGAAAGGTTATACAAACAAATAGGTCAGAACTACCGTGGTTAGCCCAGATGTTTTGCTGTACGGAACAGTCCATTGTACCAATTTTTGCCCTGGTTAAATAAGTAGGTTTTGGTTGTGCAAGTAACGAAACGCTTACGAGCATTGCAGAAAATATCAGTTTAGTTTTCATAAGATGTTGTTGTATTGTTTAACCCTCAATTAAATATACAACACAAAATTAGGTACGGTAAACCGGAAATAAAATGTCGGTTATCAGTCCTTAATTATGATTGAAATCATGTAAAATATCTAAGAAGGATTAAATTTGTACTACTTCAAAAATAAAGGAAGATGCAAACAAAATATTCAACAGTTGAAGAATACCTGGCTTTACAACCAAGCAAGGTTAGAGCCGATTTAGAACAGATCAGGCAGGTAATGAAAAAGGCCGCACCCAAGGCTGAAGAAGTAATTAGTTATAAAATGCCTGCTTTAAAATACCATGGGATGATTGCCTGGTACATTAATAGAAAAGATTATTGCGGTATTTATGTGCGACCAAGGGTGCTCAATGAGTTTAAAAAAGAGCTGGAACCTTATAGAAAGACAAAGTCAGCTTTGTATATACCATACGACAAACCCTTACCTAAAAAATTGATAACGGAAATAGTTAAATGTGCGGTTAAAATGAATCTGGATGATGATGTGGTAAAGGGTAAAAAGGCTAAGAAGTAAGAATATGACCATTGCTGACCTTGCCCATCACCGATTAGTAAACCAGCAGCTTGCAGAGAAGAAATGCAGCTCCGTTAAAGAACTTGTCGGTTGCCTGGGTGCCATACAGGCGCAAGATTATCACATGGCTAAATGGGCAATTGGTGTTCGCTTGAAAAAAAGCACCGATGTATTGATTGAACAGGCTATTGATAATGCGGAGATAATACGCACGCATGTGTTAAGGCCTACCTGGCATTTTGTTGCTGCAACCGATATCCGTTGGATGCTTGAGTTGACAGCACCCCATGTACGAACAATTTTAAATTCAAATGGTAACAGGCTAGGCCTTACCGAGAAGGTGTATGGTAAAAGCCACGATATAATTGTAAAGCAATTAATGGGTGGTAAGCAATTAACCAGGGAAGAGTTGATGGCAGAGCTCAAAAAGAATAAAATTGCAACCAACGACCTGAGGGCTTTACATATTATGATGCGTGCTGAGTTGGACGGAATAGTTTGCAATGGGCCAAGAAGAGGTAAACAGTTTACCTATGCTTTGATGGATGAAAGAGTACCCAAAGCAAGAAAAATGGATAGGGAAGAGGCTCTTTCAAAACTAGCAACCATATATTTTACAAGCCATGGACCGGCTACCGTAAACGATTTTGCCTGGTGGAGTGGCTTGAAAATGGTTGATGCAAAACTGGCAATAGAATTGATCAAAGCAAATTTTGATTCATGTATTATAGAGGATAAAACGTATTGGTTTAAAGACTCAGGACTAAAGAAGAAGAAACCGGAAGGCATTTATTTTCTGCCTGCATTTGATGAATACATTATAAGTTATAAGGATAGGACAACTGTTATGGAGCCCGAAATGTTGAAAAGCGCTATTCTGAAAAATGCAATATTTAAACCTATTTTGGTTATTAATGGTAAGGTAGAAGGTATCTGGACCAGAACTGTAAAGAAAGATAGAGTAGAAGTAGAGCTTAATTTTTTCAAATTCGCTAACAAAGTGAATAAAAAAGTGCTGGAGAATGCCCTTGAATCATATGGGCATTTTATGGGAAATAATGTTCAATTAAAAATTAATTCCCACTAAATGTTAGATTTGCAATAGCAATTAAAATCTGAACTATGAACAGACTTATCCCCATAAAATCAGTTAACGATATTCCTGATGAATATAGAGACACCCCTATTGGATTGTTATTGGAATATCATAATCTCGATCGCCCTTTTGGAACTTACCAGAATGCTGAAATGCTGGTGGGTATGTGTATGGATAACCGCAAGCATTTGCATATGCCCGATAACTTTTCATTTATCATCCGCACAGGTGGAGCAAACTTGCGCTACAGTGAATTTAATGTGTCATTTGCTGTGGCCATAGGGCATGTAGGGCACATGGCCTTGATAGGGCATAACCATTGTGGAATGGTGAACCTTGCATCGAAGAAAAAAGAGTTTATAAGTGGCCTTATGCAAACCGGTGGATGGAATAATGAATTGGCGGAAGATCAGTTTATGAATTTTGCACCGATGTTTGAAATTATAAATGAAATTGATTTTACCCTGAGTGAAGTCAAGAGATTAAGACTCCGTTACCCGAAAGTTAAAATAGCACCCATGCATTACCTGGTTGAAGATAACCAGTTGTACCTGATTAAAGAAAACTAAATATGACAAAGCTTGTGGTTAAAAGCGAAATAGTTATAAATGCCCCGGCTGCAAAGGTGTGGGATGCATTAACCAAACCTGAACAAACCAAGAAATATATGTTCGGTTGCGAAACTGTATCGGAGTGGAAAGCAGGAAGTGAATTGCTTTGGAGAGGTAGCTATGAAGGTAAAGAAATGGTTTTTGTAAAAGGCAGGATATTGGAAATTAAAGCGCCAAGCTTATTAAAATATACTGTAATAGACCCGAACGCCAGTTACCCTGACATTCCTGAAAACCATTTGAATGTTACCTACGAAGTAACCGCACAGGGCAATCAAACTAAGTTAGTTGTAACACAAGATGGCTTTGAAGGTGCTGCTGAAGGCGAAAAAAGATATAAGGATACTTATAACAATGGCGAAGGCTGGAACCCTATATTGGTTCAGATAAAAAAGATAGTAGAAGAAAATTAAATCTCTGTTGAATTATTGGGATTTAATTTTATTTCTTTTCTTAATATAAATTTGAAATTCAGTATTAGAATAACCTGAATATTCATCCAGTTTTTGTTTTATAAGTGCCTCCCATTTACGTTGGGCTGTTGTGTCATTTGAATGATTTGTTTCTTTGTCATATCTATCTTCTACATTATTAGCTTCCTTGTAAACTAAATTAAAGATAGCGGTTGTCTGATTGAATTTTATTAAAGTAGTATCAATTAGTTTTTTTCTAAGGACTCTGGCATACCATTCCCAGATATCAAAATGACCTTGCTCATGCTTCAAGCCTCTTTCGGTTAAAGCATTAATATCTTCACTCTTAGAAGATAGATTTTTATCATAAAAGGCATATATAACTACTGACACCGTACTATCTTTTTTTTGTTCAAAATCACTCTTTATCCCTCCATCAAGCAGGGCAAGTTCATTAGCTCCCGTACTTAATTTCTTTTTAAAATCACTCCATTTAAGTTTTTCATTTGGAGTCCATTTCACTTCGTTTTGAAATAGAATCCCAATAAAAGAAAACAGAAACACTATGATGACTAATAAATACTTCATAAAAAAAACTACTGGTTTCTAAAAAACTAAGTATCTCTAACTTTCTTTCTCAATAAACTTAATTCCCAGGCTTTCCAATTCTTTTAAAAGAGGAGTATAGATCTCTTTAACTATTGGAATACAAACACCCTTCAGGTTTATTTGCCCGTTTAAGATCAGCTTGGTAAGTATACCAATAGGTAAGCCTACTGTTTTAGCCATGGCAGTGTGAATGGCATCATCGCCTTTCACAACAAGTGATGAGTGAATGCTTTTCTTTTTGTTGTTTATCTCGTATTCAAACTGGTGCTGCATAACAATCATATCTATATCACCATCCTTCAGTTTCCATTTCTCTTCAAGTAATGCCTGCAGTATTTGTGCCGGTGAAACACCTTTTAGTTTAATAGGTATCTCATTGAATATACCCAGCCATTCAAGCATTCCCATAATCTTTCCGTCTGCAGGTATGCCAACGTATGCAGCCAATCTCTTTTTAATATCTCCGCTACTTTGGGGGAGAAATGAATCAGTAAATTCTTTCCAGTTCATTTTCTCAGACCCTTCTACATGATAGGTATCGTCAGTCATTCCCAATTGCACAAATACGTTCCATGCCTCGCAATAATAAGGCATACGCAATGTGCCACGTATCATGGTGGGAATATTCTCAATTGAATAGATGCTCCGGTAGCTCAGTGAATCACGGTTTGCATAGGCTTCAAAATCACCGTGCCCTTCCACATTTATTTTTTCGGTACGTGTAAAAAGCTTGTGATATGGTAAATAGGCATACTTGCCATTCTCAATATATTTTGCTGTGCCTTGCCCTGCTAATATTACGTTACGGGGTGCCCAGGTAAATTTATATCCCCATGGGTTATCGTTCGATTCAGGTGCAACTAATCCACCGCAGTACGATTTAAAGCTAAGCAGTTTTCCACCTTCAGCATGCACATGGTCTATTACTTTCATGGCCGATGCATGGTCAATACCCGGATCGAGGCCTGCTTCATTCATCAATATAATGCCTGCTTTACGTGCTTCTGCATCTAATTCCTTCATTTCAGGTGAAACATAGGAAGCCGTAACCATGGATTTTTTTAACTCAACACATACCTTCGCAATCTGCGGGTGCAAAAATGCAGGCAGCATTGATATTACAATATCAGTCCTCTCAATTTCTTCGCGTGTACGTTTGGTATCAGCAATATCTAGGGCAATGGGCCTGGAACATTTATGCCCTTGTGTTTTTAATTGAACTAACTCAACAGAAGAATCTGCAACCGTTATTTCGTAGTTGTATAATTCAGCTGCCTTTAATAGATATTGTATGAGCGATGAGGCTGAACGGCCTGCACCGAGTATAAGTACTTTTTTCATTTCACTTCAAAATCCAGTAGTTTTTCATCTTCCAAATATGCTTCTAGCCTGTCGCCGATCTGCACAGGACCAACACCTACAGGTGTTCCGGTATATATAAGGTCGCCTTGGCGCAGGGTTACAAAACCCGATACGTATTCTATAATGGCATCGAAATTAAAAATAACATCCTTGGTATTTCCTTCCTGTACTTTTTTGCCATTAATATCTAGGCGGAAGGAGATATTATTGATGTCTTTGTAATGAGCGAGTGGCATAAGCTTCCCAATCACACCTGAGCCATCAAATGCTTTTGCTTTTTCCCATGGCAAGCCTTTTGCCTTGCATTGCGCCTGAAGGTCACGTGCGGTAAAATCAATGCCCACACTTACTTCGTCGTAGTATTTATTGGCGAACTGTTTTTGAATGTTCTTGCCATTCTTGCACACTTTTAATACCACTTCTACTTCGTGGTGTACTTCTTTCGAAAACGATGGATAGTAGAAAGGTTGGTTATCTTTTATAAGTGCGGTATCGGGTTTCATAAAGAAAACAGGCTCCGTTGGAGTTTCCGCTTTCATTTCCTTGGCGTGCTCTGCATAATTACGTCCAATGCAAATTATCTTCATAGGCTTTAATTTGAATGTGGTAAATATACGGATAAGCAGTTAGGTGATACGTAATTTCCATTGCCTTATAAGAACGGGTAGTATGAGATTATATTTTTGGGCGTTCCCCTTCGGGTCGGGCTTTACGCTACAACTCCGCGCTGCGCTTGCGGGGTTTCCGCTGCAATCCCTAACGCAAACTATATCGGTCGCTCTACCTATTATTTCAGCCCGTCACGTATTTTCTTTGGCAGGCTATCGCGCACCAGTTCGTAGGAATGATCGATGATATCGCGTATTTGTTGCAGGCTTAAGTTACCATCGGTGTGTACTGTATTCCAGTGTTTTTTATTCATGTGCCAGCCCGGCTTTATTTCATCGTGTTGCTCGCGCAATTCAATGGCTCTTTCGGGGTCGCACTTGGCATTGAACCGATTGGGTTCATTTAAACTGGTTATGAGAAAAATTTTGCCCATTACCTTAAAAACCAAGGTGTATTCATCAAATGGAAGAGCCTCCGTAGTACCTCTTTTCTTCAGGCAATATTCGCGCAACTCTTCAATATTCATGCTATATTATTTATGGATCTTAGCCCGCACTCCATTGTAGGCATCCTTAAACTCTTTCGAATCAGGTTTTTGTGTCATGGCATGAGCATAATCGTCAGCCGCTTCTCTAAACTCTTTTATTTGCTCGTAGCAATTGCCGCGTGCAAAGTATGCCATAGTATAGGATGAATCGGTTTGTATAGCCCTACTGAAATGTTTAATAGCGTCACTGAAATTATTTTGTAGATAATCTATATAGCCAATGTTATAGTGAGCGAATTTGTAATTGGAGTCTACTACCAACAACTGGTTGTAAGCATCCAAAGCCTTAGGGTAATCCTGCCCTTGCTGGTAGAACATACCCTTGTCATAATAAGGTTCTGCGCTGCGCGGGTCAATATTCAGTGCAGAGTTGAAATAATCTATGGCATGCACATCTCCTTTGCGAGAATAAATAAGCCCCAGTTGAATATAGGCATCAAAGTACGATGAGTTTTGTTCTGTGGCAGTCTGCATACTTGATATTGCTTTTGCCGTATCATGTATTTCAAGGAATACCAGCCCCTTCATAAAATATGCTTTTGCCAGATGGTTATTAACCTTCAGTGCTTTATCTGAAAGATCCATGGCTTCTTTGTATTTCTTTACATAGAAATAAATTTCGCCTAGTTTTAATAATGCTTCGGTATTGGTAGGGTTAAGTGAAACGCATTTTTCAAATGCCGCTTTTGCTTCACGGGTATGCCCCATTATAAAATCCAGATCGGCAAGGCTGTTGTAATAAGAATCTTTAGTGCTGTCTATCTTAACAGCTTGTGTAAAATCTGCCAGGGCAGGAGCAAGGATCTTTTGTAATACTTCCAGTTTACCTCTGTTCCAGTATGCATCGGCATCGGCAGCATTGGTATTTATGCGGGTAGTAAGCGCATTTATCTTAGGGCTTAACGTATCAACAGCAACATGGCTTGTATCGCCATGTTGCTGTGCTACTTGTTTGCCTGTATTATTTCTGCAAGCTGAAAAGAACAATACTGTTCCGACCAGCCCTAGAAGTATAGAGCGGTAAACTAAACTCATTCTGCTTTATTCGCAATGATCGCGTCTTTAATTTTTAGTTCTATTTCCTCAGCCAGTTCAGGGTTGTCGTTGAATATCTGTTTAACAGAATCCCTTCCTTGTCCAAGTCTTGTTTCGCCATAGCTGAACCATGCACCACTCTTTTTGATCACGTTCTTTTCTACACCAAGGTCAACTATTTCACCAACCTTAGAAACGCCTTCACCGTAAAGAATATCGAATTCTGCTAAGCCGAACGGAGGGCACACTTTATTCTTAACCACCTTAACACGTGTGCGGTTACCAATAATTTGCTCGCCTTCTTTCAACTGGCCAATGCGGCGGATATCCAACCGAACTGATGCGTAGAACTTAAGTGCATTGCCACCGGTTGTTGTTTCAGGATTACCGAACATAACACCGATCTTTTCACGCAACTGGTTAATGAATATGCAACATGCACCTGTTTTGCTGATGGTTCCGGTAAGCTTACGCAATGCCTGTGACATTAACCTTGCCTGTAAACCCATAACTGAATCACCCATTTCTCCTTCAATTTCGCTACGTGGAGTAAGTGCAGCTACCGAGTCAATTACTATAATATCTATAGCGCCAGAACGGATAAGGTTCTCTACTATTTCAAGGGCTTGCTCGCCATTATCAGGTTGAGAGATAAGCAGGTTGCCGATATCTACTCCTAATTTTTGCGCGTAAAAACGATCGAATGCGTGCTCAGCATCTACAAAGGCAGCAATACCACCATTCTTTTGTACATTGGCAATAGCATGCAATGCCAGGGTTGTTTTACCAGAAGATTCAGGCCCATATATTTCTACAATACGTCCCTTAGGGTATCCGCCAACACCCAGTGCAAGGTCAAGCGTAAGCGAACCTGTTGAAATTACTTCAATGCTTTCACCTGCCGCATCGCCCATTTTCATAATGGTGCCCTTACCGTAGGTTTTTTCAATTTTTTCAATGGTTAATTGAAGTGCCTTCAGTTTCTCTTTTGCCGCTTCTTTTGCTGCGTCTTTCTTTTCTGCCTTTTCGATCTTCTCGATCTTTTCTGGTTTTTCTGCTACTTTTTCCATGGTACTTGTTGTTTAATTGAAGTTAAAGATATATAATTATGTGTTGATTTTTGCGTATTAGTTTTGAACAGTTTCTTCTTATTTTTTAATCCTTTCAAATTCAATTTTCAGTTCTCTCAGCATACCCATAATGCTTTCTAAATTCAATTCTTCAGGTTTATTTTTTGAGGTGTTAATGGCGCATTGGTATTCCCAGATTTCCAATACATCTTCAGCTTTTACTTTATACGGTTCATATACTTTATTGTCAGAATGAAGGCTAAGGGTACCATCATCTTTCATATTGCTGAATACTCTTTTGTAAACCAGTCCTTCATCACGGGTAACCAATACGTATGTTTGTCCATCCTTTACTTCCCTGATCGATTCCATATACTTACCAATAACAAAACTTCCGTTGGCTAAGGGAGGCATAGAATCTCCTTTTATAGGGAAAGCCCGGTGCTTGCCTACAGGTAAAAAAGGAAAGTTCATGTGCTGGAGGCTTTCAATATATTCCGGATCTGCATAACCATTAAGATACCCCGCCTGCGCTTTAACAGGAACTACTTCAACTAGGTCATGGCCATCTTTGTTTACCAGTATTGGGAACAATATTCTGTTCTCACCCACCTTCATCAGGTCTTCGGGTTTGGTTTTCGATAAGTTGGCGCGCAGGAGGGCATCAATGGCAACATGGAAATAGTCTGCTATTTTTATTAGCAAGTCATAAGGTGGTTCTGCCCTACCTTCTTCGTATGATGCTAAACGTGCACGTTGGATGAGTAATACGTCTGAAAGTGTCTGCTGTGAAAGCTTTCGCATTTCCCTGAGCGCTTTTATATTCTTATCTATTCGTGACATTGATGATTAATTTAGTACAAACATACTAAGAAAATCATCAATCAAAATAAATGAGTGCTATTATTTTTAGCAATACAATGTAACTAATTGATTTTCAGAAATAAAAAATATTGCAGAAAAGACACGTTTCTTAGCAAAGGAGATCGTATTGATGAAAATCTTAGCAAACGTGGCTTAAAAAGTCCATATTCAGCATAATCGTTATTTTTGTATCTAATATAGAATAGTGTGAAGATATCGAAAGAGGTAAAAACAGGAGTCTTAGTAGTGGCAGCCTTGGCTATGCTGATATATGGGCTCAATTTCCTGAAAGGCATAAATATCTTTTCTCATACTAAAAAACTATACGCTGTATACGATCACGTTGAAGGCTTACTTCCTTCAAGCCCTGTATTGATAAATGGATTTCACATTGGGCAGGTTGAAGAACTTAAGTTAGAACCCAACTCTTCTGGCAAGGTTTTGATATCTATGATCATTACCAATAATGATATTCAGATACCTAAAAATTCAGTTGCACGTATAACCAGCGATTTTTTCGGTAATAAGGCTATACAGATAGAGCTAAGTAAGGATACTGTTACAGGGAAGCTTCTGGATGCATCTATAGTAAAGGACAAGGATACACTGGCAGCTGCTAATGAAACCACCCTAAAAGATCAGGTAAGTGCTCAGGTATTGCCATTGAAAAATAAAGCGGAAGAATTAATGTCGACCATTGATTCGACAATGGGAATTATAAGAGGTGTGTTCAATAAAAAAACGCAAAACAACCTAACCCAGAGTATTGAAAGCATAAATATTTCCTTGAAGCATTTTGAAACATTATCGGCCAACATGGATGAGTTGGTTGCAACACAGAAACAACGCATAGGCGATATATTTGTTAAGATAGATGAGATATCGACCGACCTTGCAAAGAACAGCAAGCAATTAGGTAATGCAATAAATAATATTGCAAATATTACCGATTCACTTTCGAAATCGAAATTGAAAGATGCTGTTAATAACGCTGACAGCACCTTGTACTATACAGCACAAGTGTTTAAGAAAATAAACAGCGGAAAAGGATCACTGGGTATGTTGGCTAACGATACCACATTATATAACAGGTTAAGTGGAACATCACTGCAACTTAACTTGCTGTTACAAGATATGAAAGCGCATCCGAACAGGTATGTTCACTTCTCACTTTTCGGGTCAAATAATTGATAAGCTATTTGTAATATGATATCGCAAATAATTTTCACACTTATACTTATTACTGCCATTGTAATGTTTACCATGGCAGTGCGCAAAATAAGCCGCAATATTAAATTGGGTAAGCAATTCGATCGCACCGACCGTTCTGGTGACAGATGGAGAGCCATGTTTATGGTTGCTATTGGCCAATCGAAAATGGTAAAGCGCCCGTTTGCCGGTATATTGCACATATTCGTTTACCTGGGTTTTGTAATTATAAATATTGAAGTAGTTGAAATATTAATTGATGGCGTTGCCGGTACACATCGTGTGCTTTCATTCTTAGGTCCGTTATATACGTTCCTTATTTCGTGCTTTGAATACCTGGCGGTTGCGGTAGCAGTTGCATGTGCCATCTTCCTTATTCGCCGTAACATAGGCAGGTTGAAGCGTTTCTGGAGCAAGGAAATGACAACATGGCCACGTACCGATGCAAACATTATTCTTACAACTGAAATATTACTGATGTGTGCTTTCTTAACCTTAGATGCATCGGATACGCTTATTCAACGATCAGCAAATGCTGCATATGGTGGTTTCCCGATAAGTAATTTAATGTTGGGAATGTTTTCGGGCTCATCTATTCCTACGCTTGAATTTGTAGAACATTTTTGCTGGTGGTTCCACATTATCGGCATTTTGGCATTTCTTAACTATGTGCCATACTCAAAGCACTTCCATATTTTATTGGCATTCCCCAATGTGTATTATTCAAACCTTAATCCGAAGGGAGAATTTACAAACCTGGAATCGGTTACACGCGAAATAAAATTAATGCTCGACCCAAGCAGTGCCCCACCGGCTACCGATCAACCGGTAGCGCCTGAACGCTTTGGTGCAAAGGATATTTTTGATCTTAGCCGCATACAACTGATGAATGCATATTCCTGCACTGAGTGCGGACGTTGTACATCGAGCTGCCCGGCTAACCAGACCGGCAAAGCCTTATCGCCACGTAAAATAATGATGGATACACGCGACAGGCTGGAAGAGGTTGGAAAGAATATTGATAAGAATGGAAAGTTTGTAGATGACGGCAAGTCACTACTCTTTAATTATATAACGCCTGAAGAAGTGTGGGCATGTACATCGTGCAATGCATGTACGGAAGAATGCCCTGTGAATATTGACCCACTTGCCATTATTGTTGACCTGAGAAGATTCCTTGTAATGGAGCAATCTGCTCCTCCGCAGGAATTACAACTTATGATGAATAATGTAGAGAACAACGGCGCGCCATGGCAGTTCCCTGCATCGGACAGGTTGAACTGGACGAGTGCTTTATAAAGACTACTTAATACGGTCAAATAAGAATTTACCGGCTACCCCTGACTCACCATCTCCACCAATTTGTCCCGGTAGTACTCCTGCAAAATCTGCATTCCCTCCTGCACCACCTTTACCGGCATCTATATTTATAGTAATAGTAGGTGTTACACCGACATATTTTATGTAAACATACCCTCCACTTCCTCCTGCTCCACCGCCCCCTGATCCTCCGCTAAATACATTCCGTATTCCACTCGCTTCAGTAAAAGGTACCTCTCCGCCATTTCCACCATTCGTGCCACTTGCATTTATTGTCCCCTGCCCGGTTACAGAATGCATTGCTTTTATAAATAATAATCCGCCATTTTTCCCCCTCGTGCCACCACTTGCGCCGGTAGCCGTTTCCATGTCATCACCGTTATTACCATACAGTCCCACTCCCGGTGTTTTTTTATAGTGATTTGGTTGGGTATATGTTACACTCCCGCCATATCCACTCATAGTATCATTGGCATCGCCTCCGGTATCTACCTGCCTCGGGCAACAATAAATAAATCCTGTTCCACCGCCACCTCCGCCATTACCATTGTATTGCAAGCCTCCTAAACCAGGGTAAGCAATACCTCCCGTTGAACTGCCATTGCCGCCATTACCTCCTTGGCCTTGAATGATCTTGTATGAAAAAAATGGAATGGTCTTATTTCCCAGGCTATCGGGTAACATTAGCTGCCAATTTATATTAACCGCATATTCTCTATTCATATTCTGAACCTCAATGGTTCCGTTTAAAATGAAAGAGCCTTTACAACCTATTATAGTCCATGGATTACCTATGCCTGTATAGTCATCTATTACGAGTTTGCCTCTTTTATCAATTTCAATACTATCATAATCGGCTTCTGCTCCGCAAGGTATATGGTATGTAACGCCTTTAGTAATATGAAGAAATTTTATTGACTGATAACCCTTTCCAAACGGCCAGCCCGATGAAGACTGAGCATGGCATTCCAGGCAGACTAATGTAAAAAGAAATAAACAGCAATACTTGTATGAAGTTACAATCATGTGGTTATGAATTTTAACTGTTTTACGAATTTAATTCAAATAACCATATTAAGTATGTCACCTCTGTGTTACTCTACCGGAACAATATCCAACACATAAAATGTACCTGGCTTAACTTTAGGCCGCGGGCGTGGGTTCTCTTTTGTTGCTTCTGGTGCAGGTTCAAACTCAGCCGTAGGTAAATAAATATGGTGCGTTTTGCTATTAACTGTACATGTGCGTGCCCTGTTAGCCGTTTTTACATTATCCAATACAGTAAAAGTCTTTGCATCTTTTTCTTCAACTACAGTAAGTATGCCTTCTCCGTTCGAGCTATAAATTAAGTTTTTGCTGTTATCAAATCCTGCCGCATCAACTCCATCACCAATTGGTAAAGTTGTAACTACCTTGCCATCATCTGCATTAACAATTACCATCAGTTTGTTATCGCAAACAGAGAACAACCTGCGGGTTTTTGTATCCATTGCTAAACCGCTAGGGCCATCACCGGGAGCAATGCTCCAGCTATCCTCTACCTTCATTGTTTTGGTATCTAATTTGGCAATCTTGCTTTTATCTTCCAGGTTGAAAAATATTTTACCGGTACCATCGGCTACCGCGAACTCAGGCTTGCCTGGTAGGTCAATAGTGCCTATAACGGCATTTGTTTTTGCGTCGATAACGGTAGAGTTACTGCTTCTGCCATTGAAGGTAAACACACGCTGGCTTACATTATCATAGCAAATAGCATCAGGGTTTTTACCTGTTACATTTATTTTGGCAATAATTGCATTGGTTGTAAGGTCGAAAATTGTAACAGCCGAATCTTTTCCATCGCTGATAAAGCCCTTGTTAAGATCAGATGCTATAGCAATGCCATGCACGCCATTGGTACCTGTTATGGTAGCTATTAACTTATTGGTGCTTAGGTCTACTACTTGTACAACTGTGCCATGAGATACGTATAGTTTATTGGTATTATCATCAACGGCTATATAATCCCAGCCACCATCGCCTTCTAATTTTATTTTATCGGCTACTTTATAGTGCCCCGGGCTAAGCACGGTTTGTGCATGTAAAGTAATAAATGAAGTTGTGAACAATAAACCTGCAGCAATAAAGAGTTGTTTTTTCATAGATGGGATATATATGTAATTTTACAAAATTATAAGAAACTGAATACGAACAAATATTAAGTTTAAATCTGTAGAGAATCTGTTTTCAAGAAAATGGAAGAAGAAGGATTAGTATTAAAGGCATTGGGGCAGGCATATAATGTGCTGTTGCCATCGGGTGAGGTAGTTACTGCTTCGCTTAAAGGCCAGATGCGCCAGAAGAACGTGTCGACTACTAATCCGGTTGTGGTAGGCGATAAAGTCGTTATTCATCATTTTCCGCCCGACTATACTATTTCAGAAGTTAAACAGCGCAGGAACTACATTATACGTGTATCGAAAAAATTATCGAAGCAGTTTCAAATAATTGCTGCTAATATCGACCAGGTGTTTATCCTGGTTACTATAAGTCACCCTAAAACAAATAATACTTTTGTTGACCGCATTTTAACCACTGCTGAAGCATACCAGATAAAAGCACAGCTTATTTTTAATAAGGTTGACATATACGATAAAGATGAGCTAGCTGAAATGGAAGAACGCATGGAAGTATATGATACTATCGGGTACGATTGCATGTCGGTTTCATTGTTAGATAACAAGTCGGCCCCTGCATTGGAAAAACTTTGCAAAGGTAAAGTAACACTGCTTTGCGGAATGTCGGGTACCGGTAAATCTACATTTATCAATCAGTTAATACCCGGTACTAATCGTAAAACCGGTTTAATATCTACCGCGCACAAAAAAGGTATTCACATGACCACTTTTTCTGAAATGATTCCATTACCTGTTGGCGGCTTTATTATTGACACACCGGGCATACAGGAATTTGGTATTGCCGATATAACTAAATATGAACTTTCGCAATACTTCAGAGACCTGAACCACTTCCGCGCCAATTGCAAATTCAACAGCTGCATGCATATTAATGAACCGGGCTGTGCCGTTATAAAAGCAGTTGAAGAAGGTGAAATAGCATTGTCACGTTATGAGAGCTACCTCAGTATGTTTCATAATGAGGCAAGCGAGGAGAAGAAGTATTAATGTAAATTTTCTGCATTGACCTCTCAAACTAAGACAACAATAAAAACTTATTTTTCGGCATTCCTTATAATGCTGATGTTGTTCTTTGTGTTCCTAATGGTGCGGATAACCATTCCTTATCTTTCCTTCCGGACAGACGTAGACTTTTTGCTTACCAAGCAAAATGTAATTCATCTTTCTATCTGGCGGCAGGCATTTTACATACATATAGCCTTAAGCACTTTCGTGTTGCTGATTGGCATATTTCAATTTGTTAAACCTATAATTCGTAAATGGCCAAAAACACACAGGCAATTGGGTAAGGTGTATGTCATACTTGTACTGTTGTTTTGCGCACCGTCGGGCTTTGTAATGGCTTTGTATGCTAACGGAGGTTTTTGGGCACGGACATCGTTTGTCATTACAGCATCATTGTGGTGGCTCTTTACTTTTCTGGCTTATAAAAATGCAAGAGATAAACAATTCAAATTGCACATTGCGAATATGTACCGTAGTTATGCCATGACGCTGACTGCAATTTCATTACGCCTGTATGTATTGATATTGCCACATTTTATACACCTGCACTCATCGCAAATGTATACGCTGGTGGCCTGGCTCAGCTGGATACCTAATTTAATAATAGCTGAACTATTGATAAGAAGATGGAGGTTATTTGGTGCCCTTATTCCCGATAGAGCTTGATTTATTCATATCAATCTTAGCTGAATTTTGAACCTGGCTTATCTTTCCATCATCGGTAATTTTGTAATACCTTTTCGCTAAGGTGTCAACCTTGGTAATTTTATTTTGAATATTGCTTAGTCTGTCTTCTCTTGTACTATTGCTGTCAATACTATCGCTAATTGCCTTTGCATATATTTTTGCCCGTTCAGAGGTATCGTTCTTATCTACTCCGCCCAATTGTTCATAGCTTTTGCCAAGATTAGCTTCCGCAGTATATATCTGGTCCTGAATGTTTTCAAGGTCATCCATAGAATAAAGCCAGGTTATATTAAAATTTTGCGTAGTTATCAGGTTGTTCTCAAACGTTACTGTTTTTTCATCTTCCATAGTGCACCTGCATGAAACCAAGGAGCTGTCAATTATTTTTCCATCAGGTGTATAGGTTATTAATATTGTAGTATAGGGCTGGAAATTTGCCACTTCTGGCCCATCACCATCAAATTCGGTTGATGTATATAAAAGAGCAATGTATTTCGGTGTTTCAGCTATTTTCCCAATGGCATAATAATCATAATTAACTCCACGGCCAAAATTGGTTGTTTCCATAGCTGGAATAAAATCTGCAAAATCAGTACTGATATTTGTCCCACTCTGGTCAAGATCCTTAAGTGAAATAGTGTAGGGCTGGCTTAGTACCGGAAATATAGAAGTGAAATTCTGGAATGACTGTTTTATGCTGTCAGCAGTTTTCTTCGCACTTAACTGGGCCATCAGGTTAAGGTATGCATCGCTTTGTACGAGAGAGTTTAAGCGCACATCTTTTTGCAGCATAGCCGTATCGGTAAATCCATTCTCAAATGCATTTCGTAATTCAAAAATGGCCTGGCTGGTATGGAAGGATAGTTTAGCCGTATTATCGGTAGTGCTGTCTATATCTGCAAGTAAGTTATCTACACAGGCCATGTTGTAATACAGTTCTGCAACTGGTTTGTATTGCAAATACTCTGCTATCTGGTAAGCCTGCAGTGCTTCATTCAGTTTTGCTTTTTTCGCTTCTCCTTTTGCAGAAGTTTCCATATCGGTTAATACCTGTCCTATTTTAAAATAGGCATTTACCTGTGGGAACATGTATACTGATTGCTTAAGCACATTCAGGGCAACGCTATCGTTTTTTGTGGCGTACAAGTCCGATCCTTGTTGCAATAGCTTAATACTTTTCGTTGAGTCTACTTTTAAAGCACGTGCACTTACCAATGCCTTGCCGACCATTTTTTTGTCGTACATATTATATTTAGTAAGCGGCATGAAGTGCGGCACTTTTGCTTTCTTCGATTTGCAGGAGAACAGGCAAGCGGCAATTACCAAAATACTTAGTATGGAATAAAATGTTGACTTCATGGTGAGTGTAAGGCTTAGTTTAATGTAACCAAAGATATAAATAAGCATTAAACTGCCAATTTGTCGCCAACGTTTTTTAGCAACGAAATAGCCATGCTATGAAAGTGGCTACCAGACTAATGCGAAATTGCTTGCTATAAAACGTAGCAAAGCTGCTCATTGTATTTCATTGTAAATATCAATGAAGAAAAATATACAGATTGACTTTTTGTCATGTTTATAACTAATAAACATTTTGTAGTAATTTATAAATAAAATGTTTATATTTGTAAAATGGAGCCAAATCAGAATAAAGAATACTTCGATGGGAGAGGGGCACAGATAAACCCTGCCAACAAGTTCCTGAAAACATCATACGTGCAGGAACATTGGGAAGGTATTGATGAAGACTCCCTGATGGAAAACAAGCAGACTGCTTATATAGAAGTGTTCCCCAAAACGATAGTTAACAAAGTAGATAGCCCGGATATAAAAGGGTATTCTATGAACCCATACCAGGGATGTGAACACGGATGCCTGTATTGCTATGCCCGCAACTCACACGAATATTGGGGCTATAGTGCAGGAATGGAATTTGAGCAAAAAATACTGATAAAGAAAAATGCGCCACAATTATTGGAAGAGCTTTTTCAGAAACCGAAATGGGAGCCCGAGCCAATTATGTTTTCGGGTAATACAGATTGCTACCAGCCCATTGAACGTAAAATGAAGATCACCAGAAGCATGTTAGAGGTGTGTTTAAAATACCGCAACCCGGTGAGCATGATAACCAAGAACGCAGTGATATTGCGTGACCTGGATATTTTGCAGGAAATGGCAAAACTGAAATTGGTACATGTAATGGTAACGATTACGGCACTCGATGAAGAACTGAGACAGAAATTAGAACCAAGGACAGTTACATATAAGAACAGATTGAATGTAATAAAGCAGCTTTCGGCAAAGGGAATACCCTGTGGGGTAATGGTGGCGCCCATAATCCCAAGCCTTACCAGTTATGATGTGCCAAGTGTTATAAAGGCAGCTGCAGAAAACGGAGCACAACGCGCGGGGCATACAATAGTAAGGCTCAACGGACAAATTGCAGAGATATTCAGAGATTGGTTGAATAAGAATTACCCTGACCGTGCCGACAAGGTTTGGCACCAGATAGAAGATTGCCATGGTGGCAAGGTAAATGATTCACGCTGGGGAACACGTATGCGTGGAGAAGGAAATGTCGCCGAGTCAATACGGCAATTGTTTAAAATATCAGTTAAGCGATACATGGGTACTCCACCTAAAATTGAGTTTGATGTAAGTAACTTTAAGCGCAAAGGCCACGAACAGTTATCTTTGTTTTAAATAATACATTGCCACTAAGGCACCAAGACACAAAGAACCAGCAAGTATGCTTCGTGAAACTTAGTGTCTTAGAGACTTTGTGGCGGAATAGCTTAATTTATGCGTGTAGTAATTCAAAGGGTAAGTAAGGCTGAAGTAAAAGTTGATGGCACTATAAAAGGTGCATGCGATAAAGGCTTGCTTGTACTTGCCGGAATTGAAGAGGCCGATAGCGAAGAAGATGCAGCATGGTTGAGTGGAAAAATTGCCAACCTGCGTATTTTCAGTGATGAGCAGGATAAGATGAACCTTTCGGTAAAAGATGTGAATGGAGGAATGCTGGTAGTAAGCCAGTTTACATTACAAGCCAGTACACAAAAAGGAAATCGCCCATCGTATATATTGGCTGCACGGCCGGAAAAAGCATTGCCCCTGTTCAATGCATTTGTAAGTATGCTTGAAAAAGAATTGGGTAAGCCGGTTGCTACCGGAGAATTTGGTGCGCACATGGAAGTGAGCTTGGTAAATGATGGTCCGGTAACGATTATAATTGATAGTAAGAACAAACAATGAGGGCTAAGAAATTTACTATTCAATTATATATAGTATTACTCTCAACTACAATACTAGCTTGCTGTTCGCACATATTTGGGCCCGATTTTGTAATAAGTGGAACATCACGTAATTATTTGAGTTTCTTTAAGCCTAATGACACATTATATTTTCAGGATTTGAAAGGTAAAGTAGATACCTTCTTAATTACGTACATTGATTCGGAAGAGCATACTGAAACCAATATTTCATCTCTTAGCCCATGGAAGGAAATAAGAGTGCACTATAAGCAGTTACCTAAGAATTTAGTAAAGGATAGTATTCTGGTTTCAATATTTTCCAGTTACCGTTCCCAGGTGAAAATAAATTTCAAAGAGTTTGTCTATGCCCCTTGGGTAGATGGTAAACTTGCTGATGGGGCGTCAAATCAGCAAGGTGTACTTATGCTTGACACTAGTATAATAAATAAGAAAAGCATTACAGGTTTTTTTGATTTCGGCTATGCTCGGGGAGATAGCACTAAAATGAATTCTACTGATATTGCACATCTATATTGGCTTAATAAATATGGTATAATTGCGTATAAATATCAAAATGGTGATTTGTGGAAAAGAATAAACTTGCCTAACTAAAAATAGTATGGATATAAAAGAAGCTCAGAAATTTGTTGATGATTGGATAAATAAAGAGGGCGTGCGTTACTTTAATGTGCTTACCAATATGGCTATGCTTACCGAAGAAGTAGGAGAGGTAGCCCGTATTATTGCCAGGACATACGGAGAGCAATCATTCAAAAAGTCGGATAAAGGAAAAGACCTTGCTGAGGAATTGGCGGATGTTTTGTTCGTACTTATATGCATATCGAACCAAACTGGCGTTGACCTACAAAAAGCATTTGTAAAGAATATTGAAAAAAAGGGTAAGCGTGATAAGAAGCGCCACAAAAATAATCCTAAACTGAAAAAATAAAATTATTTGGAGTCTTGAATCTGGCGAACATACATGAGTATGGTTAGCCAATAATCAGAGTGATCGGGGTTGGTATTAAGAAGTGCATCTGTGCCATGCGCGCCATCGGTTGATGGAGCAAAAAGTGTAACCTTTGATGAAGGAATGTCGGCAACATATTTTTTCACAGCAGGTCCTTCAACGCGTGATGAGGCTATAAAAACAGGAATAACACATTTCGGGAAAGCTTCTTTCGTATCAAGTATACCGCCAAAATAGTCGCTCGGGCTGAATGCCATTACACATTTTACTTTCGGGTTTATACAGCCCGTATATAAAACCAATGAAGCAGAGAAGCCACCACCAACCAATACTACTCTTTTATGGTTCTTTTCGAAGGCATAGTTTATAGCGGAAGCAATATCAATTTTACAATCGAGCAATTTGGTGGTTATATGCTTAGCCTGTGCCAGCGACATGGTTTCGTTGTCGATTCCATTTTTTTTACCGCCCACCCTCATGTCTATTGCTAAGCAGTTGTATCCCAGTTTATTAAATCGCTTTGCAAGGTCGTTAAATTCACCCCGGCTCGATTTCAGGTCATGGCAAAGTATCATGTACGGTAACGTATCGTTAACCTTGTATAGATCAGCAGTAATTATAAGCCTATCGGCTCCTATAAAAGTAATCTTTTCCTGGGCCGTAAGCTTTCCCACAAGGAGTGATATGAGTAGCACTAATAACAGTGCTCTGTGTTTGGCAGCTTTGAGCATAGTATGTAAAGATAATAATTGTAGTGAAATGTCAATAGAAACGCCCTGTATTTTTGTTGGGAATGAGACGTATAGGCTTTTTTGCACTCTCAATTGCCTACATATCAAAACTTATATATCTTTATGGCAAATAACCTAAACTTTTAGCCTATGTCACTTTGGAGAAAAAAGTCCATTACAAAGCTTTTAGCTGATGCCGACAATTCTGAACATGGATTGAAAAAGAGCTTAACAGCATGGTCGTTGATCGCCCTGGGTATAGGTGCTATTATAGGTGCGGGTTTGTTTGTACGTACAGCTGCAGCAGCAGGTGAGCACGCCGGAAATGCGGTTACGCTTTCATTTGTTGTGGCTGCATTAGGTTGCCTTTTTGCAGGGCTTTGTTACGCTGAGTTCGCTTCTATGATTCCTATTGCAGGTAGTGCATATACTTATGCATATACTACTATGGGCGAATTAGTGGCATGGATAATTGGCTGGGCACTTGTGCTGGAATATGCTTTGGGCGCTGCTACTGTATCTATTGCATGGAGTGAATATTTGAATAAACTATTGGGCGGTGCAATACCATATAACCTATGTCATTCTCCATTTGAAATGTCAGCTGGAGGTCAGCATGGACTTATAAACCTTCCTGCACTATTTATATTACTGGTAATTACTCTCCTTCTTATTAAGGGAACCCAGGAATCTGCCAGTGTTAATGCTATTATAGTATTTGTAAAGGTTTCTATTGTACTTATTTTTATTGCTATTGGCTGGGGTTTTATGAAATCGGCTAACCATACACCTTACCTTATTCCTGATAACGCTCCTCCGGTTGATCTGGGTAACGGAAAAACATACGACTATTCTCCGGCCGTGAACCATGGCTGGCTTGGTGTACTAAGAGGTGCTGCCGTTGTATTCTTTGCTTTCATTGGCTTTGATGCTGTGTCCACTGCAGCACAGGAAACCAAAAATCCTAAGCGCGATATGCCTATTGGTATTCTTGGTTCACTGGCGGTTTGTACAGTGTTGTATATATTATTTTCTCATGTATTAACCGGTGTTGCTCCTTACACCGACTTCTTAAAAGCAGGTAAAGAAGCTTCCGTTACGTACGCCATTCAACACTATATGACGGGTTATGCGTGGCTGGGTACATTGGTGTCTGTTGCTATCCTGGCAGGTTTTTCATCGGTTATACTCGTTATGTTAATGGGACAATCACGCGTGTTCTACTCTATGTCGAACGATGGCCTTCTTCCTAAAGTATTCTCTGACCTTCACCCTAAATTCAGAACACCTTACAAATCGAATATGATCTTGTTCTTGTTCGTGGGTTTCTTTGGTGCATTTATTCCTGGTAGTGTAGCGGGTGATCTGACATCTATAGGTACCCTGCTTGCGTTCGTGCTGGTTTGCCTTGGAATTATCATCATGCGTAAAGCTGATCCGGACAGGCCTCGCCCATTCAGAACACCTATGGTTCCATTGGTACCAATTTTGGGTATTTTGGTTTGTGGCGCTATGATTGCAACACTTGATTCAACTACCTTATTAACTGCATTTGGCTGGATGATATTTGGCTTGATAATTTTCTTCTCCTATAGCCGCTTTCATAGCAATATAGGTAAAGAGAATCTGCCTAAATCGTAAGTAAGAAGATCAGTTTACAGGAGGTGCATCGTCTTTTGAAAGATGCCTGTACCTTTCGCGAATCTCTTCTATATAAAGGCTTCCGGGGTAGTTGAGAATAATCTGTTTATAGTATTCTGCAGCTTTAGTAGGGTCATTCGCTTTTCTGTCCTCTATTTTAGCCATGTTATAAAGGGCTTTATCAGGTAGCATACCATCAGGGTATTCTTTAACTTCTTCAGTATAATAGTGCATGGCAGCAGCAGTATCATTCTTTTTCTCAGCCATCTGTCCGCGCATCATCAATATCTCTTCTTTAAGCGTGCGGGTGTTGCTCATTCTGTAAACAGAGTCAAGCAGTATTTGCACGCTGTCTTCATAGTTCTGAAAGTCGAGCAGCTGGGTATGGGCAAATAAAGTAATGGGTTGCAAGTGTGCGCTGTCATCAGTATTATCAGCTATAAGTAATGATAGGGCCATTGCATCGTTGGCGGTAAGCTTGCTGGTAGCACCTTTCAATATATCCAGTTCTGACTTCGCCCACTTAAAGTTACCGGTATAATAATAAATAGCGGCATTCTTTAGCTTAGCCTCATCGCCTAGTGGTTCATGTTTAAAGGCCGCTTCAACCTGTGAATATACAAGTGATGCTGACCATATTTTACCTGATGCCAATAAAATGTCTGCCAGTTCCATTTGGCAACGTGCCCGTGTTATAGCAGGAATGCCATTAAAGCTAATAGCTTCGTTCATTAATGCAACGGCTTCGGAATCATTGTGCAGGTAAAAAGCATCAAGGTTTGCAAGGTCCGTCATGAGTGGTACGGTAGCCGAGTAATGCGAAAGTTCATCAAGCCCTTTACGGAACTTGGTTTGTACATCAACCAACTGTTCTTTGGTATAATTACCTGTTGCCAACAACTTCTTATAAACGGCTTTTAATTGTTCTTCTTTTGCTTGGGTATAGTTATCGTTCTTAGCTCCCATATCTATAACATACTGGTATGCCTGAATAGCAGGGTCGTAAGCCTCATTGGCAACGCAAGTACTTGCAAGTTGCATTAATCGTATACCGCCTTCATGCTTGCGTTTATCAAGGGCTTTAACCTGTATCAATGCATCGGCATAATTCTTTTGCTGCATCAGCATCCAGATAAGAAGCTCAGAGAATATCTCGTTATCACTGTACTTCTGAATGTATTTTAATAGTTCTTTCCTAATGATAGTGTTCTGAGCTACATCAGCATTCTCACCAACGTTTACCTGCAACGCATCTTGCACACTTTGTATATACCCTTCAGAAATTACTAACGCATCAAGGTAGGTATCAACCATTGCTTCAATATTACCCATAGCCCTGTAAACTGCACCGGTCTCAAACAAGAAATCATATTGGCCTTTTAATAACTCCTTCCCTTTTTTGTAGGTTTCCAATGCATATTCATATTTCTTAATATCGAGAAATGATTGGCCCAATGCAAGTACCTGGCTTTGATCAGGTCCCATGCTCTTAATGGCTTTTTCGTATGCATCAGTCGATCCCTTTTCATCTCCGGCAATAGAATAGGTGTTGCCCATATCAAGCCACAGGCTTAGATTACTTGGGTCTATATGTATTTGTTTTTTTATGGTTTTCTCCGCCGTTTTATAATCCTTTACCTGTAAAAGACAATCAAGGTAATTGTGATAAACAAGGGTAGACGGGCGTTTTGCGTATATTTTTTCGTAATACACCACAGCCTTGTCATATTGTTTATCAATGTAATATTGTTGCGCCAGCTCCTCGTCTGTTGCACTTTGGGCAAAGCTATAATTGACAAGCCCCAGAAAAAATGCAAATACCAAAAGGAGCCTTTTCATGCGTATGAATTGAAAGACCTAAATGTCTTTATGGTTCTTAATAAGAGAAATAAGCGAGTCCGCCTTTGGAGCAATAAGGTCATACAAAGGCAAGGTAGAATTTAGCTTTGCCATTCCCAGTTGCTCGCTTTCAATTAACAAATTTGCTTTTTTAGTTTCCTGGCTATAGAACATAGGGATACTGTCAGCTGTAATAAGGTTTAATTTAATGTCGTGACTCAGGTGCGTAAGTTGGTCGATAGAGTTGTGCATTTCCAGCAACATCATATTTCGCCTGCCGGTAAAGGTTAAAAGATCCCAGCGTACCGAACTATAGCTCCTGAAAATGTCAGCCGAACCTTTACTCATACTATCCTTGTGTGTCATTTTAATAAGTTCTAAAGCCATTGTTATATGATCGGTAATTTTTTTGATCTTCAATGTATCTACAATTAAAAGAGCTGAATCTGCTTTATGTATAGCCGTGTTCAGGCTATCCAAAACTGCAGTTTCTTTCGGGTGTTTATTCCCTTGTTTGCAGGATGAATTCGTAACAGTAATTATGAAACCAACTAAAATCAAAAGAAGAGAGCCGAGAACTGATTTGTTTTTTGAAACAAGATTTGTCATAAATGAAATTTAATAGGCAAGAATTTTTTCCATGGCTTCAGCAACCTTATCAGCATTAGGAAGCACTGTTTGTTCAAGTACTGAATTTAAGGGAACAGCAGGAAGGTTTTCTGCACCAATAACTGTAACAGGGGCATCAAGCGATTCGAAACAACTTTGTTGTATGCGCGATGCAACAGATTGTGCAAAGGTGTTATTTACAGGCTCTTCGGTGATTACGAGACAACGACTATGTTTTTTAACAGAGGAGAATATTAATTCCTCATCAAGCGGAAATAGTGTACGTAGGTCAATAATTTCAACCTTTCCGGGGAATTTTTTGGCAGCATTCTTTGCCCAGTATACTCCCATGCCATAAGCAATTACTGATAAGGTTGCCTCTTTCTGAGGTGCTACTTCTTGTACAATTCTTCCTTTACCAAAAGGGATGATATAATCAGCATCCGGTTCAACTGTCTTGGCATCTTCAGTCCCTTTTATCTTCGACCAATACAATCCTTTATGTTCAAGCATAATAACCGGGTTAGGATCGTAATACGCCGCTTTCAACAAGCCTTTCAGATCTGCTCCAGTGCTTGGATATGCAATTTTTATACCCCGTATATTTGTTAATACAGATTCAATACTTGAAGAGTGATACGGTCCTCCACTACCATATGCACCAATAGGTATACGTATGATGCAACTTACCGGCCACTTGCCATTTGATAAATAACATGACCGGCTGACTTCGGTAAATAACTGGTTTAAGCCAGGCCATATATAATCGGCAAACTGAATTTCTACAATTGGCTTGCAACCTGTAGCAGACATACCTACCGTACTGCCAATAATAAATGCTTCCTGAATAGGGGTATTGAATACCCTGTTATCGCCGAATTTTTGCGCTAAGGTTGCAGCCTCACGAAAAACACCACCTAAACGTCCGCCAACATCCTGGCCATAAAATAAACATTCAGGGTGCTTTTCCATTAGTTCCTGAATGGCAAACAAAGCGCAATCGACCATTACAGTCTTATCTTTTCCTTTTGGCTCCCTTACACCTTTTTCTTCGGTAATAGGGGTAGGGGCATATGCATGTTTAAAAGCATCCTCCGGTTTTGGGTCGGCTGCTTTCAAAGCTTTATCATAATCAGCGCTAACCAAGTCAGCTGCTTTCTTTTCAATGGCATTTAATTTGTCTCCATTGAATCCGGAAATAATTAACTGGCTTCTGAGGCGTGGGAACGGATCCCGCTTTGCAGCATCTTCAAGATCTCCACGGTACCATTCTTTACGAACGCCTGATGTGTGGTGATTCAATAAAGGCACCCTTGCATGCACAAGGAATGGCCTTCTTTCTTCACGCATGGTGTGTATAACCTCATTCAGTGTTTGGTAACTGCGCATAAAATCAGTGCCATCTATACTACGGGTTTCAAGCCCTTTAAATCCTTTGGCATATTCAACAGCGTCCATAGCGCGGGTTTCCTTTGCTGTAGCTGAAATATCCCATTCATTATCCTGAACCAAATAGAGTATGGGCAGTTTTTTCAGCACTGCCATTTGGAATGCTTCTGAAACTTCACCTTCTGTAACTGAACCATCACCCAATGAACAAACCATAATTGGTTTTCCATCGCTATATGTTGCAGCTAAACCCTGTTTTTCTAAATATTGAATGCCCATGGCCACCCCGGTTGACGGAATAGCCTGCATACCCGTAGCCGAAGACTGGTGAGGTATCTTAGGCATATTATCACGCTTCAAACTTGGGTGAGAGTAATACGTTCTTCCACCTGAAAACGGGTCATCAGCTTTTGCCAGTAATTGCAGCATAAGCTCATAAGGTGTCATTCCTATTGAAAGAAGTATGCTATCATCACGGTAGTATGCGCTTAAATAATCCTGTGGTTTTAATTGCAGGCCTAATGCTATTTGAATGGCCTCATGCCCCCTTGATGTGGCATGAACATATTTACTGGTAACGGCTGCATTCTTTTCAAATAACTCGGTCATAGATTTAGCGGTACACATAAGCTCAAAAGCTTTTAAAACCGTATGCACGGGTACCGAACCAATTGACTCTTCTTTAGCGGCTGTTGCTGAAGACATAATATCGCTTTAGCGTTAGCTTGCAAAGGTAATATTTCTAAAGAGGAAAAGGATAAAGACGGCCTATTTTTTGTATAAGGCAGTCCAATCGTCAAGATGTTTTTGAATATCTGGCGGTAAACCGGAATAAAGCAGCTTCATTTCTTCAGGTGAATCGTCGGAATAGTCAATATCACTTGCTTTTATTGGCTCCCCATCACCAGTAATTACTTTAATGCCTTTCCTGAGCAATTTCATTTTATTGAAATAATTGTCATGTGTAAGTATCATCCATTCCACGCCTGTATCATTGTTGAGTGGCTCACAGGGAACATACCCCATTAGTTTATTGTATTCGAGGGTTTGTTTATTGCTAAGTAATACCTTACCATAAGTGGCTTTGTAATGGGTTACCAAAAAAGTATAATCAGCAAGAATGATGGAAGCAAGTGCAGGTACAATGGTATTGATGTATCCTTTATCCCAGATAAATATTCCGCCTTCTGATATTCGCTTTTCAAAATCGTTGTTCTTACCATGAATAAGGCCAATTTTCTGCCCGGCGTATTCAATAATGAAATACCCATTCTCCTTATTGTTTACAGTCTGAAACCACTTCTTCTGCATTTCGGGCGTAATATATTCCTTGTAATACATTTTGCTTTGTATCTCGGGTGAGTTCCGCATCTGGCGAACAAGCTCAATGTCTTTTTCTTTGATTCGGGTAATGGTAATGCCGTATTTGCGGAATATCATATTGGTGGCGGTTACTCAATAACTTCAGAGACTGAATATTGTGGCAGGGCATTAAGCAGGTTATACATCCTTCTCAGGTGTTCGCCAATAATACCAATGCTAAGTAAAATAACACCTGCCGAGAGAGTTACGCTTACTATTATGCTGGTATAGCCTAACCTTACATGATGGAAGAATTTACGGTAGAGAAAATAAAGTGCAAAGAAAAAGGAAAAGAAGGAAGATAAAAGTCCTAGGTATGTAATGAACCTTAAAGGTATTGCATTGTATCCGATCGTTAACTCATAAACCAAGCCTAATAAACCAGAATGCGTATATCGTGAACGCTTTACAAGTGAATATTCGTGCTTAACATTTACAAATGTAATATTTGATGAATACCACGATATAAGCTCATCAATAAACACAAAATACTGGTTGTGCGTTATCAGTTTTTTTACAAGCCTTTTATCTAATAAACGAAATGAAGACCCTTCCCCTGTTGATTTTGACAATAATTTTGTGGCTGTTTTAAAAGTGCGGCTTGTAGCTTTCCTTAACAGCGGTCGTTTATAATTATCTGATACTCCATACACTACTTCCGCTTCGGTAGTTTTGTAGCACTCAAGCAAGTGTTTGATCTCTGATGGAGGGCTTTGCAGGTCATCATCCATAGTTATTACAACATCTCCTGAACAATAACGCAAGCCACAAAAAATAGCGTTATGCTGCCCGAAGTTCTTGGCAAGCCTTACAGCGATTATCTTATCAGGGAATTTACTTTTAATATCCTTAATAATTTCCCAACTATCATCGTGCGAATAATCATCAACAAGAACCAATTGATAAGGAAGATTTAATTGAATAAAAGCCTGTTCAACCTGGCTCTGTAATTCGTACAAAACCTTTGATGAATTATATACCGGAACAACAATAGATACTTTGGTTACTTCCTTTTTCATCCGTTTCTATATTACAGTTAGGGCATATCCTCCGTCTATGGAGAGATTAGTTCCGGTTATCCATCGCGATGCCTCGGAGAGTAAGAAAATAGCAGCGTTCGCAATATCTTCCGGCTTTCCAATTCCCAATGGATATTTGGCTGAATATTCTTCGTGGGTTAGTTTAATACCTTTTAGCGTTTCTGCATACATAGGCGTATCAACCATGGCGGGAACAATACAGTTAGACCGTAATCCCGTGCCAGCCATTTCTTGTGCTATGTTCCTACTGTATGCTTCAATAGCTGCCTTCGATGAATTATATAGCGCACCGCCTATATAAGGAAAATGTGCCGCGATAGACGATATAAAAACAAGGGATGAATTTTTGTTCAGTTTTTTTGTTCTCAATAATTTGCTGACCAATAAAACGGCTGAGTTGAAATTGGTCTCCATAACGTGTTGTATATGTTTGTCTTCAACAAACTTAACCGGCATAGGCATAACTATACCCACACAATGCACAAGTCCATCCATAGCAGGTAAAGATTCTATAAATGCACTGCGTTCATTTTCATTAACAAGGTCGCATATAGCCTGAAAATGGCCTTTGCCTTTCAGAGATTGAAACGTTTCATTCAGCCTATTCTTGTCTCTGCCGGTTATAAATAACCTTGCCCCCATTTCACTACAGGAAATAGCAACCTGCTTGCCAATGCCAGATGAAGCCCCTGTAACGAGTATGTTTTTATTATTCAACTGAAATTGGGTATTCATGCTTTATAGTTCAATAATTTCAGGGCAAATTAAATTAGTTGTTTTTAATGAAACGGTTCCCCATGAAAGTCCAACACCGAAACCAGATAATATAAAGTAAAGTGGTGCGGATACTTTATTTCTCAATTCAGATACAATAGTAAGTGGAATAGAAGCAGAGCTTGTATTGCCATATCTTGATAGGGTATAGGGTACTTTTTCCGGCGGAAATTTCAGCTTTTTACGGATGGTTTCATTCATCAGCATATTAGCCTGGTGCATTACAAAGTAGTTATATGAGTCAGCAGTCGTATTTGTTCTTGCAAAGAAATCCTGGATGTTGACAGGTACTTCAGTTACTGAAAAATTGAACACTTCCATTCCGTTAAGTTCAAGGTTTCGCGGGGCTCTTGAAACACCCGGCGATATTTGTTCAACAATAAAAGATTCTTTACTCATGGGTTTTCGCATACCGCCATCGCGAACTATTATTGCTTCATATCCTGAGCCATCGCTTTGAAGGCTGAAGGACATTTTATCGGCAGCTTCATCATATTCTAATAGGGTAGCAGTGGCTGCATCTCCAAATAGGGGATACACGCTTTTGTCTTCGCGCTGGGCAGCTTTCGAGGAAATGTCACCGGCAATTAAAATTCCTTTCCTGATCTTAGCGGTATTCATCATAGAAGCTATTGAGGAAAGGCCATATATATAGCCTGAGCATCCAAGGTTAATATCATAGGCTATACAGGTTTTGGCAAAGCCTAACCTGTTTTGCAGTAATACACTGCTTGCCGGAAGGAAATAGTCGGGTGTTTGAGAAACAAATACAATAATTTCTATTTCTTCTTTGGCAGTACCTGTTTCTTGCAGGATTTTTTCAGCTGCGGCCATTCCAAGGTCAGTTGTAGTTAAGCCGCTGTCTTTTACTACTCTCCGTTTTTCTACACCTGTAGTTTTTATTAGTAATTTCCTCTCCTGCTCAGTTATAAAATCATAGTCCCAGTTAGATTCTTCGCCCTTTGGTACCGCCGCAGCAATACCTTTAATGCGAATATTTTCTATACTGAAAAAAGCCATATTTCTACTACTGGTTTATTGCTTAGCACTTTTTGACTTAATGACATCAAAAAGTTCCTGAATTGACTGAGCTTTTTTTAACTCATCGCCTTTTAATGTAACACCATATTCAGTATCTGCAAGCGCTACAACTATAAGCGAATGCATTGAACTCCATCCCTCAATATCACTCATTTTTATGGACGGTGTAAGATAACCCTTGGGAATATCTTCAAACTCGGTTTCAAGCTTTTTAATGAATTCGCTTACATCCATACAAATTATCGGTTAGGTGTTATAGCAAAAATAGCGTATTTAGTATAAATATCAACAAGTAACATGTTATAGTGTAATAATTGAGGCGCCCCATGAAAGTCCAATTCCGAATCCGGCAATAAGAATTCGATTGCCTTTTTTGATCTTGCCCGTTCTTAACGCATCATATATTGCCATGGGTATAGTAGCCGACACAGTATTACCACCTTTCTCAATATTAACAAAGAACTTTTCTTCCGGTATATTCATTTTCCGGCGCAGTTTCTCGAGCACAAATTGTCCAGGCTGGTGAAAAATGAACATGTCAATATCATTCATCTTTAAATGCTCTTTCTCAAGAAGGTCATTTACTATTTGCGGAACGGATTTAAGTGTAAAGGATAGCACCTCCATTCCATCCATATATAACCTGCCATAAGGCATTCCACCTGCATCTTTATTCTTTTCATTCCATTCCGCGTTGGCATTTTCTCTGGCATTACATTCCTTTATTATAAGGCTTTCAGCACCAGCTCCATCACTTCCAAAAACAAATGAGCCTATATTTTCGTTTTGAGTATACTCAACCAGTGTGGCCGTCATAGCATCTCCAAATAGTAGCCTGAGCGCATGATCCTTTGGATGGATGGTTTTAGTTATACAATCTCCCGCCAGTATCAACACTTTCTTTGCAAGTCCACCATAAATCGACGATTTAGCAAGTCCTAAAGAATAAACATAACCAGAGCAACCCATTGGTACGTCAATCGCTCCGGTTTTAGTCGAAAGGCCAAGCCTGTTCTGCAATAAGCATGCAGTTGTAGGCGCTTGTCTATCCAGCAAAATGGTGCAAAAAATTATAAAATCAATCTCTTTACGGTCAATATTATGCTCAGAGAAAAATTTCTCTGCCGCTTTTACAGCCAAATCAGAGGGTAATTCTTTATCCATGGAAATATATCTTTCCTTTACTCCACTCCTTCTGAATATCTCTTCAGGCGAATATTCAGGAAATACTTTAGAAAGTTCTTCATTCCCGAGAATTTTTTCAGGTAAATAATAACTTATGGCTTTAACGGATGCACCCAATTGTAAGGCTTTTATACAAAGTTAATATTTTTGATGCACCCTTATTGTCAGAGGGGCAATTACTATTTCATTTGTCTTTTTTACATTTGAGGAAATTTTAGAGCCATGCAAGCATTAATATTGAATGCAAAACAGATAGAGAAAAAAATTGTTCGTATTGCTTATGAGATTTATGAAGAGCATGCAAATGAGAAAGAAGTAGTGCTGGCAGGAGTTGTGCCGGGTGGCTACGCATTGGCCAAGAAAATTGCCATTGTTTTAAAAAAAATATCACCTCTTAAAGCTACTCTGGTTAAAATAAGTATCGATAAAAAGGTGCCATCAGCGCAGACCGCTGTTTCAATTGATAAAAAGGAAGATTTCTCGAAGAAGACAATAATATTGGTTGATGATGTGCTTAATACAGGTAAAGTGTTGTCATATAGCATGAAAATATTTCTTCAGTTTCCTGTAAAATGCATTCGAATTGCCGTAATGGTCGATCGGAACCATTCATTGTTCCCTATAAAAGCTGATTATTCAGGTATTTCAATTGCAACTACTTTGCAAGAGCATATTACGGTTGATCTTGAGGCAAAAGGTAAAGAATCAGTTATTCTTAAAGATTAGTGTTATATGGAGTTGAAAGAAGTAAAGGATAGCAAGACAGTCAAGGATTTTACACAACTACCATTTTTAATTTATAAGAACGACCCTAATTGGATTCCGCATATTACCCAGGAAATAGAAGAAGTTTTCAATAGGGAAGAGAATCCTTATTTTACCCATGGGGATTGTATTAGGTGGGTGTTATACGATAATAATAGGCCCATAGGCAGAGTAGCAGCCTTTATAAATGAAAGAACAGCACATACGTTCGAACAACCTACAGGCGGCATGGGCTTTTTTGAATGTATAGAGAATAAAGAAGCTGCGATTAAGCTATTCGATGCTTGCAAGGAATGGCTTGTGAAAAGGGGAATGAAAGCCATGGATGGCCCCATAAATTTTGGCGAAAAGGATAAGTTTTGGGGTTTATTATCAGAAGGCAGAGACAAGCCTGCTATATATACCATGAACCACCAACCGGCTTATTACAAACAATATTTTGAAGAATATGGTTTTGTAAATAACTATGAGCAAATAGTTTATTTCCGAAAAGTTCAGGATCCTCCTCATCCAAGATTAGTGGGCCTTGCAGACAGGGTAATGAGGGATACCAATTACCGGATGGAGCATATGAAAACAGGCAATGCTGCTAAGTATGCCGAAGACTTCAGGATAATTTATAATAAAGCGTGGAAAGCAGAAAGAACTGATTTTGAAGAAATGAGCAGTGAACGTGCACAAACCATTATGCGTAAGTTAAAACCTGTATTGGATGAGGAGATTTGCTGGTTCGCTTATCATAAAGATGTTCCTATTGGTGTTTTTATAGCAATACCAGAGTTGAATCAGGTGTTTAAATATGTTCATGGGAATTTAAATCTATGGGGGAAGCTGAAATTCCTTTGGTTTCAGAAAACAAAGGGATTTAATATGTTTACAGGTATTGTATTTGGCATTGTTCCTGAATTTCAAGGCAAGGGCATTGAAGCCGCAATATTTAATGAATTGGGTAAAGTAATACAACCTGGTAAGAAGTATGACAGCTTATTGATTAGCTGGATAGGAAGTTTTAATGAAAAGATGATTCACATACTTGTGGCCCTGCTACAGGTAGTACCGTACAAAAAATTTATTACATATCGTAAGATATTCTAGGCCTTTTTGCTTGGTAGTTGTAAATAAAAGCTTTACTTCAAAAAACTTTTTAAATAAAGCGTGGCTATTTACAAAATGCTGTTATCTTTGCGCACCTTTTTAAGGTAAATGTTCTGATTCCGTAGCTCAGCTGGTAGAGCATAACACTTTTAATGTTAGGGTCATGGGTTCGAATCCCATCGGGATCACAAAACATAAAAGATTAACCCTATAACTAATTAGTTATAGGGTTTTCTTTTGCAGGTTATAAGCAATTATATGTTTATTTCTCGCTTAAGTATTATTGTTTTATGCGTTCTTTATTACTATCTTTGTGTCTATACATCAAAGGCAAACAGGGGAAATGTAAGTAATTGGCTTACGTTTCAAATTGCAATTTTTGTATCAAATTAATATAAATGCACAAGCAATACTTCTTCTCTAAAGTTTCCCCGGTATTATTTGTTTTTGTACTTAATTTATCTCTTGCCACTAGTTCTTTCGGTCAACTCCCCGGCAGAAAAAGCATAACCCAACAAGCTCAAAAACACACCTCAAAGTGGAAGGTTAACCCATTGGATCATAACGTTTTTGTTGAAAATAATGGTCAATTCAATGGCGACTTAAATACAGGGGATAAAGTTTTATATGAAGCTCAATTAGGTGAGGCTAAGGCCTATTTTACAAACCATGGGGTTGTATATAAATATGACAAAAAGAAGGATGAACTGGGAACAATAAGTTCAGAATATGCTTCAACCACATGGGATGAAGCTAATACGGGAGTTTCAGTTGTAGCAGAACAGCCACAAGACTACTATTATACATACCCTAATGGCAAAAATGATATAATTACAGCTTCAGTTTTTAAGAAAATAACCTACCGGAATATCTACCCTGATATAGATATTGTATATACATTTCCAAACGGGAAAGAAGGTATTAAATACGCCCTTATCCTGCACCCGGGAGCTGATATTTCTTTGGCTAAACTAAAGTATAATGACTCAAAAGAAGCCCATATAGATGCTTCGGGAAATGTACTAATCAATACAAGTATTGGTGAGTTTACCGATCATGCACCAATAAGTTATTATGAGAATGGAAAAAATATCAGCTCATCATATACGTTGAATGGTGCTGAAGAATCTTTCAGAATTAATGAAAGCTATGATAGATCAGAAACAATAATTATTGATCCTTGGACAACTAACCCACTTTTTAAAGGGGCTTATAATAAAGCCTACGATCTCGATTTTGACGATAAGGGTAATGTATATGTATATGGAAGCTACAACCCGTTTCAATTGGTGAAAATGAATAGTGCAGGTAAGAAACAATGGGTATTTAATGCGTCTATGATAGATGGGGTAATTTATGGTGATTTTGCTGTTGACAGAACTACCGGCACAAGCTATATTATTGAGGGTGCAAATAAAACGGGCGCCCGTGTTTTAAAAGTTAATACCGCCGGTGCTTTAACAGCAACATTTGCCGGAGATACTAATATGAACGAAATGTGGAGGGCTGTATACGATCCATGTAACCATATGATTGTTATTGGTGCAGGTGGAACCAATTCTGACTATCAGGCGTGTACGATAGATACCAATATGTCTTCATTAAATGTTGTTAACGTATTGGGTGCTGCAGCTCCGGGCCATAGCATGGTCTTTACGGCAATTGACCCTTTAGGTACAAGTTGTTACATGGCAACTTCGAAATCGGCTGTCGTTGATACTGCCAATTTTCATAATGTAGTACTAAAAATGCCATTACCTTCTCTTGCTCCAACGGCGTATATAAAACCTGACGGGTTTAAATTTGTAGAACTCGCAAGTGTTAATTATGTCGGCCCGGGTGTTGGCACTACCAATGGCATGAATGGAATGGCAGCAAGTACAAACTGGTTATATATGTGCGACGGAAGTACGCTTGAACAGGTGAATAAAAATACTGGTGCTATAAATAACTCTATCAGTGTTTCAAGCACGGCATTCTCATGGGGTGGTTTAGATGCAGATATATGCGATAATGTTTACCTCGGCAATAAATCCTCCGTTTACATTTATTCATCTTCTTTGGTACCAAAAGATACTATCTCGTTGTCGAACACAGTTTATGATGTTGTTCTGGGCCCAAATGAACAAACACTATATGCTTGCGGTAATGGCTTTGTTTCCGCGTTTAATATTGCATCAGCGTTAACTGCCACTAAAATTGTTACCCCTGCAATGTGTGGATGCAATGGTACAGCTAAAGCAATTCTTAATGCATGCGGAAGTGTTGACACTTCTGGTTTAACATATTCATGGAGTAATGGACAAACAACAGCTACAGCTACTAATCTTTGCGCCGGTACCTATACGGTATCAATAATAGCAAGTTGTTCTATAATATATATTGATACGGTTACCGTTTCTTCCCATTTTATTTCAATAAACACACCATCTCCAACAATTTGCATAGGGAGTAACGGGGCGTCCTTAGTAGTTAGTGGAGCCTCATCGTACACATGGAAGCCGGCAGCTGGCCTGAGTGCCACAACCGGATCCTCAGTAACTGCTGATCCTGCAAGTACTACTACGTATACTGTTTATGGAGTAAACGGAACGTGTAATGACAGTATTAAGGTGGTTGTAAAAGTTAACCCTACACCAACCATAACGGTAACAGGTCCTGCATCACCTGTTTGTGCTAATACAGGTACTCCCATTACTGTATCAGGTGCAGTTGGTTATGTCTGGTCACCGGCGGGCACATTAAACTGTTCAAGTTGTAGTAATGTTATTGCAACAGTTGCCGTTACCACAACATATACGGTTGTCGGAATAACTAATGGATGTTCTGATACTAATAAAGTAACTGTAACAGTATTACCAAAGCCAACTATTACAATAGCTACTACGCCAACTTCGTGTAATACTAAGAACGGTACTGCAACTGCAACGGTCGGTGGTACAGGTCCATATACATACTCGTGGACACCGTCCGGAGGAACAACTACAAGTGCAACCGGGTTAGGTGCCGGATCGTATGTGATATCCGTTACCGATTCCAATGGATGTGTAACAAAACAAGCATGTATTATAAAGATAACTGCTTCGCCAACTGTAAGTGCAAAAGACTCAGTAGCAAGTTGTGACAGTACTAATGGAAAAGCTATTGCCACTGTGACAGGTGGCACGCCACCATTTACATATCTCTGGAATCCGGGAGGTGGAACCAATAGTACCTATACAAATATCGGATCAGGAATATATAATGTAACTGTAACGGATTCAAATGGCTGTACTGCTAAAGCTTCTACTATACTTGAAGATACGGGTGCAACCATAAGCTTCAGCGCCCGTAATGATGTAAGTTGTTTTGGTGGTAGCAATGGTGGGGCAACAGTAGTCCTTAGTGGTGGTACAGCTCCATATACTTATCTTTGGTCAAAAGGTTCGTCAACTTCTTCAGTAAATAATCTTGCTATTGGTCAATATACCGTAACGGTAACTGATAAGAATGGCTGTAAACTTATTGACACAATAAATATTCATCAACCTACTAAATTAACGGGAGCTATACCGCCAAAAAACGTTATTAAAGTAAGTTGTTTTAATGGTAGTGATGGAGAAATATGGGTAACCCCTGCAGGTGGAACAGGGCCCTATAAATACTTGTGGAGTGATGGACAAACTGGTGACACGGCCGTAGGTGTTAAGTCAATAACGTATACAGTAACGATTACAGATAATAATGGGTGTACTGCACAGGTTTCCGATTCTGTGGGTGAACCACCAAAACTGGTGGCCAATGCCAGCAATTCATCAGCAACGTGTAAGAATAATGGCATAGCAAGTGCTACTGCAATTGGTGGTACGCCGGGCTATACATATAGTTGGGGGGCTTTTGGTAATGGTTCTTCAATTTATGATTTATTTAAAGGAACCTATACTGTTGTTGTTACTGATTCCCATGGCTGTACCGACACGACAACTACTACGGTTGATACAGTTGGCCAGACTGCAACCATTAAAGTAAGCAAAAATGTTTCTTGTTTTGGCGGTTCTGATGGGGGTGCAACTGTGAGTGTAGTAGGTGGCGATACGTCATTATACAGTTATGCATGGGGGCCTAGCGGTGGAAGTAACGCAACAGCAGATAATCTTGCCCCGGGTATATATACCATTACTGTCACTTACTTAGCAAACCTATGCGCGGTAACCGTAAATGATACTATTATACAGCCACCTGTACTTTCTACAGTTATTGCTGATAGTATTAAATGTGGTGTTGCAGTAACGTGTTTCGATACTACATCTGGCGGAACGGGTCCATATACATATAGCTGGAGCCCTTCTGGTGGTACCAACGCTATTGCAAGCTTTCCTTCAGCAGGTAGTTTTACATTAACTGTTACTGATGCAAACAATTGCAAGGTAACGAAAACGGTTGTTGTACCGGGTACCTATCCGATTGCGAACTTTAAACCTACGCCTGACACTGTTTCGCCTGGTGATTCAATTGAGTTTGTAAACCTGAGCACCGGAGCAAATACATGGTATTGGACATTTGGAGATGGAAATAGCTCAATTGATTCAATACCTTACCATATATATACTGTGGGTGGTAGTTATATTGTTTACCTTAAGGTTACAAGTAAATTCGGCTGTACCGATTCAATTCCGGAAACCGTATATGTTACGGAAAGTATGGATGTTCCTAACATATTTACACCCAATGGAGATGGCATTAATGATGCTTTTCATGTAAATGCACGTGGAATGGCGAATTATAGAATTGATATTTATGATCGCTGGGGCCTTTTGATTTTTGAAGGAATTGGCCCGGGTAACGATTGGACGGGTAGAACCATGTCAGGAGAATTGGCATCAGTAGGTACATATTATTATATAATAAAAGCATCTGATAATAATGGGAAATCATTTAATCAGAAAGGCTACCTGGAACTTATAAGGTAATTGGCATACCTAACCACTTCCGTAACTTTATATTATGAATATGCAACCATTTAGGTTGTTATAACATCTGATAATAAAGTGGTTAGTCGTATTTTTATTTACTTAATCTATCATTAATGCTAATATATCTTGGTTTTTATGCTAATTAATATAAATTTGCTTTTAAATATTAATCGATACCCTTTTAAACAAACCTTAATCCTTAAATTTCAATCAAATGAAAACTAAATTACTTGTTCTTTCTTTTTTATTAGCAGCTATTGGTACGTTAAGTGCAAAAGTTTGGACTGTTAGTAATAATGCAGTTAATGCAGGACATTTTACAGCTATTCAAAGTGCAGCCGATTCAGCAATGGCGGGTGATACTATTTATGTAATGGGTTCTCCTACTGACTATGGAAATGTTACAATAAAATGCAGAGTTACTATGATTGGAGCCGGCTATGCATTAACAGGAACCCAATATAATTACTACAGTGAAGTTGATAATATTTATATCGATTCGGCTTCGTTTGGTCAGGTTGTAAGCGGAACAAAAATTATGGGCTTTTGGGTGAATAGCAACTTCGATTATTCAGGAACCAGTAATATTAGCGGCGTTGATGTTGAAAGATGCTACCTGAATAGCACAATGTACGTTAATGGACCGAACTGGCATATCGTTAATAATGATATTTATTCAATTCAGGTACAATATTGGAATAACACTTACATCCAAAATAATTTTATTGAATACATATATTATTCAAACCAAACATCTGTATTAATAGATCATAATAATTTTGTAGTCACCAACGGTAATATGTTTAGTTCAGTTTCTAATGCAATTATTTCTAATAATATATTCTGGTGGGGTACTCCTCAAAATAATGTTACATCTTGTGTATTCAGTAATAACGTTACCACCTATTCAACCACTATAAACCTTCCTCCGGCAGGTAATTCAGGTTCAAATAATAATTTCAGTGGTGCCAGTTACTTTACTGATGCTACAATACCTGCAGGTAACGTTGGCCAAAATAGTATCTGGAATTATAAATGGACTATAAAACCAGCTTCTGCAATCCACAATAGTGGTTCAGACGGAACTGACCCTGGAGTTTATGGTGGTGCTTACCCAATGCCAAATTTAACCGGTGCAACGCGTATTCCTCAAATGGTGCAGTTAAATGTTAGTGGTGTAGCGCCTGCAGGTGGTAATTTGAATGTGAATTTCATTAGTAAGGTTCAGCATTAATAGATACCGGCCCACACTTTTCAGTACAAGATCAATGTGGACCAGGTAAGGCTCTTACAAGGGCAGGATTTTAAAGATCTGAATTAATTAATGCTTAAAATTCACAAAATGAAGAAAATAATAATAGGGATACTAGCCGCACTAGGGTTAACGGGACCTTTGTATGCTCACATTATTACAGTGAGTAACAATGCCGTTAATGCCGGTCAGTATTCCAACCTTCAAACGGCTGTAACGGCTGCACATGCGGGGGATACAATATACGTATCGGGTTCACCTACCGATTACGGTACTGTTACAATTACTACCCCCAGAATATCATTAATTGGAGCCGGGTACAATGTTTCAGGGCTGCAGTACAATTATAATACTGTTGTTGATTATGTATACCTCAGTGGTACCGTAAACTCTGTTAAAATACAAGGACTGTATATTAACAATAGTATTCAGCAAAGTGGTGCGTCAGTTACTGTTGATAGTGTTGATGTAGAAAGATGTTATGTTACCAGTGGGCTTTATGTTTATGGCCCGTATTGGACAATACGGAACAATAACATTAACAACGTATACATACAAAACAATTCTAACGTATACATACAAAACAATTTTCTTGAAGATATAGAGAATACAAATCAGCCTACTGTTTATGTTGAGCACAATGATTTTGCAACATATAATGGCAATGCATTGTATACCTCAATTTCCAATGCAAAAATACGTAATAATGTATTTTATTATTCGAATCCTGAGAATAGTACGGGTTGTACCTTTAAGAATAATATAACTTCTGCAGGTTCAACTATTAACCTGAACAGTTACGCCGCTAATTTTGATACTGGAAATATTTTTGCTACTCCTCCGGGATGGGTGGATGCCACAATACCTAATAGTACTGTAAGTTTGAGTGCCGTGTTGAACTATACATGGAAATTTACCAATGCATCACCAGCTCATAATACAGCAAGTGATCAAGGTGATATAGGTATATATGGTGGAAGTTACCCGATGCCAAATGTAAGCGGTATTGCACAAATACCTGAAGTAACATCTATTACTATTCCATCTAACGCTGTAAAGGGCGGTACTTTAAATATTGCTTTCAACGCACAGGGTAAAATGGCTCACGGAGTTGTTTCGGGGGAGTACTTCTTTGATTTAGATCCTGGAGTGGGTAATGGAACACCTATATCGTTTACTCCACTGGATTCAGTTACAGTAAACCAAAGCATTTCTATAGCAGCTCTTTCAGCGGCATTTCACGTTATTGGTATTCGTGTAAAGGATTCCATTGGTCACTGGAGTCTATATCAGGCAGGCCGCTTTGCTGTTGTGGGTACCTCTCCGGTTTCTTCGGTTGTTAAGATTACCGGTGCAGAGTATTTTTTTGATAAAGATCCAGGGCAGGGAAATGGAACAGCTCTTGCTATTACGCCTGGCGATTCAATTAATGTAAGCCCAAGTATTTCAGTTGGAGTTCTAACCGGATACCATAAATTGTTTATTCGTACCCAGGATTCGGCTAAAAACTGGAGTTTATATGAAGGTCGTGATTTTTATGTACAGCCTTCGGTAACAATCCCAGCTCCTGCAATGATAACAGCAGCTGAATATTTCTTTGATGTTGATCCGGGCCAGGGTAAAGGCACAGCAATGACTGCATTTGCCGCAACAGACTCAATTAGTACTGCTCAGGCAATTTCTATTGCCAGTTTGCCGGCAGGATATCATAAAATGTTCATTCGTACTGAAAACTCAGCAGGTCAATGGAGCTTATATGAAGGGCGTGATTTTTATGTTCAGCCTTCAGTAACTATACCAGCTCCTGCCATGATAACGGCTGCAGAATATTTTTTTGATGTTGATCCTGGCCAGGGTAAAGGCACAGCAATGACTGCATTTGCTGCAACTGATTCAATAAGTGCAGTGCAAGCAATTTCTACTGCCAGCTTATCGGCGGGATATCATAAAATGTTCATTCGTACCGAAAACTCAGCAGGCCAATGGAGTTTATATGAAGGTCGTGATTTTTATGTACAGCCTTCAGTAACAATCCCAGCTCCAGCACGGATAACAGCAGCTGAATATTTCTTCGATAAGGACCCAGGACAAGGTATGGGAGCGTCTATTGCCGTTACAAAGTCTGATTCGATCAATTTTACAGGTGGCCTAGCTCTTAGTAGCCTTACTCAAGGTTTTCACTCTGTCTTTATTCGTACTGAAGATTCATTAGGCAGATGGAGTTTGTATCAAGGAGCTCGTTTTTACGTTTCTCCAGCCATAGCTCCCATTCCTCCGTCAGCGCGAATTGTGGCCGCAGAATATTTTTTTGATAAGGATCCTGGACAAGGTAAAGGAACAGCAATAACAGGTATAAGCCCAGCGGACAGTATTAATGTTTCGCAAGGATTTAATGTTTCTGCTCTTTCGATTGGTAGTCACGCGGCATTTGTGCGAACAGAAGATAGTATAGGACATTGGAGTTTATACCAAGGTGCTACATTTAAAGTGGAAGTATGTAAGGATACTGTAACCGCTGCAGTAACGAAGGATTCTTGTTTTGGTGGTAGCGATGGAACTGCAACAGCATTTCCTTCAGGTGGAAGCCCTTTTATCTCAGGAAGTCATCCATATATATATTCATGGAATACAACACCTGTTCAAACAACAAAAACCGCAACTGGCTTGCCAGCCGGAGCATATACTATTACAGTAACTGACTCTGTAGGGTGCCCTGCAACAGCTGCTGTGGTTGTTGGACAACCTCCTCAAATTAAAATAAAACCTACAGTTACCAATACGACTTGCGGACAGAATAATGGCCAAATTTCGTTAGCAGTAACCGGTGGTACTGGTACTGCGTATACGTATTCATGGGCTAATGGTGCAACCACCAGTTCACTTTCAGGATTGGCGTCCGGTACTTATAGTGTTTCTGTATTTGATAAATACAGTTGCTCTTCAAATGCTGTAATTACAGTAAATGCAACATCTTTCCCTTCAATTTCTGTGGCTTCGATAACTCCAAGTCAATGTGGTAAACATATTGGTTCAGTAACTGTTTCTACAACTGGTGGTACAATCCCTTATAGATATAGCTGGAACAATGGCGATACATTATCGACAGGCGACAGTTTATCTTCAGGTAATTATATTATTACTGTAACTGATAAAAGTGGTTGTTCAACATATGTATCGGCAGCTATAACAAATACCAATGGCCCTGTAATTACTGCGCAAGCCATTAATGAAGTTAAATGTTATGGACAGTCAAATGGTGCTATAAATATTAATGTAACAGGTGGAGTTAGTCCGTATACATATTTATGGTCAACAGGTATCACAACTCAGAATGTGACAGGCCTTTCTAACGGACCATATTATGTTACTGTAAATGATGCATCCGGATGCTCAGGTGTTCAAACTTTTGCTGTTTCACAACCTAAAGCGCCTGTATCACTTACTACATCAACCACCAATTCTGGTTGCTCTACACCAACTGGTACAGCTAAGGTAATACCAACCGGTGGAACAACTCCATATTCGTATAACTGGAGCTCTGGTGAAACAACCGATACGGCTAAAGGCCTATTTGCAGGAGCATATACTGTAACTGTAACTGATTCGAATGGATGCTCAGCTTCTATACAAGCTGCTATAAGCAGTTTAAATGGTCCAGTTATTACTGTTGATAGTGTTATTGCTTCTGCATGTTCTAATAACAGTATTGGTACTGGCAGAATTGTAATAGCTGTTACCGGTGGAACCGGGTCAGATACCTACCAATGGTCTGACAATAGCAGTAGTACAACCCAGAACTTAACTAATGTTAGTGCAGGAACATACAATGTTCAGGTTACAGATGCTGTTGGTTGTGTTGGCACAGCTGCAGCGAACATACCTGAAATTGCACCTCCGGCTATCTCAATTTGTATGGTTACTGTAGATCCTGCATCAAATCATAATAAAGTAATATGGAACCCATCTGCAGCACATAGGATTGCCAGTTATAACGTGTATAAAGAGACCACGGCACCCGGGTTATTTACTTTAATAGGCAACGTTCCTATTGCTGATACAACAGTATTTGTTGACTTACTTTCTAACCCAGATGTACAAAGTTGGAGATATGAAATATCTCAGGTTGACTCATGCGGAAAAGAATCTCCTTTAAGTTCGCCACACAAAACAATGCACTTAACTATTAGCCCTGGATCAGGTGTTGTAAACCTTATATGGGATAATTACCAGGGGCTTTCATTCCCTCGCTATATAGTATATAGGGATACTACAGCTGGAGTAGCAAAAGATAGTATAGGCTATGTTTTGAATAACGGTGTATTTACATATACTGCCCCTGCCCCAGCATCTGCAACACATAACTGGTATTTTCATATGGGTATCGATAACCCAAGTGGATGTAACCCTGGAGCCAGAACAGAGGCAATCAACTATAATGCATCTAAATCTAATACCGGTAGCGTGACTTATGTTGGTGTAAATCAATTAGCAGTTGATTTAAACTCTCTCTGTGTTTATCCAAACCCTTCAACAGGCTTGTTTACTTTTAGTTTGAATATTATAAACAGTCAAAACATTACACTTAAAGTGTATAATGCAATTGGCCAGGTAATGTCTGTTACTAATTATGGCAAAATATCAGGCCATTTTAGTAAAGAGATAGATTTATCGGGATTGAGTAAAGGAGTATACATACTTCAAGTAATTGGTGACAATGGGGTTACCTACAAAAAGGTGGTGCTTCAGTAATATAAATAGTTAACATAAAATACCGCTATAGGAGCTGATCTTATAGCGGTATTTTTGTTTAAAAACATTCCTTATCTCATATTATTTACGGGTTAATAAGTTTTTCTATCTTTGATTGAATAATTCATGCATAATTTGCTCTGAACGGGATGATTTTAATCAAGGGAAAAAGAAACTATATGATAAAGGCATTTAAATGCTTTTGCAATACCCTTGTTTTTTTTGCATTTATAACATTAATTTCCGTAAGCTCAGTTGGCCAAAAACTGAATGAAATGGGGCTGTATAATATGCGGAATTATTCTCCCAAAGAATATAATCTTGTACCACAGAATTTTGCAGCTGTTCAAGACTCCAGGGGGGTATTGTATTTCGGTAATAATAGTGGAATACTTGTCTACGATGGACATAACTGGGATACAATTCAAACTCCCAATGGTTTTGCAATACTTTCATTAACCATAGATAGCAAAGGAACAATTTATGTAGGAGGTGCCGGTGAATTGGGTTTCTTGTCTGCCGATATGAATGGACGAATGAGATACCAATCTTTATTAGAATTCATTCCTAAAGAACAAAGGGACTTTACCCAGGTATGGACATGTTTTGTTGCAAAGAATAACAAGGTGTATTTTCAGGCTTCCAATAGAATTTTTATTTGGGACGGTAAAAGGATGAAGGTTTTAGAGCCTAAACATGGAACTACGTTCCACCTGATGTTTAAGGTTAATGGCGAATTATATGTAAGGGAGAAAGAAGTGGGAATGATGAAAATTCAGGACTCTGCGTTAAGTTTTATTCAGGGCTATGACATGTTTGCCCAGTCCAAGACGTATTGCATGCAACCATACCGGAAGAACGAGATTTTAATGAATATTGAAGGGAAAGGTCTGTATACCATGATACCGGCAGAATTTTCTTCGCGCATTCAGGATAAAATGCAATTAACCAGGATGAATGCTTTTCATACAGATATTGACCAGTTTTTTGCAGAAAATAAGGTGTATAATGGTATCAAATTGAATGAGAAAAATTACTCAATTGGTACACGGACAGGTGGTGCCGTTATAATTGATTCTTCCGGTGATTTTATTGGAGCAGTAAATAAGAAGAACGGATTGCAGGATGAAGCTATCAATTACCAGTTTTTAGATTATGGAAAAGATCTTTGGCTTGCTACCAATAATGGAATTTCAAAAGTTGACATAAACTCACCTATAACTACTTTCAATGACCAAACGGGCTTGGAGGGAAGGGTATTGGCAATTACACGTAGTAATGATAAATTATATGCCGCCACCCTTTCAGGTGTGTTTTGTTTGAACGGAAAGTCAACGGGATCTAATTCAATAATTGAGCAACCTGGTTTTTCGCGTATTGATGGAATAAATACGGAATGCTGGGACTTGCTATCCTTTAACACTGGTAAGAAAAAAGTGCTTCTGGTAGCGAGTAATGATGGTATTTTTCAAGTTGACGATGGCGGTAAACCTTCAAAAATAAGAGACGGAAATGCAAACGTGATGCATAGGTCACTGGTCGATTCTAACAGGGTATTTGTAGGTTACAGCCTTGGAGGTGCAAGTCAGTTCGGGTTAGCGTCGTTATATTGGGATAATAATAAATGGATAGATGAAGGATATGTGGGAGAAGTAGGTGAGGATGTCAATTCAATAGAGGAAGATAAAAATGGAACTATATGGTGCGGAAAACCTGATAAGGGAGTAATCAGAGTGGTTCCTTCATATAAAAACGCCAAAATAGATTCAGCATCAATACAGAAATTTACAAGTAAGCAAGGACTTCCTGATACGAGTAATATTTATGTAAAAAGTATAGATGGTCATATTTATTATTGTTCACAAAGTGGTCTGTACAGGTATGATGGGCATGGAAGATTCCTGCGAGATACATCATTAGGTAGTCAGTTTTCGAATAACAAGCTTGGAATATTTGCCATGAATAGGGACCTCGCTGGTAATATATGGATGGTGGATATTACAGAAAATGACGGGCAATTGCATTTAGGATATATGAAAAATCCTCATCAACCAAAAAACCGTGAATGGGTCACCAAACCTTTCATAACTATATCGAAAAGTATACCTTCATGTTTTTACTACGACGCAGATGGCATTACGTGGATAGGTGGTCAGGATGGAATATTCAGATACGATGATAAAATAAAGAAGGATTATGATTCTCCTTTCAATGCCCTTGTTCGCAAAGTGGTTGTAAGTAAAGGTAAAGACTCAACTATATTTTATGGAACGTATACTGATGATAGCGGAAACGTGTCACTTATACAACCCGAACGATTAAAATTAAGCCTTCCGTTTTCGTTTAATTCACTTACATTCTATTATGCAGCACCTGACTTTCAGGATGAATCAGGAACCATGTACAGATATAGACTGGAAGGTTCGGATGAACAACACTCCAATTGGAGTGAGTGGAACAATGAAACAAAGGCTCCATATACCTTCCTTCATGAAGGGCATTATGTTTTTCACGTAGAAGCAAAAAATGTTTTTAACCACGAAAGCCGTGAGGCAGTTTATGAGTTTACGATACTATCTCCATGGTATCGTACGGTCTGGGCATATATAGCATATCTTTTAATTTTTATTGCATTTGTATATAGTGCTATTACTGTTTCAACCCGAAGCCTTAGAAATATTATAAGTGAAAGAACTGCTGAGGTTGTTAAGCAAAAGGAAGTAATTGAAATGAAAAACAAGGATATTACTGATAGCATTAATTATGCAAAACGAATTCAGGAAGCTATTTTGCCGACCAGAGAACGATTTAAATCTGTATTGCCTGAGAGCTTCATTTTATTTAAGCCAAAGGATATAGTTAGTGGTGATTTTTATTGGATGTCGGAGAAGAACGATATAATTTTTGTGGCAGCCGGTGACTGTACTGGCCATGGTGTTCCAGGGGCAATGGTGAGTGTGGTATGCTCTAATGCGTTAAACAGAGCAGTAAAGGAGTTCGGAATAATTGAGCCAGGCAAAATTTTGGATAAGGTAAGGGATTTGGTTATTGAAACATTTGAAAAATCAGAGAAAGAAGATATAAAAGATGGAATGGATATTTCACTTTGTACAATAAACACAAAGACTAAGGAAGTTCAATGGAGCGGGGCCAATAACCCACTTTGGTATATACAAGAAAATGAAATAAAAGAAATAACTGCTGATAAACAGCCAATTGGTAATTCCGACAATCCTAGACCATTTACCACACATACTATTAAGTTAGTCAAAGGAGATGAGATATATCTGTTCACTGATGGATATGCTGATCAGTTTGGTGGACCTAAGGGCAAAAAATTCAAGTATAAACAATTGGAAGAAAAGGTACTGGAAGGTCGCAGTTTAGATATGAATATGCAACGGAATAACCTCAATACTACCTTCCAGAATTGGATGGGCAATCTTGAACAGATTGATGACGTGCTAATTATAGGCATAAGGGTATAGCCCCTTCTAGCCAATTATAAATACTTTAAAGTAAAGCGAGGCTCTTTCTTGCTCCAATTGTGGATATTCAATGATAAAAGTGTGGATAACTACTACTTGTATGGTTCTAAATTCTTATATATTTGGACACAGAAATAATACGTATGAATATTGGTAGAAAAATATTGATTGGGTTAAGTTGTTTGGTGTTTTCGCAACAGCTTATGGCATTGAATGCTGCGGATAGTGTTACCGAGGTTTCTAAAATAATTGAGTTTAATTCGCTTAAAATAAATGGCAATTTCAATGTAGTGCTTACTGAAGGTAAGTCTTGCAGTATGAAAATTGTGGCACCTGATAAAGATGCATTGGCCGCAGTAATGGTTAAAAGTGGAGTTACGCTGAATGTAACAATGAAAGAAGGCACTAAGGGGGCTTCAACTTTATATATAACCGTGAAGGACCTGCAGCAACTAAATGTCAATATAGAAGGTACTTTGTCATGCACCAATAAGCTTGATGCAGATGCGTTTACTTTAAACGTTGATGGAAACGCCACCGTTAACCTGACCTTTGATACCAAGATGTTGAACTGTACCCTGAATTCGGGTAAACCTATTGTATTGAAAGGTAAAGCGAAAAGCTGCATTTTTAAAGATTCCGGAGATGGTAATGTAGATGCTTCTGAACTGAAAACAGAAAACTTAACCATGGAAGATGATAGTGATGGAGACCTAAAAGTATACGCCCATCCGGAAATGCATGCAAAGGTAAATGGAGGAGGCAACCTTACCTATTATGGTAATCCACGGGTTAAGACTTTTAAGCTATCGGGCAGAGCTTCAGAACAGCAGATAAAGGAAAATAAATAAAATAGTAAATAATAATAAATACATCAATTACAATGTTTGAATTAAACGGAATAATTAAAGTAAAAAAGGACGAACAAAAAGTATCAGATGCTTTTAAAAAGCGTGAATTTGTTGTTACAGACAATTCATCAAACTATCCTCAACATATTCAATTTCAATTGACACAGGAAAGATGCCGCCTGTTGGACGATATTAACGTAGGCGATCAGGTTAAGGTTAGCTTTTTCATTAAGGGGCGTGAATGGCAAGGCAAAGATGGCGGTGGTGTTAAGTATTTCACCTCGCTAGATGCCTGGAGAGTAGAAAGATCTTCCGGTGGTAGCAGTAAGGAATATTCACAGGAATCACAAGCTCCTGCATCATATTCTGACAGTAGCTTGCCAAATGCGCAGGAACAGGACGACCTTCCTTTTTAAGCAGTAGTTTCTCGGTAAAAGCTTTGTATTTTATTTAGGCACCTACCAATTGGTTGGCAGATGTTTTGCTATCAAGCGCATCCCTTAAGCCATTGCCTAATAAGAAGAAGGCAAGTACCATAAGCATTATGCAAATGCCGGGCAAAAAGGCAAGGTAAGCGGAATCTGTAATAATATAACCCCTATTGGTGTTTATCATCGCTCCCCATGAAGCTATAGGCGGTTGTGCGCCAATTCCAAGGAAACTTAATCCCGCCTCAATAAGTATTGCCGATGCAAAATTATCTGCTGCTACCACAATAATAGCACCCATAATATTGGGAAGTATATGTTTAAAGATGACCCTGAAATTTGAGAACCCCATAGCATTACCTGCTTCAATAAAATTCTCCTCACGAATACTCATCACCTGCCCTCTCACAATTCTGGCAACATCTACCCACATAGTAAGACCAACTGCGATAAATACTTGCCAAAAACCTTTACCTAATGCCAAGGTTATAGCAATAACTAAAAGCAAGGTAGGTAATGACCAAACAACATTTATAAGCCACATAACAAATTCATCCCACTTGCCCCTGTAAAAACCAGCTGTAGCACCCAGAAATATTCCTATTGAGAAAGCTATAATTACCGAAATAAAACCAACTGCCAAAGAAACTCTTATGCCTATCATCAGGCGGCTTAACAAGTCCCTGCCCTCCTGATCAGTTCCTAATAAGTAAGTTTGGGTTACTATATTCTTGGTTTTTATTTCTTCGCTCATATCTTTATATGTGCGGGTAATGGGCTTATTATCACCAAAAATATAGGCCGTAGTTGTATGGTTTGCAGAGTCATTAACCAAATGCTTATTATAATCTAAGGCATAAATAACATCAGCCATATTATATTTTACAATAGGGCCATTATTGGGTATCATACCCGTATATCCTTCAGCAACTATAAATGAGCCCTGGAATCCATAGTTATAGATTGGGGTGTAGTGATAGAAACTAGGCTGTCCGAATAACATTTTCGTTATAAAAGATGTCGCTTTTATATCTTGATTTTCCTTAACAAGAAGCATTTGTACCTTGAAACCAGGTGGTTTTACCGAAAGCTCAAGTACTTGGTTGTTTGCGTTTGGTGTTGAGTCTGGGGTAATGGTATAGCCTAAAATGGCTACAAGTACACAAAGCACAATAAAATAAAGACTGAACATGGCAAGACGGTTCTTCTTAAACCGTTTCCATGCATGATGGGCCAGTGAATAGGAATCAATTTCTACGTATTTTTTTCTTCGAAATGATAGCACAATAACCTCTTTTATGTTCAGTAATCTCTTCCTTTCCAGCTATAACCTATAAAACTTGCCATTAATCCTACCCAACTTACATAAGCTAATGTTATAAATTCTCCCATTAAGAAATTTAACAATAGCCTCCTCTTCTCGAAAAATCCAGTTGCGCAAGTTAACAATAAAAAATCGATTGTAAATTTAAGGAATAGACAAGTTATAAAGACCCAATTAATGGAAAAGTAGACCAATGAACCAAGCATATACATGAATAGTAAAAAATTAGTGACAAAAACCAATAAACTGACTAAGCTATTCATGCTGTTTCGCGAGATAAAACCTTTTGAAGCCCAACGTATTCGCTGTTGTAAAAATTTATTCCAGTTAGGTTGCGCCTGAGTATAAACAATAGCATTTTTGTTTTTGGCAAAGCCTATTTGCCTAGGAAATTGTTTACGCATTTTAAAAAGCAATAAGGTGTCATCTCCTGATGGGGAGGAGTCAATATCCTTAAACCCACCAACAGCATCGAACGCTTTTCGCGTGTATGCAATATTGGCTCCGTTACAAAGTAAGGGGTTATTGGAAAAAATACCTGCACCAGCTAATATTGATAACCCGGCTATTTCCAGGCTTTGATATTTTTCACAAATAGTATCGGTATTAACTAGTGACACAGGCCCACAAATCATTTGATAATGGTGCTGCTCATACATTGAAGCGATAGTGGTGATCCATTTTTCCGGGGCTATACAATCGGCATCAGTTACAAGTATCAATTCACCGGAAGACTGTAAAATGGCAGCTTCCATAGCTTTTTTTTTGTTCGAAAAAGAGTCTTCTACCTTAACATATTTCCATGAATAACGATTGTTCAATAATACTCTTTCCGCTGCTTTCTTAGTATTATCCTCAGAATGGTCGTCGGCAACTATTATTTCTAGTAAAGATGAAGAATAGTCTTGTTTAAGAATGGCTTGCAGGCAATTAATAATATTTTTCTCTTCATTCCTGCAGGGTATAATTATAGATACTTTGGTGTTTAAGTTTTGTGCGTTGGTGGTATAAGAAGGTGTTACAAGCCAGCTAATAATTTGCCAAAGCATGTAAATGCAATAAGAAGATGAAAATATTATAAGTGTATAGTTTAAAAAGGCAAGCATTATTTAGCTCCTTTACCGGGCAATAATTTAGGCCCCATTAGTTCAACTTTCCTGCGATTGAGATTACTAAGGACTTTTTCATATACTGAATCAAGCAGTTTTGGATGATCGCAGTAAAACCGCATATTCTGGTCATAACTATTTTCAGTTAGGTTATGTTTTTTCCATAAGCTTTGGTAAGCCATTTGAATTGATGTATCCTTATCATTAGTTGAATAACCTAATTGGGCTGATGCTTGTAAAATATTAGCATCGGAAAGTATTTGAACCATTGTGTCTGGTGATACGATGCCGGCAGGGAAATTAATGTGGTTCTTGCTTCTGCAGGAAAGCAGAAAGTACATGATAAAAATGGGAAGCACCTTGAAAAAAAATGATTTTCTATTCATAGCTTTCTTACAGTACCTGCAAATGTAGCATAATCAGTAAAATGTTATATTTTTACGTCTTTAAACAGATCATGAGAAAAATTGTTGTTTTACTCATAGCAGTTATATTCTTTCCACTTTACTTACAAGCCCAGCTTAATTTTGTTTATCCGGTAGGTACCGCAAAAGGTGGGGCTATTACAGCACTGGCTTCTGATTGGGAGTCTATTGGCATAAGCCCGTCTAATTTGGGTTGGGACGGCAGCAATAAAATCTCGTTCACAGTACTGAATATTGGAATAAGTGCCCAGGCTGATCAGCTTACAATTCCAAATCTTGAGAAAATAACAGGAGGGAAGGATACTACTATGCTTGAAAAAATAGCCTCATCGCATAATGGGCTAAATATTTACGGAAACTTTATTTGGGCTGCTTTTTCAATTAAATTACCTAAAATAGGTGGCTTGGCTCTTTCTATCAGCGATAGGGCATTTGGAAATATAACTATGTCGCCCGCAATAAGTTCAAATAGCCAGTATCAAACCGCTTTTGCTGCAATAGCCAGTACAGCTTTCTCTTCCCAGAATGCTCAACAGTTCAATAGTAAGGTAACCATTAATACAGCAGACTCCCTGCAAATGCTTATTAATACGCTTAATTCATTCAGCGGCTCATATGTTTCGATGTATGAGTTCAGAGAAATCAACCTTGCATATGGCAGGAGCCTTTTCAAAATAGGTAGTGATGATTCTACTGCATTTAAATTCTACGGGGGTATAGGCATTAAATATCTTATTGGCTTAGCTGATTTGCATGGGCAATTTGTGAATGGCACCGTAACTGCTGACTACGCCATTGAAAACGGAACAATATATTCGCCAATTCCTTCTGGCGCACCGGGCCAAGGGGTTGGAATTGATATTGGTGCCAGTATGGCATACAAAAAGTGGAAATTTGCAGTTGCAGCAACTGATATAGGCTCAATTAACTGGACTGGAACGCATGCCACTTTGAATGATACTGCAGTTGCCGAGAGAATAATAACTGACCGTGGTGATTCCAACAGTTCTAACGTGAAGAATTATATTCAAAGTAGTGGAGAAAAATTCACTACCGTGTTGCCGTCAAAATTCAGAGTGGGTGCCAGTTATGAACTGAACAAGATGCTTACAATTGCATCAGACGTTATTCTGCCTATGAATAATGTGGTTGGAAATCTTATAGGAACGTATTATTCAGTTGCTGGTCATTTAACAGCGTTTAAAGCCGTAACATTTGATGCCGGTATTGCAACAGCAAAGAATTATGGTACAGTAGTACCTGTTGGAGTTGCGTTTGGGCATAAGGTACAGGTATATTTTGGAGTTAATGATGTACTGACTTATCTAGGCAAAATAAAAAATACCGATTTGTCAGCAGCATTTGGGCTTATAAGAGTTAATTTATAATAGAGTATTACTGAATAATTTATGGCCGGATCATTTTCAGGTAAAGTAGTTTGGGTAACCGGGGCTTCGTCAGGTATTGGGGAAGCATTGGTAAAGGCATTTGCGAAGGAAGGGGCAAAGGTTGTGCTTTCAGCAAGGAGGGAAGATGAATTGCAACGAGTAAAAAAAGAAGCTGGCCTTACCGATTCCAATAGCCTTGTCCTGCCACTCGATCTTTATAAAATTGACGAATTAGGAAATGCACTGGCTAAAGTCAAAGAAAAGTATTCATCCATTGACATACTGATATGCAATGCAGGTATTGCGCAGCGTTCTTTGGTAAAGGACAGTTTATTGCAGGTTGACCGCCAGATAATGGAACTGAACTTTTTCGCTGTCATTGCGCTTACTAAAGCTGTGTTGCCAGGTATGCTTGCACAAAAAAGTGGCAACATTGTGGTAATAAGTAGTGTTATGGGTAAAATGGGTATTCCATTTCGGTCCATGTATTGTGCCTCGAAACATGCATTGCATGGTTTTTTTGAGGCACTGCGTGGCGAAGTATTTAAGGATGGTTTGAAGGTGAATATTATTTGCCCAGGATATGTAAAAACCAATGTATCGCTTAATGCAGTTACATCTGAAGGAAAAGCCCATGGTAAAATGGATAAAGGACAAGAGAAAGGTATATCTCCTGAAAAATGTGCTAATGGAATATTAAGTGCCATTAAAAGGAATAAAGAAGAAGTGTACATTGGTGGCTCTGAAACAATAGCGCCAAGATTGAAAGTGTTGTTACCAGCCCTATTCTCAGCTATAATTAAACGTGTAGAATTCCATTGATATATGAGTATAAAGTACATTAACTCACTTGAATTTGCAAAAGGGCTTGATGCAAAGGATCCATTAAAAAAGTTCAGAAAAAAATTCTTATTCCCTAAGCATAATGGAAAAGATGCCTTGTATTTCACAGGCAACTCATTAGGCTTACAGCCTGCTTCAGTACTTCAATATATAAAAACTGAATTAGATGATTGGGCAAAATTTGCTGTAGAAGGCCATTTTGAAGCCCGTAACCCATGGTATTCATATCATGAAATGTTCGCTGCACCGGTTGCGAAGCTTATGGGTGCAAAACCCGAAGAGGTTGTTGTAATGAATCAGCTTACTGTGAACCTGCACCTTATGATGGTGTCTTTTTACAGGCCTGATAAAAAGAGGTATAAGATAATATGCGAATCGAACGCCTTTCCATCTGATCAATATGCACTTCAAACCCACGTAGAGTCGCATGGATTAGACCCTAAGAAAGCGTTAATTGAAATTAAGCCACGTAAGGGTGAAAATTTAATAAGGAAAGAAGATGTTTTAAAAGCTATCGCTGATAATGCTGATTCATTGGCATTGGTTATGATTGGCGGGGTAGGTTATTTGACCGGGCAACTAATGGATATGCCAACCATTACGAAGGCCGCGCATAAAGTGGGAGCATATTGTGCATTTGACCTGGCGCATGCAGCCGGAAATGTGGAGGTGAAATTACATGACTGGAATGTCGACTTTGCGGTATGGTGCACCTATAAATATCTCAATTCGGGTCCGGGTTCTGTAGCCGGTGCGTTTATTCACGAGAAACATATCAAAAACCAGAAGCTACCTCGATTTGCAGGATGGTGGGGCTATGATAAAAAGACCCGCTTCCAGATGAATAAAGAATTTTTGCCAATGAAAACAGCTGAAGGTTGGCAATTAAGCAATGCCCCGGTTTTTTCAATGGCTGCACATAAGGCCTCGGTAGATATTTTTACAGAGGCAGGGGGAATGACACCATTACGCAATAAGAGTATTTTACTTACTGGCTACCTTGAGTTTATTATTGGCGAATTGAACAAAAAAATAAAAGATAAAAAGGTAAAGCTTGAAATAATTACCCCATCAGACCCACAGCAACGCGGTTGCCAGCTTTCCATTATTGCACATGGAATGGGCCGCGATTTTTATAATACACTTACAAAGAATGGAGTTTTTTGTGACTGGCGAAACCCAAACGTAGTAAGGCTCGCCCCGGTTCCTTTATATAGCTCTTATGAGGATGTATGGCGATTTGGGCAGGTTGTGGAGAAGGTACTTAATTTGAAATAAGTGTTTATTAATTCAGACAATATCCGTATCATTGTTTTTAATTGATCATGCCTTACCCGTGGGATGATTACTAAAATATGACAAAGAAGAAACGCTACACAACTAATTATATACTCAAACTTCTCACGCTACCATTCTTAATAGTAGCGTATTTTTTCAGAAGGATGCTGTGGAGCTATGTAATTAAAAAGAAACCGTTTATAGAATGGACAATTTTTATTCTGTCTATTGCTATTGTGATTCTGGTAATTTCAGGACTTATTCGTGGAGACTTTAAACCCGGTAAAGAGGGTATGGAGCTTCAAAAACATGGAGGCGGTGCTAAAAAGGGACACTAACTTTTCATGCTCATTCCCAAATTGTAGAAGATAAAACTCCACATATCTCCGTATTCTTCTATCTGTTTCGACATTGGTTTGCCTCCGCCATGACCTGCATTATGATCGATACGAATCAGCATAGGATTATCTCCTTTTTGATGGGCCTGCATAGTAGCTGCAAATTTGAAAGAGTGCGCAGGTACCACCCTGTCGTCATGGTCAGCTGTTGTAATTAGCGTTGCAGGGTATGCAGTATCATGCACATTATGTAGCGGAGAGAATTTAATAAGGTTTTTAAATTGCATTGCGTCATCACTCGTACCATAGTCATTGGCCCATGACCAGCCAATAGTAAATTTATGATACCGTAACATATCTAAAACACCTACAGTAGGTATTGCCACCTTAGCCATATCAGGGTGTTCTGTGATTGAGGCACCAATCAAAAGCCCTCCGTTGGAGCGCCCATAAATAGCCAACTTATTGCGTGATGTGTATTTATTGTCTACTAGGTAACATGATGCAGCATAAAAATCATCGAACACATTTTGCTTGTTCAATTTGGTTCCGGCTTCATGCCATTTTTCACCAAATTCACCACCGCCACGTATGTTTGGTACAGCATAAATACCACCATGTTCCAGGAAAATAGCAGGACTGGCTGAATTACCAGGGTTGTATGCAGGAATCAGGCTTATGTTAAATCCACCATAGCTGTATAGCAGGCATGGATTGCTTCCATCCATTTTCATGCCCTTTTTGTGAACAATGTACATAGGTATTTTGGTTCCGTCCTTGCTTGGAAAGAATACCTGTTCTGTTTCATAGTCTTCCGACTTAAACCCATTATCGGGCTTAGCAAATAATGTTGATTTATCTGTTGCAACATCATAGCTATATATGGTAGGGAGTGTTACATAGTTAGTATATGAATAGAATATGTAATCACTCTTTTTAGTTGACGAGAATTCGCTGCTGCCAAATCCGGGAAGCTTAATTTCATTGAGCATTTTACCTTCCTTATTATATACATAAAGCCTGGTTTTTACTTTGTCAAGGTAAGCTGCTATTATTCTGTCTCCTGATAAACCAACATTTTGTAACAGATTTTCCTGTTCGGGTAATACATTGGTCCAGTTCGTCATTTCCGGTTTGGTTATGTCTATCAACACCAACCTATACTTAGGTGCACCTTTATTGGTCATTACCAATAATTTGCTTCCATCATCATCAATTACATTGTTATCATCTTTAAAATCATTGATAACAGTATCAACGGCATCATTTTTTGTAAGGTCTTTTACTAAAAGATTATTTCCATCAGATGCTTCTTCAGAATGTATAATGAGATATTTTTCGTCGGCAGTTGTATACGCACCAACTGTACGCATAGGATGTTTTTTATCCTCGTATATCATCTTATCGGTACTTTGTGTACTCCCAACAGTATGGAAATAAATTTTCGGGCTTTCGTTCTTATTCACCAGTGCTGCACCTGCAGAAGGAGCATCGTAGCGGGTATAATAGAACCCATCTCCTTTCCAACCAATGTCGGAGAATTTGCTGTAGTTTAATGAATCATTCAGTTGTTTTCCACTTGCAATATCCACAACATAAAACTCGTTCCAGTCCGATCCGGAACGACTGATGCTATATGCAAGGTATTTTTCGTCATTAGAAACGCTTATTTCATTTATAGAAACAGTTCCTTCTTTTGATAAGATATTTGGGTCAATAAGCACACGTGGGCTTCCGGTCAATCCATCCTGTACATATAATACACTTTGGTTTTGCGAGCCATTGTTCTTGTAAAAGAATACATAGTTACCCCTTGTAAAAGGTACGCTGTATTTTTCATAATGATAGAGCTCGGTCAGGCGTTTCTTAATAGAATCACGAAACGGTATTTTGGAAAGATAATTCTGGGTTACTTCATTTTCTTCCTTTACCCATTGTGCTGTTTCAGCCGATGTATCATTTTCCAGCCAGCGATAGGGGTCAGCCACTTTTGTGCCAAAATAGTTTGTAACTGTATCAACCTTTCGTGTTTCAGGGTATTTTAATTGCTGACTTTGGTTATTGCAGGAAGCGAGTAAAATAACTCCGCCTAAAAGGTAGATACATTTCATTGTTGTGTTTACTATTGATTTAGTAAACCAAAGGTAGTATTATCTTAATAAGCTCACAAGATATACTTACCCTGCCCAGTTTTCCCTATCGAGGCTGCGATAGTTAATGGCTTCGGCAAGATGTACAGTTTCGATATTCGCAGAATCAGCAAGGTCGGCAATCGTTCTGGCTACTTTTAATATTCTGTCGTAGGCCCGGGCCGATAGGTTCAATTTCTCCATAGCCGTTTTTAAAAGCTTATGCCCTGCATCATCAATTTTGCAATACTCCTTTAACTGTTTTGAGCTTATCTGGGCATTAGCATATATACCTGTTCCGTTGTATCGTTTTGCCTGTATCTCTCTTGCTTTTATTACTCTTTCCCTTACTGATTCACTTTTTTCACTCACTCTTTCTGATGATAATTCGCCATATGCAACAGGCACTACCTCGACATGTATGTCAATACGATCGAGTAGCGGACCTGAAATTCGGTTCAGGTATTTCTGAACAGTACCTGGCGCACATACACATTCTTTTTGCGGATGGTTATAAAACCCGCACGGGCAAGGGTTCATGGAAGTGACAAGCATAAAACTTGCAGGATATTCAACTGTGAACTTAGCACGTGAAATTCTGATAACTCTATCCTCTAAAGGCTGGCGCATAACTTCCAGTACCGTTCTTTTGAATTCCGGCAATTCATCTAAAAAAAGCACGCCATTATGTGCCAATGATATTTCACCTGGTTGAGGAAATCCACCACCACCAACCAAAGCCACATCGCTGACTCTATCGCAATAGGTACTACGCACCCTAAACTTGTAATAATCTCAATATTGAACTGTTTTAAAGTACAGAAGAAGCTGGTTGAGGTGAAAATATCATTTTAAATCCATGTTGCCAAGATTTTGGAATTATTACTAATACTGCTACTTTTCTTCTTCAATTGCTGATATTCGTAACCAGCTTCAGACTTATTCATAATATTTCCGAAAAACTTCTTATTGCTTTTAAAATTAAGTATAAGAACGTACGTATTTATACTGATTGCTAATTAAAATATTTTTTGTATTCTTGCTAAGAAGGATTTGGTCTGAAGAGGAAACCATTCGATACTGAAAAGATTTTATTGTGTTAATATTGCCATAATACCGGCAATGTAATCTTGTACCGCTTTAGTTAAAAGACCACTTCATATTAACTGCTCTCATTAAAATATAAATCTAATACAACGACCATGAGAAAACTTACATTCCTCTTCCTAATAATGACTACCGTCTGTTTTGGGCAGCAATCCATTACAGACAAGCTAACTGCATCTGCTAAAGGTGGTGGTGCAGGTGTTGCCTATTTCAATACGAACTATAGTGTTGGAAACTACCAGACAAAGGAAATAGATGTAGTGACCGTAAATGCAGCGGATACAAACAACATCATATATAGTGTACATATTGGTATTGCGGATACAGGTATTGCAAAACTCGATTCAACCATAGTTTTAAGTTCTGCACAGGTAAACTTGCTGAACAGCTTTTATCAAACTGCCGAAGGAGGCAGTAATCCTGACCCTACCATATCAAATAGTAAAACAGGGGCAAGCGGAACACTTACAGTAAGCCTATGTTGCGGAGGCAATACAGATATGACCTATAATACGACAATACATATCAGCCTTGGCAGATACCTGTTAACCTACTGGACAAACTGGCAATAAGCATAGGGCATCAGAGATGCCTTAATGATGAAACACAAAGAACTTAAAGAAACTCCATCACAAAGAACACAAATATTTATCATGAAAAAACTCACTCTCCTTCTTTTAGCCATTTTACCTTTTATCGCAATGGCAACCAATTACACATCAACCGCCAATGGCAACTGGTCAAGTTCCTCAACATGGAGCCCAAGTGGCGTGCCTGGCTCAACAGATACGGTGACTATTGCTAATATGGTAACACTAGATGCTAACGAAAGTGTTTACAGCATAACCATCAACAGTTCAAAAACATTAACCGTAAGTGGTTCAAATACCTTAACTGTGTATCGTAACTTTACAAATAACGGAACCTTTACTTATTCTACAGGAACCGTAACCTTTGCAGGCTCTGTAAATCAAATAATTGGCGGAAGCAGCACCACAACATTTTATAATCTTACAACAAATCCATCTGCCTCAACAGATAGTGTTTCCTTAAGTAAAGCAATTCACATAAACAATAACTTTACAATATCTGAAGGTGTATTTGCATGTGCCACATTTTCTATAACTGGTAATACAACTGGCACAATGAGTATGGCATCAGGCACTACACTGGTATTAGGGCTTACTTCATCATCCACACTGCCAGGCTTTCCAAGCACTTTTACTACTGCACACATTTCGTTAGATTCAGCAAGTACAGTGGTGTATCAGGCAAATAATACATCAACAGGGCAAACGGTTTCAGGAACACCTTATTATGGGAACTTACTTGTTACAACATCATCGGCAGGAACTTCAGGGGTTTCTAAATCTTGTATAAAAGGTAATCTTACCATAGCTTCAGGTGTTACATTTAAAAACAATACAATTAATTATGACACAATAAAAGGTAACCTGATCATTAATTCGGGGGCTACATATTATGCGTATGCAGCAGCTGAATACCTGCAGGGAAATGTAACAAACAACGGAACATATCATGGTGTATATACCACCGTTTTTGATGGTAGCACTAACCAAATTTTAAGTGGTGTAAATGGACCGATAAATACCTTATTCAATGGACTCTCTCTTACCCCTAAAGTAAGTACCGATACTACCTTTATAGAGGCCAACGTTAAAATAGGGTCCACATTTGATAACAGTGGAACGTTTTTTGTACCGGCTGCCTATAATGATTCTGTAATTATGGAGAATGTAAATAACCTGGGGACCATTACTGCCCAGAATGGGGTTGCTTACATTCTTTCAGGTCAGCTTAAGGACAATCTTTACAGTTTTCATAAGATGACTGTTGGAAGTGCTTGCACGCAATATGCCAGTATTGCGATAGCTTCAGACTTCACAATTCTGGCTGGAACGTATAGCGATTACAGCACCGCATATACTCTTAATGTAGGCGGTAATTATATAAGTAATGGCGGTGCTGTTAGCGCAACTGTTATTATGAATGGTAGCCATAATCAAACGATCAGTGGAACCAGTTCGGATATGGGAAGTATACAAATTAACCAAAGCTCTTCAACCGATACTGTAACACTTGGTAGTTCAATAAATGTATGGAATGTTACAATTACCCAAGGTAACCTCAATGGAGGTTCATCGAATTATAACCTTACTTTTTTACATGAATGGACAAACAATGCCAATTTTATACCAGGTAACGGAACCGTTACGTTTGGCGTGCCAAATGGGTTTATGAATCTTGGAGGTACATCCGTTACAACATTCAATAATCTCACCATAAATTCAAGTAGTTCCTATGCGTTAGTTTTGAGTAATAATGTTATTATCAAAGGCAACCTTTTACTGACTACCGGAGCCCTTGAAGCAAGTAGTTCAAATTATTCTGTGACCTTGGGCGGTAACTTTACCAACAATGCTGCTGCAAATGCTTTTCAACCATCTAGTGGTCTGGTGAAATTGAATGGCAGTGGAAACCAAACCATTGGCGGAACATATACTACAACATTCTATAATCTGACCCAAAAGCAGGCGGCAAGCACTGACACGCTATTTTTAGGCGACTCTATAACGGTAAACCATAATCTGGCAGATTCAAGTGGAGTGTTTGATTGTCAAGCAAACAAAATAAAAGGTAATACATCTGGTACATTTACTATGGCATCAGGGACGAATATGTTGCTGGGTGCAGCTTCTTCAAGTACCAATGTTGCATTCCCTACCTTATTTACAACTGCACATACCACACTAAACTCTGGCAGTACAATCAGTTATTTGGCTAATACGGCACAAACTATTTCAACGACACCAACATACGGTAATTTGGTATTGGGATCCGGCAGTAGTACAACACGCAAAACACCAGCAAGCAGCCCGCTTGCAGTGGCGGGTAATTTGTGCGTAAATGCGAACACCACTTTAGTTGAAAACACAGGAACCTTAAACCTTACAGGCAACCTTACCAATGCCGATACCGTATTATTTACAACAGGCGCCATGAACATTGGTGGCACATTTACAAATAACGGGTATTATGCATATGGCACAGGAACCGCAACATTTAATGGCAGTGCCAATGCCCAGGTAACCGGCAGCAATGCACCTACCTTTTATAATTTAACATTAAACAAAAGCACTGTAGCTGATACTTTGTTTTTGCTGCATCCTATTACAGTAAACAATACTTTAACTATAACACAAGGCTTACTAGATTGCAAAGGCAATCAATTAACTAATAGTGCAAACCCCGTAGTAACTTTATCACCTACTGCGGCTACTATATGTAGTGGTAGCTCAACTTCACTTACTGCTAGTGGTTATAGCAGTTATACATGGTGTCCAAGTACAGGCTTGAGTGCCACAACAGGCTCGTCTGTTACGGCAAGTCCTAGTGCTAGCACAACATATACTGTCTTTGCTATACAGACTAGTAAATATCATTGTGCTTTAACAGCAGGTAGTGTGGGTGGAGTGATGGTAAATACAACTCCGACTGTTACTATAAGTCCTTCAACTTCTGCAATATGTGTAGGGAATTCAGCTTCATTAACTGCCAGCGGAGCTAGTACGTATTCATGGAGTCCTTCGACCGGTCTAAATACAACAACCGGAACAACCGTTTCTGCAAATCCGACTTCTTCGATAACTTATACGGTCACTGGAACTGGCTCAAATGGATGTACAAGTGTTCAAACTGTTGTGGTAACTGTAAACCCCTTACCTACTTTAACTGTAACTCCCTCTTCAGCTTCAATATGTCTAAATACTTCAACAATATTAACTGTAGGCGGTGCAAATACTTATATATGGTCTCCTTCTAGCGGATTAACTACTACTACGGGATCTTCAATTTTTGCTCGTCCATTATCGACTGTAACATATACTGTTGTTGGTACTGATAATAATGGGTGCACAAATACCAATACCCAAACAATCTCAGTAAGTAATTGTTATGGAAGTACATGCGCCAAACCAATGCCACTAATGGTTGGTCAAAATCTGATAGATTCATTACCTGCGTTAAGTTCAAAATGGATTTCAATTGGTGCAGAAAATAAAGCACTAACATTCACAATAGTTAATGATTCATCAAGCATTGGATATGTTGATACGCTAGCCCTATATGATAGTTGCGGTGGAACAAAACTGATGCAAGTAACGGTCGATAGTATAGCACATGATTCTATTACAATTACAGATACTAATCTTATTCCAGGACGGACATATTTTCTTTTGGTAACTACTAACAATGGTGATCCTCGGTTTCATGAAAAAGTAAATCCTAATCCAGGTGCCACCGGTGACTTCATTGAGATTTATTATTATCCAACATACTATCAAGGTACTTGGGAATTTTCAGATGTTGTAATTAGAGATGGCTATGATCCTAATTATAGTAGTGACCCTGATTACTCTAAAATTATGGATAATTCAGGAACAGTCTCAGTTTGCCAGGGTATGGATGTTTCTTTTCCTTGCCAAGCTCATGGTGCGTCACAGACCTTGTATTTAGTTATCTGGGATGCCACACTAAATGCATACGTATATACACCTACAACTGATGATTATGTATTTAATACCCCTGGATCTTATATAGCAGAATATAATTATGACCAATATGGTCAAGGTACGACTTGGATGCAAGTTGTGGTAAATGTTTATCCTACTCCAAATCCGGATTTCACAATTACCCCTGCTATTCCATGTCCAGGGGTGCCAGTAACAATTTCCGAATCAAATAATTTCCTTACAAGTTTGAACGGCACAAATTTTGTGAATAACTATGATGTGCTTTCAATTGGCTGGACTGATCAAGAGGGCTATAATGATCCATATGCAAATCCTAATTCACCGTATTCGTTAGGATTTGGCAATGCTACATGGAATACTCCTTCGAGTAGCCTTGGGAGTCAACTTACATTGATTGAATCTTACGGGGGAAGTACATATCAATTTCGCCCGCCTAATCATGGAGGTCCATATGTAACAGGATGTGCAGCAAATAAAACATATCCTGTAACGGAAAATTCTGGGTACATAGTCATAACAGGACCTGATTTTGCTTGTTCGAATTCCCTTACCTATTGCGCTAACGTAACGGGAGGGTCTGGTTCTTACTCTACAGGTACATGGACCATTTCTGGAGGAAGCTTAACACCTGCAACAACTACAGGTTGTTTAAGCAGTGTCACAGCAACATTTACTGACCCGACTATTGGTGGTACAGTTACATACACAACAAATGATTTGGGATTGGGTTGCGAATATACCACAACATACATAGTAGGTGGATGTTGTAGTAGTTCAAGCACAGTCGTAGCCTTTAACGACCAATCCGTATCTGCCCTTCATCCTTCGTTTACAAGCGCTTATCCAACTTATGCATCATTTTCCACTACCACTCAGACAGTGACATTAGTGGATTTTGATGGGGTAAGTTCAAGCGAACCTTCCATCAATATAAATGGTACACTAACAGTAGACGGAAATCTTGAAATAGATTGTAGCGATATATTAATGGGAGCGCATGCACAAATTGTAGTGACAGGTGGACATAGTTTGACATTAAATGGCTGTCATATTCATGCATGCGATAATATGTGGGACAGTATAATTGTTGGAAACGGCTGCACATTAACTATTAATGGCTCGCTCATTGAAGACGGTATTAATGCAGTTGTCATTCCTGATGGGGGAGGAACTTATAATATTAGTGGTGCAATTTTTAATAATGATTACATTGGATTAGTTGTTCGTGGTGTCGGAACTTTTAGTGGAACTATAAGTGGATCTACTTTTTCTAGTTATCAATCAACATCAAGTTTTAGCAGTTGTTATAGTTTTAGTTTGGATAATACTACACCTACTACCCTTTTGCCGCCGTATTCCAGTGTTCGTGGAAGTATTGGTATGAAAATTAGCCTGGCTAACATCACAGTTGGTTCAGCTTCGGGTGATGGGAATATTTTTGAAAATCTTGATTGCGGTATATATAGCAGGGCTAGTAATTCAACAATAATTAACAATACCTTTACTAATATTGGCGGTGTCAGTTCAGGACCCAATGCGCAACAGACAGGTATATCTGCCATTGGTGATCAAACAGGAATTTATACGGTAACTATTGGAGGTACTGCAACTGGAGATGCTAATACATTTATTAATTGCCAAATTGGTATATTCGCTGATGATACCGTTAATGCAGTAATTACAAACAACTCGTTCGACGGCGGAACTTCAACTAGTATTTATAATACTTCAGGGATAGTCCCTCAGG